>Ga0209742_10001541_pt1 | contig 10298 bp, 9 predicted proteins | sample DeeMarSeWOR38_10_FD_187462 | JGI IMG/M metagenome (GOLD analysis project Ga0209742, IMG submission 187462) | Marine sediment microbial communities from White Oak River estuary, North Carolina - WOR-3-8_10 (SPAdes) (version 2) | ecosystem: Environmental > Aquatic > Marine > Intertidal zone >... | reverse complement strand
ATAAAGCTGCTCACCTTTGTTAGAAACAGCAATGTCAGTGATGGAGGGATCGACCGGCACTGTACCAACAAGATTGCCGTCAGCTGAATAAATTAACACTTTCGCCTGGTCGGTAAGGAGGAATGTTAAATCACCACTCTGGGCATGGGCGATATCAAGCGGTGTTTCATCAAGTTGAATTGCCTGGGAAACCTCCCAGTCGACTTCAGCCACAGCTGTAAATGGCATATAACTGACAATTATCACGAAAAGTATAATGATTGGGATATTTGAGTTTCGGGTCATTTGGATTTCTCTCAGAAGTTTTGTGAACAATCAGAATAAATATAGGGCTATACCGGTCCGAAAATCATACTCTTAGTTTACCTCCATATCAATGATCTGCAACTCGTCACCCCGCGTAATTTTTATTGCATTGGATTTGCAAGTTGGACAGGAATAGATGTAGCGTTCTTCAGAATTGAATTGTGAACCGCAGTCACTACAAAAACCACCTATGGAAATATATTCGATAATCAGTTCCGCCTGATTGGCAATGGTGCCTGCTTTTGCTGCATCAAACGCAAAAAGCAGAGCATCTGGAAGTATACCGGCCGCTCTTCCCACTTTAAGCCGTACCGATTCAATGGAATTATAACCTTCCTGCTGACAAAGATCAGAAACGGTTTCAATCAAACTGATGGCAATGGATGCCTCATGCATTATCAGGATCCACTCCCATTGTTCTTAATACTTCATCAAATAGCTTTAATGTCTCCTTTCCAGCTTCAACATCTACCTTCTGGATAGCAAAACCTGCATGGACGAGCACATAATCACCAATTTCTGCCTCCTCGGGAAGCAACATAAGGTTAACCTGGCGCCTGGCACCATATACCTCGATGGTGGCCAAAAAACCTTCTTTAGTTATAATCTTCGATGGTATTGCAACACACATTCAACATCACTCAATAAATTTTTTAAAAACACAAAAGCGTATAGAATCAGACTGAATCATTATATATTATATTACCGATTTCAGACAATTACTATTCCTGCCTCAAAAATAGTAGCAGCTATCAGAAGCATCCGGATTTTCGTGTCCTTATCAGCTATTTATAGTACTTATAAGTAACTCCAATAACTTGCGCAAGTTATTATTGCCGGGTTGCCAGATGGGGTTTGGTGCGTTTTACCTTGAAACTCGTTGGAATGGGACTGCAGTGCTTAGCTAGTTTCAGCTTTAATACAAATGCGTTTCTTTATTGTACGTTGACATTCTGAGAGTCATATTGTAACCATTCAGTGCGATTGCTGCCTAATCTACATGTTGCACACAGAGCCTTTGATCATGATATTTCCGTCATCAAGATTGTTAGAAATTCCTGGGAGAAAAAAATATGCCGGTCATTCTCGTAGTTGATGATGAACTGAGCATGCGTGAGTTCCTGAAAATTCTTCTTGAAAAAGAAGGATATGAAGTTATCACTGCATCAGAAGCAACAAGCGCCATTGACCTCATTCAGAAGCAAAATTTTGATCTTGTTCTTTCAGATGTAAAAATGCCCGGTATTGGCGGACTTACTCTACTTGAGAAAATAAAGGAGATCGACAACTCTATACCGGTTATTATGATAACAGCATTTGCTTCACCGGAAAATGCTGTAATCGCCATGAAGAGCGGCGCCTTTGATTACATTACCAAGCCATTCAAAGTTGATGAAATTCTAAAAATAATCAATTCAGGTATTTCTGCCACAGTTTCAGGCAAAAAAGATGAAATTACCGCTACAACAGAATCATTTGAAGGCATAATCGGGAACAGTCCCGAGATGCTTAAAATATATAACCTTATCTCGCGTATTGCTCCGACACCGGCCAGCATCCTAATTTATGGCGAATCAGGAACAGGAAAGGAACTGGTTGCCCAGGCAATCCATAACCTTAGCAAGGTGGGGAATAAACCTTTTATCCCCATCACCTGCAGTGCCATACCTGAAAGTCTTTTGGAAAGTGAACTTTTCGGGCATGTCAAAGGTTCTTTTACAGGCGCCATTTCAAACAAAGTCGGTCTTTTCGAACTGGCGGACGGCGGCAGTATCTTCCTTGATGAAATTGGCGAACTGACACCCCTGATCCAGACCAAACTGTTGCGTGTCCTGCAGGAACGCGAATTAAAACGTGTCGGGGGCACAGAAACTATTAAAGTTAATGTCAGAATTATTGCCGCAACCAATAAAAATTTGGAAGAAGAAATAATTGAGGGACGCTTCCGCGAGGACCTATTCTACCGCTTGGCGGTGGTTCCTATCCGGGTGCCTCCTTTACGGGAAAGAAAAGGTGATGTGCCCCTGCTGGTCAATCATTTTCTGGAAAAATATTCTGAAAAAATGGAGAAAACTGTACAGGAGATCTCCTCGTATGCCATGAAAGTACTCATGGAATATGATTATCCGGGTAATGTGCGCGAACTTGAAAATATCATTGAGCGCGGTGTTGCCCTGGAGTCATCAAATATAATACTTCCTGAGAGCCTTACTCTTTCCACTTATAAAAAAGAAGGCAAACCTGTCGAAAATAAAACAGATACTTTCATATCAATAGAATCAGAGGAAGAATTATACAATAAGGGTCTGGATGAAATTATGGCATCATTGGAAAAAAAGATGATCGAACAAGCACTTGTAAAGACCGACAATTCAAAGATACAAGCTGCTGAGCTCTTAAAGATCAGCTTCCGGTCATTACGTTATAAAGTCCAAAAGTATGATATCAAGTAAAATTACTCCACATTAATAGGGATTTCTGGTGCTGAATGCTCTCCTGGCAAAACCTGTTGAAGACGAATCAACTGCCATGATGTTTAAAAGACAATTGCAGTGGATGCTTTTTCTGCGTGTAATCTTTTTGACATTACTTTTAGGTATAAATCTGATCCTGCAGTCAGCCGAGAAACACATTATCACCCCCCCTTTTTATTATGTTGCCGCTTTTATTGCCGGAGTTTACCTCTACACTATCTGTTCAGCCCTGATCCTGAAATACATAAAACGTTATTCCACTTTTGCTTATATCCAAATTCTCGTTGATGTATTTTTTATCACTTTACTCATTTATTTCAGCGGTGGAAGCCAGTCTATTTTCACTCTCCTATATTTTTTCCCGATCATAGCTGGAAGTTTTATACTTTTTCGCAAAGGTGGCCTGGCACCTGCGGCGGCAAGTACTATTGCCTACGGTGTTATTCTTATCCTCGAGTACCTAGGCTATCATCCTGTATTTTTTGGAGATTTCTGGTACAGACCCCTTGAAGACATTCGGTCAGTTATGAATTTCTTTTCTATCCACGGTCTTACCTTTTTTATCACCGCCATACTAAGCTCTCTGCTTTCAGAAAAATTACGCCGCACTGAAAAAGAGCTCGTTACGACGACACTGAAGTATGATCAGCTTGAAGTACTGTACAAAAAGATTTTCGATGACATTCCCTCAGGTATTATCACGGTCATCAATCAGCAGAGCATCATTTCATTTAATTCTGCTGCTGAAAAAATTACCGGTTACTCCTCTGAAGATATCATTGGCATGGACATCAACAGGGTATTTCCAAATCTCAAGCTTGATGCTGATATGAATTTCCGGTCCGAGGTTCAACTTACAAAAAAAGACCAAAAAAATATCCCCATAGGTTATTCATTCGCTAAGCTGAACATGCCGGGCACAAAAGATATTTACGAAGTTATAACTCTTCAGGATCTCAGTGATACAAAGCAAATGGAACAGCAGATCATGCAGGCGGAAAAAATGGCAACCATTGGTGAAATGGCAGCGGGCATTGCCCATGAATTGCGTAACCCTCTCGCAGCAATAACAGGCGCAGCAGAAGTACTTGATGCGACTGGTGATATAAAGTCCCACAACCAGGGATTGATGAATATAATTACCAGGGAATGCAGCAGACTGCAAAGTACCATTACAGATTTTCTGTCTTTTTCAAAACCCTATGAACCGGAAAAAGAATTTATTTCACTGCTACCGCTCTTTAAAGAAATCATTCAATTGCTGCAGCATACACAGGACTGGCCTGATAAGTGTTTATCAGTCATCGATATACCAGAAAAAATGGACTGCTGGGCTGATCCACAACAAATCTATAAAGTTTTTCTCAATATATTGCATAACAGTTGCGTCGCATTAAGAAATATGGCAGGAGAAATTCGAATTATTGCTTTCGAGGAAACCGACAATAGCGGAGTTGAGCGAACTGTTGTTTCCATAAGTGACAATGGTAGAGGTATCCCTGACCTCATTCTAAAAAAGATTTATGAACCATTTTTTACTACGCGGGAAAATGGCACGGGCCTGGGGCTTTCAATAGTAAAACAGATTATTAACGCTCATGATGGCAACATCACTATTACCAGCGCTGAAAATAGTGGAACTACTGCCGAAGTAAAGCTGCCCCTGCCCTGATCATTCTTTCTCCTTGCGTACTCTGGCTCCAAGGGCCTGAAGTTTTCCTACCATATCCTCATATCCCCTTTCGAGGTGATATATTCTGGAAATCTCCGTAACACCGTGCGCTGCCAGACCAGCTACCACCAGTGAGGCACTGGCCCGAAGGTCAGTGGCCATTACCCTGGCACCCTTCAACTGGTCAATGCCTTTCACAATGGCACTATTGCCATTGATTTTTATCTCTGCTCCCATCCGTTTTAATTCTGCCACATGCATAAATCTGTTCTCAAATATTGTCTCAGTGATGACGCTCAGACCTGTAGCGAGAGACATGAGAGACATCAACTGGGCCTGAAGATCAGTAGGGAATCCCGGATAGGGTTGTGTTTTAATATCTATGCTTTGTACCTTTGCCGGACGTGCAACGTGAATGGAGTTTTCTGACTCCTTGATTCCAAGGCCGGCTGCTCGGAGTTTCTCTATAAGAGCTGGTAAATGGGCTGGATTGCAATCTGTAACAGTGGCCTCACCACCTGCTGCTCCAACTGCAATAAGATATGTACCGGTCTCTATCCTGTCAGGGATTGTGGTAATTTCGGCAGTTTTTAAGCTTTTGACACCCTTAATGGTCAATCGGTCAGTGCCCCTGCCCTTAATCCTCGCTCCCATGGAAATGAGCATGTCAACCAGATTCATTACCTCAGGTTCCCTGGCAGCATTTTTTATCACCGTCTCCCCTTTTGCCAGGACCGCAGCCATGAGGATGTTTTCCGTTCCTGTTACGGAAGGAATATCAAAATAGACGGTCCCGCCAGTGAGATTATTTTGAGCAGAGGCTTCAACATAACCATCTTCAAGGTCAAGACTTGCACCCATTTTTTTCAAGCCCTGCAGATGAAAATCTATAGGTCTTGCCCCAATAGCACATCCCCCGGGCAGAGAAACCCTCGCTTTACCCAAACGGGCCAGCAGAGGGCCCAGGACCAGAATTGAAGCGCGCATGGTTTTCACCAGATCATACGAAGCTTCAAAACTATTGAGAGAATCCGTGTTGACAAGTAAAGTGCTGCCTTCTTTTTTCCATTCCGCACCAAGGGTTTGAAGGAGGGCCAGAATTGTCCGGGTATCCCTCAGGTCAGGCACATTATGAATCACATGCCAGCCAGGTGCCAACAGCGTTGCTGCAATCAAAGGCAGGGCTGCGTTCTTTGCCCCGCTGATACGGACCTCCCCTTGCAGCTCACATGCGCCTTCTATGATCAATTTATCCATAATAATATTAATTATAGTACGCCTACAGATAAATATTTATGCATCTGTGGCAAGTTTATTCATTTTAATTTTAAAAAGTTTTCATAACGGATTGAGCATGTACTGCCTGACTTGCAGGGAATCTGCCTTATTATGGCATACAATTATAAATTCCACTCACGTATTACGGCTTCATTCAGCAAAGAACATATTCATCGGTGAGATTCGACTTCCTCTCAATTCTTCCGGGCCTGGAAAATTCTGGGTAATCCTGCGTAGTCATTGGAAACCTTCATGCTGTCATATAGAGCAGTTTTTTGAAAAATGTCCACGACTTCCTTTTTCTGGTCAGAGCCTATCTCCATAAAAAACCAACCGCCCGCTTTGAGGACATTGCCTAACTCTGCTGCAATTCTGCTTATCTCATTGACTCCGCGTTCTCCCCCATCAAGGGCCAGCCGGGGTTCGAAATTTCCCACCTCCGGTTGTAGTGAACCTTTGGTCATACCACACTGTTTTACCAGGGTTTCTTTGGCTATATAAGGGGGATTAGAGATTACAATGTCAAACTCAGCGCCACTTGTTATTCCAGCAACCCAGTCACAATTGATAAAGCTAATCCTTTCAGCCACCTTGTGTTTTTTAGCATTGTATCTGGCAACTTTCAATGCCTTGAATGAATAATCTACAGCAGTAATTTTTGCTGACACCAGTTCCAGAGCCATAACAATGGCTATCACCCCACTCCCTGTTCCCAAATCCAGAATCCTGGCCTCTTGCGCAGGATTTTTTAATGATGCTTTTGCAATTGCTAGAACTGTTTCCAGCAGAAACTCAGTTTCCGGCCTTGGAATAAGCACATCTTTTGACACCTTGAAAGGCAGAGACCAAAACTCTTTCTCACCGATTATGTATGCTAAAGGTTCCCTGGCAAGGCGTCTTGAAATGCTTTTTTCGAATTCTGCAAGCTGATCATCGTCCAAAACCGCTCCCCCTGCAAGAAGGACAGAGGTTCTTTCCGTTTGCAAAACATGGGAAAGCAAAAGGGAGGCTTCTAGTTCAGGTTCCGGAATCTCTGCCTTTTTGAGGCGCTGAACAGCGGTATGAAAAACTATTTTGACCTGCACGTAATTAAAACAGATATTTCAATAACAGAAAGTTTTTTCATTATACTATACGCTGCTCTCACTCTGTTAAAAAATGGCTCCGTCTGGCATACTTATTGTAGATTTTTAAGGGCTTCAGCCTGATAATGAACTATAAGCGGGTTAATTATCTCATCAATTTTTCCCAGCATTATGGACTCAAGCTTATAGAGTGTTAGGTTTATGCGATGGTCCGTCACTCTTCCCTGAGGATAATTATAGGTACGAATACGCTCACTTCGATCTCCGGTGCCAACCTGACTTTTGCGGTTTTCAGAAATCCTGTCATGCTGATCCTGTTCCATCTTGTCGAGAAGACGGGCCCGCAATACTTTTAATGCCTTGGCCTTATTCTTGTGTTGTGATTTTTCGTCCTGACATGAAACGACAAGTCCTGTCGGCAGGTGTGTGATACGTATGGCGGATTCAGTCTTATTCACACTCTGTCCGCCTGGGCCTGATGAACGGAAGACGTCGATACGCAATTCATTTGGATCGATATCAACTTCTACTTCTTCTGCCTCAGGCAGCACCGCAACCGTAACAGCCGAAGTGTGAATTCTGCCCTGAGTCTCTGTTTCAGGAACTCTCTGGACTCTGTGTACCCCGCTTTCGTATTTTAATTTGCTGTATACTTTTTCACCGCTTATCAGGGCAATTATTTCCTTAAAGCCGCCAATGCCGATGGGACTGCTGCTCATGATCTCGACATTCCAGCCCACATCGTCGGCATAACGCCCGTACATCTTGAACAAATCTCCAACAAAAAGGGCCGCTTCGTCCCCGCCGGTACCAGCTCTTATTTCAAGAAGAATATTTTTTTCATCATTCGGATCCGTCGGCAGCAACAGGAACTTTATATCATTTTGAATTTTATCGGATTGTGCTTTAAGTTCCTCAATCTCGTTTCTGACTAATTCCAGGAGTTCAGGATCTTCCTCTTCCTGCAGCATCTTTTCGCTATCTTTCAGCTCATCGTTAACTTTCTGATGTTTTCTGCTGAGTACAGCTAGTTTCGTGACCTGTGCATGTTCCTGGGCCACTTTCTTGTACTCACGTTGATTTGCAATGAGAGCCGAATTTGAAAGTTTCTGTTCAAGGTTTGAGAGTTTGCTTTCAAGTTCATCGATTGTTGGGAACATCGCTTTCTCGTTCATTAAATTTTAGTGACAGCAACAGTACAAACAAAAACAGGGGACACTCCGCCATTGGAGTGTCCCCTGTTTTAAAACAGTAAAATACGCTATGCAGATTCTGAATTTTTTTTCAAATGATCAGCGTACTTCTTCATGAATTTTTCAACTCTACCAGCCGAGTCAACCAATTTTTGCTTACCGGTAAAAAAAGGATGACAGGCTGAACAAATCTCAACACTGATTTCAGTATTTACAGATCCGAGTTCAACTTCGTTGCCGCAGGCACATTGTGCTTTAATTTTATGGTATTCAGGATGAATATCTTTCTTCATTATTGTTTTCCTCCAATAAGTATTCTGTGCAGGTCTAAAAAAGCATCCTTCAAGCTGACGTTGAGGAAGTTTTCTTTTATCTTGCCTAATAGGGCGAGCGGCAGAGACCTTTTTATCAAATCATTTTAAAAAATCGTTTCTTTGTCCCTAGCGTTAAGACAAAGATACAGACGAGAACAAAGAATTATATATAATTATATTTTTATTGCAAGGTGTAATAAAAGAATTCAACAAATATAACAATGTGCGGTTTATGCTATAAAATTCTTTCCCTTAACTATTCATCGATTGAAAAAATTCAGCATTTGTTTTCGTTGCCTTCATCTTGTCAAGCAAAAACTCCATGGCATCGCCAGGATTCAAAGAGGAAAGAAGTTTGCGCAATATCCAGACCCTGTTGAGTTCTTCTTCCCCAAGAAGCAGATCTTCCTTACGGGTGCCGGATCTATTGATATCAATGGTTGGATAAATCCTCCTATCTGCCATTTTTCTATCAAGCATCAGTTCCATATTACCCGTTCCTTTAAATTCCTCAAAAATAACCTCGTCCATTCTGCTGCCCGTCTCAACCAGGGCAGTAGCAATAATGGTGAGGCTGCCGCCTTCTTCTATATTTCTGGCGGCGCCAAAAAATCTCTTCGGCCTGTGCAGAGCTGTAGCCTCAACGCCACCTGATAAAATCCTGCCGCTTGCAGGGGTGACGGTATTATAGGCCCGCGCCAGACGGGTAATACTATCGAGGAGAATCACAACATCCTTTTTATGTTCCACCAGACGTTTTGCCTTCTGGATAACCATTTCGGCTACCTGGATATGCCTCTGGGGCGGCTCATCGAAAGTCGAACTCACCACCTCGGCCTTGACATTTCTCGACATATCCGTGACCTCTTCCGGCCGTTCATCTATCAAAAGGACAATTAGAGTGATCTCTTTGTGGTTTTTTACAATGGAATTGGCTATTTTCTGCAACAAAACCGTCTTGCCGGTCCTTGGCGGTGCGACGATAAGACCTCTTTGCCCCTTGCCGATTGGGGACATAATATTCATAATGCGAGTGGAAAATTCATCCTTTTTTGCTTCCAGGTTTATTCTTTCATTGGGATGCAGCGGGGTAAGATTTGAAAACAGGGTTTTGTCCTTAGCCTTTTCCGGCGCCTCAAAGTTGATACTTTTTACCTTGAGTAAAGCAAAGTAGCGTTCGCTGTCCTTGGGAGATCGGACTAGGCCTTCAACAGTATCACCCGTCCGTAGATTCAACCTCCGGATCTGGGATGGCGATACATAAATATCATCGGGACCGGGAAGATAATTATAAGCCGGTGCTCTTAAAAAACCGAAGCCGTCGGGAAGGATTTCAAGTACACCCCGGCCTGTAACCATGCCATTCTTTTCGTCTTTGGCCTGCTTGGCTTTTGCCTGTAAAATAGCAAAAATCAGCTCCTGTTTCCGCATGCCGCTGATGCCATCAACATTATAATCCCGAGCGAGCTTGGTAAGTTCATTAATTTTCTTTTCTTTGAGTTCCGCTAAATCCATACATTAAATTCCTTTAATTTTCTTCGATGCAGTTCTTGTGTTACTGTGCACTTACTTTTGTTAATTATTTTTATATTAGCATGTTGCTGATCTGCCGGGACAAGAAAAATCCCGCCGGAATTATGCGAATCAGACCCTAAACTGTACTTCTGCAGAGCTAGATACTGTCTCTCTCTTTTTTTGTTTGTCGGCATCGCAAAAAGCACGATGCGGACAGGTGTTACGCCCGTTATATAAATATTATCAGGCCCTGTTGATACCTGTGCAATTTTTCGCGATTACGTCTTGAGCACGTTATTATTTTACTTGAATAGTGCAACAATAGATCGATAATGGTTTGTTAAGTGATTCACAATTATTTCTGTCAGAAACAAGATAGCGTTATTTCTTTAATGGGAATTTTCATGTGAAAGTTGATAGATTAAAGAAGGGTGTCTTCTGCTATATTTAGGAGCGATGAT
>Ga0209742_10001540_pt1 | contig 10298 bp, 9 predicted proteins | sample DeeMarSeWOR38_10_FD_187462 | JGI IMG/M metagenome (GOLD analysis project Ga0209742, IMG submission 187462) | Marine sediment microbial communities from White Oak River estuary, North Carolina - WOR-3-8_10 (SPAdes) (version 2) | ecosystem: Environmental > Aquatic > Marine > Intertidal zone >... | reverse complement strand
GCCGTGCCCGGCCGACAGACATACCAGCCATTTTATTGCTCATTCACCAGGCCACGGGTGGAGCAGTTAAAATGTCCCGTGGCGAATTGCTCCTGGCTCTCGGCGATAGGGGCTATCTCATTGGCCAGCAAGGCACGGCGATCAGTGCCATTGCTGGTTGGACGGCCGAAAACCAGGTAGCATCGATCGACCAGATATTCATCTTCCCGGCCGATTCAGCTGCAAAAATTGGCGCGGCCGTGTTACAGGAGATCGAAAACACCGCCAATGAACTTCTTTGCGAAGTAGTCCTGGCATACTCAGATGAAGAAGATCCGAAAGAGATCCAGCAATTGTTATCGGCCGAAGGCTTCGAGTACATCGATCCAAGATCACTACCTAAGACTTGGCAGGAAGCTGTTGCCGACTATACGTTGGAAAACAAAGGGGTAATGATGAAACCATTACTCACAGGTAGAGATTTACAACTTCGAAAGATTAAGCGAAACTAGGCAAGCTGCAGCGATGCCTACGAAAAGTAAAAACCCTCGGTTATACTAGGAGTATCATGAATACCATTAGAAGTTGGATTAGCGCACACCCTAATTTGACAGCCTGGGTTGTTTTAGCCCTAGGTATGGTTGCCATCCTCGTCTGGGAAGCAAGGGATGTGGGGCTGGAAGGGATGCAATGGTTTTGGCTTATCCTCGTGACCATCCTTGTCGCCGGTGCTTGTATCTGGATCATCAGTTGGGGGGATGACGAGGAAGAAAAAGAGGAACCGAGCACCTAGTTTATTAATCAATATGTACCAATCCCCCACATCTTCGGCGACCCTGGAGCAGGCTGAAGATCTTCTGCGAGATATAAACGATCTTTATACCTCTGATAGCATGACCTTAGATCGACCTCAGACAGGTCACATTCGCTTTCGAGGGCAGTTTCTATGTGATTTGTCCAGTTGTTATGACGAATTGCGAGGCCGGTTCGAACGTCATGGCTTCACTCCCTTCGTCCGCGAGGAGCAGGATGGGATCTCCCTCGTCGCCGCACCAATAGTCTTTGATCCGCCAGATTCAAAATGGATCATCAACCTGGTTCTTGTTATTGCGACCATCCTTTCCACATTATTTGTTGGTGCTTTAAGCGAGTTTGCCGCACAAGGTTTAGAGGGGATACCCGGGTTGGATGATTTATTGCTGGGTATACCCTATTGTCTAAGCCTGATGACCATTTTGGGTGCCCACGAACTGGGTCATTACTTTGCTGCCCGCTATCATAAGGTGCCCGTTACGTTGCCTTACTTTATCCCATTGCCGGTTCCGCCTATCGGTACTTTAGGTGCCTTCATCCGCCTGAAGGCGCCGGTGAAAAACAAGCGGGCACTGCTCGATGTTGGGGCTGCCGGCCCGTTGGCTGGTTTGCTTTTTGCCATCCCTATTTTGCTATACGGCCTCGCCATATCGCCGGTTGAACCTCTACCAGATGGTGGATATACACTGGAAGGAAACTCGGTCCTCTACGCTTTGGCCAAGATTGCCGTGAAAGGGCAAATGTTGCCCAATGGCACAGAAGATGTGTTCTTGAGCCAGGTTGCCTGGGCTGGATGGGTTGGCTTGCTGGTTACCGGCCTGAATCTGATACCGGTTGGCCAGTTAGATGGGGGCCATATAGCCTATGCGTTATTTGGGAAGCGAGCCAGGTTGTTCTTCTGGCCCGTGATCGTCACCATGATTGCTTTAGTTGTCATAACGCAAACATTTATGTGGGGCTTTTGGGCCTTATTGCTTTTCATATTAGGTCGATATTATGCAGAACCATTAGACGACATCACGCCATTGGACGGCCGGCGGAGGGTTTTGGCTATTACTTCATTGGTGCTGTTCCTTTTGGTTTTCGTACCAATCCCATTACGTATTGTAGCTTCTTAATGCTATTATGTTGGCTTCTGGGATAGGTGATTATCTCGAAAACCTCAATTTCTCGATTCGAGCGGCTGTAGAAGGAAAAATATGAGTTAGAGCAGTGGCTGCTTGGCAGGTCTAGGCGAGTTCGTTATAATTCTGCCTGTTCTTCTGGCGCCGTAGCTCAGAGGCAGAGCAAGGGACTCATAAGCCCTGGGTCGGTGGTTCGAGTCCACCCGGCGCCACTGAGGCCAACAAGTGCGAGCCGCTCCGAGAGGGCGGCTTTATTCTTTATTAGCCCGTTATGTCTGAAAGTTCTCTGGATAGATCTATGACGGCGGCGACACAAACCGAGCGCCGTTGGCCCCGTGTTTGGCTCTTGATTCCCACCCTTTTAGGCGGCAGTTTGTTTTTGATATGGGCTTCGATAACTGGATGGTTTGCTCCGGTTGTCGCCGTGGATATTAATCAAACCAGAACGAACACGGTTTTGCCGACTCCAGGGCCTACTATTCAACTCCGTCAGTCGTTTGTGCCCCAACACGATGGTTTATCTGAAGTTGAGGTGATCCTCGCTCGCTCTGCGGAGGCAGACGGCACCGGTCGCCTGGAATTGCAATTACTCGATTCTAACAACGAGGTGATCGCCGCTAGGAGCTTCGAGACCCAGGAGCTAAGGCATAATCAAAGCCTTCTTCTAAGATTCCCCCCCCAGGCAGAATCTGCTGGCCAACAATATAAGCTTCTGATCGGAGGCACGGCCGGAAACGATACCTCTGTATGGGGATACGACCTGGATGTTTATGGGGATGGCGAAATGACCATTGTGGGTGGGGATACAACCGCCCAAGACCTGCGATTTGTCACCCGTTACCAACTGTTGTCTTCTTCGGCCATTAAATCATTGGTCGACACGGTCATAACAAATGCCGGGCTACTATTATTGGCCCTGGCTTTTGCTTTCATGCCCGGAAGTCTGATTTTGTTGATCGCCAAACGTTGGGTACCAAGAACCGATCCAGGTGCCTGGCTTGGACTGGCTCTGGCATTGGGCCTGGCTTCCTGGCCTTTAATCTGGCTTTGGTCGACGGTTCTTGGCCTTCGTTGGCGTAGCTGGTCTTTATGGCTTGTCCTCATCCTCGGATGGGCTAGCGTCATTTGGTTGCTGGTAAGCCCGAAGCTCAATATCAAACGGAATCTCGGCGAGTTCGACCAAACTATTGGCCGGCCAAGCCTTACACGTCACGCTGCACACTTCTCCTGGCATCATTTATTGTTGTTGTTGATCTTACTGGTAGGCCTGGCCGTTCGACTCCTGGCTATAAGAGATTTGGTTTTTCCACCATGGGTTGATTCCATCCGCCACGCCCTCATTACAACGGTAATGAGCGAAAATGGTCAGACTATTCAGGATTATCAACCGTACCTGGATGTTTTTCGCTTCCCGTACCATTTTGGCTTTCATACATTATCGGCCAGCCTGTTTCAGATGACTGGTGTGCCGTTGCCGCGTCTCTTACTCATTCTCGGCCAGTTAATCAATGCTCTGGTTCCCCTGGCGACCTATTCGGCCGTCTACCTACTGGTCAGAAAGCCTGGCGTTTCTTTGCTGGCGGCATTCCTGGTAGCTTTGCCTTTTTTCTTTCCCGGCTACTACGTAACCTGGGGAAGAATGACCCAACTGACGGCGGTGGTGGTTCTGGCCGCCACCGTCGCATATACCTGGAAGGTGATAAGAGGGGCTCGAACCTGGCGCCGAAGCTGGTGGTTGCTGGCCCTGCTGGTGGCTGGATTGTTTTTGATCCATTTTCGTTTGTTCTTACTGTATCTTGTTTTTGCCGGTTTAACTTGGCTGATTAGCCGCGGCCGCCATGGACGATGGCTGGCCTTTGCCGCCGGTGCGACTGCTATTTTGGTTGGTCCCCACGTAATTAGATTAGTGTCAGACAGCACGATCACTATCGGAGGCCGGCCAATTCCAGGTTATAATGACTTTCCTTTTGGTTATCTAACCATTGGGTGGGAGCAAGCTTTTTTGCTCCTAGCTGGTGCAATAGTGCTTCTGGCAGCCTTGGCAGGATTTCGCGGGAAATCCTGGGCTTGGTTGCCTTTGACGTTGGCAGCCTGGGGAGGAATAGTTACTCTTTTCCTGTCGGGTCAAAAACATGGTTTGCCTGAATTTAGCCTGCTTAATTTAAACAGCGCCTATATCTCGGCCTTTTTACCGCTGGCTATCATATTGGCCATCGGCGCTGGCCAAATCTGGCGCTGGCTTCGACGCAGACAAAAGCCGGTGCAAGCCTTAGGCGTTCTTGTGGCGGGAGCTGCCTTGGCTGCGGCGCTTATGCTTGGTATCCGCCAACAAATGACCATTCTAAATCCTGTAACGGTCCTGGCCTGGCCCCAGGACATGGAAGGCTTGGCCTGGCTGAATGAAAATCTTGACCCATCGGCCAAGGTTGCCGTTAGTAGCTGGGTTTGGTTGGGAAGAACCTGGGCTGGCAGTGACGGCGGGGCCTGGATAGTGCCTCTGACGGGGATCTCCAGTACCACTCCGCCAGCTGATTACATCTATAGTAGGACGTTGGCAGAAGGAGTCGAGGCTTTTAACACGGAAGCCTCAACGAACCAAGAATGGAGCGATCCTTCCGCAGCGGACTGGCTAAGACAACAAGGCGTCACCCACGTGTATGTCGGCGCCAAAGGCGGCTATTTTAATCCCGGGTTGTTGGCGCGTAATCCAGATTTGCAATTGCTCTATCAACACGATGGCGTGTTCATCTTCGCCGTGCAGTAGAGGTGGCGCAAACGCCAATGGTTTGTTTTCTGGCTTATGACGCATAGCGTTATAATCATTGCTCTGGTTTCCTGATAAAGCTATAATTTAGCCAATTATCCGGCCCCGTTTCTCGAGAGTCTGGACACATGATTGATTTTTCCCTCACTAATGAACAAATAAGTGTAGCCCAAATGGTCAAGGAGTTCGCCGAGCGCGAAGTCTATCCAACGATTAAAGAGTATGATCGCCGCCAGGAGATGAATCCAGCTACGCTGCCTCGTATGGCAGAATTGGGTATTTTAGGCATAAACATTCCCGTTCGTTATGGTGGGCAAGGCTTCGATTACATTACGCTTGGGTTAGTTTGCGAGGAACTAGAGCGGGTCGATACGACGTTACGGGTCGTGATGTCGGTACACATGGGCCTTAATAATATGGGCCTCCTGCAATGGGGTACTGAGGAACAAAAAAGACGTCTCCTCACCCCTCAGGCGCTAGGCGAAAAATATGGGGCATTCTGCCTGACAGAGCCTGGTGCGGGTTCTGATGTAGCCGCTTTACGCTCTACAGCTCACCGGGACGGCGACGACTATATCATTAATGGCGAGAAGATGTGGATCAGTCTGGCGACGAAAGCCCATCATTTCTTATGGTTTGCCAAGACCGATCCCAGTGCGACTCCCGCCCATAAAGGCATCTCGGCCTTCTTGGTTGAAGCAGACATGCCCGGTGTCACCTCTGGTGACATCCACGGCAAGTTGGGGGTGCGCGCTGGCTCAACCGGCTGGGTGAATTGCGCCGACGTGAGAGTGCCGGCCGCGAACCGGATTGGCGAAGAGGGTGAGGGTTTCAAGATCGCCATGAGTTGTTTGGATAACGGCCGGTATACCGTGGCTTCAGGTGCAACTGGTCTAATCCGGGCTAGTTTGGAAGCATCACTTAAGTATGCAAAAGAAAGGCATACGTTTGGTGAGCCGATTGCCAATCACCAATTGGTGCAACAGAAAATCGCCTGGATACAACAATGGTACGATGTCGCACGGCTTCTCTACCTGAAAGCGGGCTGGCTTAAGAACGAAGGCATTCGAAATACTCGAGAAACATCGATGGCCAAATGGTATGCTACTGACATGTCTTTCAAGGCAGCTCACGAGGGGATCCAAATTCATGGTGCTTACGGATATTCCGACGAATATGACGTGGAACGTTATTTGCGGAACAGCCGCGGCGCGATAATCTACGAAGGGACGAGTGAAATCCACCAGCTGATGCAGGCCGGGTATGCATTTGGGGAGCGTAAGGACAGGCCGCTACGCTGTGAGCTACCAGCATATGATCCGATCTTCTGGCAAGAGGTGTAACGTCACGGCAGGTATTAGGACTTGCTTTTGATGCCTATGTCCATTGTGATGCCTGGATCCAGGTTATGAGCCAATCTGTAAAAGTCAAAGCACGACCTGGTAATACCCTGCTGTTTCCGGAAATCTGTGTTCATTGCGCTCAGCCAGCAAGTGAGCGCATGCCAATCAGGAAACGTCGGGGGCAAATTACACGCCTTATTGATGTGCCTATTTGCTCGAGTTGCTCCCGGGAGTTACAGCTTAAATCAGGTGAGGAAGAACGATGGCAGCGGTTGGGTTTGATAGCCACAGTAGGCATAGGCATCATCCTTTTTGTTACTGGCGTTCTTGTGTTGCCTGGTATGTTGCCCTTATGGTTGCGTCTCATTGCCGCCTTTATCATGGCGATTCTGGCAGCAGCTGGCGTTCGAATCCTATTTGCGCACAAGAGCCTGGCTATGGCCCGACCTCAGAAAAAGGCCATCCTCAAATCAGTTCGTATGGTTAGTTTTTCCTGGCGGGCAACCACTTTTGAATTCGAAAATGATACCTTTGCCCAATGGTTCAAAAAAATAAACGAGCCGGGCTTGATGGATGCTTAATTGATTGTAAATTTGAATGACGAGAGTTCGTTGATGAAAAACAAGGGGTATGATGTTGTTAGGAGGTACTTTTCATGAAAGCTATCGTATGCATCAAACAAACGCCAAGTACCACGGCTGTTTTTTCAGTCGAGAATGGCAACGTAAATTGGGATGATCCAGGGGGCAAACCAAACGTCCTGAACCCTTGGGATGAATACGCTGTCGAAGAAGCCATTCGTCTTCAAGAAGCTCACGGTGGGGATGTTCTTGCTTTGACGGTAGGACCAGAATCCAGCCAGGAAGCGCTCAAGACTTGTCTGGCTATGGGTTGTTCCGAGGCGATCCTCGTCTCCGACGATACATTTGCTGGCTCTGACACATTGGGAACCGCTCGAGTTTTGGCCGCGGCGATCCGTCAGGCTGGAGATGTCCAGATTGCACTGTTTGGCAAGCAAGCGATCGACGGGGATACGGGCCAAACGATCGTACAGACGGCTCAAAAATTGGGCTGGACGCCTTTGACATTTGTCGCGCAGATTAAAGAATTCGATCCTGCGGCTGGCACTATCACGGTCGATCGGCTGCTGGAGGAGGGTCGTGAAACGGTTACAGCCCAATTACCGGTTGTAATAAGCGTGGTTAAGGAGATCAATGAACCGCGCTATCCCTCGTTTATGGGCATTCGCAAAGCCAATCGGGCAACCATCCCGGTCCTTAGCGCGGCCGACCTGCAGGTCGATGGTGGGGTAGGTGCGTCCGCTAGCAAAGCGGATTGGTCTAATGTATACGCTCCACCTCCGAGAGAGACAAGTGTAGAGATCATTGAAGCAGATACAGTCGAAGAGCAGGCCCGCATTTTGGTTGACCACCTGTTTGAGGAGAAAGTGATATGAGCGGCGTATGGGTTTGGATTGAGCATCGTGATGGTGAAATGAAAGCTATTGGCCAAGAGATGCTGGGTGCTGGAAGAGGGATTGCAGATAACCTTGGCCAACCCTTGGTGGCTCTCATTCTAGGACAAGACGTGGCCAATATCGCGACATTGGCTTTCGACCTTGGCGCGGATGCCGTAATCGGTTGCGACGATACCTCGTTAGCTGACTTTCGAGTCGAGGCTTATGGTCCTCTCATCGGACAACTAGCCAGGGAACGAGGCTCAAGCGCTCTTCTATTCGGCGCGACGACTAGAGGGCGTGACTTGGCTGCCTGGGTAGCTGCTGAGCTTGACGCTGGCCTTGTACCAGATGGCATTGGGTTGAAAGTGGAAAATGGTACGTTAGTGGTTACCCGGCCGGTCTACACCGGGAAGTTGCTGGCCGACGCATTTGTGACCAGTAGCCCACAGATCATCTCCTTGCGGGGCCGTGCATTTCCACCGGCCGAATCAATGGGAAAAAGTGGCCAGGCAGAATGGGTTCAACCGGCGGTCAGCGAAGATGACTTAACAACCAGGATCATTGGTTTTGAGAGCAGTGAAGGAACGGTTAGCTTGAATGATGCCACGATCATCGTCAGTGGCGGCCGGGGTGTCGGTGGCCCCGAAGGATTCCAGCCGGTTCAAGAATTGGCTGACGTGCTGGGCGGAGCTATGGGCGCGTCAAGGGCTGCCGTTGATGCGGGCTGGATACCGTATGAATACCAGGTGGGACAGACAGGTAAAACCGTGAGTCCAGATCTGTATATTGCTTGTGGGATCAGTGGGGCTATTCAGCATCAAGCTGGCATGCGGACGGCGAAAGTTGTCGTCGCCATCAATAAAGATCCCGATGCACCGATCTTTAAGTTAGCCAGCTATGGCATCGTTGGCGATCTGTTCAAGATTGTGCCGGCACTTTCGGCTGAGTTCCGAAAACGCCTGGGGTAGTAGGACTTTTGAACTATTAAGCATCTATTTACATAATCAGCCAATTTAGGATATAATGGTTAGCGCAGTTGCATATGTGGGGTCAAGCGTTCAAGAATCCCACACATCTTGTGCGGAGGTATATATCTGAACGAACCGGTAGCCGGACTTGTCGTAAAAGCACAGAGCGGATTCTTCACCGTCGAGACTGAGGATGGCCGGCGAATTATTTGTCAAATCCCCGGCCGATTGAAGAAGGAAAAGCAAGACACTGATCTGGTAGCAGCCGGCGATTGGGTCAAGATCAGCATTAACAAGGACGGGAGTGGCGTAATTGAGTCGGTGGAAGTGCGAAAGCGGGTTTTGTCAAGGGCCCGGCCGGCTCCTGACAAACGAAGTATTTTAAGCGACCAGGAACAAGTGCTGGTCGCTAATCCAGATCAAGTTGTACTCGTATTTTCTGTACGGCAACCCAGGCCAAGCCTGCGAAAGCTTGACCGATTCCTGGTTGTGGCTGAAATGAATGAGTTGCCTGCTGTCGTTTGTGTCAACAAGATAGATTTGGCCAAACCTGGAGAGACAAAGGCCCTGTTTCGGGTCTATGAGGAGATAGGTTATCCAGTGATTTATACCAGCGCAGTTAATGGCGATGGTGTCGATGAGCTGAGAGATCGGTTGCGGGAAAAAATCTCGGTTCTGACCGGATCTTCTGGTGTGGGCAAGACGAGCTTATTAAATGCCGTCCAGCCTGGTTTGGGTAGGCGTATTCGCGAAGTGAGTCGGGCAACGGAGAAGGGGTTGCACACGACGCGCTATATAGAGCTTGTTCCGTTAGATGTGGGTGGATATGTGGCTGATACCCCAGGGATCCGTAGCTTGGCCGTTTTTGACCTGGAACCTGGTGAGCTGGATGGTTACTTCCGTGAAATTGAACCCCTGGTTGCCAATTGCCAATTCAGTGATTGCACGCACCGGCACGAACCGAATTGTGCCGTCCTGGCTGCGGTCGCGGATGGTCGAGTATCGCCTGAGCGTTATGATAGTTATCTTCGTCTGCGCGAAGAGCATGAAATACTAGAGCAAGATGCTTATTGAGCTCGCAGAATTGGGCCTCAATTGGCGACTGAGAAACCATGGTTAGGAGAATAGGTATCACCGGTAGAGCACGAATACCCGGCCTATTCTTATTGGCTATCGTTAGTTTACTGCTTTTGGCCGGTTGTGAGGTCGACCGGGCAGAGAGCATTCAAGAGAACGTTAGCTCGACAATTGGAGTTCCGGTTGCCACTAATTTTCAGTCTTTTTATGAAGAATATGGTGGCTTGAGGGTCTTTGGGAATGCCCTTGCCGAACCTTTTACTGAGCAGGATAGTGGCCGGCTTGTACAATACTTTCAGCGGATGAGGTTGGAGTATGATACAACGCTGGAACATGTGGCTATTTTTCCTTTGGGCGAATGGGCTTTTTATGTGCCGGGTAACGACCAAGCGCAAATCGCATCCAAAGAAGAACTGATCGTTAAAGATGAGTTTTTAGCTTTTTACCAAGCATCACAGGGAGCGTCATTATTTGGACCGCCTATTTCACAGGAGATAGACGAAGGTGGCACACGGGTCCAATATTTCCAAAATGCCAGATTAGAATGGCACCCGGACGCTCCTCTTGGTTATCGCGTTCAGGTCGGGCCTCTAGGCGAAGCCCATTACAGGCAGGTGGGCATCTTTGACGATCCCGGTCGCAACCGACCTTTAGACTCGGCCGCCGTGCGTGAGGCGATGGTCTCTGCAAATCTTCGAGCGCCAATTCTCTTCGCCGATGAGCAGCAGGCGTTATTCGTCGATGTACAAACACCCGAAGGGAAGCGACCTG
>Ga0209742_10001539_pt1 | contig 10298 bp, 7 predicted proteins | sample DeeMarSeWOR38_10_FD_187462 | JGI IMG/M metagenome (GOLD analysis project Ga0209742, IMG submission 187462) | Marine sediment microbial communities from White Oak River estuary, North Carolina - WOR-3-8_10 (SPAdes) (version 2) | ecosystem: Environmental > Aquatic > Marine > Intertidal zone >... | reverse complement strand
CTTCGCCCCCAGCCTCAACTCCTACCAGCTCAACGTCTGAGTTATCAATAAAGCCGCTGAATACCCCCAGCGCATTGGATCCTCCACCAACACAGGCGTAAACCCGAGAGGGGGCGCGGCCGCTTTGTCGGAGTATCTGTTCTCTCACTTCCGTACCAACGATAGACTGAAAATAGGAGACCATCTCCGGGTACGGGTGAGGTCCGCAGGCAGTGCCCAGCACATAGTGTGTTGTGTCCATATTCGTGGACCAATCCCGTAGAGCTTCATTTATGGCATCTTTCAAGATTCGAGCCCCATCTCTGACTGGTACCACTGTGGCACCCAATTGCTCCATCCAAAAAACGTTGGGCCGCTGCCGTGCCACATCCACCTCTCCCATGTAGATGGTACATGAGTAACCGAACTTGGCAGCCATCGTTGCCGTGGCAACTCCGTGTTGCCCGGCCCCCGTTTCGGCGATAACCCGGGTCTTTCCCATCCTTTGCACCAGCAATCCTTGCCCCATAACATTATTGAGCTTGTGAGCACCGGTGTGATTAAGGTCTTCACGTTTTAGATACATTTGCGGCCCGCCAAAATGGCGGCTCACATTTTCTGCGTACGTCAGCGGTGTAGGTCGGCAGGAATAGGTGGACATTAGACTTTGATAGGTTGCCCAGAAATCTGGATCTTTTTTGGCCGCCTGAAAACCAAGCTGCAATTGTTCCAGGGTGGTGCTAAGAATCTCTGGAATAAATGCACCGCCAAACGCTCCATAGTAACCAGTCTTATCCATAATTACTCCTCTTGCCCGGTCGTTTCATGAAAATGCTCTAGCGAGCGCATTCCCCGCAGCGTGCTGCGGGGTTAGCGAGCGAACTACAATAAAATGCTATAAATACCTTACATTTCGAAGATTCCCTGCAGCTTGTCGGAGCAAAGCGGAGATCCCACTTTAGCGGGGCTGCAGGGAGCTTCAATTGCTGTTGCGAGACCGTGAAGATGGGCGTGCCACCGGGCAATCGCAGGGTGCCGAATCCGAGGCGTACCTGAATGGTACGTCGCAGGTTTCGGCACCCGAGGACCCCCGGAAGGACGACCATTTACGCGGTCGCAGCAGGTTATTCATGGAACAGCCGGGCTAAATGCCGCGCGGCTTGAATGGCTTCAATCATGAACTGTGCCATTTTCTTGTGATCCTTGACTCCCGGACGTTTTTCCAGACCACTGCTGGCATCAACAGCGTAAGGCTTGACCATGCTGATGGCAGCAGCCACATTTTCGGGATTGAGACCCCCTGCAAGAACTATCCTACCGTATCTTCTGGCCTCTACAGCCAACTTCCAATCAAAGGTAATACCTGTGCCGCCGAGCTTGTTGGGTACGTAAGTGTCAAGTAACAGGGCGTCAACAACATTGACATATTTCGACAGATTTTTGAGCTCATCCCGGCTTTGCAACCGCACCGCCTTGATCACCCGGCGGTCGAAGCTGCTGCAGTAATCAACTGACTCACTGCCATGAAGCTGGAGAATGTCCAGACCGCACCGAGCAGCCATGGACGACACCCTCTCAGGGTCTTCATCTACAAAAACCCCCACTGTCTGAACAAAGGGTGGAAGAACCTTTATTATTTCTCGTGCGCTCTCGGCCGAGATTTTCCTGGGGCTGGGGGCAAAAACGAAACCGAGGGCGTCAGCACCAAGATGCGCCGCAGCTAAAGCATCTTCCTTATTGGTAATGCCGCAGATTTTTATACGCACGGTCATAGCGGTTACTACATCTTTCTCATTTTAGAAGATGTGAAATGTGCGATGTGCGATATGTGATCTGTACATTCAGAAATTGCGAATTAAATGATTATGGAATTGAGCCTGGTCTCGAAAAATCCCTAAATTGCTCAATCCCTAAATTCCTGAATTTCATCCCCACATCTCAGATCTCAGATCCAACTTGAATTTGTTTCGTATGCGGTCCAGTCCCCAGTTTCAAACTCTACCCAATAATTCCCTCAGCTTCGCTCCTGGATCTTCTGCTCGCATGAGACTGGTTCCCACTAATACGGCATCAACGGCCACCGACGCCAGAGACTGCAAATCGCTCAGTTCTTGAATGCCGCTTTCACTTACAACCAACCGATCTGACGGAATGCTAGGACGCAACGTCAGGGTAGTATCGAGGCTCACCTGAAAGGTCCGCAGGTTGCGGTTGTTGATGCCGATGATGCGGGCATCCGTCGTCAGCACCCGCTCCACTTCCTCTTTATTATGAACCTCAACCAAACAGGCCATACTCAGACCCTGAGCCAGGGCCAACAGCTCCAACAAGGAGCTTTGCTCCAGGATTGCTGCAATTAACAGCAGGGCGTCGGCGCCTGCGGCACGTGCGGCGACAACCTGTATGGGATCTATGATAAAGTCTTTACAGAGAATCGGCAAAGACACCGCCGTCTTCACCTCCGTCAGATATCCTAGCTTGCCTTTAAAAAAATCCTCTTCGGTAATCACCGAGATGGCTGCAGCCCCTGCCTTCTCATAGCTTTCCGCAATTTTTTTCGCGTCAAGATTGGCCCGGATCTGCCCTGCCGAGGGCGATGCTTTTTTGATCTCAGCTATGACTGCCGGCGTCCCGCCGTACTCGAGTGCAGCAATGAAGTCGCGTGGTTGTGAAGCCAAAGCAGCGGCTTTCTCCAGCTCGGCCTGAATCGATTTTCTCTTAAGCTCGAGCAATCGCTCCTTTTTACGTGCAACGATGTCGTCGAGAATCATAATATTTCAACCGCTACATTATTGTCTGTTCGTGATTTTTTTGAGAGCTTGCAGCTTCTTCAGAGCTTCTCCTGAATCAATCGCCTCAGCCGCCTGTTTTATACCCTCGCGAAAATCGCCAGCCATCCCTGCCGCAACCAGTGCCACCGCCGCATTGAGTAGCACAATGTTTCTCCGGGCACCCGGTTCACCTTGCAGCACATCGAGCACTATCTGCCCGTTTGTCTCAACATCCCCGCCTTTGATCTCACTGATAGATGCGCGAGGGAGACCGAAATCTTCTGGTTCAATGGTGTAGGTGGACACCTCCCCATCTTTCAACTCACTCACAAAGGTGCGACCAGTGATACTGACCTCATCGAGGCTGTCCTCACCGTGGACCACAAAGGCACTCCTGGAACCTAACCTGTTCAATACTTCGGCAAGAACCGGAGTAAGCCCTTTGTCGTAGACGCCCAGCACCTGGACGTTGGCTCCCGCCGGGTTGGTCAGGGGACCCAGTATGTTAAAGATGCTGCGGATGCCGATCTCCTTCCGAGGTCCAATGGCATACTTCATGGCCCCATGCAGGGCTGGTGCAAAAAGAAAACCGATACCCACCTGACTGAGGCACTCTTCCACCACCTCTGGAGGCACATCCAGCTTTACTCCCAACTGCTCGATAACATCCGCGCTGCCGCAGAGACTCGAAACCGAGCGATTTCCATGCTTGGCGACCCGCAGACCGCATCCTGCTACCACGAAGGCAGTCGTGGTGGACACATTAAAGGTGTTGGTGCCATCACCACCCGTGCCGCACGTATCCACAACGGTCTCCAGATCTAGGTTGATATCGTCCCGGTCTATGCTCACCACAGGGCTATCGAAACCAATCTTGGTGGCTTTGCGTCGCATGACCCGGGCGGCTCCAGTGATCTCTTCAATGGTTTCACCTTTTAACCTGAGTGCAGTGATGAAGGCTCCGATCTGGGCTGGAGTCGCCTGGCCGCTCATGATTACGTCCATTGCACCTTCCATCTCCTCTTCGCTCAGATCCATGCCATCGACTACTTGCTGGATGGCTGTCTTCAGCATGGTCTCCTCCTCTTACAAGGTTAGTAGCACCGATATAAACCACAAAGATTACAGAGAAAATTTACATATCTTGCCCAATCACTTTTTGTTCTTCGTGCCCTTCGTGGTTTTTAACCACCTTATTCATACAAAACGGATCTCACAGATTGAGGAAGTTCCTCAAAATGTTCATTCCTTCTTTGGTGAGAATCGATTCTGGGTGAAACTGGATTCCTTCCACTGGATACTGCCGATGCCTCAACCCCATGATTTCACCGTCCTCGGCCTCAGCGGACACTTCCAGACAAGAAGGTAGACTCTTACGTTCCACTGCCAGGGAATGGTAACGGGTTGCGGTAATGGGGTCGGGCAAGTCACGGAAAACACCCTTGCCGTCATGGCTAATTTCTGAAGTCTTGCCGTGCATGATCCGGGCTGCGTGCAACACCCGACCTCCGAAGGCTGCCCCTATGGCCTGGTGTCCCAAACAAACGCCGAGTATGGGCACCTCCTTGGAGTGGAATCGTTCAATCATGGAGATGGTGATTCCTGCCGATTGAGGAGTACCTGGCCCCGGCGAAATTACAATTCGCTCCGGTTTCATGCTCTCGATTTCATCCAGCGTAATTTTATCGTTCCGGTGTACCTCCACTTCAGACCCCAGCACACCCAGGTACTGGACAAGGTTGTAAGTGAATGAATCGTAGTTGTCGATCATGAGTATCACGGGTAATCCTCCATTTGATGATTTCAGATTGTAGATTTTAAATCCGAAACCGGGAACCCACCCGAAGGGTGGGAGTCCGCAAGACAAATCCGCAATCCTAAAACCGCAATCTCAAACCAAGCCATTGTTGGCCATTTCCAAAGCCCTGACCATAGCCTTACCTTTGGCCACCGTCTCCTCATACTCAAGCTCTGGAACTGAATCGGCAACGATCCCCGCCCCCACCTGCAGGTAAACGCGACCGTTACGGATCAAAAGTGTCCGTATAGTAATGCAGAAGTCCATGTTGCCGGAAAAGCTAAAATATCCCACTGCTCCTGCGTATAGCCCACGTCTGGTGGGTTCAAGCTCATCGATTATTTCCATTGCCCGCACCTTGGGAGCACCAGAAACGGTGCCAGCCGGAAAGGAGGCGCGCAGGACATCGAACATATCAAGACCCGGCGCAAGATCCCCTTCCACATGTGAGACCAGGTGCATTACATGAGAATAGTACTCCACCACCATCAGATCGGTCACCTCCACCGTACCAACGGTGGCCACCCGGCCTACATCGTTGCGACCCAGGTCCACCAGCATCACGTGTTCAGCTCGCTCCTTCGGATCCGCGCGTAGTTCCTTTTCCAAACGGTTATCCTCTGCGTCGTTCTTTCCACGGGGCCGAGTCCCGGCAATGGGTCGTAGGGCGACCCGGCCGTCTTCCAGGCGGACCAGCACCTCGGGTGAAGCCCCGACGACCACATCACCATCGAAGTCCAGGTAGTACATATATGGGGACGGGTTCACTCTCCTGAGGGCGCGATATATATCAAACGGTTCAGAGAGCAGGTCCGTGTCGTAACGTTGGCTGATCACCACCTGGATGGCCTCGCCGTCTTGAATGTAGCGCTTCGCACGCCGCACCATGTCCTCGAACCGATCTCGCGCCATGTTCGCCCTGAGCTGCAGCTCTCGTCTTGGCCCTTTTTCTGGCTTTGCTGCTGGCACCGCTGCTTCGAGCAGTCCAAGTGTTTCCTCTATCTGGGCTATGGCTCGATCGTAAGCCGCAGCATGATTTACGTATTCCGGCACATATATATTTGCCACCACCTTGATGGTCTGGGTCAGATTGTCATAAATCATAACTTGTTCAGGCATCATGAAGGCTGCATCCGGCATGCCGACATCATCTGGCTTACGAGTTGGCAGGTCCTCGATGAAGCGCACAGTATCATAGCTCAGATAGCCCACCAATCCTCCGAAAAATCTAGGCAACCCCTCCACAGGAACAGCTCTAAATGTTTCCATTAGATTTTTCAAGTACTCAAGAGGCGACGCTTTGAACTGGCCGCACTGTTTGCCATTTCGAGTGAGCTCGATTTCATCACCGCGAGCCTTGACTAACAGTCGTGGGCGGTGACCGATGAAACTATAACGGCCCCAACGTGCTCCACCTTCCACGCTTTCCAAAAGGAAGCACTCCGGCCCAACGGCCACCTTTTTGAAGAGACTAATGGGTGTCTCGGTATCGGCCGTGACTTCCCGAAATACTGGAATCATATTCCCCTGTTGAGCCAGACTGAGAAATTCTTCTTTACTCGGGTGGTACACTGCCATCCTCCCTTCAACTATTTAGCGGTGGTGGGGAAACAAAAAAGGCCGTGAGCGCTAGCCTATCCCACGACCTTTTAAAACTAAAAAAGCCGTGGGCAAGGAGCCTACCCACGGCTTTGAGATTCTAGAGTTTTTTGACCCTTAGCCTCCTAGCAGTGGACAAACCCCTCCCGGGATGCACCACCACCAGAGCCAGTTGCTATTGTATCCTTGTCTTATCATAGTTTTATGAACAACTTTCTTACCATCTGACTTTAAAAAAGAGTAGGGACACTTGTCAAGAGGAAAATTCTCATCCCCTCCCTTAGCCCGGATATTTCATGAATCGCCTGCTGCGACCGAGCAACTGGGAACCCTAGGGTTAATTTTTTTGCAGATTGGGTGTTCAATTGCATACCTGTGCGCCGCTTGTCACTATTTTGCCCACTTCTGCCAACTGCTCATTTGACAGGTTTGAGGAATGACTTGACTACTCTGCTGTTTTTCTATAAACAAAAGGGCGTTCTGGAAAGACAATCACATCCCATGGAGTGATCATATGGCAAAACACAAGAAGATTGAGCGTAAAAGAGAGTTAGATAGACGACGAAGAAGGCGAAAAAAGAGGTTAAAGATGCGAGCAAAAGGCTTGCTCCCGCCTGCCGAAGAACCTCAAAAGAAAGATTCTGCCAAAGATTGAGCCTAGACCAAGCCGGGATTATTCATAAACCGCAATGGATTCATGAACAATCCGCCCTAACGAGCACTTTGGCTTTGCTCAGGGTCCTGAGCAAGTTGAAGGACAAGGCGTGACACACCGAGTCGAAACCTGCATGAATGCAAGCGGCTTCCTTGCAGGTGCTGATTCACGAATTCCCAGGATTCGTGAATCATGCAGGCTCTTCCACTTCTGCACAGTAAACCACGTGCGTCCAAGAATGCCATAGAAGTGTATTAGTTCCCCTGTCGGGCTGGCGCCAGCCCTATCTTTCTTGACATCCCAGGAGTTTTTCCAGTGAAAGTCAGCTTTGGTGAGTACCGTCATACTGCCTCTCTGGGCTATGGTCATGAGACAGTCGTAAAGAGAGGGTTGCAATCATAAACAACCAATTTCATTTTCAGGCTTTTTCCAAAAGTTTGGCACTGTAATTGCAGTACGAAAAGAGCGATCCTTCATCTGAGGAAACAGTCATGAAACAAAAAACGTTGCTTCTTTTTCAGCTCTTCTTGGCAGTTTTTGCCATATACGCGGTGCTCAAATACACTGGCAATCAGCGCTTGTACGTACCGCTGACCTGCCTTTTTACCATGTTTGTGGTGGGGAAGGTTGAAACTGCAGTTACCGAAAAAGACAAAAAAGACCAGAAACAAAAGGCAAAAGCGGTCAAAGAAGCTGAAGAAAAAAAGATGTTCAAGCCTGTTGACTGCTTGTTAAAGAGCAAAAACGTACTGCTCCTCACCGACGCAATTCATTACCTCTTGAATGATCTGGGTCTGAAAGTCTCCCGCTCTCCAGATCAGAGTGTCATTGACCGTCTGGTTAGGACATCTGATACGAGTCAGGTAACCTTTGGTCTGAAGGTTCTGAGTGATGTTGGAGAGCTTGGTGAGAATTGGGATAGTTGGGGTGAACTTTCGAAATTTGATACTGGCAAGGGGGGAGAAAAGCGTCTGCTTCTCATCGGTAGCAACAGCGTGCATGATGAAGGAGACGGCAAGCCGCAGTTCAGCGACTTCTCAGCTAATACTCAAAGCCTACTCTCCTCCAAAAGTATCGTTGCTATGACCACCCTTACCTTCTACAAAATTTATCTTCTATGCCAAAAGAAAAGTGTGGATCCCAAGGCGATTTTGAATCTTATTCATCGCCACCCTGGCGGAGTCTTTCGAGTGGAGCAGTACCTGAAGAGCTCCAGCCAAGCAGCTTGATCATCCCCGCCTTTACCAGCTGCGCAGGAATATACAACCCGTCACCACAAGTTTTTCCTGAGAATAAAGCTCAGTTCCCATTTCACATTTGACATTGCACATTATAACAATTGGAAATACAGGGGGAACTCTGGCTTTGTTCTAAATCCGCAAATGAGAAATGCGCAATGCGCAATGATAGATGACATACGTGCATAATGTTTTTTATGGTATAGTCTGCAAGATTTTTGCAGCAATCAAGTTATAGCCAATTGGAGTGCTCGTGAAACTGCCAGTGTTGGATTGGATTATCATCCTGGTTTACTTGGCCGTCAGTCTGATTGTTGGCTTTTATTTCTCCAAAAGGGCCCTCCGCAGTGTAGACGATTATTTTGTTTCAGGCCGCGTCCTACCCTGGTGGCTGGCCGGCATGTCCATGATTGCCTCGGCATTTGCCATCGACACCCCTTTAGGCATTACTGGACTTGTAGCGAAAGATGGAATTCCAGGGGTATGGTACGCTTGGTCCTTTGCTCTTGGTGGTGCTGGCGCGCTCGGCGCTTTTGTCTTCGCCTCTTTGCTGAGACGATCGGAAATCATAACCACGGCCGAATTGATAGAGCTGCGTTATGACGGACGCTCTGCAGCTTTTTTACGAGGCTTCAAGGGAGTCTATTTTGGTATCTTTGCCAATGCCGTCACCTTGGGCTGGATCATTAAGGCAGTATGGATCATTAGCGCTGTTGTAGCCCCTGAAATAAATCGTCACCTGCTCATTGGCGCAATTTTATTGATCACTCTGACCTACACTGCTGCATCAGGTCTCTGGGGAATCGCTGCTACAGATCTTATCCAGTTCTTGATCGGCTCCATAGGATCCATTGCCCTCGGGGTCCTGGCCTGGAATCACATCGGAGGAATTGAGAACATCATTGCGGGTTTTGTCAGCAGATATGGAGCTAATCCGGCCGCAGGACGGCTCAGTTTTTTCCCAACCATAGGCACGCCGTTTTTTGTAACATTCCTGGTATTCATCACGCTTAAATGGTGGGGAAATCCTCCCCCTGCCATCACCCAGAGAATTATATCTGCGAAAAACGAAAAACACGCCTCTTTCGCCACCATGCTTTTTTCAGTGGTCGCTTTCGGCCTCAATTACTGGCCCATGATCTTGGTGGCAATGGTCTCCCTCGTTGTCTATCCCGACCTCAAGGTCCCAGAGGCAGGCTATGCCATGCTGATCGTAAAGCTCGTTCCAACAGGATTCTTGGGACTTATGCTCGCCTCACTGATTGCAGCCTTTATGTCCACCGTGGACACCCATATAAATTTCGGGGCCTCCTACATGGTCAACGACCTGTACCGCCGTTTCATCATGAAGCAGGCCTCAGAAAAACATTATGTCCGCGCTTCTCAGATAAGTACAGTGCTCATGCTGCTCCTTGCTGTTGCCATTGCCTACAATCTCGATTCTGTGAGCGAAGCCTGGTACTACATTTCCATGCTCACGGCAGGTTACGGCATTGTGATTGTTGTACGCTGGTTTTGGTGGCGGGTAAACGCCTGGGCGGAGATTGCGGCCCTGGCAAGTTCAGGGATTGGCAGCACTCTGCTGTCTCCAAAATTCGGAAAAGCTCTGGGATACTGGGACCGCATTCCGCAATTGGACTGGCAATACAGATTCTTAATCGTGGTAGTTTTCTGTACCATTACCTGGATTACAGTCTGCCTTCTCACCAAACCGACATCTGAGGAACACCTGAAGAAGTTTTGCGCTAAAGTAAAACCTTTTCCTACCCTTTGGGGACCTATTTTTGAAAAATATCCCGAGCTAGACTGGAACCCACATTTCACCAGGTCATGCATCAATTGGGCTCTCGGTGCTGCCACTGTTTACTGTTTTTGTTTTGGTATAGGTCACCTCATGTTCCTGAATTTCGCCTATGGGTTTCTCCTGCTGGCCCTGGCCGCTATTATGGCAATAACTATATATGTCGTCTGGAGAAGCTAGCCTGAGATACGGTATGACCGGCTGGAAGATTCATCTGGCAAGCAGATAGGAGACTCTGAGCGATTGGGGCGCCTTGCAAAGGTAAGAGCGGATAGCCAAATGGCAGACCCTTGAATTCTTAGCGAGCGGTCTTCACTTGTGGCGCACGAAGAATATGTAAATATTCACTGCAGCTATTGCGATGAAGCCACCGCAGAATATCAGCAGTTTTTCAGCATCGAAGTCCAAGGCATCGGTCCCTTCGATTGTGTGTTGAAAAAGCACGAGAAAAGCTGGC
>Ga0209742_10001538_pt1 | contig 10298 bp, 8 predicted proteins | sample DeeMarSeWOR38_10_FD_187462 | JGI IMG/M metagenome (GOLD analysis project Ga0209742, IMG submission 187462) | Marine sediment microbial communities from White Oak River estuary, North Carolina - WOR-3-8_10 (SPAdes) (version 2) | ecosystem: Environmental > Aquatic > Marine > Intertidal zone >... | reverse complement strand
CAGGCGGGAGTCCAGTTCAAAGACGCCTGGATTCCCGCCTGCGCGGGAATGACCGGTGGGTAACACTCATCAGTACTTAATATTATTCCAGGCAATATTTCTCGGACACAACACCAGGGTTGCTTCCTGCAAAATAATAATAATTGAACAGGGGTTCTGCCATGCAGGCTGGAAAAGGCATGATCGTCTTAATGGGCTCCGGTGAACTGACCGCAACCATGGTTGAGGTTCATAAAGAGTTGCTGGGGAGATTCGGGCCGGCGGCCAAAGCGGTTTTTTTGGACACACCGGCCGGTTTTCAGCTCAATGTGGACCAAATCTCTCAAAAAGCCCGGGAATATTTCCAGGCGCATGTCAAACAACCCCTTGCGATTGCCTCCTTTAAAACCCATGACACCATTTCTCCCTTCGAAGCCGAGCAGGCCTATCAGACGCTGCGTCAAGCCGATTTTATCCTGATCGGCCCCGGCAGCCCGACTTACGCCGTGGCCCAGTGGAAGCACTCCGCCATACCGCAAATCCTCAGCGGCCGCATCCAGGAAGGCGGGTGTCTGGTGGCTGCCAGCGCTGCCGCTCTGACAGTCGGCCGTTTTACGCTTCCGGTTTATGAGATTTACAAGGTCGGTCAACAGCTGCACTGGGTGGACGGAATGGATATCTTGAAAAATTTCGGTCTTAACCTTGTCGTCGTGCCTCATTGGAACAATGCTGAAGGAGGCACGCATGACACGCGCTTTTGTTTTATGGGCAAACCGCGTTTCAGGCAGCTGGTCGCTTTTTTGCCGGAAGATGCTTCCATTCTGGGCTTGGATGAGCACACCGCCTGTATCTTAGATTTTGCCAACGCCGAAGCCGCCGTCAAAGGAATCGGACGGGTAACGCTGCAACACGCCGGACACCAGATCGTTTTTCAAACCGGCGACCGATTTCCGCTTGAGGTGCTGCGCGGCGGGGCTAAGGCTGGGAATTGGAAACAGACGCCGTTGGTCCCGGATGATACAAAACCAGATTCAGCAGCAGGGGGCGGTGCATTCTGGGATCAAATCCATCGGCTGGAGGCGGTCTTTTATGAAGGGCTCGAGACCCACGAAGCCCGCAAAACAACCAATGCCCTTCTTGAACTGGATCGCATGATCTGGCAGGCGCAGCAGGATTTGGAAAACGAGGAATTTATCACCCAGGCGCGCGACACCCTGCGGGAGCTGATAGCCATTTTAGGAACCCGGCTGGCTGATGCGCCTCGCAGTCAAACCGATTGCCTGGCGCCGCTCGTGCGGCAGTTGATAGATTTGAGAGAGGCCTTCAGACGGCAAAAACAATTCGATGAAGCCGATGCCATTCGTGACAGCCTGCAGCGCGCAAATATTATCATAGAGGACACCCAAAAAGGTTCCCGCTGGCGGCTGATATCATAAAACGGTGTCAGTGTTCGGGCCTTCGCCGCGGCTTAGCGGCTATGGCCGCGCAGGCAGCTGTCTATTGTCCGCAAACAGATGACAGGAGTCAGAGAACAGGAGTCAGAGAACAGAGGTCAGAGAGGCTGCTTGATCTTCCGTTATTTGCATCTGTCTTCTGTCATCTGATATCTGTCTTCTGAAAACCGGGCACCTGAAAACGACAGCCCGAACGCTGATTCCAGATTCCAAAATAGATTCGCATAGAAACCTAACGACAATGATGACCCATCCTACACTATCGATTCTTGCGATTGCCGGACAGGGCAAATCTGAGCTGAGTTCCTTTTTCGAATATTTGGGGTCCATGGCCCACGTCAAACTGGCCGTTTACCCTGAGGTTCCGGCGGACCTCAGCGCCTATGATGTCATCGTTACCGCCAGCACCGCAGAATGCGAAGCGGATATTGAACATCTTCAGCGGTTTGTCGCCGCCGGCGGCGGCTGGCTGGGGCTGATTCATTTGTCCGACAAGCCGTTGCCGGAAATTTTTGGGGCCCAAACCGGTCAGATCGGCCCGAGGGCTGAATTGCGCATTCTGTTTGATGATCACAACCACGCGATGGCAAAACGGCTGCCCGATGCCATCTATCTGGAAGGCGTTTTTCATCCTTTAAAGCCCACCGCGGATGACACCGAACGTGTCCTTTATGCCGACTGGCATTACCGCCATAGCCCGATGGTCGTGTCTCGTGCGGTGGGTGAGGGCAGAGTCGCCTGCACGACGCTTCAAGCTTATCATTGTCCCGCCTTACAACAAACGCTCTATCGTCTCGTGCGATATCTGGCGGGATACGATGATGGCCGTCAAAGGCTGGGTGTCGGGCTTTTAGGCTATGCGCCGTCTGTTGGCAAAATGCATGGTTTAGGCACTCAAGCCACCTGCGGGCTGGATTTGCGGGCCGCCTGTGATTTAAACCCGGCACAGTTGAGCAGCGCACGAAATGATTTTCCAGACTTAAAAACTCACGAATCGGCCGCTGCCTTTGCAGCCGATCCTGATATTGATCTCGTTATCATTGCCACCCCGCCGAATTCGCATGCGGCCCTTGCCATTCAGATGATGGCCGCCGGCAAACACGTGGTCTGCGAGAAGCCTCTGGCAATATCCCAAAAAGAAACCAGCGCCATGGTCGAAATGGCTGAAAAGCAGGGGGTTCACTTAAGTTGTCACCAGAACCGGCGATGGGATGTGGATTACCTGGCCATTCAGCAGGCGTTAAAGGAAGGGGCGATCGGAGACCTGTTTTATCTGGAAACCTTTGTGGGCGGGTTTCATCATCCCTGCGGATACTGGCATTCGCACGATGAAATTTCAGGCGGTCTGGCGTATGACTGGGGGGGACATTACCTCGATTGGATCGTGGGCCTGATTCCGGATCGCATTCAAACAGTTGTCAGCACCCGGCAGAAGCGCGTCTGGCACGATGTCACCAATGCCGATCAAGAGCGCATTCAGATCCGGTTTGCCGGCGGGCAGGAGGCTGAATTCATTCATTCCGATATCGCAGCGGTGCGCAAACCCAAATGGTATCTGCTGGGGACCCAGGGGGCAATCATCGGTTACTGGAAAGACGTGGTTGAATACGAGATCGATCCGGTCGTCTATTTTGAGCAGCATGCGATTCCTGCAACCGAAATGCCGGCTGATTTAACCCTGCACCGGCGCCACGCCTCGGGTCAAATCATCACCCAAAAACTTGCCGTTCCTCAACGCAAGCATTATCTTTTCCATCAAAACATCGCCGATCATCTCCTGACCGGAGAACCTCTGGTCGCGCCGCTGGAGCATTCTGTTCGCGTGGTGGCCATTCTGGAAGCTGCGGCCAGGTCCGCCGCCAACGGCGGAACGCTGGAGGTGCTGGATGGCTGAGGTGATCAAATGGGGTGTGATGGGAAATGCCAGGATCGCCCGTATATGTGTTATTCCTGCAATTCAGAAATCGGAAAACGGCTCGGTGCATGCGCTGGCAACGCGATCTCCCGGACAGGCCGGGAAAGTGGCCGACAAAAACAGGATTCCACAGATTTATCATGACTATGAAGAATTGCTGACGGATCCGGCAATTGATGCCATCTACATTCCGCTGCCCAACCATCTGCATTGTCGCTGGGCAATAAAAGCACTGAACGCCGGCAAGCACGTACTGTGCGAAAAACCGCTGGCATGCAGCGCAGAAGAGGCGGCCAAGATGGTTTCGGCAGCCAAATCCGCCGGGCGACTGCTGATGGAAGCCTTTATGTATCGCTTTCATCCCCGCAGCCGGCGCGTGAAACAGATGGTAGCCGAAGGCCGCATCGGTGCCCCCTGTCTGATCCGATCCGCTTTTTGCTACCGCATGAGTGAAAAGGACTGGGCCAATGACAAAACCGCACGGCTGAAGCCGGAAATGGGCGGTGGCGCCCTGCTGGATGTCGGATGCTACAGCGTCAGCGTGGCCCGCTGGTTGCAGGGGAGCGAACCGTTGCGCGTTCAGGCCCAGGCCGTTTATCATCCGGCGGGAGCTGACGTGCATGTGGTCGGCTCATTGGCTTTTGCCGACAGCGGTCTGGCGACTTTTGAGGCCAGTTTCATCAGCGCCTTACAGCAGACCTATTGCGTCGTGGGAACTGATGGCGCAATTGAACTGCCCCACAATGCGTTTATCCCATGGGAAAATGACGCGGTTTTCTTTTTGCGGGGCCGGGACCGGGAAGACGGGCAGCGACACGTGGTAAAGGGCGCAGATGAATACCAGCTGATGGCAGAGCATTTTGCAGATGCGGTCATGGGTAAAACGAAAATAAAATATCCACCCGATGACAGCATCCGTAATATGCAGGTGCTCGATGCTCTGGCGCAGGCGGCACGCACGGGGCAAACGGTTAAGCTCCGAGGTTCTGGGTCAAAAGGTTCAGAGCTTCAAGGTTAAAAAGGTTCAACGTTCAAAGTTTTCGGTAACTGTCTGCTTGCCTCTGGTTACTGGTCATGAATGGCTGTCTGATTGTCTCTTTTTCAGCCAGCAGCAAGAAGCAAAAATTTTTGAACCCCTTATAGCCCTTGAACCTGGAACTTTTGATGCTGAGATGCTGATGCCTGTGAATCCTGAAGACTTCACCGTAACGCAAGAGACTTTTGATTCAATCCACGCCTGCTGGCGGGACGCCCGGCACGCGTTGAAGTGGGATTGTCTGTTCGTGCTGCCCGGCTGGTTAAAGGTCTGGTGGGATCAATTTGCCGGGAACCAAAAGGCCTATCTGTGCGCGGTGCGGCATCAAGATGAGCTGATCGGAATTGCGCCGCTGATGCTGAATGAAAAAACGGCCCGCCTGATAGGTGATCCGGATGTTTGTGATTTTTTAGATGTGATTACCGCTCCGGGAAACGGCAGGGTATTTTTCGAAAACCTCGTTCCTCATCTCAAAAAACGGGACATCACCCATCTGGACTTCGGGGCGGTGCGAGAAGATTCAACGGTTTATAGAGACCTGCTTGCGGTTGCCAGAGATTTGAGGTATGAAGTCGTCTGCGATCCGGTCGATGTCACCATGGAATTGGCGTTGCCCGCCACCTGGGATGATTTTTTATACCAACTGACGGCAAAAGAGCGACACGAGATCAGGCGCAAGCTCAGGCGACTCAATGAAGCGGCCCGCGTCACTTTTCGGATCGTCGAAGACCCGCATGAAGTCGGTAAAGCGGTCGATACTTTTGTGGCGCTTTTTAAGCGCAACCGAGCGGACAAATCAGAATTCATGACCGATCAACGCGCATCATTTTTTCGTGCGCTGGCCGGGGAAATGGCTGCCGCTCACATTTTAAAGCTCTTTTTCCTTGATCTCGATGATCGGCCGGCCGCCGCCGTCATGTGTTTTGACTTCGAATCAACCGTTTACCTTTACAATAACGGCTATGACTTGCGACATAAAGCCCTGAGCGTCGGATTGCTGAGCAAGGTTTTTACCATAAAAGATAGTATTCAAAGGGGCAAGAACAGATACGATTTTTTAAAAGGCACAGAGTCATATAAACGGCGGCTTGGCGGAAAACCGATTCAGTTGTACCGGTGTCGTATTGACATCCGGTAGACGGTGCTAGAAGTGGTTTCAAAACCCCATCTGAGGCCCAATGGCTGCGTTGCCCCGCGAAGCGGGATTCGCATCGACTGTGTTACACTAGGGTGCATCACAGGCCTCCGGTAAATGCTCACATACTCACGTATGCTGAGAACAACGACTTTCCCGATCGGCCTGACGCCTTGCCCTTGAACCTGATCTGAGGTTTTGAAACCACTTCTAGTCAAATTAATTTTTTTTTAGCCTATTGCCGTGCTGGAAAGTGAGGATTATCATTTGAATTCAAATCAGTTGAGAATTGCCATGTTCAGCATCCATTCAAGCCCGATTGGCGAGCTGGGGACAAAAAATACGGGGGGAATGAGTGTCTATATTCGCGAACTGGCCCGTCATCTCGGCGGTTTCGGGCACCGTGTTGATATTTACACCCGGTTGAACGGCACGAAACATAATCAAATCATTGCCCTGTATGATAATGTGCGTTTAATTCATCTGAGGGCCGGCAGCAACGATTATACCCCGAAACTGGCGCTTTATTACTATCTGTCCGACTTTTTCAGAGCGCTCGAAGACTTTAAAAAGCAGGAAGGTCTGAAATACGACCTGATTCACAGCCACTACTGGTTATCCGGTCGTCTGGGCAGCTGGGTGCAGGATCACTGGAACATCCCGCATATCGTCATGTTTCACACGCTGGGAATCGTAAAAAACATTTCCGGTGTAGCCGACGACGAGCCCGATCTGCGCATCGCCACTGAAAGGAATTTGACGCGAACCTGTGATCGAATTCTGGCCCCCACCGACCGGGAAAAGGAAAACCTGCTAAAATACTGTCATGCCTTTCCTGAAAAAATCGGGGTCGTACCCTGCGGCGTTAACCTGGATCTTTTCCGGCCCATGGATAAGTCTGCCGCCAGAGAGCGTTTGGGATTCGATAAAGACGAATCCATCGTGTTGTATGTCGGCAGATTCGATCCGATCAAAGGCATTGACCGGCTGCTTGAAGCCATGGCTTATTTGCAAACCCCGAAGCCGCTGCGGCTGATCATCATCGGCGGTGACGGCCCCGATACCCCCGAATATCAGAGCCTGCAACAATTGTCCGTCAAATTCGGCATTCAGAAATCGGTGCGTTTTGTCGGTCGGATCGAGCAGCACCAATTGCCGCCCTATTACAGCGCTGCGGATGCGCTGGTGATTCCTTCTTATTATGAAAGCTTTGGACTGGTCGGCATTGAATCATTGGCCTGCGGAACACCGGTGATCGCCACCGACGTGGGTGCGATGCGATACATTGTGCGGGACGGGAAAACAGGGCAGATCGTTGCCGATGCCACTCCGCGCTCGCTGGCGCACGCCGTCGAGACCTTTTTAACCGGATCTGGCTCTAAAGAGCTGTCGGCCGAGATGATTCGCGCATCGGTTCTTAAGTTTGGCTGGTCTAATGTGGCGGCGGCGGTCATCGATGAATACAGCACCTTAATCAGAAAGACCAATTTTGAAGATCTTCGTCAGCGTTCCGCAACAACTTCGTCTCTATGAATTCAACTTCTGAAAAAGAGGCATTCACCTGCACAGACTTCCGAGGTGAACCCGCTGAAGGTTTCATCCATTCTTCAGTTGCGCGGCTGTATTTTTTGGCCTTAATGATGATGCCGAATATTTAATCCCGTCCATAACACCGTGACAGCTGCAGGCGGTGCTCAATAATACCGGCGCTCGGGTGGTCTTAATCTCATTAAAAGCGTTAAACAATTCTTCAGGTTTATATCCTCCCACACCGGGAGCCAACTGATGGCTGCGCATCACAATGGATTTAAATTCCTGGTGCCGAATTGATTTCAAAAATTCGTGCAGAATCATCAGGCGGGGCTTGCCGGTATGGGTGCAGATCTCATCAGGCTCAGCGCAATTTTCAGGGCATTTAAAATCGGCGATGCTGATGAAGAGTTGACCGGATTCTCCCTGGATCGGGTTGGGAAGCGCCCTGAGCAAATCATTTGGAATAGCGACTTTTTTGACTTCGCCGGTTTTTGACAATTTTGCTCTAATCCATTCATAAGCCACATGCGCCGGTATTGCCGGGATAATCCAATCCGGTAAAGGAGCGCGGGTCAAGTTGTGTTCAAGGTATTGAATGCCGTCCATGCAAACCGTTTCAAATCCCAGCGTTCCCAATTGCCGGCAAATGGCTTTTTGCCTCTCGACAATCGTCAAATTATTTGAGGGGTTTGCTTCGCTGAGCGTTTTGGCAGCTCTGAAGCCAAACTTGCCGCCACCGATGATCCAAAAGTTTTCCACGGCAGGATGTCCCGAGCTGTTTTTAAGAACCGGCGCTTTGCTTTTTCAACATGGCGATCGGTTTGGCCATTGCCAGAATATGGTGATGAATCAATTCCAGCTGATCCCCGGGCGCACCCAGCATGAGATCACAGGGGTCCACCGCTGACTTTAACCTGCAGCCCAGGCCTAAAAACGTAATGTTAGATATGCCTTTCAATATTGGCAGGGCCGTAATGTCGGCACAGCCACCCAATGCTCCCCCGGATTGAGGAAGATCCATGCGCCCGCCCTTTTTATAATTTAAGGCATAAAGCAGCCACATCACCTGTTCACTGTTGGCAGTAAAAATCACGACCTGCGGTGTTTGTTTAAAATGTGACAGCGGTGCGATCAGAGCGGCCCGGGTTTGGCCTTTTTCCAGGTATGATGATTTGAGAATGGTTTCAGCAGAAGCTTCTTCAGATTCAAAAAGGCCGACACCGTATTTTTCCAAAACACCGTCATCCAAAAATGCTTCCATGTCTTTTTCAAAACCCAGAACCGAGGTCCCGAGTTTGCAGCCCATTTGCTCTTTTTTCAGGAGCAAGACCTCACCCTTGCCGGCGGCGACCAGCGCATGGCAATAGCTTTTATATTCTTTTTGCGTGGATGGCATCTCGGCGGGCAACCGGTCTTTTTCCTTGTAAATCGTGACCCCGACCGGCTCATATTGCAGGGATAGGCTTTCAACCAGGTTTTGAGCAATGTTTTGAAAATCATTCATGTCATCGTCCTTGTTCTTATGGTTTAAATTAGCGTTAGATTGACAAGACCTACATTTAGCAAAAATGCAGCCAACAGACAATACCCCCTCATATGTTTATATCGGAGTGTTCTATTAATCCGCTTTGAATGCCCCGTGGCGAGAAGTACCGTAAGTTTGACGGATTTCCCTCCTGCGAAAGCGCGGTCCCCGGCCCCTGTTTAACCCGTCTTTTGAAAATAAACCTTTTCCTGTTTCAGGCTAAGATGCTATAGGATTTTATTCGCGGCGAGGTGCAATTCAATACCTCGTCGGTGGCTGAAAGTTGAATGGCTTTCGGCAAAAGTGATCTCATCAGGTGGTGATCGACATGAATCCTAAGGGGTTGATACTGGTTTATACGGGCGACGGCAAGGGGAAGACCACCGCAGCCATAGGTTTGGCTTTGCGAGCGGCCGGACAGGGGCTGAACGTGTTTATCCTGCAGTTTATGAAACGCAACAAGAAGATTGGTGAACTGAAAGCGTTAACCCAGACCGATCTTCCCATCACCTTAAAACAGTATGGAAGGCGGGTTTTTTTCCGCACGAGGACCTGCGAGCCCATGGATATTCATCGGGCGCATCAGGGCCTTGAGGCTTTCAAAATAGCGATGAAAGACAATGCCTACGATCTCATCATTCTTGATGAGATCAACATGGCAATCCATTTCGGTTTATTGAATATTGAAGAAGTCATTCGAGCGATTGGGCAAAAGCCCCCGGAACTTCATCTCGTGCTGACCGGTCGGAATGCGAATCAAAAGTTAATCGAGATGGCCGATCTGGTTACCGAGATGCGTGAAGTAAAACATCATTACCATCAGGGGATCTATGCCCAAAAGGGGATCGAATTTTAATGCCGATCATCTCCGCTCTATCGTCATTTCAGGGATTTCATAAATTTTGCCAGAATTGGTTTCAAAACCTCAGATCAGGTTCAAGGGCAAGGCGCAGGCCGATCGATAAAGCGCAGCATACGTATCGTATGTGAGCATTTATCGGAGGCTTGTGATGCCCCTCAGTGTAATTGGATCGATGCGAATCCAGCTTCGCTGGGCAACGCAGACATTGGGCCTCAGATGGGGTTTTGAAACCATTTCTATGAAGAATCCAGGAAATTGAGGATCAATGGGAGTTTTGGGCGTTCTGACATGTGAGATTCTGGAACTGGAATTTGCCGAACTGCTGGCAACAGACAGGGATGTGGGCCGCATTTCGGTGCTTGAAGATGAGCGCTCCGCGCACCTGATTGAGGCCCTTGAATCCATCAACAAAGACAACGTAAACCGGATCACAGACCTCAGGGCGTTTACCCCTGCTGAAGAAATCTCTCTGGAAGTCCTGGTCGGTGTTTTAGAGCTGGCCTTGCATAATCGGAAACACACCCTTCAACAGGGACTCATTGAGGCAGCGCTGGCATTTGGGCCCCATGTGGAGGCCTTGATGCTTGGATATGGTTTGTGCGGCAACGCATTTGAAAAACCGGGGGAACTGCTTTCGGATGCCGGTGTACCCGTTTTTATCCCCATGGATGGGGATCATCCGGTTGATGATTGTATCGGCCTGCTTATCGGCGGGCGCAAACGGTATTACGGAGAACTGTGCCAGGTAGCCGGTACTTTTTTTATGATACCCGGCTGGACCTACCATTGGAAGCGCATGTTCGAGCAGGAATTCGGCAACCTCTCTCCCGAAATGGCCAGACGGCTATTCAGGCATTAT
>Ga0209742_10001537_pt1 | contig 10304 bp, 7 predicted proteins | sample DeeMarSeWOR38_10_FD_187462 | JGI IMG/M metagenome (GOLD analysis project Ga0209742, IMG submission 187462) | Marine sediment microbial communities from White Oak River estuary, North Carolina - WOR-3-8_10 (SPAdes) (version 2) | ecosystem: Environmental > Aquatic > Marine > Intertidal zone >... | reverse complement strand
CGATAACTGTCCGAAATTGCCATAATTGACTCATCCAACATGCGATGTAACTCCCCGATGCGATATTCCATGCACCAGACTTTCTTTTTGGCCTCTTCCGCCTCTTTCTCCAGAACATAGAGCTCCTGTTCCATCTCGGCAAACAGTCTGCCTACCACAGTATCTTGAATGCTATGCAGGCATTCATTTGACTTCCTGAGTGTCGTCATCATTTGCTCCTTCGCCTCTGTGTTGGGGACGATATTACTGTAGGGCCAGGAGAAGCGGATTACTTGTCCCAGGGCGACAATGATTTATCCGAAGTGGCACATAAAGGCTGGTTGTGGGTTTAGCGGGGAATATTTACTATTGAATGATGCAGAGGGGGGAATCTTCTGTTATTTCCTAAAAATCAATAAGCTATAACAGCTCGAGTCGATATTTCGCAATATCTTTCCTATCCGAAATTACTGGGTGATTTCTCCCTTAACAATCCAGTATTGACCGGCGGATGATTCAACAGCCTCTAATGTCGGCCGTAGACTGGCATCACGTCGCTGATTGATTAAATAATAAAGGTCCGCCATAACCTTGGGATTCTCCCGGTAGTAGGTATGGCCGGTTGCCAGATTTACGACCTGCGAAGCGTCGATCGTCTGTATCCCTTCAATAATTACCGGTTCCTCACTGGCATCGCCAAGACGGCGATACAGGTTAACGGTCTTTGAGGCCAAAAGTGGAATATCTACAGCGGAAACATACAGAGTAATTCTTGATGGTACTTTGGTGATTATCGGTGCAATATCCCGTTCAAATATTTGTCGATCCAGATCTGGCGCTACCAGTACGATCTCACCAAATTTCCAGTTATTTGTAATATCCGGATTTTTTAATACATCAATAAAGGCATTTACAAACCCGCGATTACCCATACTATGAGCAATAACGTGTATCGTCTGCACATTTGTCTGTAGCGCAATATCCTCCAGGAAAGCACGAAGATGTGCTGTTGACCAGTCAATGGATGTGGTATCACCATGATAAGCCGATAATTCATGACGTGATGGCCAACTATACAATACAGGTATTCCTTGGTATCTGATTTCATAAGTGAGAGTGGCCGCTGTTCTGGCCGCTATTTCAAAGGTACGGTAATAACCGTGTATATAAACAAGTGCGGATTTATCTTTTGAATTATTAATGCGGTCGGTGAAGAGTCTGAAGAAGTCATTCTTTTCCAGTTTTGTGATATTGCGCAAATCACCTCGTTTACCAGGTTTGTCTTCAGTACCAACACGCCAGATGGAGTGGTCAGCAAATTCAGATTTGCTCTTTTCGATATTAATCGCAACTTCGCAGAACCCATAACTCATGTCACCACGTTCAACGCCATAAAAGAATTTCGCATCCTGTTTGCCGGTCAGATTTCTATCTGTGACATATAAAACTTCGATAATCGCCTCGGTAGGTTCGGGTTGTGTTATCGCCGCACAACCAGAGAGACCGATAATTCCCGGAATTAGAAGGGTAACTATTTTTTTATACATAAATATTTAATTTTACTTATTTGGAATTTTTAATATTACTTTTTATAAATTATCCTGTTTGAATTGCATATTCTATGGCGGATTGCATACGTTCAACGGATGCGCGGCCTTCTGCAATGACTTCGTCTGCCTGATCAAATTCAAGTAAGCCGATATGTGCCAGACGTGGCGACAACATTATCTCGGCCGGATCTCCAGCCATACGACTACGGGTAATCCGATCCTGCATTATATTGATGGAACCAGCCAATACTTCAAACATGCCTGGCATATCCTCATTTGTTCCCAGAAGTTCCTCGAGCAAGGTTTCTTTTTTTGTTTTGACAGTATTTTTAAACGTATCAACAAAACGTTCCCAGAGTTGGTGTTCCGTTTCGGTTTCCTGTTTACGCGCTTCAGCAAGCTCTTTCTCTCTTTCTCGCCGATGTTTGCCCACCACATCGCCATTCAAATTAACGGCGATCACAACCTCTGCCCCCATGGCGCGGCAGAGTGAGACTGGTACCGGATTCACCAACCCACCATCCACGTGCCAACGCCCTTCCCGTTCTACCGGTGTGAATAAACCCGGCAGGGCAATCGATGCCCGCACAGCATCGAGCAGAGAACCATTTTGTAACCAGATCTCACGTCCGGTATCGAGATCAGTGGTGACCGCTCCAAAAGGGATCTTGAGATCTTCAATATCAATATCCTTGGTTCCTTGTTTAAAAAACTCAATTAACTTATCACCTTTGAGAAAACCTCCACCGAGAAAACTGATATCCATCAGGTCGACGATTTCTTTCCACTGTAATTGGCGTACCCATTTTTCCAGATTGTCCAGTTCACCCTTGGCATAGGCGGCACCGACCATTGAGCCAATGGAACAACCGGTGATAATGTCTGGTTCAATCCCCTGCTCCGCCAGTGCATTAATCACACCGATGTGTGCCCAGCCACGTGCCGAGCCGCTTCCCAGGGCAAGACCGATTGTTGGCTTATGTTGTTTATGTGCATTCATTTGACTTCCTTATCTTCAGAACTAAATTGAAGCTTCAAAACTGTTGCAGAAAAAACTGGATCATCAAGGCATTAACCAGGTCAATAAAGAACGCGCCCACTAGCGGTACGATAATGAATGCCATGTGTGAGGCGCCATAGCGTTGGGTTACCGCCGACATGTTGGCCATTGCCGTGGGTGTAGCGCCCATGGAATAACCAGCAAATCCCGCCGATATTACGGCGGCGTTGTAATTACGCCCCATTGCCGGGAAGACGGCAAACAGAATGACCAGCACCGCAACAATAACCTGTGCGGCGAGAATCGCAAAAATGGGGCCTGCCAAATCAATCAAGGTCCAGAGCTGCATACTCATCAAGGACATGGCCAGGAAAGTCCCCAGGGAGATATCAGCCACCAGGGCCATCGCCGGGGTCCGAGTCGGCCAGTCTGTACCGGTAATACGCGGAAATTTTTTGGGTCTCAGATTGGTGATGAGAATACCGGCAAACAGACAGGTAACGAAATCCGGCAGCTTAAAGCCCAGCTCTGCCAGGCCATCGTTAAGTATTAATCCGATAATGATACAAATATGAATTGCCAGCACTGCATCCAGCAGATCCATGTAATCAATACCCAATTTATGTTTCTTGGTTGAAACACCCACATCCAGGGGTTCCACTTTCTCTGGCTGCAACTTGTAGCGGCTAATCAAAAACTTGGCAATCGGACCGCCCATGGAACTGGCAAGAATTAATCCAAATGTGGCGCAGGCGATACCAATTTCCATGGCATTTGCGACACCATATTCCTCAACGAAACGTGGTGCCCAGGCTATGGCGGTACCATGCCCACCAATAAGGGAGATGGTGCCGCCGAGCAAGCCAACGGTGGAATTCTGACCAAACAGGCCTGCCACGGTGATTCCTGTCAGATTCTGCAAGAACATATAGCCGATTGTGATCGCCAATAAGATTACCAGAGGTTTGCCGCCAGTAATGAGATCCTTGAAACTGGCATTGATACCGATGGTGGTAAAGAAATAAACCAGCAAAACATTCCGGGCGGTCAGCTCAAACTCAACGCCGACACTGCTGATAAAGTAAATCAAAGCAAACAGAATTGAAAACAATAAGCCGCCGGTGACCGGTTCGGGAATGCTGAACTCCCGCAAAACGGGAATCGCATTATTCAGGCGTTTCCCAATAAACAGCACAATAATGCCCAATGTCACTGTCAGAAAAGGACCAATATGTAATATCCCATTCTCGATTTCCATAGTGTCTGTCTTTGTTATACGTTAATATTTAATGTGAAATGCTGTTTGAAAATATCAAAAATCATTTTCTATATTAGTGCAATTCGGGCTGATTTACATTATCGGAATTCGTGAACAATGCCTTCTCACTTTAAAAGCCTTGCACGCAGATATTTCTTGATTACCGTATTCGGAATCGGGATATTTGCTAACTCGGCAATAGCACATGCCCAGGACCTGGAGCCTCGCGCCTATACCAATACGCCGGTAGGCATGAATTTTCTCCTCATCGGCTATCAGTATTCCGAAGGCGCACTGTTATTTGACCCCGCCCTGCCCATCACCGATGCCGATGCAAAAGTCAATATGGGATTGCTCGCCTATGTACGAACGATGGATGTCGCGGGTAAATCCGCAAAAGCCGGTGTGTTGCTGCCATACGCCGATCTATCGGCTGACGGGTATTTGGATGGTGACTATCGAACACGAGAAACGGATGGTCTTGTTGATCCGGCATTTTATTTCACGATTAATCTCTTTGGTGCCCCTACCCTTTCCCTAGAGGAGTTTAAGGATTACCAGCAAGATACGATCATTGGACTTACCTTCAAACTTACCGCCCCTCTTGGCGTTTACGACAAGGATAAACTCCTGAATATTGGCACCAATCGCTGGTCATTTAAACCCGAGTTTGGCATATCAAAAGCAATCGGGCGCTGGACCCTCGACGCAGCAGCGGCAGCGATCTTTTACACCGATAATGATCAATTTGATAATGGTAAAACCCGCCAGCAGGACCCCATCTATTCGTTGCAGGGGCACGTGATTTATTCCTTTAAGAATCATATATGGGCCGCAGTGAGTGCCACCTATTATACGGGTGGACGGACAACCATTGATGGTACCACCAGGGATGATTTACAGCAGAACTGGCGCACCGGCTTTACCGTAGCGATTCCGGTCAACCGCAACCACTCCATCAAGCTCTTCGGCAACAACGGGGTCAGTACTCGCACGGGTACCGACTATGATTCCCTCGGCATCGCCTGGCAATATCGTTGGGGTGGTGGAATCTAATATATCTGGCGGGCCTGGTATTCTTTCAGAGCTTTACTATTAAAATAAATATATGATGCCTAAACCTTTCATGGTTTTATATAAACCACGTTGTTTACGAGCCGGGCTTGCTTTCTTACTATCACTCGCCATGAGTTCCTTGCGCATTTTCAGCCATTCCGATGACCCCCAGCGATAGGATGTGGCTTTCAGCCATTCAAAAACCTCGTTGAGATCCTTAATAAGTTGTGGATCCTGGAAGAAAAAACCCATTTCGTTGTTATACAAGTTGGAACGGTAGTCAAAATTACTGGTGCCAATAAAGCCTAATTTTTCACCCATGATATATTTCGCATGCAGTTTGCCGTAATGAGTTTTCCCTCCGAGGTAAACAGAGTCAAGCTTGCCGGTCTGGTAAATAAAAATCTGCGGATGATTGATGAGTTTTTTCCACTCCGCGCTTTCCACCACCTCCGGATTAAACTCGCCCTTTTCCATCTTGGAACGCCAGACTTTACGCATATCCGGAGTCAGCAACAGTCGCGGCGCCATATCCATGTCGATAATGGCCTGGGTAAAAAAATTATCACTTGTCATCACGGAATTAGTAATGATTTCGATTCTTACATCCGGATTATCTCGCAGATATTCGAGCGTTTCTTTTGCGCCATCATAAGTAACATTACCGTCCGCATCGTAGTATTTACCAACGAACAGATATGGGGAAACAATTCGAAGCGTGCCGGATGATTCTCCGGTCCTTTTTGCTTCATCTAGGAGTTTATGGGTAATATATAGAATAGAGTTCGGATTACGCACCAGATTTTCTCGCACATTCGTGGTTACTTCAGTGCTGGTGAGATTGCTCAATTGGTGAGACAGGCGTACTTTTGAGTCACGAAAACCCTTTATCATATAGTTTGGCATGGCTTGCATGCGCTTTTTGATTTCCGGCTGGCTTTTCAGGAAGGCCAGGCTCTGTTGACTCTTTTCCAGCTCTTTAGAATAAAGATCGTCGTATTGGCCAATCCCGCTGTCATCATCTTGTTCGATGGGCCGAAGGCGTTTGTTACCCTTGTGCAAAAACAGTAAGGTGTAATAGATCTCTGTCGCACTACCGACAGTTATCTCTTCTTTTTTTGCGGCTGGGCTTGCTCTTATCAAAATTTCCAGATCACGAAATGCCGTGGGATCGGGGGAACCATCTGCGTTGATACCATAATAATCCAGGGAAATATTGCGCCCGCCGGTCATGACAGCTGCCTTTTTGGGATGGTGACCATCAACCACAAGTAGTTTGTCATGTGAACGGCGATTAAAGTGGAAATTTGACAAGGCATTGAATATCACGACCTGGACACGTGCTTTTTTTGTGGTTAGCTGGCCATTCTCGTTGCGCATAAAGCCTGCGTCTTCCGCGCAAGTTTCCAGTGCACTCAGTTCGCTATGGGAAGGATGCATGGAGCCGAGTGAGTCGACCATGATGCGCACATCGACACCGCGTTGTACGGCATTGCATAACGCGCCCAACACGGCATAGCCCACCGTGTCACGCTTGAAAATGTAGTACATAACATCCACAGTATGTTCTGCATTTTCAATCAACCATAATTTAGCCGCGAGGGAATTCAAGGCATCATCCTGGGTCGGACCGAGTACCTTGGTGCGAGCCCGGTTGACCGGAATCTGCGCCTCTTTACCCATCTTGATGGGATCAATTGTCAATTTGCGGGGTGGTAGCCAGGTACGACTTACAAAGAGTTTGTTAATATTCTCATCATTGACGGCGTTGGCTGGTGGGCAGTCGGGGAGATTTTGTGTGCCTGCTGGACATTGATAGGTTGGCGGACCGGCACAGGCAAATAACAACAGAGCCAATACCGCTAATGGGATACTACGCAGAAAATACATCATCCCCTCCCAAAATTATTGCTTACAAGCCAACTGACCCCTGGTTTTATTCCGGTTGATATCTTGATCGTTCCTGAATGCCACTTCGGCAACAACTGCATAATGATCTGATACAACATCCGGCAGTACCGTGTAGTTCATGAATTCTAGCTCATCGGATATCAATATCCAATCGAGCCTTCGCTCACTCTTCCGATAGGTGCCCAGATCTTCAGCCAACGGTCTATAGGTCTGCAGACGACAACGACGGGCTAAATCAGTTACCACCGATTCATTACTCAACCAATCGCTATTGAAATCACCAAGAATAATCATCGGGTTTTTCCTGTTAGCCAGGATTTCCGTCATTTCGGCAATCTGTTGTTGTCTGACACTGCTGCGGGAAAAATCCAGATGAACCGAAATAACATCAACCAGGATTGGCGGGGTATCGGATTCATTGGGTTGCCATGCGATTTGTCCGAGAAGAAACCCTTTGGTCAGGGTGGGTGGTGACGGCGGAAAAGCATGAGTCAGCATCTCGGTAAAATTACGCCGTGCCAGTAACGCTGTGCCATAGTCAAACAACCAGCCTTGGGCATGACCAGCTCGGGAATACCATGGATAGTCCGCCTGTTCTGCCAGCAGCACGACATGATCGAAATTCCCGCTCCAGCGGGAAGGCCCATCCGCCTCCTGCAGGGCAACGATATCAGCCCCGGTTTGTTTGAGAATCGCCGCAACGTCTGCCAGGTTGCGACGAATTCTTTGTTCACTCTGGAACAACTGATTGAAACCCTCTTTTCTGCCATGCGCCACATTCAGGGTCAGCACCTTCAGCGTACCGGCGAATACCTGCCCTTCTGCAGCACCCGTAATACTGCTTTTAGTAGAGGCAACAAATTGTGTTCTCGGTTCGACGGTTGCTGACGTCACAGAGCAGCCGATCAGCATAACTACCCATAGTGTGACAAATACCCGAGCAGGATATACGCTGGCTGATACTGTCTTGAGAAAGCCTGACAAGAGCACCGTCTGATTACCCTTCTCTTGATAAATGAACCCGTATTGTCATCATAAGACTATATACAGGCAGATTTCTGGTCTTTACGCGCCATTTTCTTTATCTACCGTGATTTGTGGAGGTTGAACTCCTGGAAGGGGATCAGGAGAGGCTTTGCTGCTTACAATTGGCTTTCCGGAACGAAAATTGACATAAACTCCGTACCGAAGCGCTTCCAGAATCCGGTTTCGGGTTCGACATCAAAGTGGAGTTCCTTGCCATTTTCCAGGGTAACCCATTGCAGTTCACCATCATCCGTCAGCAATACTTGATATGCCTTGGTCATCGCCCGCTTTTCAAACGCCTTTGCCATCATCACTGCGTAGTGCGGGCTTTCGAAAAATACACCCAGCTCCGTATTCAGGGCAACCGAACGGCCATCCAGGTTGAAGGAACCAATAAACATGTATTGGCGGTCAAAACCAAGGAACTTGCCGTGCAGACTGGCTCGGGAAGAACCTGACCATTTGGCCTTTGTTTTCTTCTTTTCTTTAGGTACCCCTTTTATCGCTTTGAATTCATAAAGCTCCACCCCGCCCTTGACCAGATCTTCCCGGTAACGCATGTAACCGGCATGCACCAGTGGTACATCATTGGCAGAGAGGGAATTGGTCAGAATTCGAACGCGCTTGCCACTTTCCACCAATTCCACCAGATAGTTGGTAAAATTTGTTCCGGGTACAAAATAAGGCGACACGATAAGCAGCTCACTTTTTGTTTTATCCATTGCCTCCTTCAAGGTAGGCGCGAGATGGGTTTCTTTTTTCACATCATCTGCTTCTACCTTACTGGGCTGATCATAGACCAGCTTCCATCTTCCCCATGAATAATCGAGTTTTGCAACACTGGGCAACTTCGCGATATCAAGTTCCCGCAGGGCAGCCGCATACTCTGTATCTTTTGCAGCCTTGATAAATTCATCAGATTGTCGCCGGAATGCCTTAATCTGGTTAGCATCAATTAAATCTTCTTCTTTAAATGCGGCCAGTGGATAGACCCATTGACTGTTCCAGTACAAATCAAAAGATTGCGAGACTTCCGTCACGACCGGGCCAATTGCCAGTACATCCAGGTCACTAAAGCCGACTTCTTCTGCCGCATCAAAATATTCATCGCCGATGTTACGCCCACCAAAGATGGTGGCCTGGTTATCTGCGGTGAGAGATTTGTTATGCATGCGTCGATTGATACGGCTGGTATCCGTCAGGATGTCGCCAATACGGCGCTTTCGGTTTGCAAAAGGATTGAATAAGCGTATTTCGATATTGGGGTGGGCATCAATGATATGTAACATCTCATCTTTACCGGCGGTATCGAGGTCATCCAGCAATAGCCTCACCCGCACGCCGCGATCGGCTACTGCCAGCAGTTGATTATGTAAGACCTTACCCGTCAGATCGTCATGCCAGATGTAATACTGAATATCGAGGCTCTTCTCGGCATTAAGTACAAGTAAAACGCGGGCCGCAAAGGCATCGGTTCCCTCGATCAAGGCATGAAAGCCTGACTTGCCGGGGTGCTTAGCCACCATGGGCTCAATCGCGCGGCCCAGGCGCGTCTGAGTCGTTTCTTTAATGACATGAGATTCGTAACGTTCAAAGTCAGTAGGTAACGAAGCGCAACCGCTCAAAATTATGAACGGTATAATACAACTTAGTATCAGAATTTGTTTACGCCAGATCGACATACGATATTCAACATTGTTTGAATATTCCTGAAAAGCCTTATAATAATTCATGAACATGATATCAACTGGCAATAGACGTTTAGTTTTGTTCAACAACATGCCAACCCCTTATGAACCTGGCGTATACCAGATGGGAGAGGTATATGCCCGCTCCTGCGTGATCATTGGTACCTCCGGCGGCATTGTGATACCAAAGCGTTTGGCCTCATAGGCCGTCCAACGTGGCGTTGGAATTTCGATCACGCGTGCATAGTAAACAGCCGGCAGTTTGGGATCAAAGTTCGGGTCTTGCCACACGATGATCAATTCCGGATCGCCGATGGTGTTGGTCCAGATAGCGTCCTTTACATTGACCGTGTTGCCAACCGATGGCAGTTTACCATCCGGACCAGGTTTACGCTTGTCGGCATCACCCCAGACAACGTCATAGATTTTCTCCTGGCGGTTGCCCTTCTTGTCGAGCCAACCCTTGACGATCTGGATACGATCAAGATTGCCGGAGAGTGGATCTTTCAATGCCGCAACCAGGAATGTCGGTGCCGATTTGCCTTTGGGTGCTGGTGGGAGATCCGCGCCCATGGGCACGCCTTTGGTATAGCCCACATTGGCTGGCACGCGACTCATTGCGTCTTGCGCCGTAAACTCCCAGCCGCCGAAGAAGCGTACCATCATGCGCGGACCGGTTGTGGCATAGGTCTCTTTGCGCATCATCGCATCGAAGATCGCTTCGCGCGTATTCTCCCTGGCCCACACGGCCGCCAAACCCGAACCGACCATGTCCCAACTCTCATATCTGCCATTGGGTGTTGCCGCCATCGGGTGTTTGTAACGCGCGGGACTGG
>Ga0209742_10001536_pt1 | contig 10305 bp, 8 predicted proteins | sample DeeMarSeWOR38_10_FD_187462 | JGI IMG/M metagenome (GOLD analysis project Ga0209742, IMG submission 187462) | Marine sediment microbial communities from White Oak River estuary, North Carolina - WOR-3-8_10 (SPAdes) (version 2) | ecosystem: Environmental > Aquatic > Marine > Intertidal zone >... | reverse complement strand
GCTATAAGCTACTTGGTTACTTCGTCTTGAGTCAAGACACCTGGCGGGCTGAATACTTCGCTCCTCTTGAAAAGCTGATTGCTAAGTCTCAAACAATCCACACCAATGATCCGCAGACTCTTGAAGAACTAAATCAGGCCCGGCGGGAACTGGAGATGTTCAGGAATAATCCTGAGCGCGATAATTCGATTTACTTTGTGATACAGAAGAATTGACAATTTTCTAGTAATCGTAATCGCCCTCGAAAATCTGGGTTATATACAGATATGTGAAGTCACTCTCATCTGAAAAAGAAACTCCCACACCTGTCTTGTAGTAACGAGGTTCAAGTATGTTCGCCCGGTGTCCGGGGCTATCCATCCAGCCTGACACTGCCCATTCACATACTTCTTGTAGAGTAAGGTAAGGACCCGGACTGTACTGTTGGGTCGGAATCTTTGCTAGATTCTCTCCGCGTATAGTTCCGGGAGACATGTTATAGCAGAGAGGCCTTTCCCCGGGATATCGTTCATGGCCGAAGAAATTGTTCTCGACCATACTAATGCTGTGCTCCCTGGCCAGGCTCGTTAACAGAGCGTCTTCGCTAAGAGTACATAGCTCGAACTGTTGTCTTTCGGCATTGACAAGAACAATTATTAGTTCCTCAACTTCTGCCGCGGTATAATTTATCCCGAGAGGACTTGATGCATTTCCTGAAAAGTTAGCCCGTATAGAATAACTAGCGCTTACCGCGATGGTAGTCAAAGCCGCGTTGACATTGGCAATAGTACCTACATCGCCGGTCCAGTTGGTAAACTGGTAGCCCTCTTCAGGCTCAGCCAGGAGGTTGATTACTGCGTCTTCAGAACAGGTAAAAATCCCCTCTCCCGGGTTAGTTACCGATCCTCCTGTGGTACTCGTGATACTCAGGGTATAAGGCTCTTCATATTCGGGGCCACCGCTTGGACTAACAACAGTGCAGCCTGCCATTACGGCGATTAGCGCTGCTACAATTAAGAAACTGCCAATTCTTTTCATATGTATCTCTTCGTAATGTCATTGTATCAGTGACTAAGGGAGTGTCAATCACCCGTTTGCCCTAGTACAGATATACTAATAGCACACGAGTTTTGAAGGGAGCTCCGCTCAAATCGTGCTAATGTTAATTGCTTAACCAAAATCGGAATTTCTGATTTCTAAGCTCTAAACAAGTCCTTTGAAAGATCAAAAACAGAAGTTAGAAATGACGGGACAAAGATTTGAATTGTTGCGTTTTAAGTCTTGTTTAGGGCGCTCTAAACGTGATTAGCAGCCCATAAACATAGGATAGCTGACGACTCTTAATCTTAATTCCAGGCGAGATATTCCAGTAGGTAATTGTGTACGTAGAATATAATCTTTGTGTAGATTGCCAAGACCCTACTCTGTCGGTGCCATATGCAACGTATGCTATGGAGCTAATAAGTTACAAAGCCCCCCATTATCCAGTAACAGCACAAGTCTTCATCCAGATATGCGTAAGATTAGGGATTGTCTGAGTGCAATTTAGCCCTAATTTCATGTTCTAGTTGTTTAAGGGTATCCAGTTGCTTTGAAGCTTCATCAGCCTCAATCATCCATTCCTTACCTGTGATGAAACTTGCCCGCGGTTTTCCCTTTGAGCTTTCTGTCTGATGTCGTCGCAGGGCTTTTAATTCCCTCTCCAGCTTATCTATTTTCGCCAGGATATCCTCAAGTTGCTTATTAAGCTCTTCTTTTGTTTCCATGACCTTAGCCCTTAGTTATCTCCCACTGCTTATTGTTTTCATAGTAATTTAACTGTTGGTCGTAGTCAATACCACTCTCTAATATGGAAGTCAGTTTTGTTCAACCACAATTCGGCACATCACACATTTTAGTCAGGTAGTTACATCATCTCCCGTTCCCGTGTTTGTCTCTAGAGATGACACTTATAGAGCTACTGCAGGTTAAGGTAACCATAAAATTCGCCATGTTTTTCATTTATCTCCGCCAGTTTTTATCTGGTCAACTCCTCTCGTCTCCTGCTGTAATCCAGGTCTATCTGCGAAGCTTGATCAACCAGACACTCCCATTCAGCCGTCAACGTCGCCACCCTTTCTCGTAACTTCATGTATTCACGATTTGCGTCGACTACATTCTCGGAATCCTGGTAATGAGAGGGGTCAGTCATTCTAGCCTCGATTTCTTCAATTTGATCTTTATTAGCGTCCATCTCCTGCTCTATTTCTGTGATTCTTTCCCTTACCGGCGATATGGCGCGGTAGTATTCATTCCGCAATTGACCCTCAAAAGCTTTGCGCTGTCGCTTTCTCACAGCCGTTGGCCGCTGATGTAACTGCTTTTTGGTAGATTCATCTTCGATAACTTCCACTTGACTGTTCAGTGATCTATCCTGCCATAGATAATCATCGTAGTTACCGGGGAAAACTGTTACCCGGCCGTCCCGCACCTGAATGATTTTGTTAGCTGTTTCCCTAATAAGAGTACGGTCATGAGTGATAAAGCACAGGGTGCCTTTGTAAGCATCAAGGGCATCCGCTAGAATCTCGCGGGACGCAATGTCCAGGTGATTGGTAGGTTCATCCATAAGAATGAGATTGGCCGGCGTCACAAGCATCTTGGCAATAGCAACACGGGTCTTTTCGCCACCCGATAGAACCGATATCTTCTTCGTCACATCGTCACCACTGAAAAGGAATGCCCCGGCCAGACCGCGTAAGCGCTGTTCCGGTTCGTTCCGTGCTGCGCTCCGTAATTCCTCACTGATAGTATTATGGGCATTGAGAGATTCTATATAATACTGGGCGAAGTATGCCGTAGTCACATTGTGGCCAAGTACGCGTTGTCCTCCTTCAAAGGGCAAAACCCCAGCCAGGATGCGGAGGAGAGTTGTCTTCCCGGCCCCGTTTATGCCTACTATAGCGGCACGGTCTCCCCGCTCCAGTGCCAGGTTTAGATTCCGGTATACGACATGTTGCTCGTAAGACTTGTCAACGTTTTTAAGTTCGATTACAACACGACCGCTCCGTGGAGGCTCCTTGAAGTTGAAGTGTATTTTCTTCATGATCCTGGGAACTGTAATCCGCTCAATCTTATCTAGCTGCTTGATACGGCTCTGTACCTGAGAAGCCTTAGTATTCTTAGCCCGGAAGCGCTCAATGAAACGCATTTGTCGTTTAATTTCTACCTCCTGTCGTCGGGCGGCTGCCTGGCGATTTTCCATATACTTCTCGCGGGCATGAACGTAGCTATCATAATCTCCGTGGTGGAAGAAGACGCCCTCATCTTCAATAGCTATGACCTTACTCACAACATTGTTGAGAAAGGCTCGATCATGCGAAGTGACGAGGACGGCACCTTGATACCGTTTCAGGTAAGTTTCAAACCAGCGCTGTGTCTCCAGATCGAGATAGTTTGTAGGTTCATCCAGTAGCAGTATATCGGGATTAAGGAAAAGGAGCCTGGCTAGTTCAATGCGCGTCCGCCAGCCGCCACTGAATTCAGTTAGCGGACTCTCGAAATCCGACTCGACAAAACCCATTCCAGTGAGGACAATCTTTGCCTCGTGTTCCGAGCTATAACCACCCTTCGCCTCGAAAAGTGACTGCAGTTCACCCAGCTTTCTCAGCAAACCATTCATTATTTCTTCGTCCTGTTCCTCTGCCATGTCTTCTTGCACCTGCGCAATCTTGTGTGCAAGGTTTCTGACTGGATCGGATGAATAAGACACATATTCCAGCAGGCTCCGGTCCGACGATGGTTGGACATCCTGACGAAGATAACCGATAGCAGTGTTACGTCTCACAGACACGCTGCCGGAATCCGGGATGATGTTGCCTGTTATAATTTCAAAGAGGGTAGTTTTTCCCGTCCCATTCCGTCCTATGACTGCAATGCGATCGCTCATACCAACGGTGAAGTTAACCCCGCTGAAGAGTTCGTGGTCGCTATATGATTTAGAGATATCCGTGACAGTAAGCATGTTATTTTATAAAAGTTACATCAAATTGTATCAAAACTTGTTACATGACTGGTGCAGTCCTAAGGTTGTCGAGGGTTGGAGCACTGTTCTTTACTATATCTGGCATGGGTATTATTTCCTTTAGTCTACTTAATGAAAATCATCCGTCTCATTGCTCTCGGTCTTTTAAGGATTGCTATATTTCTGCTCAGCATTCGATTATGCCGACTACCAGATTTATAATTACTATAATTAGAGCCGCCGGGGTTACCGTAAGACAAACTATAGTGTATCCTTATACATTTTTCACCTCAACCATAACGGAATAGAAGTAATTGGTACACTCTGTTGACAACTATAGTGGAGCATGTTATAAGCTGTACTGGAATTAATGATTTGCGGTAGGAGATGCCCCATTTGGGGAGCCGAAGGGGCAAGGGGCCAAGTAGTGTTATGAGGTCTTGAAACTCTCAGGCAGAAGGACTACTGCAAATAAGACTCCCTGGAGAGGCCTTGATATGAGGTCACCAAAGGTGTAAGTCCGCAAGCAATGAGCGGGCAATCTCTCAGGTAAAGGGACAGGGGCAATCTGTATAATGCAGGTTGCCTTTTTATTTGGTAGAAAGGTAAGGTAATTCAGTAAAGTTCTGATAGGAAACTGAGCGATGGAATTATTGAAGAAGACCCCTCTTAATGGGATACACCACGACCTGAAAGCCAGGATGACGGATTTTGCCGGCTGGGAGCTGCCTTTGTGGTTCACATCCATTCTAGAGGAACACAATGCAGTTCGTTCTCAAACAGGTATGTTCGATGTATCTCACATGAGCAGGGTCCAAGTAAGCGGCAAGAAGGCTGGCCAGTTTCTAGACAAGTTATTGACCAGGTCGGTCCGTCGGTTAGAGATAGGTTCCTCGCAGTTATGCCTCCTGTGTATGGAAGATGGCGGCATTCTAGATGACCTATGGGTCTATCACGTGGGAGTTGATGAGTATCTTTTAGTCTGGAACGTAGGAGATATTGAACGGAAGCTTAATTGGCTATTACGTTGGTCAGAATCAGACCCTGATATCAGTATCAACAACACTACCGACGAAACAGCTATGGTGGCGGTACAGGGCCCGGCTGTCTGCCAGCTAAACAGTATGAAAGCCCTTTGCATTCTATCGCGCTACGGCCACGTCCATGCGAAGGTGAACAAGTTGGATATGTTTGGGGCCAGGACTGGTTACACCGGGGAGGACGGGTTTGAACTCATAAGCAGTACAGCAGACGCTTCGCCTTTGTGGCGGATTCTCATGGATCAGGGTGTGAAGCCTTGCGGTCTGGGAGCGCGTGACGTACTACGACTGGAAGCGGGTATGATGTTGTCGGGCCAGGACTTTAATACCAGCACAAATCCCTTTGAGGCCGACCTGGCGTGGTTAGTGGATTTCCACGAAGGGAACTTTGTCGGGAAGGCATCCTTACTTGAAATCAGGCGTCGGGGAATTAAACGTAAGCTTGTTGGCTTCAAGGTCAAAGGACGTGAGATAGCCCGGTCAGGCTACTCCATTTTCAAATCAGGCCAGGAAGTGGGCAATGTTACAAGCGGTGGATATGCACCGGCTCTGGGAGTGAGTGTCGGCCTGGGTTACGTTCCCGTTGAGCTATCAAGTATAGGCACTGGAATCGACATACTCATTCGTGGCAAAATGGTTTCAGCGCAGATAGTTAACAGGAGATTCTACAAGAAAGGGGGATAGAATGAATCCAAAGGAATACAAATACACACGGGAGCATGAATGGTTCTGCCCTGAAGCCGAGAATACAGGCAAGACCGGGCTCACGAAGTATGCAGAGAATCAGTTAGGGGATATCGTCTTCCTGGACTTGCCAGCACCGGGTACTCAAGTGCAGCAGTTCGAGAAGATGGGCGAAATAGAGTCAGTTAAGGCAGTTACGGACTTGTTCTCGCCAGCCAGTGGCAAAGTGGTTGAAATCAACACAGAGGCTGTTGATAACCCGAATCTGGTTAACGAAGATCCTTATGGGGCGGGATGGCTTGTCAGGTTGGAGCTAAGCAAACCTTCGGAACTTGATGCATTGATGAGCAGCGACGCTTATGGCAAGTACGTGGAATCGTTGTCGCATGAAAGCACAGAGTGAGTGCAAGATGAGCGCGATGTTGTCACCTTATCTGCCCAATACGGACGCCGACCGTCACGCCATGCTCCGTGAGATTGGAGCCGCCTCAATTGATGAGCTATTTCAAGATATACCTGAGAAGCTGCGTCAAGCCCAATTCAGTCTGCCTGCTCCTCTGTCAGAGCTTGAATTGAAAAGGGAAATCCGTCAATTCGCTGAGATTAATGCGAATCTGGAGGATTATGCGTATTTCCTAGGTGCGGGCAGTTATCATCACTTTGTTCCTTCAGTAGTTGATCATATCATTGGGCGAAGTGAATTCTATACGGCCTACACTCCGTATCAGGCTGAAGTTAGTCAGGGAACCCTACAACCGGTTTACGAATATCAATCGCTCGTTTGTCAGCTTACCGGCATGGAAGTGAGTAACGCCGGGATGTATGACGGTAGCACTGCCGCAGCTGAGGCAGCAGTCATGGCATGCATAGTAAGCAAGAGGAACAAGGTTGCCGTGTTAAACACCGTGAACCCGACATATCGCGATGTGATAGACACATATGTCGAAGGCAGGGATCTTGCAGTGGAAATGGTAGAGTCGGACACAAACCTGTCCGCGGATTATGCCTGCCTGATAGTACAGCAGCCCAACTTCTTTGGTTGCCTGGAGAAGATAGAGACATATGTCCAGAAAGCTCATGATGCCGGAGCACTTTTCATTTCCATATTCGACCCTATTTCTCTCGGGATGTTCAGGCCACCCGGGGACTACGAGGCAGATATTGCTGTAGCTGAGGGACAGCCGCTGGGTATACCGCTGTGCTTCGGTGGCCCGTATTTGGGCGTGTTTGCCTGCCGAAAGGAGTATGTGCGATATATGCCCGGAAGACTTGTGGGCAAGACGGTAGATGTCGAAGGTAGGCCAGGATACGTGATGACTATGGTGACGCGCGAGCAGTACATCCGAAGAGAGAGAGCCATATCAAATATCTGTACCAGCGAGGCTCTGATGGCTCTGGCAGCAGCTGTCTATCTTGCCGCTGTTGGCAAGCGAGGCCTCAGGCACGTTGCTGAGCTGTGCTACCACAAAGCCCACTACGCTGCCCGGGCAATAAGCAAGCTCAAAGGATATTCGCTGGTCTTCAAGGAGCCTTTCTTCAAGGAATTCGTGATTGGCTGCCCACAGGCACCTTCTAAGATAAACGAAGTGCTGCTTAAAGAGAAGATTATCGGTGGGCTGGACATAAGCAATTTGATAGACAACGGTATGTTATTTTGTGTTACGGAAACGAACACTAAGCAGGAGATCGACAATCTAGTAGAAGTCCTGTCGGCATCATAGAGGAGTAAGAAGCACATGAGTAAGCACTATTTACTTCCTGACATAAGCAAGCCCGGCAAGATTGGGTGTAGCCTGCCGGAGCTAGATGTTCCTCCATCAGAGTTGCCACCCAAGAACCTACTCCGTAGGGAACTCGAGTTGCCGGAGGTGAGCGAGGGCGAGCTTGTGAGGTACTTCATAGCTCTGAGCGAGATGAACTATGGGGTGGATACCGGATTCTATCCCCTGGGAAGCTGCAGCATGAAGTATAATCCCAAATGGCACGAGGATCTCCCCAAATTTCCGGGGTTTGCCTCGACTCACCCCTTGCAGCCAGAAAACACAGCCCAGGGGGCACTGCAGCTCATGTTTGAGATGCAGGAGTATCTGGCTGAGATTACAGGCATGGATGCCGTCAGTGTGATTCCTATGGCCGGAGCGCACGGTGAGCTTGCCAGCCAGCTGATGATAAAGGCATATCATCATGACCGGGGTGATAATGCTCGAAGAAAAATCCTGCTGACTGACTCGTCTCACGGAACAAATCCAGCTACGGCATCTATGTGCGGGTTTGAGATAGGAGTGGTGTCTACAGATAGCAAAGGCAATGTGGATATGAAGAGCTTGAATACCCTGATGGACGACAGGGCAGCTGCCCTAACATTGACTTTACCTACTACTCTGGGCTTGTTCGATCCACATATAATCGAGATAAGTGAGCTCGTTCACGAGAGAGGGGGACTACTCCTGGGTGACGGAGCTAACCTAAATAGTCTGATCGGGTGTGTCAAATTTGGAGACCTGGGCTTTGATTGTGTCATGGTGAATCTCCATAAGACGTTCAGCACTCCTCATGGAGGTGGGGGCCCCGGCTCAGGCCCTGTTTGTACCAAACAGAAACTGGTTGAATTTCTACCTACACCGCTGGTGGCCAGCAAGGATGGAGGATACACGCTGGTGACACCAGCCAAGTCTATCGGCAGGATAGGTGGCTTCTACGGAAACTTTGGTGTCCTGGTAAAGGCCTATGCGTACATCCGTTCTCTCGGCGCCAAAGGACTGAAGCAAGTGGCGCAGGATGCAGTCATTAATGCTAACTATATAAAAGAGAAACTGAAGGCGCACTACTACCTGCCGTACGACCGAACCTGTATGCACGAGGTGGTGTTCTCGCACAAGAGGCAGGCAGCCAGGGGCGTTGATGCGATGGATATTGCGAAGCGCCTGCTCGACTATGGGCTTCATCCTCCAACGGTCCATTTCCCTCTGGTTTTGGATGGTGCTCTCATGATTGAACCTACTGAGACAGAGAGCAAGGCAACGCTGGACAAGTTCATTCAGGCCATGATTGAGATAGCCAGGGAGGCAGAGACAAACCCGGATATCTTGCACAGTGCCCCGCATAATACACCGGTCAGGCGTCTGGACAGCGCTAAAGCTGCCAGACAGCCGGACTTGCGCTGGGAGTTTAGCGAGACGAAGACTGAAAAATGAACTCTGCGACTTGTTTAGGAATTGACATACAGGCAGGTATGTCGGAGCTATCATCGACTCTGGAGATTACGTTTTGGAACAAAAGGATGTAGTGGTAATAGGTGGCGGTCCTGGTGGCTATGTTGCGGCGATTCATGCCGCCCATTTGGGAGCGCAGGTGGCTCTAATCGAGAAGGACAGGCTAGGGGGCACGTGTCTTAACCGCGGTTGTATTCCCACCAAAGCACTGGTCAGGAGCGCCGAGATTTTTCGGGAAACAAAAAGGGCAGATGAGTTTGGGTTGGAAATCGGTAGTGTCAAAGCAAACCTGCCTCGGATCATAGCGCGCAAGAGGAAGGTAGTGGATACTCTGGTTTCAGGAGTGGAGCAGCTAATTAAAGCAAACAAGGTAAGTCTACATCATGGCATTGGCAGGCTCGTGTCTCCACGCCTGGTTAAGGTAAATACGACCGAGCTAGCAGCCGGGAAGATTATCGTCGCTACAGGCTCTGAATCAGCCCTGCTTCCCATCGAGGGATTGGATCTAGCGGGAGTGCTCACAACCGATGATATCCTTGAGCTGGAGGAACTACCGGAAAGTCTGGTTGTCATAGGTGGAAGCCACGTCGGAGTTGAGTTTGCCAGCATATTCAATGCGTTGGGGACCAAGGTGACCATTGTGAAAAGACGCCCGCTGTTGTTGGAGCCTGTCGACCAGGAGATTGGTCGACGCTTTGCTCAACTTCTGTCGAAGCAGGGCATCCGTGTGATAACCGGAGCTGCCGTCAAAGCAATCGTAAGGGACAAAGCGCTTCTCCGAGTAATTTGGGATACTTCTGGGGGGGAGGAAGGGATCCATGGCCAGATAGTTCTTATGGCCACGGGTCGCAGGCCTTACAGTAAGGAAGTCGGTTGTTCAGAAATTGGCTTGAAGATGGAGGAAGGCGCCATCAGTGTGAATGAACACCTTGAAACGAACATAGAGGGAGTCTATGCTATCGGTGATGTTCTGGGCAGACACATGTTAGCTCATGTTGCCTCCTATGAGGGAGAGGTAGCTGTAGAAAATGCCCTCGGCAGAAGGCGCCAGGCAGACTATCGAGCCGTGCCAACGTGTATATTCACTTATCCTGAAATCGCCGGCGTCGGCATCACTGAGCAAGATGCCAGGAAAGGCAACATTCCTCATAAGGTGAGCAAGTTCCCCTTTGCTGCCTGCGGCCGTGCCGTGGCGATGGGTGAGACAATGGGAATGGTTAAGATGATCTCCCATGCTAGCGACGGTAAGGTTGTGGGCGTGCACATTATGGGACCACACGCTAGCGACCTTATCGCGGAAGGTGCCCTTGCCGTGCAACTTGGCGTAACTGCTAGAGACCTAGCACATACCATTCATGCTCACCCCACTTTACCCGAGGCGGTGCAT
>Ga0209742_10001528_pt1 | contig 10336 bp, 8 predicted proteins | sample DeeMarSeWOR38_10_FD_187462 | JGI IMG/M metagenome (GOLD analysis project Ga0209742, IMG submission 187462) | Marine sediment microbial communities from White Oak River estuary, North Carolina - WOR-3-8_10 (SPAdes) (version 2) | ecosystem: Environmental > Aquatic > Marine > Intertidal zone >... | reverse complement strand
CGGCTTCGCTGGTCGATAGCCTGGCAGTGGTTCCTTCGACGCATTTTCCGCCAAAGTTATCGTGTCACCAACCCGGCATTCTCTTACGGTCTTAAGACCAGTTGCGATGTATCCAACCTCCCCGGCCGCCAACTGTTTAACAGGCACCATTCCAGGCTTAAAGACACCGATCTCAATTGGTTCAACTGTTACGCTGTTGGACATGATCTTTATCCAATCCCGATCACCTATGATGCCATCAACCACCCGTACATAAGCGATGACACCCTTATATGAATCATAGTGGGAGTCGAAAATCAACGCCCGTAATGGGGCATTGATGTCGCCGGACGGGGATGGAATTCGCCGGACAACCGCTTCTAAAACTTCATGGACGTTGGCCCCTGTCTTGGCGCTGATAGCGATAACTTCTTCAACGGGTACACCAATCAGGCTTTGTATCTCTTGAGCCACATCAGCCGGCATGGCGGCTGGTAGATCGATCTTATTGACAACGGGCACGATTTCCAGGTCGGCTTCAATCGCTAGATATAGATTGGCCAATGTTTGCGCTTCGATACCCTGGGTTGCATCAACCACTAACACAGCACCTTCGCAACTTTGCAAAGCCCGGCTTACTTCGTAGGCGAAATCAACATGGCCCGGCGTATCGATCAGGTTGATTTCATACCAGTCGCCATCGTCCGCAATATGCTCCATCCGTACGGCCGACGCTTTGATGGTAACCCCTTTCTCCCGTTCTAACTCCATATCGTCTAACACCTGCTCTTGCATTTCACGCTCAGAGATAGTCTCGGTAATCTGCAGCAGGCGGTCGGCTAAGGTTGATTTGCCATGGTCAATGTGGGCGATGATGCAAAAGTTACGTATCTTCTCCTGATCCATATTTAAAGTATATCAAAGAGTGATGTCCTTAAACACATCATCACCCTTTGATTGGGGTACTAAAAATCTACTAAAAATATAGTGAATGTTTTCACGTACAATTAACATTAAGTCAAGTAAACCTGTTGACTTCGTCATTGAAACTGGATAAGATCTCATCCAACTAGTACGCGAGTCCTAGGTAGCCAGTACTATTAACAATCCGAATTACGCAAATAAAAGTGGATGATTCCTCTGCCGGCACCAATCCGTGGAGGTCTTTGCGTTTGGCCTGCGTTCCTAATCAATAACTGCGATTTTATTGTTAAAACATCTGGGTCATAACTGCGCGACTCAGGGTTGTCCCGCGTTCTTATTTACACAGTTTGGGTTCAATGGAAATTGAACCCCCAAGGAAAGAGGAGTAAAGGATGAACGAGCAGATAAACATCTCCACTTTTTTAGAGTTGCTCAATTCGGATGAAGAGAGCCCACTTTTGGAAGCTCTGCGCAAGCTGTCCGAAGTTGGTGACCCAAAGTCAATCACCGAACCACAAGGCTTGGGTAGCCTGGGTTCCTGGTCTGGTTGGCCTTCGTAGTTCAAGATAAGTCTAGGTGCTTGATCAACTCATAAACTTATCTTCGATTATTTAGCAAGAATACATTATATCGCTAGGTCAAAATAATCATTGTGGCCTTTGGCGAAATTAAGGAGATAATTTCGGGACTGCCCGGTGTGTCAGCTTGGCCTGAGCTGGCGGATTTTATCGATCGTGCGGGGAACGATCCACGCCCTGATTGGGATCTGCCAATATTGGCTTGTCAGGCTGTAGGGGGGGATGAATCAACAGCATTGTACGGGGCGGCTGCTATTGCATGCTTACAAGTAAGCATCATCCTTGTCGATGATATTTTGGATGATGATCCTAGAGGCGCGCAAATGCAACTTGGGGAAGGAAAAGCTGCCAATATGGCTCTGGCCTATGAAGCGGCGGCGTTGTTACTTGGGGGACAAGCAACCCAAGATGTCGAGCGACGAGGGGATATTATGTCCTGCCTGGCAAAGGCTGCCTTAGATACTGCCTCGGGTCAACAACTTGACATTCAGAATCTTCAGGGAGAAGAAGATTATTGGTCTGTTATTTCGGCTAAGAGCACACCATTTTATGGAACGGCGTTGCAGGTTGGCGCTCTCATTGGCGGTGCTGATCTTAAAACTTCAGACGGATTGTACAAACTCGGCATATTAATTGGCGAGATTATTCAGCTTGAAGACGACCTAGCTGATGCGTTAGAGAAGCCTGCCAATGCCGATTGGAAACAAGGACGGAATAACCTTTTAATTATGTTCGCCCGAACGGCAGAACATCGAGAACGCGATCGATTCATCGAACTTCTGCCACAAACCGATAATCCTGAAAGGTTGGAGGAAGCACAAAGAATATTAATTTCGTCAGGGGCTGTTAGCTTTTGTGCTTACCATCTCGTCACTCGTCAACTAGCTGCAAATTCTTTGTTGAAAATATTAGACTTAACTAACCCAACACCTCTCAGCAATATCTTAGACGATTATGCCAATTCATTAAGAAATATGTTACAGGTAAGCGGTGTAGAACTATCGTTATCTGATCTTCAAGATATATCCATCAAAATCCAATAAAAAATCGTCTCAGGTTTCATCAATTAAAAGCAAATCGAAATAGTAGCATAGCGGCATTGTCACAGATACTTCGAATGAAGTAAAATGTTATTTATGTCAGCAACTCAATAGTTGCGGCCGTCTGACGGTGCATTTCTATCAGGCGCACTCAGGGTTGGGTATGTCGTGAAAATGCTTATCAGGCTATTGGCGCAGCCGAAGATTGGTGAAGGGCTGATTATTAAGGAGTACACCTATCGCCATAATTTAATGCTGCCCTGGTTACTACCATCTACTCCTCCACGGTCTAGGGCTGTATGAGTTATCAAATGCAAGGGTTACTAAACAAGCCAGATAGACCAATTTTGGCGCTTTCAATAGTCGTTCTGCTCGTATATTTCTACTTCACAATTCTGTTCATATGGTTTACCCCCTATCCGGGTTTTGCTTTTACAGCCACTTCAGAAGGGTGGCGGGTAAACGACTCTACACAATTGGTATTTGAGGTTGACCAAGTTCTGATCCAGATTGGAGAATTAACGTACCAACAATACCGTGACGACATTTTTAGCATGCCGTTTGATGGTTACGAACCTGGGGATGTTGTTACCAATGTAATTACTAATGATGGCCAGATAATCGAAGTCCAAATGCCTGAGCCGAGATTGGATGATATGCTCAGGAGGCTTGTAGCCACCTTGTGGTTTTTCCCTTTTTGGCTGGCTGGAACAGCCGTATTGCTTTTCTTAAGGCCTAGGGATCTTCGATGGAAACTACTCATCGCCTTCCTTTACCTAACATCTTTATGGATTGTGGTCGGTAGTATCGCCAATTGGAAGGTGGGTTTTTCGTTACCAGTTACGATACTACTTGGCTGGTTGCTCGTGCCTGTGGTATTGCACCTGCATTTTGTGGTACCTAGTCCGATAGGAGCTCGTGTTATTCGACGCCTTAACCCCATTTTATATGCAAGTGCTTTTGGGTTGGCAATTATCAATATTACTGGGCTCAAATCTCAAATAAACTTGAGTACCTTAGCTTTAGGCTTAGCTATCATCATTTCCATCTGCCTATTATTCTATCGTTCGGTACAAAAGAATACCTCGATATCCAATAAGAATTCATCACGATTAATGCTCATTGGAATTGGATTGGCTTTTGGACCCGCGATTCTTTTAGTAATTATTCCTCAGTTATTTGGCATTGTCCTACCAAGCACCTTTGGACTAAGTGTTGCTTTCATCGCCCTGCCAGTATTACCCATTTCATATACATACGCTGTCTACAAACGACAGTTAGGCCAATTAGAATTTCGAGCCAATCGACTTCTTGGTCTGTACAGTTTTATTCTGATTTTTCCAACTGCATTCATTTTGCTATTACTCTTTGGTGATAATTGGATCACAACCTCGGGCAGTCGAACCTTCTATTTGTTACTTGTTTCAATCTTATTTGTCTTGGCCACACCCCCCCTGCTCAGACGATTCCAGACTGTCCTAAACCGGTTGGCTTATGGTACCGAGCATGATCCGGATGACATTTTGAGGGTTTTTGCTAAACAAATTCCGACCGCCCTTTCAAGAGAAGCGCTGATTCGGCCCCTGGTAAAGGACATCATGCCGGCTCTATTAATCAGACAATCAGCATTGTGTCTCTATGAAGATGAAGGCTTAGAAGTTGTGTACACTCAGCGAGTGCCAGAAATTGAGATTCCTGGCACATCTCGCCAGCTTGACATTTTGCTTGTTAACCCGGCGGAATATATTCCACCAGGTGATACGATTACAGGCAGGCTTGAGTGGGTTCGCTTGTCGATTCCTCTGATAACAAGAGAAGAGACTATTGGTGCTTGGCTGTTCGGCCGTAGAGATCCCGATGACTTCTATCCTCAAAATGATATCGATCTTCTACAAACTTTGGCCAACCAGCTTGCCCCAGTCGTGGAAAATATCAGTCTTTATGAGGCCCTACAACAACATGCAGATAGCCTGGCCGAAGAGGTCGCCAACCGCACGGCTGAACTCAAGTCAGAGAAAGATCGTACGCAGGCAGTCTTGGACAGCGCTGGAGAAGGCATTTTCTTCACCGATCCGGCCGGCGTCATTTTGTACGCAAACCGAGCCATGGTTCTCCAATCGGGCTATGAAGCTGATGAACTTAGAGGGAAAACCCTTGATCTCTGGCAAACAGAGGATGACTCTCCCGAAATCTACCGGGGGATGTGGACAGCCATCTTTGCTGGCAAAGAATGGACCGGTGAGATGTTATTACAACAAAAAGGTGGCAAATACGCTGATGTGAGCCTGGCAATTGCACCAATGCAATCCGAAGATGGCGATTTAACGGGTTTTGTCGGCGTCCAGTCGGATATCAGTAAACTCAAGGAGGTTGATCGCGTTAAGTCAAACATCATCTCCAGCGTATCCCACGAGTTAAAGACTCCCCTCACTACCATCAAAACCTATCTGATGCTCATCAAGCGCGGAAAAGAGGAAAAAAGAGAAGGTTATCTCACTGTGCTAAACCGGGAGACCGATCGGCTGACAAATATCATTCAAGATTTACTGGATCTTTCAAAGCTGGACGCTGGAAAAATCCCATTAAAGCTGGCGCCCGTTAACCTGGAGACGACCGTAGACGAAGTAATCCTAAGTTGTTCGACTATGGCCATTGCCAAGGAGATCAAACTGGACTTAGATAGTGACTTAGAGCTTCCGCCGGCTTTTGCAGACAGAAACCAACTAGAGCAAGTCTTGACCAATCTAGTCGTAAACGCGCTAAATTACACACCTCGAGGAGGCAGCGTCGTCGTGACCACCGGACGTGGACAAATGAATGGCAACACCGCCGTTTGGTGCCGTGTTTCGGATGATGGGCCGGGTGTTGATCCCATTGACCTGCCCCACCTCTTCGACCGTTTCTATCGAGGACAGGCCGCCCTGGAAAGTGGCGAACCGGGCACAGGGTTGGGCCTAGCGATATGCAAAGAGATTATTGAGCGGCACAATGGCAAGCTTGACGTGAGTAGCCAGCCTGGCCAAGGTGCTGCCTTTACGGTCTGGTTGCCGGCCGATAAAAGCACTCTCATCCAGCAAGCTGAAGAGGATAAAGATAGCCAGGCAGAACCAGCTCCTGCATCTGACTAAAAAAGCAAATCGACCAGGGGCTATCCGATTACCTCGTTTATCCTATCCAAAACATTAAGGTCCGTTTCACGGTCTGAGCGGAGCCAAACGAAAAATTCCACATTTCCGTCGGAGCCAGAAATCGGAGACTGGATCAAAGCCAGCGGAGCGAGTTCGTTTACAATTGACCAATTCAATATATCGGACAATACCTGGCGGTGAATGCTCGGGTCACGAACGATCCCCCCCTTACCAACATTTTTACGGCCGGCTTCGAATTGTGGCTTGATCAAAGCCACAATATCTCCACTTTTGTCTAGCCACCTTTTAACGGTCGGCAGAATCAGTCGTAACGAGATGAATGAGACGTCGATGCTCACGAAATTGACTAATTCAGGTAATGATTGCAGGTTTCGAGCATTCGTTCGTTCCAAAATAACAACCCGCTTTTCTTGTCGTAATTTCCAATGGAGTTGTCCATAACCAACATCGATTGCATAGATGCGCCTGGCCCCTTTTTGGAGCAGGACGTCGGTGAAACCACCGGTGCAAGCCCCCACATCAGCACAGGTCCTGCCAGCAACATCAAGAGAGAAAGCATCTAAAGCCGCAGCCAATTTGATTCCACCGCGACTCACATAAGGTAAAGGGGAAATAATTTCAATCCTGGCGTCGACCGGTACGAGCATACTCGGTTTTAAAGCTTTTTCTCCATTAACTAGGACTTCACCGGCCATAATGAGCGTTTGTCCACGAGTTCGGGACAACACAAGTCCTCGGCTAAGCATGAGCGTATCTAGTCGCTCTTTGCCTTTTTTTCTCACGACGCCAATTTTCTTTCCCATTCTACAAAGGCATCGGCCAAAGATTGATGCAAGCTTATTTGTGGCCTCCAGCCTGTATCTTTTTCCAGTTTAGCATAGCTGCCAAAAATTCGTGGTGTCTCCAATTTCCTCATCAGCTTTGGATCATCTTCGATCCGAACCTCAATCCCAGCAATCTCAATAAGCATATCGAGCAGTTGTTGAATTACGACCGGCCGTCCACTGCACACAAGATATGGTTCACCAGTTTTGCCAAAATTAACTAAGAGCCGATAAGCCTTTACAACATCACGGACGTCGGTAAAATCCCTCTCTACGCTCAAATTGCCAACTTGGATAAGTGGTTCCTGTAACCCTGTTTTAATGGCTGCAAGTTGGCTGGCAAAATCAGGCACCACGAATCCCTTCGCCTGTCTGGGTCCTATGTGATTAAAGGGTCGTGCCTCTACAACAGGAAGTTCATATCTGTCATGATAGAGTTTAACAAGACGACTGGCAGCCCATTTACTGATACCATAAGGATGGCTAGGATCGGGCGTGACCTCTTCGGTTATTGGGAGCGAATCAGCATTCAGATGCCCATAAATCTGGGCGCTTGTAACAATAATTGTGCGAGGTTTACCTGCTCTGAGTGAAGCTTCTAAAACATTGGCCGTGCCACCTGTATTAATGGCTATGGTTTTGGCTGGGTCCCGCCATGATTGGCCTGGAGATGCCTGACCTGCCAGGTGAATGATAGCGTCTGGAAGGCAGGATTTCACAGCATCTATTAACCCATCTAAAATCAATAGATCTCCTTCTAAGATATGAAATTTTTTGTGGCTAGGGAGAGGTTGATGGCTGGTTGCCCGATGTATAAGGGTATATATTTCATGCCCTTCGTCTAATAACAAATCGACAAGATGCGATCCAGCAAAACCTGTGGCCCCAGTCACGAATATACGCATTATCACCTCTCTATTTAGCTGCTATTATATCTTTTGTCAGTTAGAGAGCATCATTCGCAAGCTTCTATTGCCATGGGTATAATTGTGATGATGTCTCGTGGAGCTGCCTCAAATACTGTTTCTGCTATCCGGGCCGTTTTAGGGCAGAGGCTTGGCGATGGCCTCAGGGCTTTATATCTCTATGGTAGCCTCTCAACTGGAATTTATCAGGCTGGTCAATCCGATGTCAATTTGTTAGCCATAATTGACGAAGATGTTGATCTCCTTGATATTCGAACAATCCTCATGCCAGTTTGGCAAGAATACGCCCCCATTCTCAGAAAAGCACCCCTTATCGCCACCGAAACTTCCCTAAATCGTCACTTAACCCTTAACCCAATTCTGGCCCATCATCTACATACAAACGGGGAATTGCTCGAAGGGCAAGATTTGTTACCAGGACCTGTTGAAATCGATCCGCTAGAGCGAATTTCCAGGTTTGTGACCCTGGCCATCAGAACCTCATTAGCAGTGGCACCCAGCTTGCTTTCCGAGAAGAAAGCCTATGAGGTAACTGGCAAACTCAAGAGCCTTTACCGACAATACTATGCTAGACCGGCCGACAAAAAAGACCCACCGATAGAACTGCTTGCTAGTGTTCAGCAAGGATTACTATCCGAGCTTGAAGCATACCCGCAATTCTATTTCGACGACCATAAAATGGTCGATGCACCCCCTCTTCTTAATGATTTGCGAGCCATTTATGAAATGGGAAACCGTCTGATCCTCGTTTTTCCTGACCTTGAACCTGAGTCTATGGCTGAACGCATCACTTCGGTAAACTGGCCGGCTGTTGCCGACCGTGTGGCCGAACAATATCGAGGGATACAGGTAACTACAGCAGCCGAACTACGCCTGATGATGCAATTTAATACTTCGGCAACTCACTATCTTCGAAGCTATGATCATGCATGGGGCATGAACCCGCTGGCCGATATCCAAATATCGCCTTGGCGAGTTTTCCAAGATTTAGCACGCTATCCATCTGAATTATTGCTTTCAACTTTGCCACATGCTTATATTTCGACGGCCGACGCTGATCTGGCAATGCTCGTTCACGATCTTCACAACAAACTACTCAATATTCAACTGCGAAATGAGTTGCTTTGCCGGATCGACCAGGTTGAGGTTACCCTTCCCCCTTACCCAATTCCAGGAAGAGATGAACCTTTAAGTATTCGGATCGATGCTATCGCTTCTCACCTTGATTGGTGGACCGAATATTATTCATCGGCGATGCTTGAAGCCAGGGAAAAATTGCCTCAATTAACCAAGGGATAATCGTTATCTTTCATCTCCATGAGTGATTGACTGCTCATGATCCTTCATGCCAAAAAGCTATTTCAGACCGATGATGTCATTGGCACAAGCCCGCGTTGGATATGGCTTGCGACTTCTCGCATTAGCCCTGGTTTTAGCCTCAATGCAACCCTCACCAATACTCATCATTCCCGGTCCCAAGCAGGTCGTTAAGACAAACCATCCAATCCTAGGTGTGCACACACGTCTCACTGATGAGGTAGAACCCTGGAAGATTCAACGGACCTTAAAGCTTGTAAGAGAGATGGGAGCAGGCTCGATAGTTGAGTTCTTTCCCTGGGCATATTACCATGGTGAAGATGGCGGTTTCGCTTGGGACCATCCTGATCTGGTGATAGATCTTGCCGCCTCACAGGGCTTAAATGTTATTGCCCGGCTTGGGCTTACTCCTAATTGGGCTCGACCGAAGGATACACCCTTAAATTACCTAGACAATGAATCCTATGATGATTTTGCTATCTTTGCATCGGAATTCGCCCGTCGATACGGCGAAACCGTCACTCACATCATCATCTGGAATGAACCAAACCTCAGCTATGAATGGGGATACCGGCCGGTGACCGCAAAAGATTATGTGGATCTTTTAAAGGTTGTTTATCCGGCGCTCAAGGCAGCAAGTCCGGAAACGAAGGTATTAGCCGGCGCTCTCGCACCAACTCTCGAACCACCTGGTTCCCAATGGGGTTTTAGCGACCTAACCTATTTGGATGAAATGTACCGAGCCGGAGCCAAGGACTATTTCGATGGTCTGGCTGTCCATGCCTATGGTTTAACATTTCCACCCGAAAGTGAACCAGGAGAGGATCTACTCAATTTCAGGCGGGTTGAGCTTATTCGCCAGATCATGATGGACCATGATGATGCTGATACGCCGGTTCTGATCACCGAGACCGGATGGAATGATCACCCTCGGTGGACACTTGCCGTTAAGCCAGCCCAACGAATCCAATATACTTTAGATGCGATTAAGTATGCCGAGGACCACTGGCCATATGTTGAGACCTTGGCCATCTGGGCTTTCAGATATCCCGCACCAACAATGAGTTACCCCGATTATTTTACGCTGGTTACCCCGGAGTTCGTGCCTAAACCCATTTACCAAGAATTGCAGAAATTTACTGGAAATTGACCAATATTAAAAACTTATAAATACCTCATCTATCAGTTTGACCGTTTTCAAGGATCAATGGAAATTGTCAGCTATTCCATCTGTCTTAGGAAACACCAGCCACTTACGTGGTGGGTTTTGCTGTGGGTATTCATTTCCCTATTTTTATTGGCTGGTTGTACAAATGAACAAACCACCTGGGATCAGATCCAGGAATCCGGCGTGCTTCGTGTTGGCCTTGATCCCACGTTCCCTCCTTTCGAGGTAGCTGATGATAAAAATGTTTGGGGATTGGATGTAGACCTGGCGAAAGTATTAGCGGCCGAGATGGGCCTCAGGGCTGAATTCACCTACTTTGGATATGATGGTTTGTACGATGCACTAGGTACCAAGCAAGTAGACGTACTTATATCTGCACTCGTGATCGTCCCAGAAAGGATGGGCGATTTCGCTTATTCGGACAGCTATTT
>Ga0209742_10001527_pt1 | contig 10351 bp, 9 predicted proteins | sample DeeMarSeWOR38_10_FD_187462 | JGI IMG/M metagenome (GOLD analysis project Ga0209742, IMG submission 187462) | Marine sediment microbial communities from White Oak River estuary, North Carolina - WOR-3-8_10 (SPAdes) (version 2) | ecosystem: Environmental > Aquatic > Marine > Intertidal zone >... | reverse complement strand
GCGGGTCCATCGTCCCACAGGCCGGCCGGCCGGTGCTCCCCCGTGTAGAGCAGCTCGCCGTCCCGCTCCAGTTCGACCTCGATCGGCCACCGCTCCCGCGGGCAGCCGACCTGCCGCCGCATGTTCGGCTTCAGGGCGGCCAGCTCCTGCGGCGTGAGCGGCTTGCACTCGACCTTCGGCCGGCTGGCGTGGCTGAACGACAGCCTGACCACCGCCTGGCCGCTTGCCAGCTGCCGCCAGGCCGGCCAGTTGTCCCACACCCCGAGCGGCACCGTAAACAAGGCCAGCGCGACCGCGATGCCGGCCCAGCGGACCGGCGCGGGCCACGCCACGGGCGCGAATCGGGTCGCCGGAGCAAGCTGCCGCGGCCCTCCCCGTACCAGCGGCGGCAGGCCGGCCAGCGTCTCGCGGAACCGCGCCACGTCGGCGCGGCGCTGCGCGCGTTCGGCGCCCCCGGCCCATGACACCGCGACGCGCTCGCGCGGGACCCGCTCACGCAGCCACGGGTCCCGCTCGCCGGCGATCCGTTCCTCGACCCAGCGGTCGCCCAGCCTGAAGTGACAGTCGCCCCGGCCACAGCCGGCGAACATCACGCCGTCGGCCAGACGCCGCGCGATCACGTAGTCGACGAAGGACGGCGGCAGCATGCCGACGCAGGGCAGCTCGAGGACGGCCACGCTGCCGGGGGCCGAGGCGACCGTGGCGCCGTGTCCACACCGGAAGACCATCAGCCTCGAGTCGCCCGACAGCGTTTCTGCGGCCTGCCGGATGCGCTCGCGCAACCCGGCAAGCGGGTGGCCGGGCAGCTCGATGCCTGCCTGGAGCTCTCCGGCCGTGCGGAAGGGCGTCGCGGTGGGGCAGGCTCCCACGCACAGCCCGCAGCTCATGCACTGGCCCGGGTCGACGACGGCCTGCTGCTCGTAGGCCAGGCCGTCGTCGCGCGGCCCGAGGGTGATGGCGCCGAAGGGACAATCGGCGAAGCAGCGCGCGCAGCCGTTGCAGTTCGGCAGGTCCACGACGGCGGCGCGCGGCGTGCGACGCGGCGGCAGCCACGGCAGCAGCGCCAGCAGCAGGCCCGATCCCAGCAGCAGCGCCCAGACGGCGCCCTCCCCCCACAGCGCCGCCAGCGGGTAGGCGGGCAGGTAGAACCAGTCGAGGCCGACGGTCGCCGGCACGATGTCGAGGTCGGCAGGCGGCTGGCTGAGGGCCGGGTGCAGCAGGGACAGCAGCGTGAGGGCGCCGAGCACCACGACTCCGAGTCCGCGCGCCGGGTTCACCCGGGCCCGGGCATGTCGCGAGATGTGGATCCACATGACCAGCAGCATCAGGAGCGGCGCGGCGATGTGGATCAGGACCATGAGCGTGAAGAAGCGGTCCGACAGCGCCGCCTGGTTCACGAAGTTCCTCGCGATCGGCTCGCCGAAGAGCGGCAGCGCGTCCAGCAGCTCGCTCGAGGTGAGCGCCACGTACTGGGCAAGCGTGTCCCAGACCAGCCAGTAGCCGGTGATGCCGCAGACGTAGATGAAGCCCAGCAGCGGCACGCCGGTCAGCCAGGCGAACCAGTGGTTGCCGCGCATCCTGTCGCGGGCGAACTCCCGCAGCAGGTGGACCACGGCCACCACCACCATCGCGTCGGACGCGTAGCGGTGCAGGCTGCGCATGATGCCGCCGGCCCACCACTGCGCATGCGTGATGGCCTCGATCGACTCGTAGGTTCCGGTGATGCCGGTGTCGAAGAAGATGTAGAGGTAGACGCCGCTGACGGTGACGATCCAGAACAGGAACCAGCCCAGTGCACCGAGCTGGTACATCGGGTTCCAGGCCTCGCCGAAGGCTCGGGCGCAGGCGCCGTCCAGGCCGTCGAACAGCCCGCGCATCAGGGCCCGCGGGCTCATGTCGTGCGTTTCCTGGGAGCCAGCTCGCGCCAGGAGCGCCACAGGAACACGGCGACGGCGCCCAGGCACAGCACACCGACGGCGAATGCGATCACGATGGAGTAGTCGACGCGGTAGCGGCCGGTCCTGGGATCGAACACGGTGCAGATCAGCCGGACCCGCTCGATCAGCGAGGGCAGCGAGACCTCGGCGGCGCGCTGGCCCAGGACGATGCGCTTGATGGCGTCCGCCAGGAGCGGCGCCTCGAACTGCTGGCCGTAGACCTGCGTGAAGACCCTCCCCTCCCCGTCCACGACCGTCGCCTGCACCATGTGGCCGAAGCCACCGCCCTCGCGCGCGTAGCCGAACCCGATGGCCTCCATCAGCTGACCCATCGTGGCGGCGTCGGCGCTGGCGAAGATCCACTGGGAGTCCTCGATCCCGCGTGCCCTGGCGTAGGAGAGCATGCGCTCCGGCGTGTCGTTGTCCGTGTCGAAGCCGACGGTCAGCACCGAGAACGCAGGCCCGCCGAGCAGCTCGTTGGCCACGGTCACCACGCCCTTCAGATGCGTGGTGGTCGTCGGGCAGACGTGGTAGCAGGAGGTGTAGATGGGGCTGATCACCAGCGGCTGGCCGTGCAGGTCGCCCAGCCTGAACCGCGCCCCGCGCTGGTCGGTCAGCTCGAGATCAGGCAGGGACCTGCCGATGGCCGCCTGGCTGGCCTCCAGCGCCGTGCCGGCGTCGAAGGAGGCCGGCGCCAGGTCGGCGGCCCCTGCCACACCGACGAAGCCCGCGACGACCGTGCCCGCCAGCCAGGATGCGGCTCGGCGCTTCGGCGTGGCGGTGGTCACGCAAGGATGCGCCCGTGCAGGACGCCGTCCGCGATGGCGCCGACGAGCAGCAACGAGAGCTGGATCAGCGAGGCACGGAAGTTGGCGAGCGCCTCCGCCCGGCCCGGGTTGAGGGCCAGCCGCAGGCTGCGATACAGGAACCAGGCACCGCCCGACACGGCGCACAGGGCGTAGACCGGGCCCAGGCCAGTGAAGGCCGGCAGGATGCTGAACGTAACGAGCAGCACCGTGTGGCCCAGGATGACCAGCGCGGTCGTCCGGGCCGAAGTGGTCGCCGGGAGCATGGGGACGCCGGCGTCGACGTAGTCCTTGCGGTTGTAGAGCGCGAGGCTCCAGAAGTGGGGCGGAGTCCAGAAGAACATGGCGATGGCCAGCATCGCCGCCTCCAGCTGCAGCGACGGGTCGACCGCCAGCGCCCCGGCCAGCAGCGCAAAGGTCCCTGCGAAGCCCCCGAAGACGATGTTGAGCCACGTGCGCCGCTTCAGCCACAGCGTGTAGATCACGCCGTAGGTCAGCGCGCCGAGGAAGACCTGTGCCGCCGCCACGACGTTCGTCGCCCATGCTGCCAGGCTCACCGCCCCCAGGAGCAGCAGCGCGATCAGCGCCGGCCAGTGCGCGCCCGGCGTCAGCTCGCCGGTCGCGAACGGCCGCCTGCGGGTACGCGCCATCTGCGCGTCGAGGTCGCGCTCGAAGTAGTGATTGAAGGCGCCCGCACTGGCCGAGGACAGCAGCACGGCGGCCAGCGCGGCCAGCTGCCAGGCTGCCAGCCCTCCGCCCGCGGTGACCGCCACGCCGGCGATCGTCGTGAGCGTGATCTCCGAGCCGATGCGGAGCTTGAAGATCGACAGCACGGCCGCGACTTTCGCCCGGTGGCGCGTCACTCCGCCTGCAGTGGCCAGCACCTGTTCCATCCGCGGCCCCTGTTCAGCGCATCGGCCAGACGTCCGACAAGTACTTCCAGTTCACGAAGTAGTACAGGACGAAGGCCACGAAGAACACGCCCACCAGCATCAGCGTGCCCGGGACACGCAGCGTCTCCGAGCTGCCGTAGCTGGCAACGGCCGGGGGGCCGGCCGGTGCGCCGATGTCCACCTTGCCCTCCACCTTCTTCCCGGTGAATACCGACGCCACGACGACCAGGATGTACATCAGGCCGCCGAGCGCCGCCATGATGGCGAAGATGCCGTTGAGTCCCAGCATCAGGAACGCCGCCGGCGGGTAGCTGAAGTCGAAGGGCGCGTCGGCGAAGGTGATGTCCCAGTGCCGGCGCGAGACGCCCAGCGTCCCGGCACCCATCATGAACAGCGAGATGCCGGCGACGCCGATGCCGAAGACGTACGGCTGCCACTTCGCCAGCGTCGGGAAACGGATCTCGCGCCGGAAGATCAGCGGCACCAGCAGGTAGGTGATCGCCATGAAGGCGAGCGTCGTACCGGCGACCACGGTGCCGTGGAAGTGGCCCGGCACATACAGCGTGTTGTGCATGATGATGTTGATCTGCTCGGTGCCCATCACCACGCCGGAGATGCCGCCGAGGAAGCCGAACATCACCAGCGAAAGGAACATGCCGGAGAACGCCGGGTTGCCCCAGGGGGCCTTGCGCAGCCACTCGAACAGGCCCTTGTCGAAGCCGCGCTTGCGCTGCGCTGCCTCCATGGCGCCCGGCACGCTCAGGCCGTGGATCAGGCTTCCCAGCACCGCCAGGTACATGGCGTAGCTGGTGTTGAACACCTTCCACTCCGAGCTCAGGCCTGGCTCGACCAGCAGGTGGTGCGCGCTCGCCAGCTGCAGGAAGAGGATGTACATCAGGAAGGCGCCGCGGCTGACCTTCTCGGACAGCGGCTTGGCGCCGAACAGGATCGCGATGATCGCGTACCAGATCGCGACGTGCGCCGACACGTTGATCTGCTGCGAGGAGTGGCCCATGGCCCACCAGACCAGCTTGTACATCAGCGGGTCGATGTTGCTGACGACCCCGATGCTCCACAACCAGGTCGGGATGAGGATGATGGCGCCGCTCGCGAGCGTGAAGACTGCGATGATCGCCGCGGTCATGGCGCCGAACGTCACCAGCGGAATGGAGCCGGTGTAGGTCTTCTCCTCGCGCGCGATGACCAGCGTGCCGAAGAAGATGCCGCAGGCGATCAGCGCCCCGACGGCGAACAGGATCAGGCCGAGGTAGAAGTGCTGCGCGGCCATCATCGGCGGGTAGGACGTGAACATCACCGACGACTGGCCCTGCAGCACGGAGACGTTGGTGATCAACCCGCCCGCCAGCATCAGCCCGAAGGCGACCCAGCCGAGTTTCGGCGTCGCCAGACGGCAGTTGAGCAGCACGGCCGAGGCGAAGTAGAGCACCGCCATCTCGAAGAAAATGATCCACAGCAGCAGCACGTCGAGCCCGTGCGCCGTCAGCGCCAGGTAGAACCAGTCGGCGGGGAGCAGGTGCACGGCCGGCCAGCGGGTGAGCGCGACGCTGAGCCCGAACAGGCCGCCGATGGCCAGGAAAACGACGGCTGCGACGGCGTTGGCCTTGATCAGGGCCTCGGCCTGCAGGTCGACCTTGAGCCCGGTCGTGGGGCAGGTACGGAAGAGTGAGGCACTCATGGCATGGCCCCCGGGGCTATTCGGTGACGAAGATCTTGCCGAGCATCGTGTGGTGCCCGAGCCCGCAGAACTCGTTGCAGACGATGGTGAACTCGCCCGACTGGTCGGGCGTGATCGTCAGCACGTGCTCGTAGCCGGGATGCACCTGCACGTTGATGTTGACCGGCTGTAGCGAGAAGCCGTGCTGCAGGTCCAGCGCCGACAGGTGCAGGCGGTAACTCTGCCCCTTCTCGAACTCGAGCACCGGGTACCAGAGCCACATGCGGCCCACCATGTACACGTCCGCGCCCGGCGGCGGCCGTACGACCGGCTGGCCTTCGGCCTCGCGCACCTTGTGCTCGCCGATCATCGCCTCGACCTTGGCATAGAACTCGTTCGGCGTGGTCTTGTAGGTCTCGGTCGAGAGGTTCTGGCTGCCGGCCGCGTGCCAGTAGATCATCATGAAGAACATCACCAGGCCCCAGAAGAAGGCGACCAGGATCCAGATCAGTTCCACACGGTGCAGCGGCGTCTTCCACCAGAGCCGTTCGCTCGGAGAGGTGATGGCCATGGGTGTCCCCCGGACTGGAATCAGGGTGCGACGGGGATCTGGATCAGCTCCATGATTCCCCAGATGATGTAGAGGACGGTCGGGAAGACCACTCCCAGGAACAGCAGCAGGAACGGGTTGTCCAACACCCGCTGCATGAATGGCACGCGCTCAGGCGCGTCGTTCTTGTCGCGCTGGTCTTCGTTCATGAGCCCCCCCGAACGGACTTCGCAGCCCGCTTTTCCCGCGCCCTCGCGGGGCGCCTCTGCGGGCGTCACTAGTTGTGCGCCGGCGGACCGAGGGCCGCCTTGATCTAGGTCAATTTCTGCGACGCAACAGGGAAGACCGCCGATCAGGTCCCGACGACGGAGCGAATGATGGCGAAGGCGACGAGGGCCATGGAGAGCAGGATCCCGAAGAAGATGAGCGTGCGGTTCCCGAACACGCGGCCGGCCCGTTCCTCCAGCCGGCGCAGCAGCCAGTCCGCCGCGACGTAGAGGATGATGCCCGTGAGCGTGTAGATGATCGCCGCCATGCGCTGCTCCGCTGCTTCAGCCCCGGGCCACCAGCCCGAGAAAACCCGCCGGATGGTGCAGGACCGCCACCGACACGATCCAGGACACCGTGAAAAGCGCCAGCACGAAGGCGGCCGCGCGCGCCTGCCGGCTCCGGCCGCGGCGCAACGCAATGCTGCCCAGACCGATGTAGGCGAGCAGCCCCAGCACCTTGGCGACGAGCCACGGGGTCTGGAAGAACGGCAGGTGCAGCACCGACACCAGCCACAGCGCGCTCGCCAGCAGCATCGTGTCGACGACGTGGGGCAGCACGCGCAACACCGGCCTTCTGAGCGCCGGCGAATCCGCGAGCATCAGCCCGCCGCGCAGCACGAACAGCACGATGGAAGTCACGACGAAGGCCACGTGCGCATGATGTGCGGCGAAATACTGCATGCGGTTCAGCCCGGCCGGCCGTCGACGCGCGGCAGGACCAGCATCTTCGCATAGCGCAGCGACCATGGCGCCATGCCCGCCAGCCACGCGAGCGAACTGCACGCGGCCAGGTGCACCAGCAGCGTCGGCAACGGCAGGAGTTCGCTGGCGATGCGCAGCGCCGCGGCCGCCTGCAGCGCCAGGAAGCACGCCAGGGTGAACCGGTCCATGATCAGCCGCCGGCCGGAGTGACCGAGCGTGACCCGGCTGGCCATCGCCAGCACGAGGCTCGAGAGGAAGCCGATGCCGAGTGCGTGCAGTGGCGCGCGCCCGAGCACCCAGTCGCCAGTGAGCGCAACCGACAGGTCGGCAGCAACCTGCAACGCCAGTCCCAGCGGCAGCCAGAAGTAAGCGACGTACAGGGTCCAGAGCAGCGGCACCCTGCGGGCCGTCAGCGGTCGCCAGCGCAGGCCACAGTAGAGAGTCAGCGCCGCCGCGGGCGCGTCGACCGCCCAGAGCCAGCCGAATGCCCCTGCCAGCGACAGCGCGAGATGGGCCAGGAACAGCAGTGATACCGCCACCAGCCACCAGAGGGGCCGCACCATCGTGTAGACGGGCACTGCCGACTGGGTGAAGAACGGGATCATGCGGTGGCACACCGCGTAGACCAGCGGCAGGATCCCGCCCCACAGCGCCGCGCGCAACGCCAGGTGCAGGACGGCGGCGTCGTCGCGCCACAGGCCGGCGGCGAACGTCACCTGCGACGACGCGGCGACGCCCACGGCCACGGCCGCGACCACCGCGTGGGACACGACGACCTGCGCGCGCAGCATCACGGACAGCAGCACGCCCCAGGCGACTAGCCAGGCGGCGCAGGCGAGCAGCACGCCGGTCCGGAACGCCGCCGCTGCACCCATCGCCCCGGCGAGTGCGAGCACGATGGACAGAGCGAGCGCCACGAAGACCGGCAGGTACAGGGCGCGCCGGACCTCCGGGCCGTTCTGCCAGCGCGGGAAAGTGGTGAACAGGAAGCCGAAGACGAACGGCCCGAGTACGCCGAACACCATCAGCCAGGCATGCGCCCAGATCGGCGCGATCTGCGCCGGCGGCATGAGCGCCGGCCACAAGCGGCCGAGCAGGCTGGCGGCCCACCACAGGCCGCCAGCCGTCGCCGCGAGCATCCCGGCGACGAACATCATGCGATGCGGCGCCGCCTGGAATGCGCCGAACCTGCTCACGCGCCGGAGGGCTCCTTCGCCGGCGCCCCGACCGGCGCCTCACGCCGTCCCAGGAACAGCCTGGCGAAGAAGAGAGCCAGCAGTACCGCGCCGAGGGCGAACAGGACGTCGCCCGGCACGCGCAGCCAGACCAGCGTCTCGATCAGGTCGGAGTGCAGGAATTCCGGCGAGCGGGCGAACCAGAAACCGTGCTCGACGGCGGCCTTCACCTGCAGCAGCCCGACCGGCGCCAGCGACAGCAGGGCCATCAGGCCGAGCCCGCCGTTCAGCGCCCAGAACGAGCGCGCCGCCAGCCTGTCGTCCCACTCGCCCCGCGCCGGCACCAGCCGCAGGCTGAACAGCATCAGGCCGATGCCCAGCATGCCGTAGACGCCGAACAGCGCGGTGTGGCCGTGCAGCGGCGTCGTGTTCAGGCCCTGCATGTAGTACAGCGCCAGCGGCGGATTGATCAGGAAGCCGAACAGTCCGGCGCCAACCAGGTTCCAGAACGCGACCGCCACGAAGAACAGGATCGGCCAGCGGTAGCGTGCCACCCACGGCCGCGCGGTCACGTGCGAGTAGTTGCCGTAGGCCTCGAAGCCGATCACGGCCAGCGGCACGACCTCGAGCGCGGAGAAGACGGAGCCGAAGGCCAGCACCGCCGTCGGCGTGCCGGTCCAGTAGAGGTGGTGCATCGTGCCCAGCACGCCGCCGGACAGGAAGATCACCGTCGCGAACAGCACGGCGCTGACCGCCGTGGCGGTACGCACCAGGCCCAGCCGGGTGAACAGGAAGGCGATGACCGCCGTGGCGAAGACCTCGAAGAAGCCTTCCACCCACAGGTGCACGACCCACCAGCGCCAGTACTCGACCATGGCGAGGTGCGTAGCCTTGCCCCACATCAGTCCGGCGCCGTAGAACAGGCCGATCGCTACGACCGACAGGAACAGCAGTCCCGTCAGCGTGCGCGACTCACCGGGAGCGCGCAGCGCCGGCCACAGGGCTCGGCCGACCAGGACGAGCCAAAGTATCAGCCCGACGAACAGGAACGCCTGCCAGAAGCGGCCGAGGTCGACGTACTCCCAGCCCTGGTGGCCGAACCAGAAGTTCGTGTCGAGGCTCATGCTCTGGCGCATGACCGACACCCACTGGCCGGCGAAGGCGCCCACCACGATGACCAGCAGCGCGACGAACAGGAAGTTCACGCCGAAGCGCTGCAGCGCCGGCTCCCTGCCCGACACCGCGGGCGCGATGAACAGTCCGGTGCCCAGCCAGGCCGTGGCGATCCACAGCACGCCGATCTGCGTGTGCCAGGTCCGGGCGAGCGAGTATGGCAGCACCTGCGAGAGCTCGATGCCGTAGAACGCCTGCCCTTCCACGGCGTAGTGCGCCGTGATGCCGCCGAGCGCGACCTGGGCGAGGAACAGCGCCACGGCCAGCACGAAGAACTTGATGCTGGCGCGCATCGACGGCGTCAGTGCCAGGTTCTGCAGGGGATCGCTGGCCGGAACCTCGGGTGCCGGCTCCTTGCCGGCGATCGCCGCGTGGTACCAGACGAGCGCACCGACGCCCGCGAGCAGCAGGAAGATGCTGACGAAGGTCCACATGTAGGTGGGCGAGGTCGGGGAGTTGCCGACCAGCGGCTCGGCCGGCCAGTTGCTGGTATAGGTGACCGTGTCCCCGGGACGGTTGGTCACCGCGGCCCAGGCCGACCAGAAGATGAAGGCGCCGAGCGCCTGGCGGCGCGCCGGGTCGGGCACCGGGTTGTCGTGGATCGCGTATTGCTCACGCAGCGTCGCGGTCTCCGGGGCAGCCGAGAACAGGCTGTCGTAGTGCGACAGCACCGCGCGGATGGCCGCGGCACGCTCCTGACCGACCGTCACGACCAGCGAGTCGGGGTCCAGCGTGTTGCTCTTCATCTCCACGCCCAGCTCTGCGCGCAGGGCCGCGCGGCCGGCTGCGTCGAGCCGGTCGTAGCCGCCGGCGCCGAGGCGACCGGCGCGTGCGTCGAGCATCGCCATGGCCTCGCGATGCAGCCAGTCGGCGGTCCAGTCGGGTGCGACGTAGCTGCCGTGGCCCCAGATCGAGCCGACCTGGTGGCCGCCGATCGACTGCCACACCTGCTGGCCCGTCAGGATCTGGTCGCCCGTGAACAGTACCTGCCCCGCGGCCGAGCGGACCTCGCTCGGGATGGGGGGCTTGGTGAGGTAGATCTCGCGGCCCATGAAGCCGAGGATCGAAAAGGAAACGAGCATGGTCAGGCCGAGGACGGCCCACAGTTTTCGCGTCGAGTGCATTCTTGTCTCCGGTTGGCCGGGGAATCGAGGGGAATCCGGCCGTCCCG
>Ga0209742_10001526_pt1 | contig 10359 bp, 4 predicted proteins | sample DeeMarSeWOR38_10_FD_187462 | JGI IMG/M metagenome (GOLD analysis project Ga0209742, IMG submission 187462) | Marine sediment microbial communities from White Oak River estuary, North Carolina - WOR-3-8_10 (SPAdes) (version 2) | ecosystem: Environmental > Aquatic > Marine > Intertidal zone >... | reverse complement strand
GCCTTCCACTAGCTGATTGGAAGCAGGATAAAAATATTAAACAAAACCAAAAAAGTAATTCTCCAAACTTTGGGATAGGAAAAAAGGAAAGCTTTAGCAGGAGTGGGGCACTAAAACAGCATAATTTCAATACTGCTTGAGAAACCTTAGCTTATTAATTGGGGTTCTTAGGTTGATAAACACACCACGGGTCTTCAACTAAATAGTCGCCTCTTAACTCTCCAGGTTCATTAAGGTCACCACAGTAATCTATGAAATCACTTGAAAGCCCATAAGCGCGCGCACGACAACCGCCGCATAAATCACGATACTCACAGACGCCACATTTGCCTTTCAGAGCGTTGAAGTTACGCAGTGTTTGTAACATTTCTGAGTTGAACCATATCTCTTTGAAAGTTTTCTCGCGTATGTTGCCGAGCTTAATTGGAAGGTAAGGGCACGGAGTAACTTCGCCGTTTGGATAAATCCGGCAGTAGTAAAGTCCCGCAATGCAGCCTCGAATCCACCGGCTCATGTTCAGACCCATTTCTTTTGCGATTCGCATGAACTGGGGTGCGCATGAAGGTCTCACGTTAAGTTTGCGCTGAGCAATCTTTGCGAAGGTTTTCCTTATCATTTCTTCATATTTGGTGGAGGAGATGTCGGCGATTTTGACGCCTCTTCCAGTGGGCACTAAAAAGAACAAATGAAAGTTTTCCACACCGAGCTTTTCAACTAGCGACATAATTTCATCGATTTGGCTGTAGTTTTGTTGAGTTACAGTGGTGTTTACCTGTACAAGAACGCCGTTTTTCCGCAATACTTTGATGGCGTTAACAGCTTTTTCCCATGATCCCTCTATTCCCCTAAACTTGTCATGCTGCTCAGGAATATGCGAGTCCAAGCTGATTGAAACAGTCTCTATCCCTGCTTCTTTGAGTTTTTTCGCGGCATCAGTTTCAATAAGGCTTCCGTTGCTTCCTATTCCCATTTTCAAGCCTTTTGAGGCTCCATAGCGAACAAGGTCGTAAATATCTGGCCGCAAAAGGGGTTCACCTCCGCTTAAGATGAGAAGTGGTTTACTAACTTCGCAGATTTGGTCTATGAGTTTTTTTGCTTCTTCCGTTGTTAACTCGGTTATTGACTCCTTAGTATCAGCGTTTATGTAACAGTGAGAACATTTCATATTGCATTTCCGAGTGACGTTCCAAGAGAGGATTAGCGGAACAAACTTCTCAGATTTAGAGGCACTAGGTGAGTGGGCGAGTTTAAGGTAGAACTCGCATTTTCCGTCTTTTGCCATTCGCTGAGGTTGCCACAGCTCAAACGTAAAGGGAAGAACCGTGTTCAGCATTGCTTTAGCATGAGCAAAGCAAAAATGGGTACAGAAAAGAGATGACACATCATCTTTTAAACCTAATTTCTCTGCAATGTAATCATGGCTGGAGAAAATTGGACAATTTAAGAAGGTCATACTTCCATCGAGATTCTCCATATCCATCCTATAATTGATGAAGTGGTCGCTCAACATTACCGTCTGCAAGTTTTCCCTGCGCATCCCAACATTAAGAGTCACCTCAAGGGCTATGCGGACAGTTTCTTCACCGAACCTATCTTGCACACACTTCATAGCATTCTGAAGCCGCTGTATACCCACTTTTTTTGCGAGTGCAACAATAATTAAGACCCCTTTAAGGGTTTCATATTCTTGCTGCAAACGCATTTCAACAATGTGTTGCGACCAGTCCTTGAACAAATCTTTTAGGTAGAAAGTTATTTTAGGATTCTTAGCATTAAGCGTTTGTTCTACATTCTTAGTTTCTTCATTTAACTCGGTGAATATGCGTATTTTTTCTTCAGTACTCAAACATGCATTGGTAGCGACATGGAAGTCAATATCAAGCGGCATTATCGATTGAGTAAGCTCATGCACGTCTGAAGTGAAGTCACCATAGAAACGCGTTAATTGCTCAGCTATGTCAATCTTGTCTACCCGTAATTCTTCAAGAAGAAAACGGGTTTCCGTCTCCATTTTGGTTATCATAGCCATGTGATACAAGAGGGATCCCGACATTCCAGGGTCAGCATGTTTGCCACTAGGAACTCCACGGAAAACTTCGTTGAACAAACGTTTTACCTTGTTAAAATCTTTGTCAGCTATTGCGGTAAAGGCTTGGTTAAGTTTTATCCATCTTTTACGCAAAAGAAGAGCCCATTTGTGACTGTGTGTTTCATCGAAGTTTACTAAAGCGGTCACCCTGAGGTTTATCACATGTATAGTTAAGTAAAAAAGATAGTGGTTCATCAACGTTTAAAGAAATGTGTTTGCAGATAAGCTATTAAGCGGGACTGAGTAAGAATAGGCCTACATAGCAAGGGGAAAGGTTTGATTTACGCTTTATTAGGGTTTGTAGTAATGTTCTGCATTTTAGTAGTAATTGGAATTAATCAGCCTAGAGGAACAAGTGTAAAAACATGGTGTTACGGGTATCTTGCCATCGCCTTAATCTTTGACTCATTGGTGGTAGTAGGGCTAATTTACGACCATGAGGTTCTAATTCAACTTCTCCTAGGACTTTCAGCGGGTTCAGCGACAGGACTAGCTATCCATGTGGCTCACCACATAAGCGAAGAAGACGAACACGGACACGAAGGAGAAGAAAAAGAAAGAAAGCCTTCAATATTTGGCTTGTAAGCTAAGCAACAGTAACCAAGTCATTATCGCAAACGAGTTTCTTTTCCCACAACAACCTTTTGTAAATATCGGAAAATCTCTTTTTGCTCTTTTCCCCTAAGTGACTGAAACCAAAAACTTTCGCGGTTTCAACTATCAACGACTCAGTGCTTAGGCCTAGTGCGTACTGCGCGATTTTTTTCATGGCGTTTTCTATTTCCTCAGGAGGAATATGTTCAGGTTTCCGTTTTGACTCTGGGACTCCTGGGATGGGAATGCGTGCTTGTACATCGTCGAGTTTCGGGGGCCAGAGAAAATTACCTTTCACGACTACATTATCCTTTAGAATTAAGATGTTAAGCGCTTCCCTTACAGCTTGAAGTATCTTGGAAGTTCTACGTTTCAATCCCCACACAGAAATCAGTCTTTTAACTGCGTAATCAAAGTGAATTGGACCCTCTTGGTGTATAAGCTCTTTCAATAAGCGACTTTGTAGATGACGGTTTTCTTGGAAATGGAACTCGTCGGATTGAAATTTCCATCCCTTAGCGGATGGAGTCTTCATTGAAGGAGAGTATTCTGCTTTAAGGGTATGTATTTTGTAGGGTAAACCGATTCTTTCAATTCCGCTAAACTGAATCTTGTGAACGTCAACGTCTTTCGGCAAGTCGTCGTTAGAGTCTTCCTTCTCGCGAAATAGGTTTTCGCTCGGGGCTTCTTTACCCATAAGGAATTTGTGAGCTTCCTCCAGTGCACGAGATAATCGTCTTATTTCAGAGTCTCTCCGTGAGACCCAAGTAGGCGACCATATGCGATAAATTCGCCAACCTAGCTGGTTTAGTACCTGTGTCCGAAGCCTATCTCTATCCCTTGCGCTGCTGCTGTTCTGATACGTTACGCCATCAAATTCTATTCCTATGAGATAGCTTCCAGAATTACTCGGGTCAACCACTCCAATATCGATTGGGCAACAACTGCATCCTACGGGATGCATGAAAGTGTAGCCGAGGCGTTGAAGTAACATTGCCACGTCTTTTTCCATGGGAGCCTCGAACTCAACGGTGTCCGTATCCGATTTCAAGACGTCTGGACCGTTTTCAGCATATTCTAGATAAGAATGCAAATTTACAATTCCTGCCGACTTGGTAGATTCCATATATAGGTCGTTGGCTTTAATGGAGGCTACTAGAAGTGTTAGTTCCCGAGCACGCGTAACTGCAACATTAAGTCTCCTTTCACCACCAGCTTTATTTACAGGCCCGAAGTTCATGGTCATTTTACCCTGAGAATCGTAACCATAACCGAGACTGAGTATGATTACGTCGCGCTCATCACCTTGAACGTTCTCCAAGTTCTTGACGAAAAAACCTTCTAAACGGTCTTCTTTAAAGAAGTGTGCGTATTCAGGGTGCTGTCTGCGGCGGCGTTCAATTGCTTCGTCAACAGCGGCCATTTGTGCTACACTGAAGGTTACTACACCAAGAGTTTTCTCGGGATATTTCTGAAAGTGCTCAAAAACTAAGTTGGCAATTACCTCTGCTTCTTTAAGGTTATCTCTTCGGCCTCCCCTATCGTAGACGCCGTTAGGGACATAAATCAGTCTTACACCTAAAGCGTCATTTTTTGCTATTGCTGATGGAAAAGTTATTAGAGTTCCTTCATAGAAATAGCGGTTAGAGAAGGCAATTAATGCCTCGTGTTTGCTACGGTAATGCCACCTGAGAGTCTTAACTGGTAAGCCAACTCCTATACATTCGTCGAGAATGCTGTCGAAAACTTCAACGTCTTCATCAGCGACTTCATCCCAGTCGACATCTTCAAGAAGAGATTTCTGGAAAAAAGAAGTTGGTGGTAGTTGTTTGTTGTCACCTGCAACAACGATTGTTTTTCCGCGATAAATGGTTCCGATTGCGTCTTCAGGAACAATTTGAGACGCTTCATCGAAGAGAATCAGGTCAAATTTCATCAATTCAGGGGGTAGAAACTGGCTTACAGACATTGGGCTCATAAGCAAACAAGGTTTAAGCCGAGAGAGGAGGTTAGGTATCTTCTGAAAAAGTTTGCGGATTGGCATTAGCCGCCGCTTTTTTAACGCTTCCTTGAGCAGAGTGGTTGCTTCGGAGTCGTTGGCCTGAATAAGTATTTCCTGTGGCTTTCTGGTGTTTGCTGCCTCTATGACTCGGTTCGGAGAAAGACGAATTAGCTCTTGGTCGAGTTTTACGAATTCAGCAATCAAATGCTCATGCTTTTCTCGTCTAAATTGACCTAAATCTGGGTCTTCCTCATACAGGTGACTTAGCCATTCTTGATAGGCTGCTTTGCGGAAAATTTCAATTAATTGAGCAGCTGGCGGAGGATTGATTACAAGCCGCCCAAGAAATGAAGATAAACCTTTCAATGAGAAGGTGTATTCAGTTTCCTTGAAGTCAACCCAGACCTGTAGATCATCTACTCTTTCTCGGAGCGCCATAATCCTTTTTTGCATAACTTCGAGACTCAACAGTCGTAATTTTTGACCTCGATAGGTTAGCTCGGTTTCAAAACGAGACTCGAGAATCGAAAAAGCTTTCACGGTTGAATCGTATCGACTAATTAGGTGGCTATTAGATGGAGCATACTCGGTTCCGCGAGATATCACATCCGCAAAAGACGCAGGGATCCGCGAGGAACCAAACAAAGTTCGAAGCCTATTAGTCCAATGAAGGACGGAGAGTATGTCTTTCCAGCTTGTTTCAAAACCAACAAATCGGAACCCAAATTTATTTTGGAGAATCTCATGCTCTGTTAGGAATTCTGCTTCTTTCTTTCTAACCTGTTCAGAGGTTTTCAAATCAGCTATTAACTGCTTGTAGTTTTGTGGCCATTCACCTTTTCTCATATTCAAAGTTACTTCTGTTATTTCACAAAGAATAAGAAGCTTTTCTTCAACCGAACGAGCCCAGTCTTTAAGCATTGCTATAGGTGTCTCGTAAAGCGATAAACTCGAATTCGGCAAACATGATGTTGGCAAGAGAGACTTTAGCTGCTTGGCAAGCTTTTCCCATTTCTCGAACGACTCTGCCAGTTCATTGCCAAGTTGCCTGATTGCAAGCGGAGGCTCTGATCCATATGAAACAAGGTTTGCTAGTTTTGGAGGAATCCCTGCAGCGCCCATGCGCTTGAAGAGCTCTGAAGTTATTTCAACTGCTTCTTCAATCCGCTCAAAATCTGTTGAATACACCTCATAAAAATGCCCAAGCAAATCTTTTACGGAACCAACTGAAGCAGCGATCTTGGCGCTTAGTTTATTCAGCCTGCGTAGATCAAGCAGATCTTGCAGAGCAGACTTAGGGACCTTACCATCTTGTGTTAACAGAGCAAGCTGCTTTTGGTCGCTGTAGAAACTTGGGCGGAACCATCGAAGAGAGCTTTTGTATATGCTACTATAACGTGCTATGAGGTCATCAAGGTCTGCTTTGAAGAACTCACGAGTGTAAGTTTTCTCAAGTCTAAGCCTCAACGTTTTGTACTCTTGGTAATCCTTTTTGATTTGTGGAAATTCTTCTTTCACCAACTTAAAATGGTCAGGATCTAACCAACGCAGTTCAGGTTTTTCCTTTGAAAAGCAAAGAAGGGCAATTTTTAACAGATCCTTAACACGGTTAGGTGTAAGGTTCCCAGTTGATAAGCCCATCATCTCGGCAAGCTGCCATGACTTTGCACTCCAATTTGCACATAAAACCTGAGTATGCCGGATAAAATCCAAGAGTTTTTCTCGTTTTTCAAGAAGGTCGCTTTTCTCTTCTCTTGAGTGCAAAAGTAATTTGTTAATTGCTGAAAGCGTGACTTCAAGTTTTTGAGATGTGACGAGCGGTAATTTGAACAACCCAGTGTTATAACGTTCCAGCAGGCTACTGCGGGTTGATTTGCGCCATTCAATCAGGGATAGATATTCTTCTGCCTCGGAAATAAGCTTGTCAATATTAGAATGCGTAACCCAGCTTGCCTCGGGTTTAGGGCTTTCCAACAGAATATTGCCTATTTCAATGAGCCATTTCACCCTTTCAAATGTTGACGGAGTGTTCAAACCTAGCTGGTTTGCGAATTTGCTGGCTTCCAGTTTGAGTGCTTCCATTTTTGAAATTAGGTCGCTGAGAACGGTGAATACTTCTTCTCGAATTTCTAGGTTATACTCACTTTCTCGATATCCACGCCACGGAAAGTCAGGATCTTCCATAACCTCCCATACAGCTTTCAAACGCGCCATCAGATCTTCTAGTTCGAGAAACCCTTGAGGAGTTAAGCTTCCCGGATTCGGAAGTTCAACTGCCACAAACGGAACACAGGATAGCCTTGATAGGTCACCTAGTACGTTGTATGCACTTTTTTGTAAGTTGAATCGCTTTTTATGTAGCGCTACTACGTATTTGTTCAGGTTATCCCGTAGTAACGTCAGTTTTTCGAATTTGTGTGGTGAAGGTAGCTTTCGGGGAATAATATGCTCGTCGAGGCATCTCTTAAGCTCAGCAACCACTTCACGCTTGTTGGCTTTACTGCTGTGGAGTTCCAGACAGAAAGAAGACAACCCAACTTCGCGGAGTCGCTTGTAAACTACTTCAAGAGCAGCCATTTTGTCGCTAACGAAAAGAACAGATTTTCCTTGAGCTATGCATTCGGTGATAATGTTTGCTATAGTTTGGCTTTTGCCAGTGCCTGGAGGACCCTGCATCACAAAGCTCTGCCCACGCAACGCATATTCAATTGATAACTGTTGGCTACTATCGGCGTCCAAGACTTGAAACGTGTCTTCTGGTGACCGAATACTATCTACATCTTTTTCGTCAGGTAAAGATACAGCTTCAAGTTCTTCATTCTTGACTCCGGAAATTTTGCTAATTATGGGGTGTTGTGCAATTATCCCAGCGTTTGTGTCAAGGTCGTTGTAAATAACTAATTTGTGAAAAGAGAAAAGCCCAATTTTCACCGTAGCTTCCACTCTCCAACCGAGTTCATCGGCGACTTGAGTGACGACGCTGAGGTAGTTGAGTAAGCTCTGGCTTTCCCAGTACTCAGGCAAAGGTGGAAGCTCAATTTGGAAATCTTTTTTCAGCTTTATTATCAAAGCAGGATTCAGAACTACCTCTTCTTCTACGGGAGGTATTGAAATAGTGAAGAGTTCGCGAAAAGATTTCCGTGATAATTCTATAGGCACAAGAACGAGAGGTGAGCGAACTTCCTCTCCTGTTTCCTTTTCCTTCCAAGTTAACATTCCAAAAGCAGCGTGTAATATACGCACTCCGCGTTCTCTATAGTCCAAGAGGGAACGTTTGTGGAGATTCTTCAAAATCTTCTCAAGGTCAGCTCTGGTAGTTTCCCTACATACAATTTGCCTACTTGTGGGACTATCTTTTTCCTTAAGGAATGAAAAATCATTGGTGCTTGTTGATTCATGGATGGAGGCAGCTTGTTGGGAAGGATACCAAAACTTCAGACGTCGCTTTCGCAAAACAAGTCTGTTAAAGAATCTCTCCATTTTCGGATTGGAAATGGAAAGAGTGCTCCGTTTGCTGGGTTTGAAATACAATAAATTATTTCGCCGTGACAAGTCTATAAGTCTTGATTTCCAATCTTTAATACGACAGGTTATTGGAGAATCATAGTTTTCTTGGAATGAGGGAAAGCCATTCTCCTGCATTAAATCACAATTCTGAACACTATTTAGTGACACTTAATAGAAGCATGAGCTACTTTAACATTTGTAAAGGCTGTTTAAGGAAATTCTTTCACTTCGGAACATTAGATTTTGACTTGCACGGACAAATAATATTTGCTTTGCTAGCAAAAGCTAAACTATAAAGGCAGTTCATTAGCGCACAATTTTGTAAAGAGAAAATCAAAAAGTTGCAAAACAACCTACAGCTATCAAATCTTTATCTTATTCGATTGGAATGCCAGAATGCTCCTCTAGATAATGATGATATTGGTCAATTGTCATGAAGGAGTGAAAAGCTCTTGCGACTACCTCGCTTAGTGCAGGGTGTATATGCATAGCTCTCTCAAGTGGTGCTGAGTTTTGTTTTTCCGTATACATTAGGTTTATAATCTCTTGTATGAGCACTGAAGCTTCGGATCCTATGATGTGCGCGCCCAGAATTTTCCCAGTTTTCTGGTCAACTATTACCTTTACGAAATCATCTTTAAGCGCCATTGCTTCGCCTTTTGCAGTGTCAGCATATTTATAGAATCCGATTACTATGTTTTCTTTTCCATACTGGTCGATTGCTTCTTGCTCTCTTAAAGCTACACTCGCTATTTCAGGGTCAGTGAAAACAGCGTGGGGAACCGCATGATAATCCATTTTGATCTTCTTCTTGAGTACTGCATTATAGTATACTATTTGAGCTTCTTTGTTTGCAACGTGTTTGAAAAGGAATTTACCGTCAGCATCACCCACGACCCATATATTTGGTTGTGAAGTCTGCATGTACTCATCAGCGATGATAAAGCCCTTTGAGTCTGTTTTTATTCCTGCCTTTTCTGGATGTAGAATATCGGTGTTTGGAACCCTTCCTGTTGCTACTAGTATTTCTTCGACTACAATTTCAGCTTCTTTTTTGGTATATCTGTTATAAGCAGTTAGTTTTTTACCTTGGGGCGTGGCTTCAGCTTTGCGTACTTCGTGATTTGTAAGGATTGTGAGGTGTTTCTGCAATTCTTTTTTAGCTAGAGCAGATACTTCAGGCTCCTCTTCTGGGATGAACTGTGGATTTCGACCTATTATGGTGACTTTTGCACCCATTGCAGAAAGGAAATGCCCATATTCTGCAGCTATATACCCTCCGCCTATGATGGCGATGCTACGAGGAAGCTGGGTTACGTCTAGAAAAGTGTCGCTAGTTAGGTAACCTGTTTCGTGAAGACCCTCTACAGGGGGAACTGAGGGTCTAGACCCTGTGGATAGAATAATCATTCTTGAGGTGATGACTTCTTTTCCGACAATAATGGTATAGGGAGCAGTGAATTCAGCCTGCTCGAAGTAGTAGTCTATGTTTTTCGCTTGTGAAATCCCTTTTCGTATCATTTCCACGTCCCGGTCAATGATTGAGCGCATTCGTTTCATGACGGCTTTAAAATCTATACTTTTGATTTCAGTTTTGATGCCGAATTCGCGACTTTTTTCAACGGTTCTCACAACAGAGGCGGGATAAATCAAAAGCTTAGATGGGATGCACCCTCTAGTAAGGCATATTCCTCCAGGAGGATCTTTATCTATGACGGCAACGCGAAAGTTTGGGTTTTCTTGGGTAATCGCGGCTACTACTTCCATGCCAGAACCTGTCCCTATTAGAATTAAGTCATACCTTTTCATGACAAAACACAACAAAAAGTAGATACGGAAGCATCCATACAAAAACTTTTTTATACGCCGCGATCAGGATTGGTTCTACTATTTTTAAGATGTGAGCTGATGGTTTTCCCGAATATTAAATATCATGCATACGATTAATCTAAAAATGGATGGGGATGGTATTGATAACTTACATTTATGCTTTAAAAGAATTGAAGCGGAGGAAGTATCGTACAGTCATTAATATTACGGGTTTTGTTATTGTCGTCGCCACTTTGGTAGCGCTTGTTACAACTGCTAGAGGTTGGGAAGCAGCAACCGCAGAGCCTCTCAAGGATATAGGTACTGACATGATTATGATTTATTCAGCCCCTGTAGT
>Ga0209742_10001525_pt1 | contig 10377 bp, 3 predicted proteins | sample DeeMarSeWOR38_10_FD_187462 | JGI IMG/M metagenome (GOLD analysis project Ga0209742, IMG submission 187462) | Marine sediment microbial communities from White Oak River estuary, North Carolina - WOR-3-8_10 (SPAdes) (version 2) | ecosystem: Environmental > Aquatic > Marine > Intertidal zone >... | reverse complement strand
ATCATCTTTTCTCTTATGGAGAACTAAGAAAGCTCTTAGTTAAAACTGGCTGGGAAATTATCACAGCATTACCGGAAAAATCCTACTCTTTCCCGATAAAAAATTTCTCACGTAACATATGTGTTCTGGTAAGGAAACAGAACGCGCCTCACGTGCTAGCCGGCTAATGGTTCAGTCGTACGCGAAGAGCGATATCCCCCAACTTACGTGGGGTTATCCTTGAACCCGAAGCTACTGCTCAATTTGATCACTGGTTGAGTCCTGAGCTGTATTCACCTTGCCGGGAAGTCCGGCCTCAACAATTCTAATGAAAGCATCCACCAACTTAGGGTCAAATTGAAGTCCGGCGCCTTGTTTGAGCTGTTTTATTATCTCCTTAAGGGGCAGGGCGGGACGGTAGGGACGAACAGAAGTCATAGCTTCAAAGCTATCAGCTATGGCGAGGATGCGAGCTTCTATAGGAATCTGTTCACCTTTTAACCCGTCCGGATAGCCACTACCATCCCACCACTCATGGTGATATAAAACAATATTCACGCAAGGAGCTAAATCCGGTATGAGCCTGAATATATTTGCCCCTAATTCGGGATGAGTCTTGACAGCCTTCCAATCTTCTTCGTTAAGCCTTCCTTTTTTATTAAGGACTTTATCGGGAATGCCAATCTTACCAATGTCATGGCGTCGAGCAGCGATGCTCAGGTTAGCTACTTGATCAGGCGATAGACCGATCGCTTCCCCCAAAGCTACAGCATAAGTATTGACTTTCCTGAAATGATCATACATATATGAATCTCTAGCCTCCACGGCCGAGACAAGGGCATCAAGAACACTCAAATCGTTACGCTTGGTATAAGTTCCGCGAACGTCTCCCTCATCCGGCAGTTCAGATAAAGCGTCAGAAGAACGGAGTATTCGATTACCTCCAGCCCGCTTAGCATGATAAAGCGCATTATCAGCAACAGCAACGAGTTCTTCCGCTACTACTCCGTCTGCAGGATAGTTGGCCAAGCCAATGCTGCCGGTCACGGCAATTGCCTGTTTCTCCATTCGCTTAGCAATCTGCACCCGAACTCGCTCAGCTACGACATAGGCATCTTCCCTGGTTGTCCGGGGTAAAATGACAACAAATTCATCGCCGCCATAGCGAAAAGCTTGGTCAACATTCCTGACAGAACCTTTGACGATTTTCCCCATCTGGCCCAGAAGAATGTCCCCTGCTGGATGTCCGTATGTGTCGTTATATGCCTTGAAGTTATCCAGATCAAGCATGAATATAGAGAATACATCGCCATAACGGGTTTGTCGTGAAACCTCCTCTTTGAGCCGCTCCTCGAAATGTCGTCGATTAAATAGCCCGGTAAGCTCATCGATACGGGATTTTTCTTCCAGCCGGTTATAAAGGTGAGCATTCTCGACCGGTGCAGCAATCTGCAAGGCGACCTTTTCAAGAAGCTTTTTGTCCCTCCGAGTGTAAGCATTAGGTTGGCGACTGGCCAAAATCAGGTTGCCAATAATCCGGCCCGTGACATTCAGGGGTAAGTAAGCGACAGAACGAATCCCCTGCTGCAAGAGACTTTCCCAGGTCGAGAACCTGCGAACTCGTTTCAGGTCATCTTCATATTCGGCTTGCTGCTCCTGATATGAACGTTCGATGGCCGTGCCTTCAAGTGGTATTCTTTCCCCTGTCTGCCAGGCGGAACCTATGTTGCTGGATAGGGCCATGAAGTAAAGCTCGTCTCCATCAATCAGGGCAATTGTTGCCCAGTCTATATCCACTACTTTCTTTAATTCCTCCGCAAAACCATCAAATATCATCTGAATGCTCATGCTTGAGGTTATGATTGCTGTTAAACGGTTAACTAGAGTGCTCTCTTCGTCTTGCTCCCTCAATTGCTCACGGGAATATTCCTTTTCCATGCTGGCTGCTACCCTGCCGCTGATAAACTCCAATAAATCTATATCCTCAACTGTGTAAAGCTTCCCGTCTCGCCTCTCACTTATGGCCAGAATAGCTATAAGTTTACCCCTGTTTGTTAAAGGAACAAACATTCTAACCTCTGCCGACCGGATTTCCTCTCGTTCCTCTGTCCACATAGATTGAAATTCAGGAAATATAGCAAGATTCCTTTCCGGTAATATGGTACTTTCTCGTTCCAGCCAGTTCACGATAGGACTATCCGGTCTTAATTTTAAATCACCGATGGGATTATCAATCACGGGAGGATACGTAAAGCGTGTGGTAAAACCTTCGTCCTCTGCTTGTGGTAAAAGCAGGCAAGCTCTTTTACAGTCAAAGGACTGAGCAATCAGTGATATAAATTCACTACCCAGCTCCTCCAGGCTGGCGACATCGTGTATCCTGGTGATAAACTCAGATAACTGTCTGCGAAATGAGTATCTTGCCCCGATAAAGGCTTGCTCCACTTTCTTCTGCCAGAGGTCACGCACCCAGTGGGCAAGACCCAGAATAAAGGGAATTCCCAGGCCAATGGTTAATGCTAAGGAGGCCCAGGTAGGGTCGCTTTTGCCGGCCATTTCATGAATGCCTCGAGAAAACAGTAGCACTATCCCGATACCAACGCCATAAAGGGTTATATATATAAGGACTCGGCGGAGTACTACATTCATATCGACTAGACGGTGCGTAACAATGGCATAAGTGAAGACCCCGGCCACAAGCAAGTTGCCGATATTGCCCACAGAATACTGTCGTCCCCAAAGAGTAGGAGCAAGTGATATGGAGATTATCAGAGCCCCAATAGCGACTAGTATCCAAGAAATCTGGTTACGCTCTGCGGGATCAGGCGAGATCCTGCGCTGTCGCGATAATGTAACTATATCCTTCACGCCTATCGTAAGGAGGAACGTAAGGACTAGGCCAACAATCGAGGGCCCATATACCACGACACCTTGTTCAATGTCCACGAAAAAGAAATCCCTTACCGCCAGGATAACAGCGGCTATCACGAAAATATAGACAAACGGTTTCTTAACACGTTCAAACTGATAGAAAGAACGAATGAAATAATGGAGTTGAACCAGCATCCAGACGAAAAAACAAACAACAATTTTGACTCCATGTGTCTCCAAGACTGGTCCATATTGACTCAATATACCGCGGCTGAGGAAGGTGGCGACGCTCCAGAGCAAAGCAGGAATCAAAAACCAGAGGAAAAGCTTGTGCCTGATTTCCCATGGCCGGTTACGTAGTAAAATAACGAATAGCGGGACATAAGCAATAGTAGCAATCAAAGGAATCGTGAATTTCAAGATATCGAGATCCATCAAATCACTCCTACGTAACCAGACTCACAAACCTCGACACAATTCTACCAGTCCTTAGCCGGCTTCTCCAAACTATTGGTGCGCCTCGATCAATCGGGATTCGCAATATTTGTTTCGTTACCATTTATATTGATTCTATAATTCACTTTGAAATAAGTCCATTATTACATAAATTTGAAGGTTGTCAAGAAGTACTTTAGTAATGCCCCGAAAGTACTATGCTTGCGACTCATGGCTTATCTACCATGAAGCGAAGTGGAACGTTTACCTCTAGTGTTCTAAGACAGAAGCGAACAATTATATGAAGATTTTACCAGATAAACGGAAAGGCGAGGTCCAGACCTTGCCTTTCCGCTGTAAGGAATATCGTAGTATTACCGAGCAGCCGCACGTTCGGCTTCGGTGACTGGAATAGCTTCTGCCACAACTTTGGGTACTCCGAGTAAGGAAAGCACTTCATCAGGTGGATTAATGCGTGATATGTTCGTGTAACTTAAGCCAGCTCCCTTAGCTTGCCATTGATCCATGTAGTTTGAGAAGACGCCTCTTGGTAGTAAAGTAACCTGTAGTGGCTTCAAGTCAAGCCCCGTTTCCATATCGCCGATAAGGCTGTAGAAGTTGCAGCGATATTTCCTATCCAATTTCCTAAATTGCTCGCGTATAGCTACCGCCGCACCCTCCTCGCTGGCAACATAACCATCTCTGGGTTCCAGATAAAAATGCAACGCCGGCTTATCGTCTATTATTTCCTTACGCGCCACCCAATCCACATAATCGATGCCGCTATTTTCAACTGCCTGCTCGATTACTCGCTCCGTCAGCCTGCCAAGACTGGCGATGTCGATGAGATCATCGGCACGGCTTTGGAATAACATTTGCGGAATATCGATACCTAACTTTTCATTTCGGAGTGATGTTATCTTAATTAGATCGCCGACTCTATATCTAATCAGGGCACCACCGTGTAGATTGGTGATAACTAGCTCATATTTCTCACCTGCTTTTACTTCGTCCATCAAAACGGTCTTTGGCTGGTAGGAATGGTCCAGTTGCCATTTGAAGTATTCCCTCTCGGGAATGAATTCAAAGAAGTTCAAGTTGGGAATAAAAGTCATACCATCATAATCCCAGGTCTGAGTGGCGTAAATCCCGCCCTCCGTACCACCATATGCTTCCAGAGGACGTCTCCCCCATAGTTCTTCTACCCTCTCCTGGAAAATGGCACTATCGGTCCCTCCCCCCGCGATTGCCTTGACCGACCATAAGTCCTTTGGCAACATAGGGCGATCAGCTAGTTTGCTCTTGATTAAACCTTTCAGGTAGCGGACGAGTGCACTGGGATGAGATAACAAGAAGCGAGTATCTACGTTCATTGCTCCTTGTTTAAACAGCTCACCGACATAAGCTAAGATAGATGGCAATCCACCCAAAGCATCGACACCCTGACATAAACCCTCCTGAAAACCATCTTCTATTCTCTGTTGAAATGTCATTTCCTCAGCGTTGGCAGGCATCAGATCAAAGCCGAGAGCTTTCTGCATCAGGTATCCTGCAATGCCTGACCCGTAATGTCGAGATGCCATAGTGCTCAAAGTTTTCAGATGCTCCTTTAGAGGGAAATTGCCTCGAGAGTCACAAGAAGCCAGAAGTCCTACACCAGCGGCTACCCGCTCGAATTCGTACACAAACCTCGGGGACAAGGGCACAAACTTCATGTTGTATTCGCCGGCCCTGCCTACAGTATGTACCCACATGTCGGGTTTTTTCGGCAACCCATCTTCCCTTTTTCCCACAAGGTCGGGCAAATAATCATCGTAGGTGGTTAAAGGTACCTGCTCCCGGAATTCTTCTATCGTCTCAGGCATGGCACCACGCATTACCCTATCACCCAGTTCACAGTTCTTTAGTAGCTCGATTTGCTCTAGAAGGAGCCTCTTCTGGATAGTCATAAACTGCTCTAGGCTGAGGTTAAGAAAGCCGCAACACATCTGCCACAGCTCCTCTTTCCTGCCCTCCCGCAGTAAATCAATTGGTCTTGTCATAGCTATACACCCCGCTTTCCCCGTGTCATTCAAGACGACAACGCGGGAGTTTCATTATCTTGAAGATAGTATGACAAGACCAAGAATAACCTGGGAAGAGATTATGTTCTAGAAGATAGTTCTATTTGAAGCTATGGGGTACGGGCGTGTCAGCGAAAATCGGGGAGAAAAAGGAGAATTTAGGAGCTTCTTGTTATATGGCAAGTGGGCTATATACAGTCGATTACAGAAATGCCTCCTCAGTACAATACCATAAAAGGGAAGTTATAGTCCAGATAGCTATAATATTAGGATTTTATGATTTTGATATACGGCTTATTTTATCCAGTTTTAAATCTGGTGACTCTTCGTGTGCCTGTTCTCGCCTTTCAAGAAACTCGGCCTCAATAAGGTCAATAAAAACTTTTACCAGTTCAGGGTCAAACTGAGAACCGGTGCCATTGCGGAGTTCTTTCAATATCTTCTCACTGCACAAGGCAGGACGATAGGGACGGGCAGAACTCATCGCCTCGAAGCTATCAGCTATAGCCAGTATACGAGCTTCCATGGAAATCTCTTCCCCTTTCAGTCCTTCGGGATAGCCACTACCATCCCATCTCTCGTGGTGATGCAAAATGCTACTTACACAGGGAACTAGATTCGGTACGTTACCTACAATGATTGCCCCCAATCTAGGATGGGTCTTTATTGCCTCCCAATCTGCTCTATTAAGCTTCCCCTTTTTGTTAAGTATCTTGTCGGGAATGCCAATCTTGCCAATGTCATGTAGCAGGGCAGCAGTACTTACCCTGGATACTTCTTCGGGCGATAGGCCAATGGCCTCCGCCAAAGCTACAGCATAAGTATTAACCTTCCGGGAATGACCATAAGTATACGGGTCTTTTGCCTCCACTGTGGAGACCAGGGCATAGATGGCACTCAAACCATTACGTCTGGCATATATACCGGCATCGTCCTGTGGCTCCGATAGAATCTTGGACGAAATATAAACTCGGTTACCTCCCGTGCGCTTGGCAAAATAGAGAGCAGTATCAGCCGCGGTAACAAGCTCTCTGGAAATCACCCCATCTGAAGGATAGCTAGCTAAACCGATACTGCAAGTTACGGCACTTTCGCTCTTATCCATTTCTTCGGCAATCTGCTGACGAACTCGGTCACCAACGACCCTGGCATCATCCGTGTTTGTCTGTGGCAGAATAACGACAAATTCATCTCCGCCGTATCGAAAAGCTCGGTCGGCATCCCTGACAGAACTCCTGATAATTCTGCCTGCCTGATTCAGAAGGATGTCCCCAGCAGGATGTCCATTTATGTCGTTATAGGCTTTGAAGTTATCGAGGTCAAGCAAGAATATAGAGAATATATCGCCATAACGAGAATGCCGGGAAACTTCCTCTTTGAGCCGTTCTTCAAAGTGCCGTCGATTAAATAGCCCGGTAAGCTCATCGATTCGAGCTCTCTCTTCTGCCTGAGCATAAAGTCGAGAATTCTCAATCGGAGTGGCAATCTGTAAAGCAACTTGCTCCAAGAGTTTTATTTGTTTGGCACCAAAGGCATCGGGAAGACGACTGGCTACAATCAAAGTACCAATGCTCTTGTCCTTGATAGTCAGGGGCAGGTAAACGACAGAACGAATCCCCTGTTGCAAGTAATGCTCACCCGTCCAGAATCTCCGCTGTTGCGTTAGATCAGGTTCATACAGACTTTTTCTCTCCAGGCATACGGACTCTGTAGCTGTTCCTTTCAGTTCTACCCTCTCATTTGGCTGCCAGGGAGAATCTACGTTGCTCGATAGGGCTTTAAAATAAAGCTCCTTTTCATCAATCAAAGCAATAGTCGCCCAGTCAAATTGCACTACATTTTTTAGCTCCTCGACAAAGCCTTCAAATATTGTCTCAATACTGACACTGGAAGTCACGATTGTAGTTAAGCGGTTGATGAAGGTTATCTCGCTGTCTTGTTCCCGTAATTGCTCGTAGATACATTCCTTTTCCATACTCGCTGCCACCTGGGCGCCGATTGAATTTAGTAAATCAAAGTCCTCAACCGTATAAGGTTTCTCACCCTGTCTTTCACCTATTGCCAGAACACCCACTAGCTCGTCCATGTGTATCAGGGGAACAAATACCTTTACCGCCGCCAATTGAATCCTCCTTCTTTCTTCCTGCCATATAGATTTGAATTCAGGATTTATATTGATATTCCTCTCTGGCAGCAGGACCCTCTCCTGTTTTAACCAGGTTAAAATAGGATTATCAGCCCTTAGGTTCAATGCATTTATGGGATTATTTTCTACAGGAGGATATGTAAATCGGGCAATAAAAGCTCCATCTTCCGGCTGCGGCAGTAGCAGACAAGCCCTTCTACAACCGACAGACTGGGAAAGCAAAGATAAGAAATCGTTGCCAAACTGCTCCATGTTGGAAACATTCTGTATTGTGTTGATGAACTGGGTTAATTGCTTACGGAAATGATATCTTTCACCAATAAATGCCTCTTCTATTTTAGTTTGCCAGGGAGAACCTAACTTATGCACCAATAGAAGAACAACTGAAAGTCCCGCAGCTATGGCTATTACGAAAGTAGCAAAATTAAACTCAAAGCCTGTGTATCGATAGAATAACCAGAACACCAGTAGTACTATACCGATACCAGTACCGTAGCGAGCTAGGTTAACGATAGCCCTGCGGAGCACAACCCTAATATCCAGGAGTCGGAAGGTCACGACAGCGTATGTTAAGATGCAGGCATTCAGGAAATTACCGATATGTCCAATAGGGGTTCCTTCTGCAGAGAATCGGAACGTAATCAATCCGAAAATAGCCAAACATACTAACCCTATAAACAGGTAGATAATTTGATTGCGCTCCTCAACGTTATCAGAGACCTTCAGCTTGCGTATGAGGTTGTACATATCCTTGGTATAGAGAACGAGAAAGACAGCAGCAATCACATACAAGAAAGGGCCGTAATTTACATGCATGTTGATTATGACCCCGTCGAGCCTCGTAAAAGTAATACCGTTATCAATACCAGGTTGCCCGTATGGGATAAGGTTTGGCGCTATCAACAACCCAATAAAAACTATCAGGATAATGTGAGAAAAAGGCCTTTTAGCCACATCTGATTTATAGAAAGACTGCACGAAATAACGGTATTGAATAATCATCCAGACTGCCCAAAAGAGAACAATCTTGACCATGATGATCTTCTGCTGCTCTTCATTGAATATAGTACTACGGAAGAATATGTCCGTTGCGCTCCACAGCATTGCAGGAACTAGAAAAAGGAAAAAGAGCTTCTGCCGTGGTTGCCATGGGCGGCTCATCAGGACAATAGCCAGTAATGGGATATAAGCCACAGTGGCAATCAAGGGAATCAAGGCATGACTATTCATGACATCATCCTCTATACACCAATAATAAGGAATCTATTATTGTCACAAGGTTGTGAACTGTCAACAGGACTATCGTTCACTCTGAAAGTACTATATGTTGCCAGTTAGATGCTTTGATTCTAGTCGGGCTTTGAGGTTTACTCTGTGATTCTGAGCGATTGGGAAGATTTGGGGCGGACGCAAACTGATAATCAAAAGCCAGGGCTAGAGACCCTGGCTTGGTAATGGACAAATACTTGCCGGTCTGTGGGGTTGTCCTTAAGCAGTCGTGCGTTCAGTTTCCGTGGTCGGCACAGCCTCAACCTCAACCCCAACTCCAACCCTAGGAACTCCAAGTAAAGAGAGAACTTTCTCCGAAGGGTTTATGTGTGGTGGCTTCAAGTGTCCCAGAGCGGCTCCCGCAGCCTGCCTTTCAGCAATATAACGAATGAACGTACCCTCCGAAAGTAAGCTCACTTCTACAGGTTTCATACCTAACACAGTCTCGGGATCACCATAAGCATCGTAGATATTATAGTGATATACACTGTCCAGTTTTATGAGTTCGTCATATATTGCTGCTGCTATAGACTGCTCGCTGGCAAGTAGACCATCCTTAGGTTCTAGGTAGAGATGTAGAATAGGTTTGCCATCTTTTGTTTCTTTGCGTGCTGTCCAATCGTTATAAGGAATGCCAGCGCCTTCAATTGCTTCCCAGATTATCCTTTCGGTCAGGTGGCCGAAACCTGTAATATCGATGAGGTCATCAGCCCGGCTGTGGAATATCATTTGCGGAATGTCGATATTGAGTTTTTCGTTTCGCAATGAGCTTATCTTTATCAGGTCACCGGGTCGATATCTGGTCATGATACCACCATGAAAATTGGTGATAACTATCTCGTAAACCTTCCCGGTTTCCAACTCATCAAGCAGAACAGTCTTCGGTTGATAAGAGTGGTCCATTTGCCACTTGAACCATTCTCTCTCAGGGATAAACTCAAAGAAATTAAGAGTGGGAACAAAAGTCATGCCCTCGTAATCCCAGGTTTGAGTAGCACACATGCCCCCTTCGGAACCGCCGTAAGCCTCTAATGGATGTCGCCCCCATAGTTCCTCCACTCTCTTGCCGAAAATGGCGCAATCTGCACCACCGCCGCCAATAAACTTAATAGACCATAAGTCTTTAGGCATCATAGCACGCCGAGCCAGTCTGCTCTTGATCAGTCCCTTAGTTACACGTAATAGAGCATCAGGGTGAGATAATAGAGAGGTAACTCTTATACTTCCGGACTGCTGCTGCAGCTGCTCGCCCACAGCTACAAGGACGGAAGATAGTCCACCGAATCCGTCCAGCCCCCGATACAAGGCTTCCTTGAAGCCGGCCTGTATTACTTCGCGGAATGAGGTCATGCTGTCGCGATCCGAAGGCAGCAAGTCGAAATTCACCGCCTTCTGTGTCAACTGAACACCTAAGCCACTTCCGTATTCGGGAGGACCGACCGTGTATAGTACTTTGAGATGTTCCCTGATATTGGAAGTGTCGCCCCGCCTGTTGCACATGGTGAAAAGAAACACACCTGTGGCTATCTTCTCGTATTCATCGAGGAATTCCTGAGACAGAGGTATCCATTTGACGTCATACTCACCCGTGTGACCAGAAGTACGTACCCATCT
>Ga0209742_10001517_pt1 | contig 10399 bp, 10 predicted proteins | sample DeeMarSeWOR38_10_FD_187462 | JGI IMG/M metagenome (GOLD analysis project Ga0209742, IMG submission 187462) | Marine sediment microbial communities from White Oak River estuary, North Carolina - WOR-3-8_10 (SPAdes) (version 2) | ecosystem: Environmental > Aquatic > Marine > Intertidal zone >... | reverse complement strand
AAGCTTCGTCCATCTTTTTCCTGTTACAAAGAGCCTATCTTGTTGTTCATCATAGGCGATTCCGTTAAGCACGTTGTTTGAGTTGGTGTTTTCAGGGGTGTATATGCCAGCTAAATCTATCCACCCTGTTACTTGTCCAGATTCAGGATCAATAATTGCGATTTTATTTGTGAGCCATACATTGGCATAAATTGCACCTTTAATGTATTCAAGCTCATTGAGTTTTGTCACGGGTTCATTATCCCGCACTTCAACCTGCTTGACTATCTCAAAGGTTATTGGGTCTAGGAAGTACAAATTCGCTGATCCGTCACTCATTATTAGATAGGTTTCATCAGTAGTTATTCCCCAGCCTTCAGTGGGATAGCTAAACTCTTCGAGCAAATCGAAAGAATGTATATCGTAAACGAAACCTTTATGCGACTTCCAAGTTAGCTGGATGATTCTCTCTTCAAAAACCGTGATACCTTCACCGAAAAAAACATCTGAAAGCATATGAGTTTGTAGAACAATTCCAGTTTCAAGGTCCACCCGGCGTAGTGTGGAGCTACCGTACAGTCCTGTACCTTCGTACAAATCGCCCTCTTCTATGACTAATCCTTGAGTGAATGCATTTGGATCATGAGAAAATGTTTGAATAACCTCGTAAGTATAACTGACTGACTCAGTTTCTGAAGTTAAATCTCTGAGCAAAATCATTATGAATGAGCTGACAACTATCGACGCTGCAACCAAGAAAATAAACGTTAGGTGTAATTTTTTCATTGGAGGGTCCTATACCTCTTCTGTCAAGTTGATTTTAAGTTCTTTCTTTCTCCAGGTGAAACCGCTCCTTTTTTAAGTTTCAATCAATTTCACTTGCCTGTAGATAATGATTTAATATGCAAGTGAATAGATTTTTTGACTATAGATTAAAAAACTTCAATCTAAATTAAGCTTGCATTTGTGGTCGAATACTTCTTTTCATATTTAACAGTCGGGATAGTATGCTGTTGTGCTTGAACAAAAAATCAAGATAACTATGAGTAGCAAGGAACCTAAAACTAAGTCAAAGGGCATGACTCTAGTTGTCAGTCAACCTTTGTTCAATTGAGCCAGCATCACACCAGAAGGGTTGATGCTGTTTGAAAACCGCGATTTCTTTTCATCTTAAAGATCAAATGGTCTTGTTTCTATAGCGAAACTTAGAAGAATCTTCGTTTCCTTTTTTCTTGCTTAGGGGAATCCTCTGCAGATATTCCTACTTGCTCTTCAAATGCTTCTCCGTCTATGGCTGTAACGACAACTCCACCCTCCCCTATCTCTTCGTTTTCTTCTGGTTCAGATGCCTCTTCTTGATTCTTAGGAGGTGACTCTTCTTGATCGTACCCCGCATTCTCAAGCTTAATTTCGAGTTTCTTTTTCTTTGATTTCAACTTAGCAATTGAGTCTTTAGCAGCCTTATTGCGATTCTTCAACTCTTCAATGGCAGCTTTCTCGATCTTCAATTCTTCAATTATGATTTTTTCCTCAAGAGAATCTACAGTGTTTTCTAGGCTGCATTGTTGTTCTTCCAATGAATTTGATTCTTCTTCAAGCTCTGCTCGCATATTTCGTAGCTTTTCAAGTTCTTGTTTGGCGCTCATTTTTATCAATTCTAAAACAGACACTGTATAAGAATAGCTTTATGAAAAAAAAATACGTATTTAGGATTCATAACAAGCTTAGGCTAGCTTTGGCATCTACCTGAAGGTTATTAAAGAGAAGTATCACTTCTAAGTGAAGTGACTTTAGGAGCTGCAAGTTTGAGTTATAAAAGGAATATGCATCCAAAAGTTAGCAAAGCTGAGATAGAGGTGTTTAAAGCGTTGAGCGCTGCTGGGTTAACTAGCGGTATGGTTACGCAAAAAACTATCGTTTTGAAATCAACGATTCCCGATTTCTGCTGGCTAAACAAGCGAAAAGCCGTGTATTTGGATGGTTTACCTGCGCATTCAGGTGATAAACAGCATGAGCGAGATTCAGAGATATGCGATTTGCTTGAGTCGAAAGGTTGGAAAGTGTTAAGAATACCCTATGAGCCTCCATTAAGTGGAAGAGAGTTAGGGAAAATCGTAACAATAATTAAGGAGTTTATCAGTTCAAACGCTGAATAAGACTAAACCGATCTATCTTTTTCATTTAATTTTTTTGTCTCCGGAAGAAAACTAGCAAAGAAGATTAAATTGCGTATTCAAGTATTATTGTGATAGCGTATATCAACATAGCTACATGGAACATGGGGAGTGCTTTCATTCCTGAGTCAGCGTTTTTTCCCTTGAATATTATGATGTTCCCAACAGATATCAAAGAGAAGCCTATTGCAAAACCGAAGATTGATAATGTTCCAAGTACATTGATAAAAAGTATTGTAGTCACAAGATGTATTAAAGTGAAGAGAAGTATCCAATAGGCGGTTCCTTTCATACCATATAACAATGGTATTGTCTTCATTCCTTTAGCTTGGTCATTAGCAACATCGCTTATGTCGTTGACTCCCAAATGCGCCAGCGCCAGTGGGTAGAAAAAAAGGCCAAAAAGCAGTATATTGTTGCTTGGAATGCCTAGACAAAGATATCCAGCTAAAGGAAAAAGTGTGAAGTCTATCCGCCCAATCAGTTGAGCAAACGGAAAATTTTGCTTTCGCTTCTTAATTTGATAGAAGATTTCAAGACAATAACAAATCAACATAATGCCAAAAACATAGAAAGCTTGAGGAAATGACAGAGTGAAAATAAGAGTTGAAGTAGCTACCACAAGTATAATGAAGAGTAGGATGGCATTTTGCCGAGTGATTAAACCTTCAGAAATCGGTCTTCTCCCAAAGACTCTCCAATACTTTGTCATTTTATCAAATTCAACATCCTTCTTGTCGATATTAGCGTCAACAATATCATTCAAGATGAGTCCAGCTTCGAAACCCAGGAATCCGATTAATAGAGCTTTTATTACGAGGAGCCACGAAAAGTTGCCATAATGCTGGAATGCAAGGAAAAGACCAGCACAGAAAAGTATTGGCCAAACAAAAAAGAAGTGCAACCGCGTAAGATCTATGTATGATTGGAGCTTCTCTTTCATTCTAGCGCCATTCTCCGTTTTAGTTTTATAGTATATTTTTAATAGATAAACTATTTGCATAATTAGTTGAAAGAGAAGCGAACAATTATGAGCTTAAATATCATCCACCTTCTCAAAATAATACGGATTCATATTTTAACGGGCGGAATTCTTGCTTTCTCAGTTGGAGCACTCTTGGGAATTGCAAACGGAGGAGTCTTCAATCTCCCGCTTGTTGTTTTGGCTTATATTGTGGTGCTTTTGGGAGACCTTTCGTCGCACTACAGCAATGATTACTTCGATATTGAAGTAGATAGATATATTGAACGGAAAAAATTTTTTTCAGGAAGCACAATCCTAGTCAACCATCCACATCTCAGGTCAATGGCTAAATCAATTTCAGTATCTTTGTTATTCTCCTCAAATTTCTTGGCGCTCTTAATTTCTCTTTTTCTTGAGGCACCAATCGAAATCTTCTATGTAATTCTATTTGCGAGTCTCGCAGGTTGGTTCTACTCAGCACCGCCAACACGCCTAATTTCAAGGGGATTTGGAGAGATTACTGTGGCTTTTGTTACAGGCTTCGCCATTCCAGCGATTGGCTACTTATCGGTGAAAGGTCAATTTGATCCACTGTTTTTTTTGCTTGCACCTTCTTTTGTAATGTACGGGTTAATACTCAGCCTTAGTCTCGAGGCTCCTGACGCTGCAATTGACCGCAAAGGGGGAAAAAGGACTCTTATTGTTCGAAAAGGATCGTATAACATTTTCTTAATTATTTTCGCATTGGCGGCAACAGCAACATTACTATTAGCTTTATATTCTTGGATGACCGTTTTTGAAGTTTTGAATATGGGATTTTTTACACTTTTCTCAATTGCTCCGCTACTATCAGCTTTTTTTGGGCTTGTCGGTGTCCTTCAGAAAAAAACCGTGAATCGCTTCAGTGAACTAAACGTTGCTTCGCTTTTCATCTTCAATATTCTTGCGATAGCATACCTCTTGATTCTAGTGTTTTTGAAATAATCCAGAAAATAACTCCAATTCACCTTTATTATAAGAATGAAAAGATGGGGCTGCCCGGATTTGAACCGGGGTCTATAGAGCCCAAGTCTACAAGCCTAGACCAAACTAGCCGACAGCCCCACGAATTTTGCAGTCTATCCCAATCCTAATGGTGAAAAAGATAATTCAGTATGCACCATAAATACTTTAGCTATACCACAGAGTAATTTGAACAGCACGAACTATTTATTTAGAAATAGTCAAATCGGATTTTCATGTTCGAAGAAACCATGGTGGTTTCAGCTTGTTTTCGCATCTATTTTCTGCGCAGGTTGCATTGAAGTACTTTTGGGCAGAGTAGGCATTCTTCTGCTAACGGTGCTCCGTATGGTCTACTTGTTAGTAGGCTAGAAAAGTGTGCGCATTTCGCTGGTGACTCAAATACTTTTGGATATTCAGCTGGTTTCACATCTACTATTTTCATGTTTTCGAAGGTAATGTCAAGTTTTGACATGCAGTGTGGGCAAGCATAATAAGACTTTCGGGGTATGCAAGTTTTGTCTGTCAGGATAGTAGGTTTTTTGAATTCTTTTTCGCATCCATCATATGGACATTTCAATTTTTCTTCATGAAAGTGCGAATCAAAAAAACGCATTACTATCCACCTCGGCTAGCATATTTATATCGTATCGGTACTATTAATATTTTATAAACATTTCTAAAGACAAGCACAACGCAACTACACACTAAAAAGCCCCGGGCGGGCTTTGATCCCGCGGCCTGCTGCTTACGAGGCAGCCGCTCTGCCAGGCTGAGCTACCGAGGCACATCGACCGTTAAATCAGTGATGTGCGCGCATTTTTAAATGTTAGCGAGACATATTCTGATCTGCGTCAGTTTTAAAAGCCTTGTATCCAAATTAGACACTATACTAGATCTTTGTATTTTTCTTTGGCTGGAGGTTAGTTTAAGTGAGCAAGAAAGAAGGTAGAAGGAATAAAAAAGATGGAACTAGCAGAGACTTGGGTGAGAGAAAGATAATCAAACTCATACAAAGCCACTTGAGTGCTATGCCCAATATACCTGTGCCTTTTGGTGATGACGTTTCAGCGGTTAAAATTGGAGCTGGCCGCATTGCGGTTTTGAAAACTGACATGCTTGTAGGTAAGACTGATGTGCCCAGAGGCATGAGCCTCTGGCAAGCGGCGCGGAAAGCGGTGGTGATGAATGTGAGTGATTTTGCAGCAAAAGGTGTGGAACCAATGGCTATGCTTGTTTCACTTGGTTTACCGAGAAATTTGATCCAGAAAGACGTGGAGGAGATCGCACGAGGATTAAATACTGGAGCGCAGGAATATGGATTTTATGTAGTCGGCGGGGACACAGGTGAAGCTGCGGATTTAATTATGGCGATTTCACTTTTTGGAACTGCTAAACGGAAAGCAATCGTCTTACGCAGTGGCGCCAAAGCAGGAGATATTGTGGCTGTTACGGGCTTCTTCGGTAAGACGACAGCAGGTCTCAGGCTTCTCAAGGACGGTTATGCAGTGTCAAAGGGACTGCGCGAAGTACTTCTAAATTCAGTTTTTATGCCAAAAGCTAGATTGTGTGAAGGCTTGTCTTTATGCCGATCAGGTGCATTGTCCGCATCAATTGATTCAAGTGACGGCTTAGCCTGGAGTTTACATGAGTTGGCGACAATGAGTGCTGTAGGATTCGTTATTAACAGTGTGCCCATTGCAGAAGAAGTTAGTAGATTTGCTGAGTTCAATGGACTTGATTCATTAGAACTTGCCCTTTACGGCGGAGAAGAATACGAATTGGTGGTTACGATTAAGTCTAGGAGATGGGATGATGCAGAAATGGCTGTTAGAGCAACTGGTGGGATTCTTTTGCCTATTGGTCAGGTTACTCGAAAAAAACAAGTGCTTTTGGAAATGGATGGTGAAAAACATCTGATTAAACCGCTGGGTTGGGAGCATTTTAGAAGCAAGATTTGATTTTATGATCTAGATGGTAGTTCAGTATTGTTATGCACGAAGCCGCGAGGTATGGCTTCTTGCCAAGGCTGATTTTTTCCCCGTACCGAAGTGTGAACGTTTCTGCTTTCTTGGGTAAGCCCACGTGATCTCCTAGAACGAATACGCTTTTCTCAGAGAACTCAACGTTTGCAATATCTTTTCCTCCTTCTTCCAAAACGAAAATTCTTGAGGTTTCAGCTTTGGTCTTTAGGAGCGCTTCAAAACTCTTTTTGCTAGTGGTTAAGCCTGGGTGATGTTTGCCAGATATTACCTTCCGTAAGATTTTTTCCCACGTATCTAAATCTGTGCGTGCATTGCATAATTTTGCTCCATCTACTTCAATGTGCAAAGGCGGATTAGGTGGACCGTTTAGAACAACACTAAAGATAACATTTTTTCGTATTCCGTGCGAAAGGAATAGGCTTGCAATGACACATTCGTGAACGATGTCTAAGCGACCTGCATCATGTAAATTGCGGAATTCTGAATTAGTTTTTCCTTTGCGTGAAAACAGGATGAACTCCCGATTCATGAGCCACTCACGTTTTGTTATTAGCATCTGATCTTTTAAATCAGCCGTCTAGTTATGGTTTAAGAACGCACAAAAGCGGTTTCTTATCTGAATGGTTTTTAGATGAAACTATCAGGGTATAAAACTTGACAAATCTCGAATAGGTTGTTTTGATGCTAAAACTGATTAGTAATTCATAAAATCTAATAAAGCTAATATTTAAGAAAAAATCATGTGCGTATTACCGAATTTCAGTGTGTCTGATCTCGAAGAATTCAAAAAAACCAAAAAATGTAGTTCTAATAAAAATGAAGACGTAACTATGGAATTACTTGTCTCTGAGAGGATGTTAGAGAATCAGTCTTAGCAGTTTTTTTAATACCAAATAAATGTATGTCTCTTGTCTAATCTGTATAACAGTTAGGTTGGAAACTGGCAAGTTTTTTATGTAACACCCATAAAACTGTACAACATAACTACACCAAGGCAGATCTAGATTTTGATTCATCCAGTTAAATATATCTAGTGTCTGTCCACGTTTTAAGATAGGTTTATTATTCTCCAATTTCAGTTCAGATAATCTGTCTTGAAACGCATTTTTCTACGATACTTCAAAAATCTTAATCGTATGATGTCATTCTACTCCTTTTCTTCAATGAATGATGCAACACCATATTTTGAAAAATTCTAATCGCATTAACTTCAGATCCAATTTTGAGGTAGACATAATCTATATGTTGGAACTTCGATTCTTCAGCTACCGCTTTGGGCTATTGAATTATCTATAAAACAACTAGCATGAGATAACGAACTATTTTGGCTTAATTTGGAATAAGCGTTAAATAATTACATATGAGGAGTTTTAGTTAGATACTTGTAAGATCGGACAGAGTTTGGGGAAAGATCAAACGAAAAAGGTCTTATATCTTCTCAAATTTTGACGATAGTAACCAGCAAAATCTGTGGATAGTGATAATTTGGAAAATCCGAAAAAGAGGGAAAACAAAATTGGATTTCCCCTCTTTGCTATCCTATTAGCTATTAGCCTCTTCATAGGTGGACTATTCGGATTTTGGGCGGGTTATGTGACAAATTCTATTCGTATTGACAACTTAGAAGGACAATTATCAATAATTGAAGACCAAATTCGGAGTATTCAAGCAACCTCTGCAATAAATAGCCAAAATCAAAGTGATGTTTTGGAAATAATTGGCAATATTGAGAATGAACTTTCTAGAATCAGAAATGAAATAGATAATCTCGAAGCTCCTAATAGTAACGACTTTATCTCGGATCAAATCATAGAGGAAATTGACGAACTAAAAATTCAACTTTCAACGCTACAAGAGCAAATCAATAATATAAATGCTACAACCCTGATTCATGAGGATATAACCTACGTTATTGGAGAAAACTATTCTCTATCTCAACTTTTCGAACAGGTTAAAGAGTCAGTTGTTGTGGTCCAAGCAGTTGCTAGCCCAACTACAACATCTCAGGGTTCAGGCTTCATATACAATTATTCAGGACAGATAATTATCCTAACAAATAGTCACGTGGTGGAAGATGCAACAAGTATTGACGTAACATTTTCAAATGGCAACATGTATTCAGCTTCACTGAAAGGCGCTAACTCGACTACTGATATTGCAGTGCTAACAACTAGCGGTCCGCAAACCGAATACTCTCCGCTATCCATAGTTAGTTCATACACTCTTAGAGTCGGTGATCCCGTTGTGGTAGTTGGAACTCCCTACGGCTTGCCTGGTTCGATGAGTAATGGAATAATTAGTGCTTTGAACAGAACAATTACTCTGGAAGATACTACATTGAGCAATATAATTCAAACAACCACTCCCCTGAATCCAGGAAACTCTGGGGGTCCAATGATAAACTACCTCGGACAAGTCATCGGTATGGCTACAGCTATAGTTGAAGACTCCCAAGGCATAGGTTTTGCAATACCTTCAAATACAATATTGCAAGAAGTAATTGAAATCATGAGTTAACAACTAGTAATCCTCTGGTTTATTGCCCTCAGAAAGTGTTTTGATGATCCACAAGGTTTTGCCCCATTGAAATTAAATTTTGTTGATCTTTGTAACTTTGATAATCTTTCATTCGAGGCTCTATCTTAGTCGTATTAAATATCAGCTAATAATTGTGTTTTTTGAAAAAAGCGTATTTCAATATGCATGCATGATAAAAATCATGATTTACGAATACTTCTTTTATAAGTGAGTAGCTTTCCTTAGAGAAAAGGGAGTTGCAATTTGACTATCGTTGTCGATGATGCGGGCAGTGGTGATTTGCTTTTCGGGGTGGTCATAGGAGTATATCGCGAGGAAACAGACGAGTTCAAGTACGATCTTATAGACGTGAAGTTCTACCAAGACAGTTTCGCCTCAAAGGAATATTTGCAGGAAGCTTCACGTGTTACTGCGAAGCTGCTTCAAAAGTTGAACGTGAAGCCTGAAGAGAAAATCCAGGTTTGTCAAGGAAATATTTTTGACGTAACTGTAGGTGATCTTAAAGAGATTTATGGTGAAGAGTTTATAACTCGTGTGAGAGTGACTGGCAAGGCGCAGCAGCTTGTAGAGATTGCCTACTTAGATGAAATTAAGAATCTGGGTTACGAACCCTTGCTTGAGCGTGAGGAAAAACGAGCCAAGAGTTTTTTCCATATGATGCGGTGGCTTAGGACGCACCCTGATATGCTCGAATACGCAAAGACAGGATGGCCCCGTCTCAAAAGATATCGTCTTTTCAAGAAGCCACAGAAGTCGGAAAAAGGATTTGAGATAGTGTGCAGTGGTTGTGGCAGACAATGTGAGGTACCTTTCAAGCCTGAACCAGATCGGCCTGTTTACTGTCAAACATGCTGGAAAAAAGCAAGGTCCATACCTATAAGAGTGCCAAAGGAAATCAATAACGTCTTAAGAAAAACTCCAAGAAGACTAGAAAGAGAGAGTAAAGAACAGAAGAAAAACTTTACAAGTACTTCAGAATCTTAAAGAAATGGTAATTTAGAGGTTTCTCAATTTAATGAATAACATGCTTGAGAATCAAGGCGATCAACCTCTAGGCAGACCAATCGCGTCATATTGGATATGAAGAGTGTTTCACTGACAGCCTAACTAGAAACAGTGAAAAGGAAAACGTTCAAACAAATTCAATTAATGAGAAAAAGCAAATGAAAATTGAAAAATATGTTGGAAGAAATGAGTATTTTGTTTATTGTACTGCTTCAACGCTTTCGATTTCTGGGACTTTTGATTTTATAATGCGCTCGACGCCTTGTTTCAGCGTAAGAGCTGACATTGGGCAACCTACACATGATCCGCGCAATCGGACTTTCACTATGCCATTTTCAATTGCTACAAGGTCAATATCCCCACCATCAGCTTGGATCTGAGGCTTAATATCAGCAAGAGCATCTTCTACTCGTTTCTCAACCGTATCACTCATACTTAATTTTCACCACACTTAATTTTTCAGTCCTAAATCTTAACACACAAATGATCATAAAAGCGTTCCCCTTTACTTTGTCTTATCATACAAATAAGAAAATAGCAAACAAGTTCTGAGTTTTTATTTAAACAATAATTCGTATAATTTCCGTTTATCGTTGTATTAGACATCTAAATTATGCTATGAAAGGTTCTCACAACTTTTTAAGATTTGGCGAAGAATTTTGCTATGCTTAATCCTGCTTGCTCTTTCTTGGTGGACATAACACCCAATAAAAATTATTCATACCGACAATAAATCTGTGCTTAACGAATAG
>Ga0209742_10001516_pt1 | contig 10402 bp, 7 predicted proteins | sample DeeMarSeWOR38_10_FD_187462 | JGI IMG/M metagenome (GOLD analysis project Ga0209742, IMG submission 187462) | Marine sediment microbial communities from White Oak River estuary, North Carolina - WOR-3-8_10 (SPAdes) (version 2) | ecosystem: Environmental > Aquatic > Marine > Intertidal zone >... | reverse complement strand
GCGGCTACAGTGTATTTGCCGACCATTTCGAGCGACATGCGAACGATCTCGCGAATATCCGCATCGTCCTCGACATAGAGAATCCTGTGCAGCCCGCCGCTTTGTACGGTCGTTTCAGTCCGCACCGGCCACCACTCCCACACTCGCCACGTCGCGCCCGGGGCCGTATTGTCCGGACCAGCGTTGCTCCATGACCGGCAAATCGAAATAGAAGCAGGTGCGGACACCGGGGTCCGACTCGAAGCCCATATGCCCGCCCAACCTGTCGATGATGGCCTTCGAAATGCTCAGGCCAAGACCGGTACCTCCGAGCCTGCGACGGTCGGTCGCATCCGCCTGCGCGAATTTCTTGAAAATCTCGCCGCGGAACGACTCGGGAACGCCCGGGCCGTTGTCGATCACGCAGACGCGCCAGTGTCCGCCGCTGCGAACGACCTGCAGCGTAATTTCGCCCTCCTCGGGCGAGTGCTTGACCGCGTTCGACAGGAGATTCGTCAGCACCTGCATGAGGCGATCCTTGTCGCCGATTACGCGGGCGTCGTTCCGACCGGGCTCAACATGCAGGCTTACTCCGTATTGCTTTGCATAGTCGCGGTTTGCGTCGGCGGCTTCGTTGGCCAGTTCGTTCAGATTCAATGTGCGCAGATGGAACTTTGTCTTTTCGGACTCGATCTTCGCGATACCCAGGATATCGTCGATCAGTCGAACGAGGCGCTGGCTGTTGCTTTTCGCGATTCGGATCAATTCCGCTGACTTCTCCGGCGACCCGGCCGTTACGCCGTTTTCGAGCAGGCTGAGCGAGCCATGTATCGCCGTCAAGGGTGTGCGCAGCTCATGGCTGACTGTCGCGATGAACTCGTCCTTCATACGCTCGGACGCCTTGATTTCACTGATATCGAACATCACACCCACGTAATGGCTGACCTGGCCGCTGCCATCCTTTACCGCGTTGATATTCAGCCACTGGGTATACGCTTCGCCATTCTTCCTGCGATTGATGATTTCACCCTGCCACTGGCCCGTTTCCCCGATGGATCGCCACATGGCATCGTAATATTCTCTCGACTGCAGTCCCGACTGCAGGATCCGCGGGTTCTGTCCGGCCACTTCGTCGGCCGTGAAGCCCGTCATCGCGGTAAACGCGGGATTGGTCGACTGCAGGCGCCCGGCGCTGTCCGTAATCATGATGCCTTCGCTGGTGTTTTCGAACATCGTGGCCGCGAGCTGCAGGCGCTCGGCGGAGCGCTTGCGCTCGCTCACGTCCCTGACCAGGTGGATGATCATAGGGCGGCCTTCTACGAGGATCCGGGTGCCCTCCAGCTCCATGGCGAATTCGGAACCGTCGCGGCGCATTCCGGCAAGCTCGTAGACCTTTGCCACGGGCTCTGTCCTTTCGTGGAAGTTCGATGTTTCGTACAGATCCCTGTCCCCGGGCAGTATCAGGTTGCGGAAGTTTCGCCCCTCGACCGAGGCCGCAGAAATACCGAAGATCTTTTCGGCGGTGCGATTCAGAGACTCGATGCTGCCCTGCTCGTCAACGGTGACGATCCCATCCACCACATTGTTGACGATCGCATTCAGGCGTTCCGACCCGGATCGCAGCGCCACACCCTGTTTCGCCGTCCTGCGCAGCAGCATGAGGCTCAGTGCCGAACTGACGAGCACCACGATGACGATGAGGTAAAGGCTGCCGACGCCCGCGCGTCTCGCTGCATCGAGATCGCGCAGTCGCTGATCGAGCAGGCGGTCCATGTCGGAGATTGCGGCCAGGCCGGACTGGAACGCCTGGTCCATGCGCGCCATGGTCGTCGCCGCTTCGGTCTCGGCCGCACTGATCCGGGCCGCTTCGGCGCCCGCGCTCCGCAACGCTTCGCGCTCCTCCGCGAGATCGAGGACGCGCCTCGCGAGCGATTCCATGTCCGTCGCCGCGGAATCCATAGCGACGAAATAGTCACCCAGGTCCAACCCGGAGTGACTGTCGGTATCGAGACGACCGCGAGCCTGCCGGTATTCCTCGAGGTATCGCTCGAGCGCCCTTTTTTGCACGGCCACTTCGTAGTTTTCGAGGACGTCGTTACCGGGCCGGTTCAGGTTGCGCCACGGGTCGAACAGTGCGTGTACGTCCTTGTCCATCGCGGTGACGTCATTGGACTCGGCCCACCGGTCCTGGACACTGAATATCAGGTTCAGCGTCCAGGCGAAGAACGCCAGTATGAGCAGCCCTGCCAACGCGTAGGCAAGGTTGTGGCGTTCTCGTGTGTTCATTGACCCCCTCAATCTTCGGGGGACAATCCCCGAAGCCCCGTTTTGCACAGCCACGACCGCTTGCTTCCATTGTAGACGTTCGAGCGGCGGGTCGGCGCCCTACGAAGGTACAGTCTCGCCCCGACACGACGACCAGTGCCGCCAAACAACAGAAAAACAACTACTTAGCACTGTTCCGCGCGGCGAGCGATATTGCGCGTGGTGCCTTTGAACAGGAACACGTGGGCCGGCAGCAGGGCGTACCAGTACAGGAGCCCCCACACGCCCGCCGGATGCCAGTGCGCCCGCATGTGAATCCGCCGCCGGTCGCCTGCGTCACGAATGGTGAACTCCAGCACACCGAAACCTGGACCCTTCATCTCCATCAGCAGTGTCAGGCGCTTTTCGGGCTCCAGCGCAATGACGCGCCAGGCATCGATGACGTCGCCGACGCGGAGTTCCTGCGGATGCCGCCGCCGGCGTCGAAAGCTCGGCCCGCCAAAGATCCAGTCCAGGGCCCGCCGCAACCACCACAGGAAGTAGCCATAGAAGAAATCACCATCGTTGCCGACACGGCAAAGCACATCCCAGATGCTGGCGGCCGTTGCTCGCGTTTCCGCGCTGCCGTCGGCCTGCTTGGAATAGAAGCTGTATTGCGGCCGAAAATCCTCGCAGGCATAGGAACCCTCGACCCAGTGTGCCGGTACCGCGTGCGTCCGGTCCGCCTCGAGCGCCTCGCGCGCCGCAGCCTCGAAACTGAGCAGTTCCTGGGGGATAAGCGCGGCGAGCCGATCGTCCTCGGCGATGACGTCCTGTGACAGCCCGTCGATCAGCGCACGCGCAACCGGAGTCGGCACCGACGTCACGAGACGCAGCCAGTACGAGGACAGGCGCGGCGTCAGGACCGGCACCGGTACGATGAGCGGCCGCTTGCCCACCAGTGCGCCGTACTGGCGCATGATCTCGGCGTAAGTCAGTACATCCGGGCCGGCAACGTCATAGGTCTCGCCGGCGGTTTCCTCGTGGCTGGGTATGTCCGCGAGATAGCGCAGCAGGTTGGCCAGCGCAATGGGCGTCGATCGCGAGGACACCCAGCGCGGCGTCACCATGACCGGCAGGTGATTGACGAGGTCGCGAATCACTTCCCAGGCGGCGGAGCCGGGACCGATGATCATCCCGGCCCGCAGTTCGGTAACCGGCACCCGCCCCTCTCTCAGGATGTCACCGGTTTCCGCGCGCGAGCGCAGGTGCGCTGACTGCGCCTGTTTCGGTATCAATCCGCCGAGGTACACGATGCGCCGAACGCGCTGGCGCGCGGCGGCCTCGGCAAAATTGCGCGCCGCCTTGGCGTCGAGCTCCGGAAACGCTTTACCCGCAGCCATGGAATGCACCAGGTAGTAGGCCGTGTCGACGCCGGACAGGACCCGGTCGAGGGTCTCCGGCCGCAGCGCATCGGCTTCGCAGAGCTCGATGCCTTCCCAGCCACGCGCCTCCAGCACCTCGATTTTGCGTGACGAGGCACGTACCTGCCGGCCCTCGTCACGCAGGAACGGCGCGAGGTAACTGCCGATGTAGCCACTGGCTCCAAAGACGAGGTCGAGTTTCGGTTCTTGGCTGGGCACGGCGCTTGCAAATAAAGAACCATACTACAGGATCGAAGCCAGATAACGGGGCAGCCTCCATCCCTGTGGAAAGCCACGATAGCGGCGTCGGCACCCTTGCCCTAGCGTTGAGCCAGCACCCCTTGAGGATCGTCCCATGAGCCTTAAACCCTCCATATTGTTGCCGATAGCCCTGGCCTGCATCGCCCTTACCGGCTGCGAACGCCAGGTGAGTTTTTCGGCAGACGTAAAACCCATCCTCGACAATTACTGTGTCAGCTGCCATTCGGGCGCAGGAGAAGGCGAAGCGGCAAGCGGATTCGCGGTCGACGACTACGATTCCGTGATGCAGGGAACGAAGTTCGGCAAAGTCGTCGTAGCCGGCAGCCCGATGTCCAGTTCGCTTTTCCTGGTCGTCACCGAGAAAGTCGACCCGAAGATCCACATGCCGCCGCACCACGACGAGTCGCTGGCCGAAGGCAGGGGCTTCGCGCTGTCCAGAACGCACATCGAGACCATCGGCACCTGGATCGAACAGGGGGCGAAGAACAACTGACAGGTTTCAGGGCGCGCGGCGGCGACGCACGGCTTTCTCGAGTTCGACGGCGAGGAACACGAGTGCGGCGATTCCCGTGCAAGCCCCGAGCTGCACCGGCGACAGCGGCGCGGTGCGGAACACGGCGTTGAACAGCGGCAGGTAGATTACGGCCAGCTGAGCCACGACGGTCACCAGGATCGCGGCCAGCAAGGCCGGGTTGCTGAACAGGCCGATGCTGAACAGCGAGAACCGTTCGGAGCGGATCGCAAGGCAGTGGCACAACTGCGCGAAAACCAGCACCGTGAAGACCATTGTCTGCCACTCGGGCTGATCGTTGTTCCAGGCCCAGGCCTGCGTCGCCAGTGTCAGGCCGCCGATCAGCAGACCGACCCAGAGGATGTGACTCGCCATACCGTGGGCGAAGATACTTTCATCAGGCGGCCTGGGGCTGCGCTGCATGACATCGCGCTCGGCCGGCTCGGCCGACAGCGCCAGACCCGGCAGACCGTCCGTGACCAGGTTGACCCAGAGGATGTGCAGTGGTAGCAACGGCAGCGGCATGCCCAGCAGCGGCGCGAGCAACAGCAGCCAGATCTCGCCGGAATTGCTGGTCATCGTGTAGCGGATGAACTTGCGTATGTCATCGAAGATCCGGCGGCCTTCGCGCACCGCCGCGACGATGGTCGCAAAACTGTCGTCGAGCAACACCACCTCGGCGGCTTCGCGCGCTACGTCCGTGCCGCGTCGCCCCATGGCTACGCCGATCGTTGCGGCCTTCAGTGCCGGCGCGTCGTTGACGCCGTCGCCCGTCATCGCGACGAAATGCCCCCTGTCCTGGAGCGCCCTTACGATGCGAATTTTCTGCTCCGGATCGACGCGCGCGTAGACGCGGACTCGTTCGACGTGCTGCGCGAGTTCGCGATCGGAAAGTTCCGCGAGCTGGCTGCCTGTAAGTGACTCGGTAGCGTCGTCGGCAATCGCGAGCTCGCGCGCAATCGCATCGGCCGTCGCCGGGTGATCGCCGGTGATCATCACGGGTACGATACCGGCGTCGCGGCATTCGCGAATTGCCTCGAGCGCCCCCGGGCGCGGTGGATCGATGAGCCCAACAAAACCTGCAAACGTCCAGCGCTGCTCGAGTTCCGCCGTGCCGATCTCGCGGGCACCCGGGAAGCCGTCCCGGAATGCCAGCGCCAGCACCCGGTAACCGCGTTTTGCCATCTGATCTGCGGCGTCGAGCAGCGAGTCGTCCAGCGGTCCCCTGCCCGTGGCGGTCAACTGGTCCACGCAGCCCTCAACGACGCGCTCGGGTGCGCCCTTGATGAGCGCAATCGGCCCGCCCGGACCTTTGTGCAGGGTCACCATGCAGCGGCGCTCCGCCTCGAACGGCAGTTCACCGATCCTCGGCCAGTCTTGCTCGAGGATTGCCTTTTCGAAGCCCAGCGTCCGCGCCCCATCGACCAGTGCCAGCTCGGTAGGCTCGCCGCGGCCGGCGTCCGCATCCACGTCGTTGCACAACGCCAGCACAAGACCGATGCGCCGCACGAGCTCGTCGGGCACGCCGCTCAGGAGTTCTTCGTGCTCTTTGCCCGCCACGTACAGCAACGACAGCGACATGCGATTCTCGGTCAGCGTGCCCGTCTTGTCCGCACAGATGTAGGTGACTGAACCCAGGGTCTCGACGGCGGGCAGGCGCCTCACCAGCGCGTTCCTCGCGCCGAGCCGCCGCGCGCCGAGACCGAGCGACAGCGTGATGACGGCAGGCAGGGCTTCGGGAACGGCTGCAACCGCGAGGCTCAGCGCCGTCATGAACATCAGCAGCACCGGCCTGCCCTGCAGCAGTCCGGTAGCGAATACGATTGCGCAAATAGCCAGCACTACGATTGCGATGCGCCGGCTGAACTTCGCGAGACGCTGCTGTAAGGGCGTTCTGGCAACTCGCGCCCCCCGCATCAGGTCCGCGATGCGGCCAATTTCCGTTGCCCGTCCCGTTGCGATGACGACGCCGCTCGCGCGCCCCCGGGTGATGAGCGTGCTCTTGTAAGCCATATTCAGTCGCTCGCCCAGGGCAGGTGCGCGGCCGTCCATGATCTCATCGGTCTTGGACACGGGCACCGACTCGCCCGTCAGCGTCGATTCATCCACCCCGAGGTCGGCGGCCGTGATCAGTCGCAGGTCCGCCGGCACGACGTCGCCGGCTTCGAGGTTCACGATGTCGCCGGGGACGACCTCCCGCGCCGGGACTTCTATTACGCTGCCTTCCCTGAGCACCCTCGCCGTTGGTGCACTCATGCGCCGCAGCGCTGCGATCGCACGCTGCGCACGATACTCCTGGACCGCACCGATCGTCGCGTTCAGCACGACGATAACGACGATGGCGACGGTATCGATCGTGTCGCCCAGTAACCCCGAGATAATCGCCGCGCCCACGAGCAGCGCGATCATCACGTCGGCGAACTGGTGCAACAGCAGCCGCAGCATGCCATGGCCGCGCTGCGGCTCGATTTCGTTGGCGCCGACTTCCTCGAGCTTTAAACCGGCCTCGGCTCGGCTGAGCCCGTAGTCGGGCGATGTGCCGAGCGATAGCAACACCGCTCGTGCATCCTTGCGATGCCATGGCTCGACCGTATGCGGCGTGTTCATCGGCGGCTCTGCTCGTTCAATTCATATGCTGCGCTCGCGGCCTGGCATACACTATTGCGGCAAACCACTAGCATCGGGCATGCAATGGATTTCACGCTTTACTGGTTCATGTTCCCTGTTTCGATCGTGGTTGCCACCTGCGCCATGCTCAGCGGGATCGGAGGAGCAGCCCTCTTCACGCCGATCTTCATCCTCGTGTTCCCGTTGCTGGGACCGGAGTACGTGCTCGGCTCGACCATCGCGGCGATAGGTACGGCGCTCATTACCCAGACCTTCGGCTTCCTGTCGGGCTTCATCGGTTACTACCGCCGCAGGCTGATCGACTACCGGCTGGCGTCGCGGATCATCGTCGTGTCGGTCCCGGTGGCGGTCGCGGGGGCACTTACTGCGGGAGCCCTGCACGACAGCGTGCTCGTTGCGAGCTACGCGTTGCTGGTCGCAGTCCTGTCGGTCGTCATGTGGCGAAACCGGCCGCCGGCTACCGCGGCAGCCGTGGCAATGAAGAGCGCCGCATGGCGCACGATCGTCGATTCGAAAGGCCACACCTATGCCTACGACGTGCCTCGGCTCGGGACCGGCAGCAATCTGCTCACTGCGACAGGTGCCTTCCTCACCGGTATGGTATCGGTGGGCATCGGCGAGGTCACGATCTCGCAGCTGACGCGCAAGGGTTTGCCCATTGCGGTCGCCGCCGCAACCTCGGTGTTGGTAGTGATCACGACCGTCGTATTTGCATCGACGACGCTGTTCGCCCAGATGATCAAGAGCGGCGGATGGACTGCCGTGCCCTGGAACCTGCTCTGCTATGACATCCCGGGCGTATTGATCGGCGGACAGATAGGACCGCGTTTGCAGGGTCGCGTGTCGCCGCATGCGATGCGCAGGGCGATCAGCGTGCTCTTCGTCCTGCTGTCGATCGCGATGATGTTCGTCGCGCTCCGCAAGCTCGGGGCTGTCTGATAGCTGTCTTCACGGCGCACGAGCGCCCAGTACCTCGAGAGCATCTGCCGTACCCGGATCGACGCGGATGCTTTCGTCTCGTTTCAGCATCTCGATCAGGGCCCAGCCGGCCGATTCCTCTCCATCGAGAAACAGCTGCTCGAGCCAACGCGCCGCCCGCTGTCTGTCAAATGTCGCGTACAGTTCGCCGACATAGTAATCGATATGCCACGAGGATCTTTCCCGGGCCCGCAGAGCTGACGATACCGATTCGAGCAACGGAACCAGCCGGTCGACCTTGATCGCATCGCAACCGGTCGACTTATAGATATTGACCACATTGGACATGGCCTGCGACACCTCGATGGCGAGTTCCCGCCCGGTAACGTCCGCAAGTCTTGAATAAAGAAGCTCATCCGGGGCCGCGCCTGTCGCGCACCATAAATAAAGTTTTTGCAACCTCGCTCGAAATGCTTCGTGCGGGGACCCGGCAATCACCCTGTCGAGCAGCGCTACGGCCGGCGCGATCTGCCCCCTTTCGAGGTAAAGCTGTGCCATGCCGCTTGCCGCCCTGGGCGAGACATAGTCTCGTGCCAGCGCCAGACGGTACACGCGCTCTTCATCCGACCAGGTGCCGGCCTTCGCATGCGCGACAAAGGCGGCTCCGACGAGATACACGACCGCAATCCCCGTTGCGTAAGGCTGTGGAATGCGCTGCAGAATCCAATAGGCGGCAAGCACCAAGGCCAGGTACAGGCCCAGGGACGGCAGGTAGTTCCGATGCTCGTAATAGAGCTCCAGCGGAAATACCGAGCTTTCCAGCATGTGTCCGGCGAGAAAGAACGAGAGTCCGAATGCGATGATGCCGATCTTCTGGTCGGCGCGATAATGAACTGCAAAAACGACCAGGCCCGTAATTCCAGCAACCGCCGCCGCCGTCGCAGGCGGCGAAAAAAGTCCGGTCGATAACGGGATGCCGTCCTGGTACAGGCCGATGGCGGTTGTAGTGGGAACGATCAGTTGCCCTATGTACATCCAGAGTATTCGCGCCTGCGTGAGCACGCGCTCCTCAAGCGTAAATGTGCGATCGCTGTAATCCATCAGGCTGCTGCCCGGCAGGAACCCGATCAGTAGAGCCACAAGCAACAGTGACGCCGCCACGGTTGTTGCAATACCGGCTTTTGTTCCCAACCACTTCGGTACATCGGGGAAAACGAATAGCTCGACGAGAACGATGAATACCGGGATTAGCACTGCGTTTTCCTTGGATGCGTACGCCAGGATGCTGAACGCGCCGACGCCAGCAGCCAGCGCCACCCGCGTTGCGCCTGGCGTCGCACGCCCGGAAGCTGCACCGCGGAAACTAACGTAAGCGATTAAAGCAGCGAGTGAAAACAGGGTCGCTAACTGGTTCATTCTCTGCACGGCGTACAGAACGCCACTGACGTTGACCGCCGATATCAGCCAAATCATGGCAACCGCTGCGGCAAGCAAACCGCCCTTGTCACGATATCGTGTTTGCTCCAGAAGCATAGTCACGAATAAGAACACCAGAATCGCATTGACAACGTGGATGACGACATTCGTCACCTTGATCGAATGCGGATCGACCCCGTCACTAACGGCAATATTCAGATAGAAACTGAGTTGGGGAATGATGCGGCCGTATTTTCGAGCAAAACTAAGATCTTCCAACTCGACTTCGGCACCGTGTTCGCGGTAAATCTGCTCCAACTGGTAGAGCTTGGTTGAATCGAGGTAAAGACCACCGGACAGTCCCGGCGCATAAACCACGCCGGCGAGCAATGCGGCGAACAAGAGACCGGATAGCCAGGCTATCCGAGGGCTATTTTGCAGCGAAAATTGGATAACGCGCCCCGTAACGAAGTTCAACATCCCGGCAACGCACGGCCGCCAGGCCAGCACACCGTCTTAAGGATACCAGCTGAATATCGATCAGGAGACGGACCTCTGTCTCACTCCTGCGAGCTTACCGATGTCGGTCCTTCTCAGAACTTCTCCGGCCGCAGAACCCGCACGTCACTTTCGAAAAGTATCATCGCGTAGTCGTTGTAGTAGTTATCGCGCAGGCTGGTCGCAATGCGTTCTGCCACTTCCTCTTTGCACACGACTTCGATCCGGACGTTGCTGCTCGACGACCAGCCGGCGTCGCGAATTCCGCGGTGGCCGGAACCCCTCGCGTTAGTGACCGTGTAACCGGTAGCGCCGAGCTTCTCGAGGTGCTCGCAGAGCTCCACCTCGAGTATCGCCTCGGTAACAATCGTAATCAGTTTTCGGCTGTCGTCAGGCACGGGCTCATCCTCCCCACTGATGCAGCGTTGTAGCTATCGAGTAATAAATCGGTATTCCCACGAATATATTGAACGGGAACGTTACACCGAGCGATGCGGTGAGCGACAGCGACGGATTTGCTTCG
>Ga0209742_10001513_pt1 | contig 10423 bp, 12 predicted proteins | sample DeeMarSeWOR38_10_FD_187462 | JGI IMG/M metagenome (GOLD analysis project Ga0209742, IMG submission 187462) | Marine sediment microbial communities from White Oak River estuary, North Carolina - WOR-3-8_10 (SPAdes) (version 2) | ecosystem: Environmental > Aquatic > Marine > Intertidal zone >... | reverse complement strand
CATTTTGATCGACATGCTGGCGGGCCGCGGCTACGAGGTCGTGGCGCTCACCGGCAAGGCCAGCGAGGAAGATTATCTCAAGAGCCTCGGTGCGAACCGCATCCTGTTGCGTGACGAACTGGATCTCGGCAAGCGGCCGATGGAAAAAGCGCAGTGGGCCGGCGCCATCGATAACCTCGGCGGCGACTACCTGACCTGGCTGACCCGGACGATGGATTACGGCGGCAATATCGCAAGTATCGGGCTCGCGGCAAGTCCCGCGCTCAACACCACGGTGCTGCCGTTCATCCTCAGGGCCGTCTGCCTGCTCGGCATCAATTCGGTCGACACGCCGCGGGGCCTGCGTCTTGCGGTCTGGTCGAGGATCGCGGGTGACCTGAAGGCGCAGCACCTCGACACGATCGGCGGGCAGACCATCGGGTTCGACGATTTGCCCGGGGCTTTCCAGGCCTATATCGACGGTGAAATCACAGGAAGAGTCGTCGTCAAGATTGGTGATGACTGAGACGATCGCCGCAGCCGGCGACGTTAGCCATTCGTCCATCCGGAAATGGCAACCTGCGTGGTCTGAATTCGCGCCCTGCCGGTCTTCTGACCGGGGCTAAAGGGCTGCCGAACCCGGAGCGAGAGGACCCGGCATGTCTGATACAGGAATTCGCCCCGCGAAGAGGCCCGACTGGGACAAGGAGCTGGCCGACATCGCAGATTACGTCTGCGACACCGATATCGACAGCGGACTCGCTTTCGAGACCGCACACTACTGCCTGATGGACGCCCTCGCCTGTGCCTTCCAGGCCCTCGATGACCCGGCCTGCACGCAGCTGCTCGGACCGGTCGTGCCCGGGGCGACGCTCGCGGGCGGCGCGCGCGTGCCCGGTACGTCGTACGAACTGGAGCCCGTGATGGCGGCCTTCAATATCGGCACGATGATTCGCTGGCTGGACTTCAACGACACCTGGCTGGCGGCGGAGTGGGGTCATCCGTCCGATAATCTCGGTGGCATCCTCGCGGTTGCCGATTACCTCAGCCGACAGAGCCGTGTCACAGGGAAGAAGCCGCTGACGATGAAGGACGTCCTGGTGGCGATGATCAAGGCGTACGAGATCCAGGGCTGCCTGGCACTCGAAAACAGCTACAACCGCGTCGGGCTCGATCACGTCCTGCTCGTGCGCGTTGCATCTGCGGCCGTCGTCACGCACATGCTCGGCGGCGATCGGGAGAAGGTCCTGAATGCGCTGTCGCATGCATGGATCGACGGCGGCGCCTTGCGCACCTATCGTCACGCTCCTGACGCGGGGTCGCGCAAGAGCTGGGCGGCCGGCGACGCGACCAGCCGGGCGGTGCGCCTGGCGCTGATCAGCATGACCGGGGAGACGGGTTATCCATCCGCGCTGTCCGCGAAGGTATGGGGCTACTACGACGTGCTGTTCGGGGGCAACGCGTTCGAGTTCCGGCGACCCTATGGCAGCTACGTGATGGAGAACATCCTGTTCAAGGTCTCTTTTCCCGCAGAGTTCCATGCGCAGACCGCGGTAGAGGCAGGGATGGCGCTGCACGAGTTCGTCAGGGACCGGATCGACGACGTCGAGAGGATCGTGATCGAGACGCAGGAAGCGGGCGTGCGCATCATCGACAAGACCGGGCCGCTCGACAGCCGGGCCGACCGCGACCACTGCATCCGCTACATGGTGGCGATCCCGCTGATCTTCGGCCGCCTTACGGCGGCCGACTACGAGGACGACGTCGCCGCCGACCCGCGGGTCGATGCACTGCGCGACAGGATGGAAGTCAGGGAGAATGAACACTTCACGAGAGCCTATTTCGATCCCCAAAAGCGCTATATCCCTAACGCGGTGCAGGTCTTTTTCACGGACGGTTCGCGCACCGATCGCGTCGAGGTCAATGCGCCGATCGGGCACCGCGAGCGCCGCGAGGAAGGCCTTCCGCTGCTCAAACAGAAATTCGTCGACAGCATGTCGCCGAAGCTCGGTGCGGGACAATGGGAAGCGCTTGACGCATTATGGGCAGATCGCGACAAACTGGCAGCGACCGCCGTCGACGACTTCATGGCGCTGCTCGTCGCCTGATCGCAAAGGAGTGGCCGCTGCAGGGTTTCGAGGAGTTTGACGAGCGCAGCAACGGGCAATTCTCGGCGCTGCTGGACCTGCTCGAACGCTGGAACCGCAAGGTCAACCTGACGGCGATCCGTGACCGTGACGAGATGGTCACGGTGCACCTGCTGGACAGCCTGGCCGCACGGCCGATGCTGCAGGGCGAGACCGTGCTCGACATCGGCACGGGGGCGGGCTTCCCGGGCCTGCCGCTCGCCATTGCGGAGCCTGGCAGGCAGTTCGTGCTTCTCGATAGCAACAACAAGAAGATCCAGTTCGTGCAGCATGCCGCGGCTGCACTTGGCCTCGGCAACGTCGAGGCCGTAAAAGCACGCGCCGAGGACTATGCACCCGGCTACCGCTTTGATACCGTGATCGCGCGAGCTGTGGCGGCAGTGCCGCGGCTCCTCGAACTGGCTGGACACCACGTTGGAGAGGGCGGGGTGTTCATTGCCCTCAAAGGGCGCTACCCGGCGGAAGAACTCCAACAAATTCCCGCCGGGTGGGACTACACTATTAAGGAACTCTCGGTGCCGGGGCTCGACGCGGGCTCGCGGCACGCTGTGCTTTTGCGAAGGGCTTGACCATGGCGCGCATCATTGCGGTTGCAAACCAGAAAGGCGGTGTCGGCAAGACCACGACGTGCGTGAATCTTTCCGCGTCGCTTGCCGCAACGCAGCGGCGTGTGCTGCTGGTCGATATGGACCCCCAGGGCAACGCGACGATGGGTTGCGGCATCGACAAGCGGGAGGTCGACTATTCCGCCTGCGACGTGCTGCTGGGCGAGGCCACCGCGGCGGACACGATCGTATCGGCGCCCGAGGGTGGCTTCGCGGTGCTGCCGGGCAACGAGGATCTGACGCTCGCGGAAGTGACCCTGTTGCAGGAGATCGGCCGCGAGATGAAGCTGAAGAAAGCGCTGGCGCCCGTGGCCGGGCTTTACGACTTCATACTCATCGACTGCCCGCCCTCGATCAACATGCTGACGCTCAATGCGCTAACCGCCGCGGACGGCGTGCTGATACCGATGCAGTGCGAGTATTATGCGTTGGAGGGACTCTCCGCGCTCCTGAACACGATCGAGCAGGTGCGCGAAAGCGTCAATCCGCGTCTCGAGGTCTACGGCATTCTCCGCACCATGTTCGATCCACGCATCAACCTGTCGAACGAAGTGTCGATGCAGCTCATCGAGCATTTCGACAAGCAGGTCTTTCGCACCTGCGTGCCGCGCAACATTCGTCTCGCGGAGGCACCGAGCTTCGGCCGGCCGGTGCTGCTGCACGACCGCTCGTCGCGCGGCGCCATCGCGTATCTCGCACTGGCCGGCGAAATTCTCCGCCGCGAGGACGCGCGGGTTGCAAAGGCGGTATAGGAACATCGTTGGAATGAACCAATGACAGCAAGGAAAAAACGACTCGGGCGCGGTCTCGACGCCCTGCTCTCCAAGCCGGTCGCGGCGCAAGCGGCAAGCGTAGAGCCGGGACCCGACGCGCCGCTCAAGCAGATTCCGGTCGACCTGTTACAGCGCGGCCAGTACCAGCCGCGGCTGGACATTCGCCAGGATTCGCTCGAGGAACTCGCCAACTCCATCAAGGCGCAGGGCGTCGTGCAGCCGATCGTCGCGCGGCCCATCGGCAAGTCCGGCGATACGCAGCGCTACGAGATCGTGGCGGGCGAGCGCCGCTGGCGCGCGGCGCAGATGGCCGGGCTCGAATCGATCCCCGCCGTGGTCCGCGACCTGCCGGACGAGGCGGCGATCGCGATGGCGCTGATCGAGAACATCCAGCGCGAGGATCTCAACCCGCTCGAGGAAGCGCGGGCATTGGACAGGCTGATACGCGAATTCGACCTCACCCACGGCGAGGCCGCGGAAGCCGTCGGCCGGTCGCGTGCTTCGGTGAGCAACCTGCTGCGGCTGCTGGACCTGTCCGACAAGGTCAAGCCGATGCTCGAGGCCCGGCAGATCGAGATGGGCCATGCACGCGCGCTCCTGTCGATTACCGATAGCGTTCAGCAATATGACGCGGCGCGCCAGGTGGTGAACAAGGGCTTGTCCGTGCGCGAAACCGAGCGGCTGGTCAAGCGGATGCTGGGGGGCCCCGCAGACAAGGCGCCGGCGAAGCGGCCCGCAAGCGAGAATGCCGATATCCGGAGGCTGGAAGTGGAGGTTTCGGAAAAGCTCGGTGCGAAAGTCAGCCTGCAGCATACGCAAAAAGGCGCCGGTAAGCTCGTGATCAGCTACAACAACCTCGACGAGCTCGACGGGATCCTCAAACACATTCGCTAATATCCGGAACTACACTCATGCCCATGACAAAAGTCTTTGTTCGTTGCCTGGTCCTTATGGCCATCGTCGCCAGTCCGGCGGCACAGGCCGATGCCGTCAGCGAGATCGTCGAGCGCGGCACTTTGCGGGTCGGTATTTCCGAGTTCGTTCCCTGGGCCATGTCCGCGAAGCGGGGCGGTCACATCGGCTACGATATCGATCTCGGCGGCAAGATTGCGAAGGACATGGGCGTACGCGCCGAGTTCAAGGTGTACGAGTGGAAAGACATCATTCCCGCGCTGGAGGCCGGCGAGGTCGACATGATCGCGGCCGGTATAGTGGTCACGCCACAGCGGGCCCTGCGTATCAACTTTACCCAGCCGGTCGCAGAGTCGGGCGCCGGGATGGCCACTAACACTTTCATGACGAAAGACATCGAGAACCTGCAGCAGCTGAATCATCCGGACATAGTGATCTCGACTGTCACCGACACGTTCTCCGAGGGCGTCGCCCGCTCTATCTTCGACAAGGCCGAGATCCACTCTCACGCCAACAAGGACGACGCCGAAAAGGAAATCCTCGAGGGCAGGTCACATGCCTATATCTCCAGCCTGCCGGCAGTGAAGTTCCTGGTGATGAATAACAGCGATGCCATCGACCTGCCGCTGAACGACCCGCTGGTCGGCTGGGCCGAAGCGCTCGCCGTAAAGAAGGGTGAACAGGAACTACTGAATTTCCTCAATGCCTGGGTCACGGCTCGAACAGCCGACCGGTGGCTAGCGGTCACGCGGGATTACTGGTTCGAATCGCTCGAGTGGGTGGAGGACGTGAAGCGCTGATGCCTGTCGTTCGCCTCGCATGGCTGGCCGCCGCTCTCTCCTGGGGAGTGTTCGCAAGCGCGCAGGTTACCGATACAGCTGCGCCTGCCGACGAGGACTTGCCGACGGAAATTCCGGAGGAGCTGTTGCAGAGCCAGACGATGGAAGAAATCGAGGTCATCGTCGGGCCGCAGGGCGAGAGCATTTTCGAGCTCGAGATGCAGCGCCAGGCAGCGCTGCAGGAAGCCATATTTGCCGAGGCGCGCATGCGCGAACGCCGTGAGGAGGAGCTTGCATGGCGTCAGGCGGATCCCGATCTGCAGAACACGGAGTCCCGTATCAAATGGGGTTACAGTCCGCAGGCCGAGCAGCGCATGCGAAACGATATGGACGAAATGTATGACCTGCCCATCGACAGGGTGAAGCCTGCGTCGATCTTCCGCGTCGAATTCTGAGCTCTAGGCGACTTCGTCCGACCTGGCTTCGGCGGCCGAGTAGGCCTTGCGCACGATATGCGGCAGCACCGCCTCCGAGATCAGGAATCCCTGCAGCTTGTCGCAGCGGATCGTTTTCAAGAACTCGAAGGTCTCCTGGGTCTCCACGCCCTCTGCACAGACCGCCATGCCAAGGTTGTGCGCCAGGCCGGTCACGGCCGCGAGCACGTGCCGGGCTACGTCGTCGTCCTGGGCCCGCTGCAGCGCCGATGCGTGAATCTTGATCTCGTCGAACGGCAGGCGCTCGAGCATGCAGAGCGACCGGGCTGCAACGCGGAAATTGTCGAGGCAGATCCGGAAACCCTGGTTGCGCAGTCGTTTCAGCGTATCGAGATGCGCGGCATCGGGATCGACGAGATCCTGTTCCACGACCTCGAACGTGAAATTGCCGCACTCGGCGCCGTGTTCCCGCACAATCCCGGCATACGCGCTTGCGAGGCCGGTCCTGCCCAGCTCGCTGGACGCGAGATTGACGCAGATATCGAAGCCGAGCCCCTGCTCGCGCCATTTCACGATCTGCACTGCGGTCTTGCGCAGGACGAACTCCGTCAGTCGCGGCATCATATCGTAGGCCTCGATCTCGGGGAGAAACTCCACCGGCGCGAGCAGGCCCTTGTCCGGGTGCAGCCAGCGGATCAGCGCCTCGGCTTCGCGGGTCTGCCACTCGCTGCCGTTACCGCGCTCGACCTTCGGCTGGTAGCGCACGACGAACTGGAACTCGCTGAATCCCTGCTCGATTTCCTCGCGCGTGAACTGCAGCATGCGGCGGCGGCAGCGCTTCAATACGTCGACCAGCTGGAACAGGTCGTAGTGGCCGCCGAGCCAGGAGAAATTCCTGAATTCGAGCAGCTTGTCGATGAGCTCGGCGCCCACGGCCGTGTTCACGACCGCGCGGTCGGCCGCGATCACGAGCCCGAACGGTACGCGGCCCTGGCGCGCATCGAGCCGGTTTAGTATTTCCCGGGTCACGTCATCCTTGTCCAGCACGACGATGCGGCGGGAATTGCCCGTCATCAGCGCCGAGAGCGCTTCCGGGCTGCCGAAGTGTGAGAGCGTCAGGCTCAGCTCGCGCGCGGCATCGCTGATGGCCTTGGTGCTCCGCAGGGATTTGCTGACGATCAACAGCATTGTTCATTTCCGACCAGTTAGCGTACGTTTATAGCGCCTATCTCGCGTGGTTGATGTGCGGCAGGTCGCAATGCGGCTAATCGGCAAATCCGGCCAATTTCTCCCCAAAAACCGGGGCTCCGGCCCCCAAAAGTCGAGTGCGGATCGTGTTGCGATGCGGTAAAGGTGCCTCTATAATGCGCGGGCCCAAAACAGGCCCGCCTGACATACCGCAAAAACGAGCGCCACAAGCCACCGGGAGCACCGCTGCATGTGGCGTTTTTAGTGCCGGAGGCTAGTAGAAATGGACCAGCCCGCCGGACGCCGTGGCACCAACGTCATCGTCACGGTACTCGTTCTGCAACTGCTTGTCGGGATGGCCCTGGCCGCGTTGCTCTGGTGGCTGGCAGGAGGCGTAGCGGGCTACTCCGCACTGCTTGGTAGCCTGACCTGCGTCATCCCGAACGCATTTCTGGCAACGCGGATCGTTCTGGCTCGCCGGGATCGCGGGGCACGCGACCTGCTCCGGGCGGCCTGGGTAGGCGAATTGGGGAAACTGGCGCTGACGGTATTGATGTTCAGCATCGTTTTCGTCACGGTACAGCCATTGGCGGCAGGCTCCCTGTTCGCGGGATTTATCGCCGCGCAGCTGGTGACCTTTGCCGGCTTCCTGCTGCGCGACGCAGGACACGAAGAATTGGACACGGACAACAAGAATGGCGAGTGAAGGCGGACACGGACCGCAAACGTCCGGCGAATACATTTCGCACCATTTGCAGAACCTGCAGGTCTGCAAGTCGGAAACGGGCGAGTGGGTCTGGAACCAGTGTGCGGGCAATCCGATGGCGATCAACGTCGATTCGATGTTCTGGTCGGTATTCCTCGGCCTCATCTTCATCTGGATGTTCCGCTCGGTCGCGAAGAACACCTCCAAGGGCAAACCCGGCAAGCTGCAGGCATTCGTCGAGATCGTGGTGGATTTCGTCGACGGCAGCGTCAAGGATACGTTTCACGGCAAGAGCAACCTGATAGCGCCGCTGGCACTGACCCTGTTCGTGTGGATTTTCTTCATGAACCTTATGGACCTGGTGCCCGTCGACTGGATCCCGATGCTGTCGAGCCTTGTCGGGATCGAATACATGAAGGTCGTGCCCACTACCGACGTCAACATCACGTTCGGCATGTCGATCGCTGTCTTCATACTGATCATCTTCTACACGATCAAATTCAAGGGCGTCGGTGGCTTCATCGGCGAACTGACGCTGCACCCGATTGCGCCGCCGACGAAGGGCCTCGGCCTGATCGCGGCGCCGTTCGTGATCGCGTTCAATTTCATATGGGAAAGCGTGGCGTTACTCGCCAAGCCGGTCTCGCTCAGCCTGCGACTGTTCGGCAACATGTTCGCGGGCGAACTCATATTTATCCTGATCGCGTTGCTCGGCGTGTGGCAGCTGCCGCTGCATTTCGGCTGGGCCGTGTTCCACATACTGATCGTGACCTTGCAGGCCTTCATCTTCATGATGCTCACCATCGTGTACCTGAGCCTCGCAGCGGAATCGCATTAATTCACAAGCACAACATTTGGACTTGATCCTGTTTAGGAGAAACTGATGGAAACTGTTATTGGCTTCACGGCGATTGCCGTCGCACTTCTGATCGGCCTCGGCGCCCTCGGCGTCGGTATCGGCATGGGTCTTCTGGGCGGCCGCTTCCTCGAGGGTGCTGCACGGCAGCCGGAACTGGCACCGATGCTGCAGACGAAAATGTTCATCGTCGTCGCGCTGCTCGACGCCGTTGCCATGATCGGCGTCGGTATCGCGCTGTTCTTCGCGTTCGCTAATCCGTTCATCGGCCAGCTGCAGCAGGCTACCGGCGGTTGATCGCACCAGCGCTTCTCGTCGTAGGAGCGACTTGGCTGTAAGAGCGCTTCTCGAAGCGCGTACTAACATGCTCAGGAGAATTCCTTGGACATTAATCTAACGCTCATCGGCCAGACCATCGCGATGATCGTGTTTGTCTGGTTCTGTATGAAGTTCATATGGCCGCCGATCCTCAATGCGATCGAAGAGCGGCAGGAGCAGATCGCCGAAGGTCTTGCTGCCGCCGAGAAAGGCCAGGACAAACTGCTGCAGGCGCAGGCTGAGGCAGAAGAAATCGTCGCGGATGCACGCAAGCAGGCAACGTCGATTCTCGACCAGGCCCACGCCCGCGCCAACGACATCGTGGCGGAAGGCAAGTCGGATGGCGTCAAGGAACGCGAGCGCCAGCTCACCGCGGCCAAGGCCGAGATCGAGCAGGAAGTAAACAAGGCACGCGAGGAACTGCGCGGTCAGGTTTCGGCCATCGCGATCGCGAGCGCCGAGAAGATCCTCAAGCGCGAGATCGACGACAAGGCACACGAGGATATCCTGGGCAAGCTTGCACAGGAGATCTAGGCCGTGGCGGACAACAATACAGTTGCGAGGCCCTACGCCGAGGCGGTCTTCGAGGTCGCCCGCGAGAACGGCGCGCTGGACGAGTTGTCGGCGTCGCTGGCGACGGCCGGAGAGCTGCTCGGCGACGGCCAGGTCGTCGCGTTTCTCGGCGAGCCGGCGCTCACCGATGAGCAGCGGCTCGAGTTCCTGCAGGGGCTGTTCGCCGCAGCAGTGGGCGAAGGATCGGTGTTCGCAGGCGGCAGCCAGCACGGCACGAACTTCCTGAAGCTGCTGCTGGAAAACGGCCGGGTTGCTGTCCTGCCGGAAATATCGGAACAGTTCGAAGCGCTGAAGGCGAAGGTTGAGAACACGATCGACGCGGTCATCACGGCGGCGGCGCCGCTCAGCGCAGCCCAGGAAAAGGAGATCGCGGGCTCGCTCGCGGAGAAGCTCGGACGTGACGTCAGGATCTCGACCGAAATTGACGAAAATCTCATCGGCGGCGCGGTCATTCGTGCCGGCGATGTCGTAATCGATGGTTCGCTGCGTGCCAGGCTCGAGGGCCTGGCTAACGCGCTGACCAAGTAAAGAGGAAAACAACATGGCACTCAAAGCTTCTGAAATCAGCCAGCTGATTAAGGAACGCATCGAGAATTTCGAGGTAACGACCGAAGCGCGTGATGTCGGTACCGTTATCGCGGTCACCGACGGCATTGTTCGAATCTACGGACTGGCCGACGCCCGCTACGGCGAAATGCTCGAGTTCCCCGGCAATACCTTCGGCATGGCGCTTAACCTCGAGCAGGACTCGGTGGGTGCTGTCGTCCTCGGTGACTACAAGCACATCTCCGAGGGCGACACGGTCAAGACGACCGGCCGCATTCTCGAGGTACCGGTCGGCCGCGGGCTGCTCGGACGCGTCGTCGACTCGCTGGGCACTCCGATCGACGGCAAGGGCCCGATCGAGGCTGACGGCACCGCGCCGATCGAGAAGGTTGCGCCCGGCGTTATCGCGCGCCAGTCGGTATCCCAGCCGGTGCAGACGGGCCTCAAGTCCATCGACTCGATGGTGCCGATCGGCCGCGGCCAGCGCGAGCTGATCATCGGCGACCGCCAGACCGGCAAGACCGCCGTCGCCGTCGACACGATCATCAACCAGCGCGGCACCGGCATTAAATGTATTTATGTCGCCATCGGCCAGAAGGCCTCCTCG
>Ga0209742_10001510_pt1 | contig 10459 bp, 9 predicted proteins | sample DeeMarSeWOR38_10_FD_187462 | JGI IMG/M metagenome (GOLD analysis project Ga0209742, IMG submission 187462) | Marine sediment microbial communities from White Oak River estuary, North Carolina - WOR-3-8_10 (SPAdes) (version 2) | ecosystem: Environmental > Aquatic > Marine > Intertidal zone >... | reverse complement strand
CAGCGAGCGGCTGATGCAGAAAATCTGCTTTGCAGCACACGGGATGTCGCCTCTCGACCTGGTGAAATCCCGCCGGCTGGCGGCGGCTCATCGACGTCTGCTGTCGCCCGAAGACAACGCAACGGTCGCGGTTACCGCCCTCGATTGCGGTTTCAACCACCTTGGCCGCTTCGCAATTCTTTACCGGCAGGCCTACGGAGAATCTCCGTCCGAGACCCTGGCGCGCGGCAGGAAAGGTAAATCTGCATCTCTGGGCTCGTAGTCGAATCAGACTCGACGGAAATGCGTTGTCTGTCGGTTTTCCGGGAAAGACGTTCCGGGCCTTTTCGTGCCCTGGTCCGTCAACGGACGTTCGAGTCCACCCTCCGGCACCATAAAAACAATAAGTTACGATTCAGCCGGAAGTCTCTGGGTAGGCTGTTCTGCCTTAATGGTCTCAACAATGGGTCCGACATGTCTCGTCGGGTTCTTATCATGCCACTCCCATTTGCGCAGTTCTCAAGCTGCCGAAATCTTCTTGCCCTATGTCAATGCTGTCACCGCGCGATCAGTCATGATGAGGCGGTCGGAAAGCGAGCGCAGCAGGAACTCGTAGAACGCGATCGCCAGCGCCGGCCGTTCCCTGCACATGCGATCGAACTGGTCGCGTTTCAGGGTGAACAATGTCACCGGCCCTTCTGCCGAGACTGTTGCCGAACGCACCACCCGGCAGAAGAAGCCCATCTCGCCGATGACCGAGTGAGTCGTGATGCTGCGTGCCTGACGGGTGTTCCCATCGCCGCTTGCCATGTCGACCACTAGGCGGCCGGCGGCCACGAGGTCGATTTCATCGGCCGCATCACCTTGCCTGTACAGCACTGTCCCGCCGGTCAGGCTGCGGCGTTCCATGAAGCCGAGAAAGTCGTCAACCGGCACATCCGGCCCAAGCTGCTCATGCAGCCACGTCTCGAAGCTGCCTTCGGCGGAATCGCCATCACCGTCGCCGGCTCCCAGCAGCTCGTCCTCGCACCAGGCCAGCGCCGCATTCACGTCGCCAAATGCCGGCTGCTGACCGGTAGCCGCGAAAAATCCGTCGCGATCGAGCGCGCGGAGGATGGGCGGTGCCAACGATGACAACGCCACGCTCGCACCCTGCTGCGTACAGAAGTTACGCAGCTTGGCCAGGCTGACGATGGCCGAGGCATCGACACCCGTGACGGTGCCGAAATCCAACACCACGTGTCGGATCTGACGCGCCGGCAATGCTTGCAGATCGCGACGCACGCGTTCGAAGAGCTCCTCTGACGAGCCGAAGAAGATGTAGCCCCTCAACCAGTAGAGCTGGATCGCTTCGCCCGTGTCGCCCAGACGCCGCAACGCCTCCGCCGAACGGGTGACGTTGCCGGTGAATTGTGCGCGCGACAGGTGATGACGCACGACGCCGGCCCGCGCGTAGCTGACCGCGAACAGCAGGCACGCGGCAACGATGCCACTGAGCACGCCTACCAGGTAACCGTAGTGCACGCACGCGGCCATGATCATCAGCGCGAGCAGCAGGTTCACCCAGTCACGCTGCACCAGCGGCCGCGCCACAGCCTCGACCAGAAAGCCGTAGCCGAGGAAGAACACCAGGCCGGCCGCGATGGGCAGCGGGACCAGCGCCGGCAGGTCGAAGTGGGCCAAGCCGACGAGCAGCAGAACCAACGAGCAGGCTACACCACTCAGCCTGCTGGCCCCGCCCGCGTTTTCGAGCAGTCGGCTCGAGCCGATCTGCATGCTGCCCAGAACCCCGCCGAACGGCGCGATCGCGAGCGTGGCGAGGCCGTGCGTGCGCAGTTCGCAATCGAAGTCGCCGAATGTTTTGCGCGAAACCTCGAGGCCCGAGGTCTTGGTCACCATCGACACCAGCGCGACGACTGCGACCGCCACCAGCTCTGGCAGGAACCCGAGCGCCGTGGGCAGCGACATCGGTGCGGCGCTCAGGCTGGCCAGCGGCGACCATGCAGTCAACGATCCGAGCGACGGCAGGTACCAGCCTTGGACTGTGTCCGAGAGCCCGAGCCCGCGAAGGCTCAGACTGCCTGCCACCGTCATGGCGAGCAGTGCCACCGGCATGGCCAGCGCCGACTTGACCCAGCGGCGCAGCGCGATCAGCACGGCGAATACCCCGATCGCACAGACCAGCCTCGCCATCCCCTGCGCCGACCAGGCGACCGGCCAGACGCTCAGGCCGTGACCGGTGGCCATGCGTACGCCGCCGGAGATCAGCAGCCAGCCCGTGGCGCCAAGGAAGCCGGCGACGACGAAATAGGGCACGAACCGAAGCATCGCGCCGCGGCGTACCGTGCCCAGCGCGAACAGCAGCGCGCCCGTCAGTAGCGTCGCCGCGCTCAACATCAACAGAGCGGCCTGGATGGCGTTGGCCGTGCTCCCGCCGGCGGCAACCACAGATGTGCCGGCGGCGGCGGTCAGCAGCACGAGCACTGCCCCGGTCGGCGAGTCGATGCCCGTTGCCATCGGCGGCAGCGAGGTCTTCCACGCGATCCACAACCCGGACACACCACTGCCCACCAGCATCGCCCAGATGGCGGTGGGCGCGCCTTGTGCCAGCGGGCCGGGAAACATCAGCGCCGCGAAAGAGACGATGTTGGCAATCAGAACGACTGCGGTCACCAGTCCCGCGACGGTGTCCCGCATCAACGCGGAACCGTCGTAGGTCGGAGAGGTGACGCCCGAGTCGTTTAACACAGAATCCTGACTCTTGCCCGGGAGCTAACTCGGCGGGGATTTTATGGCGACGCCGCTCGGGGATCGCCGATGACGCCGCTCGCCGTCGTATTCCTTTCGCCAGCGAGGTAAGGTCTGCTCGGTGATGCCGGACTGCCTGACGTCTTGCGTCATGGTCTTGCCCTGTTCCTCAAGGACCTCTGCCTCCCGCGGCATGCGGAGGAGCACTTTCGGCGAGTATCGTTTTCCGGCCATCATCCAGTGCTGCAGTCAGTTTAAGAAAACTAGCCCGAGACTTAGAGCAGTTTTATCAGGCCAAGTCAATCGATTCGCCGCGTAGTGTCAGTCGACGGCAGCCGGCGGGCTACTGAGGACGGTTCTCCCGCACCGAGGGAGCTGTACCTGTGTCGAGGAAGAACCCAATAATGTATTGATTGTATGAAATGAAAACATTTCGCGCCGGCCGTAACTGGTTTTAAAAAATCAACAACACGTGGATCGCCGGGTTTACTCATGGGCGCAATTTGCGGGCACACACTATGAAATTGACGCTGATTTCAAGATTCTGCGTCGCCCCTCAGTCGATCTCATCCGACACCGTTCAGCTGCAACTGCCTGGGCGCACCGGTTGGCTCTCTAGATCTGCCCCAAAGATGGCTGCCAGGTGTGAGCTATTGGGCCGCTGCGTCTACTGGGGCGTACCCAGAACCTGCTGCTTCAAGGCACATCGGGACCACCTGCTAAATGCGGGCAGATTCAATGTCCTGGCAGTGGGGAATATCTGCTTTCGTCCAGAAGCGGACCACGGAAATGAGTAGAATCCCTCTGGTTCTCAGGGTGTCCGCTGCCCGAGACTAACGGTCGTAGAAATGTGTTCGGCCTGATCGAACAAGCAACGGGGAGTCAGGACCCATCAGGCGCATAACGGAATCACTTCGCAGGGCTGACTACGGCGCGCTGCTGCTTGAATTGGTGGTGCTTATCGTGGGCATCCTGCTGGCGCTTGCTGCGGACCGCTGGAACCAAGATCGTCTGGATCGCATCGAAACTGCTCAGATCGTGGAGCGGCTCAAGTCCGACACAGCGCGCAACCTGGCGATGTTCGGGGAGTCCCTCGCCCTGATGGAGCGTAATCTGGCTAACGTGAAGGCGTTGTTCCGGGCGCTGGAAGCAGGAACGATGGTTGGAGAGGATCCAGCCCACATCGAGTCGGCGATTGCATATATCGACGTGGTTCCCAGTTATCCGTTGGTGTTCGCCGGTTACGACGAACTGGTCGCGACGGGCCGTCTACGTGAACTCGATGACCCCACGCTGATTGACTTGCTCGGCAATCAGAGAGCCGAGTACGAGGCGGGACAGGCAGTTGTCGGGTATTGGCGGGACTCCATCCAGGGCGCTTCAGATGCCCTCGACCGGCACGTCGACTTTTACTATACGACCGAGGACATGGACGAAGATGGCATGGGCGTGCGATTTGATTTCGCAGCACTCGTCTCCGATCGTGACCTCAAAAACAAGGTGTTCGATGCGGTGGACATCCATGGCGACTGGCTACGGCTGCAGACCAGCGTCTATGAGATCACGAAGAATATCGATGCGCGGCTGAACGCGAAGTAGATGCACTGGAATTGGTCGGATCAGCGAGTGGTTGATTTCGGCCAGAAGCGGACATTGGGATCAAAGGCGTGCGAATCACGGGGTCCATAATGCGGACTGAAGCCACGGCCGAGGTAACAAGAGCTTCCCCGAAAGGGGGTTCGCCGTGATGTTGAGGCTCTGCGACTGCCATGCATGGCGCCATTCGGGCGGCAGTTCATACGGCGGCGTTACCAGGGACTCGGGCCGAAAGCCAAGACGTCCATAGTATGCCGGGTCGCCCAGGACAAAGATCTGGCTGACGCCCGCATCTTTCAGCCGGCCGATGCCTGCGTTGACGAGTGCGGCGCCGATGCCCCGCCGTTGCCAGGCGGGTGCGACTACAAGAGGTCCCAGCAAAGCGGCTTGGCCGCTTCTCTCCGCCACGCGGCATTTCGTGAAGAGCACATGTCCGATAAGCGACGACTCGGTTATTCCAACGAGCGATAACGTGGCCGATAACTCTGCTAATAGATCTCGCACAAGGGGAAGCAGATCCTCGTCCGGGAATCCCTGCGGATAGAGCGACTCAATGGCGACGATGTCACCCGGCGTGCTCTCGCGAATCTCAACGTTTCCGGTCATGTTCCAGCCACTGGTCCGCCCTTTTTCAGTGCCCTAAAGTCGCGGCTTTGGTTTGCCACAGATAGTAAACGAAGGGTACTCCAGACATGCATCTCGTGTTCAGCTCCCTAGTCCTGGAGTGACGAGGAGTCGCAGCGGTCACCGGGTGGATCGACGAAGTCAGAGTGGCAGCCTGGTTTGGCTGTCACCCCCGGTGTAGGTTGATCGGGGCGGCTGGGCCTTACGGCCCAGCCGCTCCTTTCTTTTGGTCCCTCCGACAAAATCGCGGCAGCCGCTGCTTGGCACTGGGTTGAACCGCTAACATCATTCTTATATATGGCGAACGGTCGCAGCGTCACACCCTGACTGGTCATCGTTTGTGCCTCCGAGAGGCCCGGGTCAACGTTGGTTCAACTGACTTGAAGCCCGCTTCTAGCCGAAGGGATCCACTCGGCTTCGCCCTACATCGATCTGGTTTCCGTTGTCTCTACAAGTCTGCTTCCGACCCAAAGCACATATTGGATTGCGACTCTGATTGCTGGATGGCTATATGTGAATGCGCCGACTTGGGTTGCTACGCAGACGGCGCCAATCCAAACTGTCTCGGGACTACAACCGATCGTGCGCATCGGTGGCCGTCACAATAAGCCACGCCCATTCAAGCGTTGAGCGGGGCCCCGTGTCTATCTGGCGCGCGGCAAAATGGGGCGGAGTAAGATCAGTTATCGAACAAGGAGGCACCCATGGGCAAGATGATCCACTTCAAACGTCCAGACGGCGCGAGCGTCAACGGTTATCTGGCAGAGCCCGCTCAGGCCGGCACTGCACCCGGTATGGTGGTGATCCAGGAATGGTGGGGGATGAACGATCAGATCAAGGCCGTGGCCGACAAACTGGCGGCGGCGGGCTACCGGGCACTGGTGCCGGACCTTTACCGTGGCAAAGTTGCCCTCGAGGCGAACGAAGCCGAGCATCTGATGAACGATCTTGATTTCGGCGACGCCGCCGGACAGGACGTGCGCGGCGCAGTGCAGTATCTCAAGGAATCCGGCAGCGCGAAGGTGGGCGTTACCGGGTTTTGCATGGGTGGCGCACTGACCCTGCTCTCGGTCGTCAACGTGCCGGAAGCCGATGCCGGTGTAGTCTGGTACGGGTACCCGCCACTCGAGTATATCGATCCCTCCAAGATCAAGGCGCCGCTGCTGGCCCACTGGGCGACAGAGGACGATGCCTTCGCGATCGAAGGCGTTGACAAGTTGGAGGAGATGCTGAGCGCAGCGGGGGTGAACTTCGAATTTCACCGCTACCAGGCAAAACACGCTTTCGCCAACGAAACCGCGGATTCGAAAAATCTGCCATTTCTCAAGTACGATCCCCAAGCGGCTGAACTCGCCTGGCGACGAACGATGGATTTTCTCAACGAGCATCTGAGCTAGGTCACTCTCGCTGTTCGGGCGGTGAGATTCGCCCGCTTTGGCGGGACCGGGGCAGTCCGCCCCAGGGAACCGAATTCCAGCCCCCTCCCGGGGCTTGCGAAAGGTTCCAGCGATGCGGCCTGCTTTAGGCCTGAGTGAACTTCTGATGAACGCTTACTGCCGGCGAAATGCAGGCGTTGACATTTTTTAGCGTCGATTCGCGGCCCGAATGGCGAAGCGGGTAAAGATGGGTCCGACCGTTTCAAGCACGATCGTCGATGCGACGACAACAGTAAGAACGACAGATGCCGTCTCCGGGAATCTCTGGCTCGCGAATAAAGCCATGCCGATGGCCACGCCCGCCTGCGGGAAAAGTGCGAGGCCCAGCCATTTCCTCAGAATCGGCGGGGCACCCACGGCGTGGGCGCCTACCTTCGTGCCCAACACGATTCCGACACATCGGGACAGGACATAAACCAAGGTCACCCAGCCAGCCAGCATGAGCGCAGTGGTCTCCAGTGATGCCCCGGCCAGGACAAAAAACAGGATCATGAATGGCCACTCGAATCCGGCTATGGCTTGGAAAGGTCGGTCGTGATGCGTTGCCAGGCTCGCCACCGTGACACCCATGACCATGGCTGTGAGTATCGGAAATAACTCAAGCTGCACCGCTAACCCGGCACCGAGCAGGACGAATCCAAGGGCTTCGGCCTGTGTGGGCTCTCCGCGGCGAGTTCGGCCCGTGAGATAAGCCATTGGAATGCCCAACGCGAGACCGAGAATGATGCTGCCCGCCAGGATTTCCAGATTTGTGATGATCCCTGCACTCGCCGCGGAGCTGCCTGAAATAACGGCGCTGGCAGCCAGCATCAATATGAAAAGAATCAGACCCCAGACGTCATCGATCGCGGATATCGAGAGCAGTGTTGCGGGGAATTCACCCTCAACGCCACACTCATGAACGACGTCGTAAATCGATGCCGGCGCAGTCGCGGGTGCAATACCTGCCAGTAACAAAGCGATGACCGGGTCTACCCCACAGACAAGCAGTGCGGCAAAGACACAGAGGCAGGCCCCCAGCACCTTGCAGACCGAAATGCCGACCACCTGGATTCCGCGTTGCTTTAGTGCTGGTAAAGATAATTTCTCTCCCAGAAGGAAGCCAATCAGCGCCAACGCAATGCTTGTCAGAGTGGCAAACCACCCCTGTACAAAGTCGTGAGGTATCAGGGAGAATCCTGGCGGCCCGATCGCGAGTCCACTCAGCAGTAACAAAGTGATGCGAGGCAGGAAGGTGTAGCGTCCAATCAGATCCGCAACCAAACCTACAAGGAACATGCTTCCAAGTACGAGCGGAATGTTAGTCGGGTGTCCGGGTTCAATCATGTCCTTGCTATCGCCGACATGTCAGAGACTCTTTAGTCTAAAGGTGGGGTCTACCGGGCCCCACTGCAAGACACTTCTCATCAGAAATCAAAGCCTTCAACTCGGCCTGCTGGGCATTCCCGGTGAGATGTGATCCGGAATTCAGCCGAACAGCGGTCTTTGGCCACAAGCAGGCTTTGACGCTGGCGTTCGAACCCCGGTTGCTCTGATCTCCTGACTGGAGTGGCATCGCGGTCAAAGGAAAGTCAGGCCTGGGCAGCACCCAGTTGTCTGACACCCGGGGGATGGACCCAGCCCGATTCGAGTTTTGCCCTCTGGATCGGACTGTGACCGGGATCCCTTCATTGCTTCCTCAAGCCGGAGATCGCGATTTTCCCCATACAGCGTTACGAGACCATCTGGACTAACTCCGGAATGTCCTGCAAAGTTGCGCCATGGCGTTCAAACGAGCTCTGGTAGTCGACGATTCCAGGTCCGCCCGGCTGGCTCTAAAGATGTTGCTGGAGCAGAACGATCTGAAGGTGCACTTCGCCGAGACCGGCGAGGAAGCCATCGATTTCCTCAAGACCCAGACCGTGGACGTCATCTTCATGGACCACTCCATGCCCGGAATGACGGGCCTCGAAGCGGTTTCCGTGATCAAGGGCAATCCGCGCACGGCGATGATCCCGGTGATGATGTACACCGCCAAGGAGGGCGAGGTGTATGTCGGCCAGGCCCGGGCGCTCGGTGCTGTCGGCGTGCTGCCGAAACAGGTCCACCCGGGTGCGCTGTTCGACATGCTGCTCAAGCTCGGGCTGGTCAAGGACCGTCGGGCCCGGCCCCGTGCCGAGGCCGCTGAAGCCACCCCGCCTGCCGAAAAAGAGGTGGAAGACATCGACCGCCAGTACGAACGGCAGGCCGTAGGTATGTCCGTCCAGGCCCTGGTCAGCCGCATCCTGGAGGACCAGCACACGGTGTTGCGCTCCGACATTCTCAGCAGTCACCGAAATTTCGCCAAGCTGGTGGCGGCCGAGATCTATGAAAAGCAGCGATCCGAGGAGGCGCGACTGGAACTGGCGGCGCCGACGGAGAGGAAGTACGGCGCGGGCGCCGTGGCCGGCGTGGCCCTGCTGTTTCTGGTCCCGGTACTGATTCTCATGGGGCTGACCTGGCAGGCGAGGGAGGAACGGGATGCGGCGCTGGCAGAAAACGCTCGCCTGTCAACGGCAACAGAGGAGCAGATTGTCGCTGCGCAAGCCGAGGCCAGCGACCTTCTGTCGGACATCGATTCCGAGCGGATGCAATATCAATCCCGCTATCTTTCCTCTCTGGATGCCCTTGAATGGGCCGTGAACCGGGGCGGTTCCATCCCGTTCGACGAGCCCGCATTGAACGAGGCTCGCCTGGAAACACTGGAAGAGTTGCTGGCCCATCTGGTCGAGCTGGGATTCAAGGGGACAGTGCGCCTGGACGCGCACCTGGGGGAATTCTGCCTGGAGGATGGCGATGCCGGCGGCTATCGACTGCCGGCGCCGGATACGCCCGTCGATCAGTGCGCCTACTTTGGCCATCCCCTGGACCGGTCAGACTCCATCAGCGATCGGCAGACGGTGGGATTCGCCAATTTCCTTGCCACGTCACCGCTGGTCAACGACTCGGGAATCGAGGTGCGGGTCGTCGCTCATAGCCGTAACGACTCCGTGCGTCGATATCCTTTCCCCGCGAATCTGCAGACGGCGGGTCAGTGGAATCGCATCGCGGAGATGAATAATCGCATCCAGTATTCGCTGGTCCCGGGCTCTCCCTGAGCCGGTCGCCGGTGGCGAGGCGACGCCGAGTATCCGCTTCGCCCGCACACTCTACGTATGGCGAAACTCCTGGGCCTGAACTATTAACAGGATAGAAAGGCCCGTCGATCGGGGTAGATTCGCGCGCCTCCGGAAAGCAACGGAGAAGCCGGCTCGCCGGTCGCGCCCGGCCTTCGGGAGGTCGCACCATGATCGGCAATCTTTTTCATCATCCGATACCCCATCTCCATCCCCATCACTTCCTGCGGCTGGTCGTCATCGTGCTATTGGTGCTTCTGGCCTACCTGCTCATCACCGAGACCGCTGCAGCCATGCCGAGCAGTCCGGGTTTCTTTGAGAGTTCTATTTTTTGACGGGCCACACCGGGTCTGAGCCCTACAGCTGGCCGGCGATGATCGAGGCCAAGGTGTTCGAGAGGTCTTCCGGCAGCGGTTCGGTCAGCTCGACCGACCGGGCCATGTCCGTTTCGAACACCTCATTTTTTAGGGACTGGACGAAGCCCGGATCGGATATGCCCAGGTTGAGTTCTTTGTTGACCCGGAAGCTCAGCTTGTCGAAGTTGGCGGAGCCCAGGCACGCCCATCCGTCGTAAATCGCTGCCTTGACGTGCGACATCCCGGGATAGATATAAACCCTCACCCCGTGTTTCAAAAGCGTGTTGGCGGCCACCACGTTGCTCTTGTTCATGATGCCCGTATCACCCTCGACGGGCAGGATGATCCGGACGTCGACACCCCGGTGTCGGGCCTTCGCCAGCTCGTAAAGAATGCGGGTGGAAGCGAAATAGGCGTTCTCGATCCACGCGTAGCTTTCCGCCTTGCGGATGGCGTAGAGCTGGGACCGGAGGATCTGCGACTCCCGTGGAAGGGTCGTAAGGATGCGGATCGGGTAGTCGCCGGGTCTTGGCTCACCATGCTCGATATCCGAGCTGGCCAGGAACGCCGGGTAGACGACGTCCCC
>Ga0209742_10001509_pt1 | contig 10480 bp, 7 predicted proteins | sample DeeMarSeWOR38_10_FD_187462 | JGI IMG/M metagenome (GOLD analysis project Ga0209742, IMG submission 187462) | Marine sediment microbial communities from White Oak River estuary, North Carolina - WOR-3-8_10 (SPAdes) (version 2) | ecosystem: Environmental > Aquatic > Marine > Intertidal zone >... | reverse complement strand
AATACTTTGAGACCCTTGGTTTCCCGATCCAGTTTGGAAAGTGGTTGTGCCATAAGATTGATCTCCTTAGTGAAGTAAATTCGGGTACCGGCTGGGTAAAGGCCAAAACGAGTTTGGCGTCACGGTACCGGATGGCCTTATTTAGTGATGCCTTTACTGTAAGGGAAAAGGGGATTGGTGGCGGAAACGGTTCGGTTACTGGTTGGTGACAGGATGGTTGGGGGCTGGTGTCTGGCGGTGTGAGGGTGTGGGATAAGCGGCTGGGCTGCACTCAGCTTGGTGAACAGGTTCACCTATCAATTCGCGAAAAGTCACCCGTTCTACATCAGACCCACTCAGTTTCGGTAAACGATGGGCAATAAAACATTAAAGTCCATTTCATCAAGTTTAATCGTGTAAACAGCGCTTTCATTGCCAGCACGGTCTCGAGCTATCACGAAAAATGTGTACGATTGGCCGTTCTCATAAGGGTATTGCGCGGATGTTGCAGCCGTATCTCGAAGCCAGGATTGTGCTGCCCCATCGTTAATTGAAACACTGACGTCGTAACCCATTACACCGCTGCCGAAATTATCGTCCCCTAGCCAGCTTACCTGGATCATATCTTGTTCGACTAGGGCTATCCCACTAACCGTCGGGGGTGCCGCATCCCTTTCAATCAAGATTGACGGCCGTCCGCCAATAGGATAGAGGGTGGGATCCCATCCAGCGGGCTTATTTTGGTTGGTTGCTCCAGGTAATGGAATCGGATAAACACCATTGGCCGGTGTAAGTACTTGGCTAGATCCATCGGGGTACAAAATCACTGCATTAGAATTCGAGGCTGGTATTTCCGCTAGTTGATCGTCGCCAAATCGAGCCCACACTCCGATGATCCGTTCTTGGGAGGAAGGGCGATAAAAAGCGATGATTTCTTGCGGTCCATTGCGGGGATCCGGACCGCCTGGTCTTAATCGCCACAAGGGCTCTACCAGATTAAAATAACTGCTTAACACTTTGTAAGCCGCGAAGTTGGGACGAGGCGTCTCCGGCTCGGGGTGTTGCCGGAAACAGGCCACATCAGGCGGGTTTCGAAAAAGCCCATTGGCGTCTCCCGCGCAAAGCGGGTAATTGGGATCATTGCATAAACCACCGTCGTGGGGAGGAAAATCGGTTCCTTGAGGTTGGTTTCCACAACCATCATATAATTGAAAATGGAAAAACGCATCCGCCCCCGCAAAGGTCGCATAAAAAGCGGACTGAATAACAAAATCAGCCTGCTCAGTCATGGTCGCCCTGAGAGGACTCAAGCTGTCCCAGATCGGGCCAGGATAATCATTCCAGGCGGGAACACCGGTTTCATTGAGCCAGATGGGCTTATCTAAACCAAACGTTTTCATCGTCTGACCAGCGTTATAAACGTGGAACCACGATTGCCAGGCATAATAATAACTATGAGTCGCCAGGACATCATGGAAATAATTATTCGTTTTTGCCAGGGGGTCCGTATCAAATATCCTCAGCACGTCCTCATAATAGTCTAGGCGTTCAAAATTATTGGCTAACCCGCCAAAAAGGATCGTTGCTCCCGGATCGGCCTGTTTAGCCGCTATATATCCCACCTTGAGAAGCCGGGCGTAATCTTCCAATGAACTATCCCAAAACCAGGGTAAATCTGGTTCATTCCACATCTCCCAATGGGTAACGCCTTGATCGGCCGCCCAACCGTTCGCGCGAGCCAAGGTACCTCCTGGCTTGTACCGGTCTACTGCTCGATGGACAAAATTGGCCCATCGGTTTGAAGGGTTGATTTGCTTACCTGCCCCAGGGATATCGGTATTGTCGGTAAAGATGGATTCGTACAATCCAACCGGTGTTGCCGCTTCGGGAGCACGTATCTTATATGTACCCCTACGATTCGGCCGAAGTGGATCAATCGTTTTAGTGGTGGCTGTGGTGTAAAAGGATGGTGTACCTAGAAGGATGGCGTTGGTATGGAGATCATGCTCAATATCGCCCATCACAGCTGCGTCCTGGTTGGACCAGTCGAAAATATCCGGGCTTAGCTCCACGTTGTACCAATAGATGGGCCAACGATTCCAGGTCGCGCCAGTTGCTAAACCATTGTTGTATTGTTGTTCATCGGCAGGAGCTTCAGCAGAGCTAATGAAATTCACGCCTAAGATCGGTCTAGAGGTTGATGACCTTGCCAGCGAGACGATTGGCAACCACGAACGTACTTCTAGGTTTAACTTAAAATCCTCCTCTGCTTTTACCGGTTGCAGGGAATTGGCGAAAATCCCTATCAATAGGGCTAGGATCGGGATTATCAATAGCGAAGCCAGAGCGGTTCTTCGCTTAAATGAAAGACTTTTTGAATTCATGAAGGATGGTATTTACAGCTTCCTTCTCCTCCACAGATGTGAACCCAAAAATCGAGAATTGCGTCCTTAACGCTATTCTACCCGCGATAGAACCCTTAAACAATTAGCGATGAGGATTTCATCGCCGTGCTGGAGGCATACTCTTGGATTGAACTACGCAGCGTTGGGGGGCGGCCGGGACCAGGGCGGGAATGCCAGGTCCTTGAAAAGGACGAAAAAATCGCGTTTTGGCGTTGTCCAGCAGATAGAATGCATAAGGATATCTCCTGTAGTCCGTGGTCTATCGACTACTGTGAACCGGTGCGGCCTAAAAGAGCCCCGGACCTGATGGCAGGTATTGGTCCAGATGTTCGAATGGCGTGTTGGTCAGTAAATGGGCAAAGCTGGTCAGACGCAGGCCGGTGTCAAGCGTGTATCGCAGCACGGCATGATTCGGGCCGGGAATTGCCAGCCGGATTACTGGGGCACTCTCTGATGCCTCGGCAAAGGCCAGGGTCATGATGTGCTCGGCGTCCTGCGGCCTTCTCCAGGCGGCCGGGCCGATCCCGCCTTTCCCAAGATAATAGTAGCCAGCCACCCGCCCATTGTGAACCACCTGCCGCCCGAGCAAACCGGCCTGGTTGACCCAAAAGTCGTGATCGGCCGGGCGGTAGATACCGGGAATCTCCTCATCCAGGGCCAGGGCCACCGGCCGCTCCAGTTCCAGCACCTGATAACCGGCCGGCTCGGCCAGCAGGCGGCTAGGCGTCCCCTCGAATTGCATAATCTGGCTGCCCGGTAGCATGCCGAGTTTCATATAAGCAGCCATGGCTGTGGAGTCGATAGAGGACCAGGTGAAGAAGCGGGTAGCGCCGGCTTTTTTTCCTTCATTCCACACCAGGCGGAGGAGCGGCATCCCGATGCCTTTGCGCTGTCGATCAGGATGCGCCCAAAATGAGGATAGATACCAGACATTTCCGCGGAGAATAGCACCGGCAATGGCGATGATCTCGTCATCCAATTCTGCGACCAGAAAGATGCCGGTCGAGCGCACGTGCTCGTAGCCAACGAGAACAGCAGGGCGGGGCGGAACCGCTGCGGAGACGTTGTAGCGTGCGTACAAATCGCTCACTGCGTTCAGGAAGATGTCACTCATGGCGGGAATGTCGCTGGGAAGCGCCAGCCGATACTGGACATCGCCGGTTTTTGGCTCTTTCATATCGGTCTGGATCACGCTAATTGGGGAAGTTTGTGTTATTGTCATTTTGTCCTCCAGGGTTATGTTGTTAATAAACATAGTGACATTATGGACCATGATTGCGCCTGATTGGGGTCACTTGGTGTCCCTGGCACTGTCCCAAAAAGTGATACACGGGAGGGATTGATGCTGGCCTGCCAGTAGGGGGGTTCATGGTTTAGGCAAAGAAGATACTCCCTTTCTTGCCTGGATCATTTTCCAACTGCCGTACGGCAGTTCCACGATTGGTTCGACTGTCAGCCCGGCCTTCGTCAGGCCTGCTCCAATATCTTCAAGAGACCGCAGCGAATACTCCGGGTTGCGCAGCGACTTGGACAGAACAAAGGCCAGGCGCCTGGCCGTCTCCTTCTCGCCCATGTCGAACCAGCGGTCTACGATCACCAACCGCCCACCCTCATTCAGCGATCCCGCCAACTTTGCCAGGATTGTATCGTCAAATATGCTCACATCACATTTTAGGACGATGTCAAACCCTTTCGGCAGCTCATCCTCGACGAAGTTCGCCGGGTAGTACGAAATCCGGTCCTGTTCTGGCAGCTTGTCGGCGATCTCTCTACCGGCTATACAGACGTTCGCGATATCCACAACCGTCGCTTTGAGCTCTGGATGCTTACGCAGCAAGGCCAGCGAGACCACGCCAGAACCACCGCCCACGTCCATTAGGCTGCGAGCCCCATTCACTTCTAGTGCCGCTGCCACATCTTGCGCCAGCGGCGTATGCAGCTCGTATAGCGTCTGGCTAAAAAGCCGCGCCCGATCCAGATCTGTCGCCATCTTTTGCACATACGGATCCAGTTGGTAGTGGTATCGACCGGTTAGATCCTCGCCCGAGCCCTCATCACGCAAGCGTTGCGCAAGGAAAAGACTATCTTCTAAGTTTTCTCCTGCGTCTATAGCCAGCAATTTCCACGTCTCCTGGGTATGGACGTTCAGGATTGCCGTCCACGCTAGAGGTGATAGCCCGAAGCGCTCCCCTTCTTGCTCCAGGAGATTCATGGCAGCTAATAGTCTCAGCCAGTGATGACAGCGCTTTGGAGGGATCTTCATCTCTTGAGCGATAGCGGCCGATGATCGCGGCCGATCCTTCAAACGCCAGAAAAGACCCAGCTCAAGGGCCGCAATCAAAACGGCCGCCTGCCTGGGCGCCGCCATTAATTCATGAATGTCGTCGATGGTTCTCAAGCCCATTTCCTTCTCCTGTCTTTGTTTATCTAACTGAGTTGTCAATTGGACCGGCTTCGATCACCTGGCTATGCCACCACTCACGAAACATTCGACATTTATGGTGTTCGTCAAACTCAACAAGAAAAATGCAATCCAAAGCAATCCGCTTGCCAGAATTGATTTGGGTGAAACGCGCCTGCCAGCGAGCGATACCCAGATTCTCTTGGATGGCCACAATCTCATAGCTGCTCTCTTTGTCATTCAGAGTCCGGGTCCCATTGTCCCAATAGTCGTAAATGGCATCCTTGCCGACCATCGGATCGGCGAATGGCGTTTCGTAATATTCCGCATCGGGGGCGAATAGCTCGGCCGAAGCGCGCGGATCATTCTCTTCACTAGCCCTGCCATATGACTCCAGCCACTCTTGAAAGTTTTCTGAAGTAATTGGTGCCATTGTCTCCTCTATTCAGGCGATCTCGGCGTCAAATTCGCCAAAGATTTCGTCGGTGAAAAAAATTGCCGGATAGTAAAAGTTTCTTCTGACAGCAATAGCCGAGACGCAAGCTCTACAGCCTGTTCGATGGTCAGGCTGATGCCATGCGTTTGGGCAGTTTTGAATTCTTCGTCTGTTAATTGCTGACGCGCCAGCGCCAGATAGCTGTCATACTCTGCTTGGTCCCCACTTCCCATCCCAGCCATAATCTCACCCCTGATTTTCTGTGCGGCCGCGAACAAAGTAGCCGAAACAAAAGCTTCATGTGAAACCGCAGCGATGCCGGCGATGGCGCCCAAGCAGTTTACAATACCTTGCAGGTTGTCTTGCTCATACGATAGCTTCAGACTTTCTTGAAACAAGAGCAGGGCTGCATTGTCCTTATTCTGGCTACGTTCGAGCAGCCCAAGGATTTCGAGTCCAAGACTTAAATTCCAACGTATATTGAGTTCGCGGGAGAAGGCTAGGCTTTCATTAATTAAGTTCCTGGCACGTTCAGGTTCACCTAGTCGATAAGCCGTCCGGGCTAAGTTTACTTTTGCGCTGGCTACATTCCGGCGATCGCCGACTTTGACAAAAATATCTATCGCCTCCTGGATGAGCTCTCCCGCTTCCCTAAAATTACCCCGGGCGTAGGCGATCAACCCAAGTACTTCTTTACAATAGGCCATAGCTCGGGGTGCTTTTAGTTCTGACGCCAGCCTGAAGCATTCTTTGGCCAGGTCAGAAGCCCGTTCAAAATCACCGCGGAATTGGGCGGTGTATGCCAATAGTCCCAAGGTAAAAATGATGCCGCGTTTGACGCCGAGATCCTGGAACAGCTTCAGACTTTGTTCGGCGAGTTCAGCTGTATTGACATATTTACCCTGATAAAAACCCACTTCGGCCATGTCGGCCAGTGTCTGGGCAATGCCACGCTTGTCACCGATCGCCTGCCTTAATTTCAAACACTCCTCGTAAATAGTTTCGGCCTGCTTAAGTTCACCCTGGTCTTTTGCTGCACTCCCTAGATTCTGCAGGGTGTTTGAGATCCCAAGCCGGTCATTCAATTCCCGGTACAACAAGACGGCCTCTTCGAAATATTCACTGGCGCAGTCGTAAAAACATAACTGTTGCTTCACTAAACCCAGATTGTTCAGTGTTTTGGCGATCAGGATCTTATCTTCCAACTCTCGGCATAGTATCAGGCTTTGCTCCAACAACTCCGTGGCCCGCTGTAAATCTCCACGATCACGGGCGATCACCCCGAGTTGGCGGAGGGAGTCGGCAATTCCTTCTTTATCGCCGATTTCAGTCCTTATTGCGTGACTCTCGGTGTACAACGCAACCGCTTGAGAATAGTCACCGTGGTAGTAGGCAATCTCGCCCAGTACATCTAGCGCCCGGCCGATCCCCTTGTTATTTTCGAGTTCGCGAAATAGGGTTAAGCTCTCTTTGGTCATCGCTGTCGCCTGGCCATATTCCCCTAGCTGGAGGGCCAGTTTCGCTGCGCCACGCAATCCCTCGGCCCTCAAATTTTTCGGGGCGTTTAGATTGTGGGCTAAAGCGAATTCTAAGTGTGCACGACCCTCTTGATAATGTCCGCGGATCCGCCAGAAACGCCACAGGCCACTGGTCATGCGCAACATCATTTCATGCGCCTCTGCGGTGGATTCCATCCATTCTAAAGCAGCGCGCAAATTGTCATTTTCGGCTTCGAGTCGCTTCAGCCAAGAGCCTTGGTTGCGACCCCACATTTCGCTTGATGATCGTTCTGCCAGTTCCGTGAAGTATGCTGCATGGGTCCGCGCAAAAAGATTCTCTTCTTGACTCTCGATCAGCCGTTCGCGGGCATATTGGCGAATTGTTTCCAATAAACGGAAGCGGTTAACCCCTTCCAATGTGTCGGTTATGACCAGGGATTTATCTACCAGGTGAACCAGTAGATCGAGCACCTCGAAAGATTCAAGGTTGTCCCCCGCACATACCGCCTCTGCGGCTTTAAGGGTCCAGCCGCCAGCAAATATCGACAGGCGTCTGAACAAAGCGCGTTCATTTTCAGGCAGCAGGTCATAACTCCAATCGATCAGGTTCCGCAAGGTTCTCTGGCGCGCGGGCACATTTTGGCTGCTTACGAGTAAGTTGAATTGATAATCAAGCCGTTCGGCTATGTCTGCGGCCGATAAAACCCTTGTTCGCGCGGCCGCAAGTTCGAGAGCTAATGGAATACCATCCAATCTGGCGCAAACTTGGGCGATAGCCTGCGCATTGTTATTTGTTAGCAAAAAATCGGACCTGGCAGCTTTGGCGCGCTCAACAAATAGAACGACTGCTTCGTATTGCAACAACGTCTCGATCGAGAATTCTGTGCCTATTTTGGGTGTCGAAAGCGGAGTTATGTTCCAGACAGTCTCGCCGGCCACTCCCAGGGGTTCGCGGCTAGTTGCCAAGATTGTTAAACTGGTAGTGCCCCCTAATAAAGTTTGGGTCAAAGGTGTCACCCCAGGCAGCACATGTTCACAATTATCTAAAATAAGCAATATTGATTTATCTTGGAAGAAGTACAACAATCTTTCCATAGGGGAACAGTAGCCGTCTTCCTGGATTCCCAGGGTTTTCATTACAAATTGGATCACCAAAGATGGGTTAGAAATTAAGGATAGGTCAATAAACCAGCCCCCGTCTAAGAAATGATTCATCGAAACCGATGATGCTTGAAGGGCCAGCCTTGTTTTTCCTGCACCACCGGGGCCGGAAATTGTAAGTAAACGTTGCTTGTTAAGCAGGTAGGTTAAATCTTCAATCTCTTTTTCGCGGCCAATAAAGCTGGTCAGGTTAACCGGCATGTTCTGAATCAGGTTGTTTTGGGTCCTAAGGGGTGGGAAATCAGCGGGTAAACCCGGTGAAATGAGCTGATAGATCCGCTCTGGTTGTTTGATATCCTTGAGTTTATGTTTGCCCAGGTAACGAAAGCTCAATTCTTCTGGCAGAGATTCATAGACGAGGCTATAAGTTGCCTGAGTAACCAGAGTCTGGCCACCGTGTCCAACACTGCGCAGTCTGGCACAGCGATTAACCGTTGGCCCATAGTAGTCACTATCGCGTAAATCGGCTTCTCCACTGTGTAGGGCAATTCGAACTCGGACAGGATCGAGTATATTCCATATTTCTTGAGCGAGGGTTTGTTGGATCTGATCGGCCGCCAAAAGCGCGCTGGTAGGCCGGACAAACACCGCAAAACGGCTGTCCCCTTCGCCTCGCGGCTTAACAATCAGGCCGCCATGCTGGGCTACGGTCGTTTCAATTATCACGTCATGGCGCGCCAGAACCAACTTAAACTTATCATGGTGAGACTCCCACAGTTGGGTGCTGCCTTCGAGATCAGTTAGCAGAAAAGTGAGGGTACCTGTGGGAAGTGATCCAGCTGAATTGGCTTGCTTGTCCTTCATCATCTTCTTGCCCCATACTTCAATTGATTGTTACCAGCTTTTCATCGGCTGATCTGATCAATGTTGCTTAATATGATCACCGTCCTTTCTAGCGCTCACTGACGATAAACTGACCCTCCTGACCTGCCTCCCGGTGGCCCGGAAGAGTGCAGTAATAAACGAAAGTGCCGACCTGATCTGCGGTTACGGTAAAGGTCACTTCCGCGGTCTGTTCTTTGCGGCCGATCTCGGCCGTGCGAGCATCAAAGTCGGGAAAGAACAGATCGTGGGTAATGCCGTCGCCGTTGACCAGGATTGCCCGCACCATTGTGCCCGGCGCAACAACCAGAGTTGGGTTGACTACGCCTTCGATATCACCACCGACGCCGACGTAGATCATTTTCCCGTCACGAAAATCGGTACGCAGGGTGAATTCTTGCTGGTCCGGCGGAACAGATGGGGTCGGGCTGGATATTGGGGTCGGAGATGGCTTTACCTGTGGTGTTTCGGAGGGAGCAACGGCTGGCACCTCAAAGGGTGGCGTCAAGCCCGGACTTGTCGTGGCAATCTGCAGGGTCGGCGGTTGAGCAACGGCCGATGTAGTTTCGCCAAGCTGGTGGATTGCTTCTACGACTAGCTCAGGCTGCTGGAGGGCAATATCGTGCCCACTCTTTTCGGCAATGACTTGCTGGCTGTTAGATGAAAGCGCCACCAGTTGGCCGAGTGCGGGGTATTGTTTGATCAGATCGGATCCTGCCGATTGTCCTACCAACCAGGCAATCACTCCTAACCCAAGGATCAGCAGACATACGGCCATAGCAATCCGAACGCCCCACCATTGCAACCCGTGTGGGCGATTTACAACTTGCGGTTTGGTTATCATGTTTCATTTCCTCTTAGTTATTTGTTTATCGTTCTTATCTGTTACCTAAGCTTCAGCCGATTGGAAAGGGTTTGCAGGAAATGCAAGGCGAGGGAGGGATCTTCTTGGAGGCGGTGAAGCAACGTCTTCTTGTCAACCGTCAGAACCCGAGCGCGCCCTATCGCCCGTACCGTAGCACTACGAGCAGAAGCATCGAAGATCCCCATCTCCCCGAAAAAATCGCCTTCATCCAGAATAGTCAGGTGTTTCATGTCCATTTCCTGGAAAAGTATGACCTCGACCTGACCTTCGAGGATGACATACAGGCTATCACTCATCTCCCCTTGGCGAATGATGATTTCACCGTCCTCATAAACCTTTCCGAGGTCACTTTTAGGCATAATTAATCTCCTGTTGACCGTCCGCGTGCCAACCGGGTAAACAATGGCAGTTGCCGTGTATGAAGTCTATTCCAATGGCCGTCGCCCTGTAGGGCGCTTACTGCCAAATAGCGGATAAACCCTGCGAGGTAGGCTGGGTGAAGTGTGCGCTGGAAGATGTCGCGGTAGGGGGCGCTGCCGGTGAAAGTGTCCCACAGTATGGAGCTGGCCCTTCGCCGTCCGGCTGGTTTCCCCTGCTCGCCAATTATCATTTGCCGTAGGCCGCGACGGGCGAAACCCCGATGCTGAATCTGGCGCGAGGCGGCGAAGATGATCTTGCCGAAGCGGTTGTCATCGGTGATAGCCCGGCAGACAGGCCAGAAGTGGGCCTGGAAATCATCATGGCCGATGCCGTAAAAGATGACCGTCCTGGCTGCTGCTTTGGCGGTGCGATAGGCTGCCCCAATGCCGTCCTTGTACAGGCGACTTACGCCGCTGTCGCCGACAAACACCATCCGCTCGGCGAAGGGCTGAATCGCACCGCCGATCTGCATGCGGGGCATACAATGGCAGA
>Ga0209742_10001508_pt1 | contig 10482 bp, 8 predicted proteins | sample DeeMarSeWOR38_10_FD_187462 | JGI IMG/M metagenome (GOLD analysis project Ga0209742, IMG submission 187462) | Marine sediment microbial communities from White Oak River estuary, North Carolina - WOR-3-8_10 (SPAdes) (version 2) | ecosystem: Environmental > Aquatic > Marine > Intertidal zone >... | reverse complement strand
CTTCAGAGCGTTTAGGAACAGCCAAATAATCGATCTCCGGACCAAGTTCAAATTGGCTAAGGGTAACCTTATGTGGGGTTCCATCACTCGGGATGTCCGTGTCTCCAGGTACCTGGTAACTAATTATCGATTCATTCTCTTGAACCTGGGCTAGAGCCACATCGGCTGTTACTTCATCTACTTGAACGGCGAACTGGGGTGCCACGGGTTCAGCTAGTTCAGCCGCAGTCGTCACAGCTGCTGCCATCACATCAGGCTGGCGATCTTTCAGCATTCTTGGCATCGGTTGTGGAGGTTGGTACTCGTCAATGTACCAGGGTTTTAATTTGGGTAGACGCTGGCTTAACATAGGCCTGGCTGTCGAAACCACCAGAGCAACCCCATTCCAATCCTGGCCAGTGCGTTGGGTTACCTGGGCAATATTGGTGATCTGCAAGGATGGCCCGCTTCCTTGCTCTAATAATCTTATATCATAAAGCGGTTTCCAACTGGCGCTATTAACCACATAGCTCAACTCTGGCCGAAAAGTCCCTTCGTCGAACACTTCAAGATCGACGATTGCCTGGAACCGCTCCTTTGGCCGGGCGGATTTCAGGGAATTCAATTCCCGCTGTAGTTTATCCACCTGACGATTCAGACCACGCTTTCGTTTTCCAAGTTCCCGCATCGACGTCCGAAGCTGTAAATCCTGCTCCTCAAAGAAACGGGCAATTACCGCCTGATCCTCAACCTTGGTTCGGCCGTAAGCGAGTCCCCGAGCGTATTGTTTCGAAGCGCGACGCAAGCCATCTAAATATCCTACTTGCGCTTCTTGTACCGATTGCTCATCCTCCAATTCTCGAATTTCATCCTGGAGTTGCTCGATCTGGTCTTCCAACTCCCGCACTTTAACGATTGGCGTCTGTTCGTAATGCGTTCGGCGGACATCTACGCTCATTAAACGCACTTTGGCATGACCTTGACCTCTAACTCGAACTGATTCGGACAATAAAGACAGAGGTAGTTCGTCGAAGATCACTTTATGGGAGCCAGATTCCAATTCCACTTCTCCGCTCAAGGCAATTCTGGCCTGATTTGGGTAAACTGTCACGGATGTGATCTCTGCATCCAATACATATTCCATGGTCTCACTCAGGTTCCATCTTTATTTTCTAACCACGATTCCAGTGTGCGGCCGACTCGATGCAAGCTTTCAGGACTCGCTTTATCGGCCGTGTCTTCAACAGAATGATAATAGGGATAATCAAAATCAATGATATCTATTGCTGGTATCCCCAGCCGGGCGAACGGTAGGTGGTCGTCGATCAACGAATATTTTTGTTCTTGTATAAAGGCATCTTGAAAGCCCAGTTCGGCCGCCTTCTGCCATATTACTTGCCTCAGTGTTGGATCAGAATTCCCTTCATAGTATAGCTGTTGATCTGCATCGCCTACCATATCGACCAACACCATCGCTTCAGGTTTTAAATTTAAGCTGTTAGCCATGAAAGATGATCCGACGATCCAATCGTATCCAGGCATTCCCCCTGATCCTTGATCTTCTACATCAAAAAAAGCCAACCATATCTCATTATTGATTTGGTCGAGATCGAGGGTTTGGGCGAGCTCAAGCAGAACAGCCACTCCACTCGCTCCATCTACTGCACCAGGCACCGGTTCCTCACTGCCAGGTGTCTTGTCGGCGATCTTGCGCGTATCATAATGGGCACCGACGATGATCACCGGGCCAGCATCGATATTCGCCCGAGCAATGATGTTTCGACCCTCGATATCTCGATATAGGAACCTCTGTTCTTCCACCTCCCAGCCAAATTCCTCCAGTTTTGCGACGATATAATCACCAACTTCCACATGGCCAGGACTTCCAGGCCAGCGAGGTCCAAAAGCCATCTGGTCAAGCAAGTAAATATATGACCGTTGGCCGTCAAAAGTGCCAGCCTCAATATTTGCTGGTGTATTTTGTGTTGGGCTCGAAGACGGGGTTGGAGAAAGTTGAGGTGTGGGTTCCTGCAGAGGTTTGGGTACTGGCGTTCCAGTTGGTATTGTCGCTGGGGGTTGGGTTATCCTGGGTAGTTCGTTTGGTGGCCGGCCGCAAGCCACTAAGACCAGGAGGAACAAAGTCAGGACGATGATTCTCTCAATCGGACGAGAATTCTTCGGCAATACAATTCTCAGGAAAACAGTTTCGATCAATAGCACGAATGGCTAACTACCTGAGAATGGCAACTGTATACCGGCTTCGGCTGCCACTAGATCATATTTTAACCGCCGCTCCCGGGCGAAACGGCGCATACTGGTGAGCGCCCTATCGTGATAATAACGATAGCGCTCTTCCTTCGATAAACGGTGCTCGGCCGGTGGAAGCAGACCAAAGTTGGCCTTCATTGGCTGAAAGGATTTAGCCTCGGCATGAGTTACATAGTGGCACAAACCGCCTAGCATCGTACGAGTCGGATATATCAGTGGATGATCTCCCAATAGTAGCCGGGCTGCATTGATGCCAGCCACAAGACCACTGGCAGCATTACCCATATAGCCTTCAACGCCGACTATCTGGCCGGCGAAAAACAGATTTGCCCTCCCTCGATATTGCATCGTCGGTTGAAGCAATTCGGGTGAGTTAATGTATGTATTTCGATGCATCATACCAAAACGCATGAATTCTGCTCTTTCTAAGCCTGGTATCAATTGTAAGACTTGGCGTTGTGCACCCCAGCGAAGATTAGTCTGGAAGCCAACAACATTATAAAGCGTGCCAGCCAGATTATCTTGCCGTAATTGGACGACGGCATATGGCTTTTTGCCGGTTCGAGGATCCAGGAGGCCCACAGGGCGCATGGGACCGAATCTGATGGAATCCTTGCTGCGTTTGGCCATCACTTCTATCGGCAAACAGCCCTCGAAAAAGTTGGCGTTTTCACGTTCAAAGTCACGCAGCGTAATTTGCTCAGCCGATACCAGAGCATCGTAAAAGGCCTCGTATTCAGCTTTTGTCATCGGACAATTAATATAATCGCCATCCACCTGGCTGCCTTCTTCGTAACGAGAAGCCCGGAAGGCGATGTCCATATCGATTGATTCGTAACTGACGATGGGCGATAGGGCATCATAGAAATACAGGTAACCCTGTCCAGAGAGCTGGTCGATAGCTTGTGCTAAGGGGCTGGAGGTCAGCGGTCCACTGGCGACGATACAAGGAGTATCGGGTAATTCTGTCACCTCCTGACGGATTATCTCGACGTTATCGTGATTCGATAACTTTTCGGTGACCATTTCGGCAAAAAGCTGGCGATCGACTGCCAATGACGAGCCAGCCGGCACGGCCGTGGTCTCAGCACAAGAGAGGATCAGGGATCCCAATCCCTTTAACTCAGCTTTTAACAGGCCAGGCGCTTTGTATGGCATGACCGAACCCAGTGAATTGCTGCACACTAACTCTGCCAGATCTTCGGAGACGTGGGCTGGCGTCGTCTTTTCCGGCCGCATCTCGAATAGTTTCACCTGGATGCCAAGTTCGGCCGCTTGCCAGGCCGCCTCGCATCCGGCAAGACCCCCACCTATGACTATAATTTCAGCCGTCATATTTCAATTTTAACACATGCATCGATATTACGGCGTCCGTTCGCTACACTTCATTCTTTATCCAATCCCCTCAACTTCTCCAAGATTTGACGTGCATGTGCATCGTCGGGATCCGCTTTCAGGGCTCGATCGAACCAGTATTTGGCATCATCATATTCTTTGCGGTCACGGTAGATTAGGCCGATGTTATAGGCCACGTTTGGAGCGATTGGATTAATATCGAGGGCGTGCTGGAAAGCCTTAATCGCCTTTTGCTGATCTTCATCTCGTGCCAGAACTGGATTCCCAAGATAAGCAGCCCCCAAATTCGTCCAGAACATCGGATTGTCGGCTGCAAATTCTCTCATGGGTTCTAACACTTCGACGGCACGCTTAAACCGTTTGGACAAAATATAAGCAGCTCCCAGGTTAATGCCTGCATCAACATGGTCAGGAACAAGCTTATGGGCTTTAACTAATAGCGGCAATGCCTCGGCCGGCTGGCCTTGTTGTAACAACTGCGACCCTTCACGATACAAACGGTCAAATGAGTCGTCTACCATCACAAGTTGCTCCGGATTGGAGAATCAACAATAAAAAAGGCGATCTCAGGTGCAGCTTACCCATGCACGCTTTCGATAAAGGATAATGGAGTCAAGACTTCGATCTGGGCAAGCCGAAGAAGAATAAGCTCATCAAGAAAAAACCGACCAGTACGGCCACCAACCATATGCCGCCCTGTTGCCAGAGTCGTTCTGGGAAAGATTGGGGTGACAAATCCTCTAGCCATTCCTCGTTCAATTCCTCCAATGTCCGGTCGATCGCTCTGGTCGTCACCGACTGGCAATCAGCGCCATCAGCTAAAGCTCGTATCATCTGCAATATGGCAAAGTTTCCGTATTCAGCCTGGATGTAGCGGATGAATGATGAACTTTGGGCATAAGCGATCAGCGCTTTACTGCTCTCTGTCGGGAAAGATTGGCACAGTTCGGCAAAGGGTATCGTGCTATTTGTAATTACCGCCTCTTCCAGGATAGTCTCGTAATCGCCGTTGGCCGCTTCCTCAAATAAGGTGGCCAGACCCTCGTCGAACCAAATCGGGATAGCCCCATAATTCGCACCAGTTGCCTCATAGAGTAACATGTGGCTTAGTTCATGCGGAATGGTCTTTTCCAACTCAATTGCGGCCGTTCTTGGGTTTGTCGCCGAAACCAGGATGACGCCCAGATCGGGATGGGCATGCCCGCCAACCCAATCCCGCCCTGTCAATCGTAATGCAGCCCGTAAGTCATCAGCCGAAGGATAGACATAGATCCGGAGAGGATTTGGTGGCTCAAAAGGAATGTAACTTTGTTGGCGAGGTAATGCCTTGACAACGGCATCCATCGCCGCCTGACCAACACTGGCATCATCACCTGTCCAAAACACAACCATGCCGTCTTTTTCAAGCTTTTCCCAGGTATATTGGTCATGGACGTAATCAATATGGGCTTCAGGCAATGTGACAGCATTCCCATCTTTGTCCTCTACAAGCCACCAGTAAGTGACGGTGGTAAATGGAGCCAGACGGTACTGGGTTAAATCGAGGGATTGTTCAATTTGAATCTCTTTTTTGGAGTTGATTTCCACCTCAGTTGTCAGCGTATTCGGTAACTCAGGTGCACGTACAAACAAGGTTACATTTTCGATGGGCACCTCACTCTGGGCTGATAATCTGAAGCGCATGATCTGTCCATAACGATAATCCACTTCTGATTTCGCAGTAATTGGCATTTCTTCCTGCCCATATACCATGTTTGGGAAAAACAAAGTAAGCAGAATCAAGGTTATGAAGGGTAAGAATTTCGTTATGGCACGAAGGGTGCGGGATGGCCGGGATTTATAAAGAGAGGGCATTAAAGCAATAGGATTATAGTGGTCAGAATGCCATTTGTATTCTGCCAAGATCAAGACTCCCTTGTTCACAAGCTAAGCAGCGTAATCACCAAGGGTAGTGTAATTGCACTGAGCAGAGTTGACAATACTACTGTGCTAGTAACCAATCCCGGGCGAACGTCGAATTCAGTGGCCAAGATAGTGGTTATGACGGCCGTTGGCATACTAGCTTCGATGATCGACGTAGCCCTACTTAAACCTTGTAAACCCATGAAGCCAGCCACTAAAACAGCGACGACAGGTCCAATTACCAACCGAATCATCGACGCCGGGATTGCCAACCGCACCCTGGTTATGCTTTTTAAATCGGCAATTTGCATGCCCAGCACGACGAGCATCACCGGTATCGCGCCGGCGGCCGCAATTTCAATACTGCGCATCAACGGTGAAGGAATCGGAATAGACAATGAATACACGATAAGGGCCAATAACACCGCGTAGGGGGCTGGCAACCGGACGAGACGCCTTAGAGAATCTTGCCAGCTAGCCTGTCCCATTGAGGCGATAAAGACGCCTAATGTAAACACCAATATCGTACTGATCCCGAAATAGATTGAAGCCCTGGCGAGACCTTCCTCCCCAAAACGAAGCTGGTTAAGGGTAAGACCATAGTTACCACTGTTGACGATCATGACCACCAGAATTAAAGCAACAATATCAATTCGTGGCAGTCTCATTAGCTTGCCTGCCATGAAGGCAACCATAGCCATCATTAACGTGACAGCAACTGCAAAAACTCCTAACTGCAGGAGCTCCCATCCTGGCAAACCAGAATTTACCAGAGTAGTAAAGACAAGGGCGGGCGAGAAGGCGTAGAAAGATAGGCTAGAAAGCGTTTTTTTATCTAAGCCTAACCTCTTTCTTAATCCATACCCGATCGAAGCAACGAGGAATATGGGAAGGATGTTTTGAAAGAATACGTTGAAAAAACCGCTCACTAAGTCCGCCGGTTATGCACTGGGAAACGCGTCATTATCCAGATCATTTTCCCAGTCAAACAATGATAAGTCAATATCACTGTCTAACCAGCCCATTTCTTCAATCGCTTCAATGGCCGCATTATGCACGTCTGACGCCTCTGGATCTATAACCAGATCCTGTAGGACCTGTTCGGCTAGATCGCCACCAATTTGTCCCATGGCAGCAATAGCCATCAGTCGCACCTCTAATTCTTCATCCCAAACTAATTCGGCCAGATTAGGGATGAAATCGCTGCTCCCAATTTCACCAGCCGCTCGAGCCGCTTCGATTCGCATCTCCATCGTCGGGTTAAGCATCTCATCGATGATGATCGGCAACCATCGCGCGTCTGCGCTTCGGCCCATGGCAAATACGGCACTGATCTGCATATCTGGATCGCCTTCGTCATAGGCCTGTTCAATAAGTGAAGATACACGTAAATGAGAAGCCGCTCCCAACGATTCCAGTGCCGCGCGTTTTACACTCTGAGGCGTTTCTTCGGAATCTATCTGGCCAATCAATCTTTCAACGATTGGCGAGATGTTTTCGTATGGAATTTGCTGCCATTCACCCATCAAAACGTAATGACCGAGTGTAGCCGCTGCTAAGGATCTAACCTCAGTATCCGCATCTGACTCCATCAACCTGATGATTGGATCTATCAAGGCCAAACGGTCTGTATCCCATAAGCCATCCAGAGAAGCCATGCGGACTGATGGCGCCTCGTCTGCCAGACAATGGCTGAAAACCTCAGAAAAATCTACCTGGAAATTTTCCTCGCTGATATCGGCCAGGTGACGGATGATGACTCGTCGTCGTTCTTCCTCGATTCCCGACCACTCTGTACAAAAATGGTCCAATTCGTCAGGTGAAAGATCTGAAAGCTGGAATAACATCGGAATAGATATCGGTCGGTCGCTTCTGAGCGAGTTCATGACATCTTCGATTGTATATTTGTTTTCGTTTATCATATTTCTCTCAAAAAAGAAGATTAGAGATCGCTGGCCAATCCCTAATCTCTTTCTCTGCATTTGCGGTATGCAAATGTTGAAGTCAGATTTTTAACAAATTAGAACGGAATGATCGGGTTAACGATATCCTGAATTATGATTAAAACCATCAAACCAAGTAGAACAAGCATGCCCACTAGGTGAACCATACCTTCTCTTTCCGGTTCGATCCGCCGGCCCCGTACGGCTTCGACCAAAACAAATGTTATCCGGCCTCCATCAAGGGCTGGTATCGGCAATAGGTTGGTGAAGCCTAAAGCCACGCTAATTACCGCCGCAAACCACAATAAAGGGAACCAATCCCGTTGTGTTGCCGTTTCTTCGGCGGCCCGGCCGGCGAGCTGGCTGATGCCAACCACACTAATTGGTCGTGCCTCGTTGGCTGTAATCTGACCTTGAATCAACATGATAGGGGCGCGCAAAGTACCCCAGATGACATCTACAATAGTTTGACCAGCTTGTTTTAGGGAAGTGATTGGATCGCTTGGGATCTTCTCTCCTGTCGCCCGATCGGCGATTCGAATACCTGTTGGTCCTTCCTGGCCTTCGGTATATTCTCCAGGCGATCGTGGTGTCATAATCAGTGTAATTTCTTCACCAGCGCGAAAAACAACTACTTCTAATGGCTGGCCAGCATTGGCATAGACTTCTTCTCTAACGACCCCCGAACTATCGGCTTCACGTCCATTGATCTCAAGGATGGTATCGCCCGCCATCATGCCAGCAACCATAGCAGGGGAATCCACCATCACATCGTCCACGATAGGTCGGTAACGGGGTGGTCCAATCATAAAAGCAATCCAAAGCAAGACGATAGCAAAGAGAAAATTTGCACCAGCGCCAGCCGACAGTGTAAAAAGGCGAGCCTTTTTGGAAGCTGCTGCCAGACCGCCTTCAACTGTTGGGTCGTCTTCGCCTGCAGGGCGAACAAAACCACCAACTGGAATCCAATTTAACGAATAAATCGTATCACCCCGCTTAAAGAGCTTGACCGCACGGGGAGGGAAACCGAGTCCAAATTCCTCGACCTTGATTCCAGAAAGCCGGGCAGCAACAAAGTGACCCAATTCGTGTATCAGAATGATGGGCGTTAAAACGAGAATGAACGCACCGATAGTCCACCAAATAGTCATGATGTTTAATTATCCTACTTACTTCAAACGTTTTCATTAATATGATACGATGAAGCATTCAATTCACATATTTTTGCATTATACGCCTACGGCCGATCGGAGGGCAACCCCCGAAAAGTAACGCTAACACCTTTCTAACAAGGATGATAAACAAGGCCGACAAACTGGATTAATCGGCCAGCGTCAACAGTTCACTTGGGTTTAGTTTGATCGAAAGGTATCTACAATCTGTGGGCAAAGCTACGGTCGAATCAAAGGCCAGTTTCAATAAAAACTCGTTTTCTCCGGCCATTATTGTGATCGTGACTATCTGGAGCCGACCACGAAATGAAACATCGGACAGTTTTCCTCGTATCACATTGTCGCCAGCGGTTTTTTGCGAAATTATTTGACCCGCTTCAGGCCGGATCAGGAGGGTATGGATATTTCGAACGGGTTTAACCAATTTCTCTACTCGAAATTCACCAATCGAGGTCTTGACCAACGGTGGATCAAAACTGGTGACCTCGGCCGGTAACAAGTTCTGCATGCCTAAAAAGCGGGCCACGAAAGCATTTTTCGGATGTCGATACAAAGAAATCGGTGTGCCCTCTTGTTCGATTTTTCCGGCATTCATTACAAAAACCCGGTCAGCTATCGCGAAAGCCTCTTCTTGATCGTGCGTGACGTAGATGGAGGTCATGCCCTCTGGAGCCGTGGGCTGCCTTTCACCGTCATTGGCATGTGAAGCAACTTCGTCACTATCTGTTAGCTGAGCGGAGCCAATTGATTTCAGAATAGCCCTAAGCTCGCCCATTAGCCTTTCGCGCAACGCTCTGTCCAGCGATCCCAGTGGTTCATCTAGGAGCATCAAATTTGGGGAAGGAGCCAGAGCTCGAGCCAAGGCAACCCTTTGCTGTTCGCCTCCTGACAATTCGTAAACACGCCTATCGCCAAAACCAGCCAGGCTAACGAGGTCCAATACTTGATCGACCCGTTCTTTCTGTCTTTCAGGTTTCCAATGTTGCATACGCAGACCAAAGGCAACATTTTGTGAAACACTCTTGTGCGGGAACAAGGCATAATCTTGGAATACCATGCCGAAACCACGCCTATGCACTGGAATTCCGGTGAGGTCACGGCCACGTAAAAACAACTGACCGTTATCGGCTGTCTCTAATCCAGCGATGATGCGCAAAAGGGTCGTCTTCCCACAGCCGCTTGGACCGAGTAAGGCGACAATTTCACCCTGTTCCACCCTTAGTGTAATACCTTGCAGAACGGCGAGCGAGTCAAATGACTTTTCGATTCCATAGAGTTCTAGTAGCATAGCCGGCCGTCGGCCTCTTAAAACTCCCCAATGTCCGCAAAACGAAATCGTTCGATGGCTATGAAGCCGGTGGCACAAACGATCATTAAAATGGTGCTCATAGCCAATGCCTGGCCAAAGTTCAAAGCACCAGGCTGACCAAGAAATCTCTGGATCGCAATCGGCATGGTTAAGAAACCACTGTTAGGACGGATGATGAAGCTGGTTGCCCCGAATTCGCCCATACTAACCGTGAAGGCAAAAACGGCCGCAACTAACAATGCCCGGCTCATGATCGGTAGATCTACTTCCCGCCAAACTCGAATTGGTGAAGCCCCTGATATTGTCGCAGCCTCTCGAATGCTCGGCCGGATCCCTTGTAAGACTGGTAATAAACTACGTACGACGAAGGGAAGGGCTACTAAAGTATGGGCGATCAGGACTAACCAAGCCGACGTGCGCAAACGATCCATGGTTAGGACATAGGCAAATCCTAATGTGACGGCCGAAGCACCCAAAGGCAACATGAATACCGGATCGAGCCACCCCCGCCAGCGATTAGGACTAGTTAAAAGCAGAGCACTCAATGATCCAA
>Ga0209742_10001503_pt1 | contig 10494 bp, 7 predicted proteins | sample DeeMarSeWOR38_10_FD_187462 | JGI IMG/M metagenome (GOLD analysis project Ga0209742, IMG submission 187462) | Marine sediment microbial communities from White Oak River estuary, North Carolina - WOR-3-8_10 (SPAdes) (version 2) | ecosystem: Environmental > Aquatic > Marine > Intertidal zone >... | reverse complement strand
GCTGATTGATGCACGTGTGCCCGGACTCAGCGCCACGATGGGTGCACAGCAGCCGCATCTCTTCTCGGACACTGCGGTGTTCGTCGCGCGCGCGGACGTCGAGAAGATGCAGGAACTCGTGAACGCCGTGGAGGCGGTAGTGCGTCTGCCTCCATATCGCGAAGAAGCGCTGCGCGCTGCCGGACGAACCTTCCCAACTGGCACGCGCGGGGCTTTTTGCTCGTATGACTTTCACCTCACGCCTGCTGGGCCGAGACTGATCGAGATCAACACGAACGCTGGCGGCGGCGTCCTAAGTGCACTGCAGCAGCAGGCCCAAGCGCTCGAACGTGCCGGCGTAAAGGGTTTCACGATGGGCGACGTCGCTCCGAGCCAGATCGAGGACCGGTTTGTTGACATGCTTGAGGCGGAATGGCGCCTAATCCGACGCGATGGCGCGCTGGAACATGTTGCCATCGTCGATGATGTGCCGCGCGAGCAATTTCTCTACCCGGAGTTCGCCCTGTTTGCCGCCGCCCTCGAACGCCGTGGCATGCAGGTCGTGATCGCCGACCCGCGTGAGCTGATGCTCTGCCATGGGCGGCTGTGGCACGACGAGACGCCAATCGACCTTATCTACAACCGGCTCACGGATTTTGCGTTGGCTGAAAGCGCGCACACCGCCGTGCAAGAGGCGTATCGACACCAGCATGCCGTGGTGACGCCAAATCCACAGGCGCATGCGTTGTATGCCAACAAGCGCAATCTGGTGCGCTTGAGCGACGAGCAATGGCTACGCGATATCCACGTTCCGGATGGGATAGTCGCGACGCTCGTCGAATGCATTCCAGCGACGGGCAGCGTCACCCCCGAGAAGGCGGATTCTTACTGGGAGACTCGCAAGCAATGGTTCTTCAAGCCCGCCACCGGGTTTGGCAGTCGGGCGGCCTACCGCGGCGACAAGGTCACCAAGCGAGTCTTCGAGGAAATCGCCATGGGCGGCTACGTCGCCCAGGCGTTCGCGCCGCCTGCCGAGCGCCGTGTTGAGACGACGGATGGCAGCGTGAAACTCAAGTTCGATGTGCGCCTCTTTGTCTATGACGGTGCGGTGCAGCTGATGAACGCGCGACTCTACCAGGGACAGACCACCAACTTCCGCACCCCTGGTGGCGGTTTGGCACCTCTCCTCTACCCCGCAACATGACGCCAGGACAATCGCAGCAACCGTCCATTGGCATGCTCGCGCGCGGCGCCGACGTTCACGTGGAGACTATCCGCGCCTGCTAGATCGAGGACGCGTTTTCAAGACGTCGCTGCGCGCGTCCAGGACCTACGTGCGATGAGAAACGGGGCTAGTTGAATCCGTAGCGCCGCAACTTGCGATAGAGCGTGCGCTCGCTAATGCCCATGGCCTGGGCTATCGAGCGGCGATGGCCGCTGTAGCGCTGCAGCAGTTCGGCCAGATAGCTCGCCTCCACGTCGCGCATGGTCGGCCCCTCGTTCGCTCCCGCCTGCTTGTTATTGGCCACTTGCCCGAGGCGCGCGAGCCGCTCGCCCATAAGCCGCTGGCCGTCAGGCTGCGGGACCACGTAGCCCTTGACCTGTACCTGCTCCTCGCGGCCATGTGGGTCATAGTGCAGGTGCAGCAGGTCACTGCCGCGGCCCTCCTCAAACGCCGCGCGGTGCGGGCAGGCCTCGCCATGCTGCCAGCAGGGACTATTCAGCTTGTGCGATACCTCGTAGCAGGCGCGCCCAACGACCTGGGAGGCATTTACCCCATAAGCCGACTGGTAGGCGCTATTAGCGGCCACGATGGCATACGACTCGTCAATCAGAACGAAAGGTTGATCGTGCGAGTCAATCAGTGCTTGCAAGGTTGTGTTGATGGTCATGCTGGATCTCCCGTCGGTTCAATGTCCCATGCCACCCCAACGTGGCATTTCGACATCTGCGGCTCCTGACATGCATGACATGCCAGACTGACAATCCTGTCAATGATGCAGGGCAAAGTACGGAAAGCTACGCATCAGAGAATTCACAGCATGTTAAGAAGATTCCCCTTAGTCTCTGATTCGCCTATGCTTTGGCCCCCATGTCGCTTCCCAACCTGCGCCTCAGCAAGAACGAGGACCGGCGCCTACGCGCCGGTCATGTCTGGATCTTTAGCAATGAGGTCAACATTAAGGAAACGCCGCTCACGGCGTTCGAGCCCGGACAGGCAGCCATCATCGAGGATGCCGCCGGCCGGCCGCTCGGCAGTGGCTATGTCAATCCCAACGCGCTCATTTGCGCGCGGCTGGTTTCGCGTGACCCGCAATACGTTCTCGACCAGTCGCTGCTTACGCATCGCTTCAACATTGCACTCAGCTTGCGCGAGCGACTCTTCGATCAGCCGTTCTACCGACTGGCCTTCGGTGATAGCGACGCCCTGCCCGGTCTGATCGTCGATCGGTATGGCGAGATCGTGGTGGCGCAGTTGACCACCGCCGGTATGGAGCGCGTCAAGGGAGAGATCATCGGTGCGCTGAACAAGGTGCTGAAGCCGCGGACCATCATCCTGCGCAATGACGTGGCGAGCCGCCAGCTTGAAGGGCTGCCGGGTTACGTGGAAACCGTGCAGGGTGAGGCACCCGACGCGATTGTGCTGGAGGAACACGGCGTGAAGTTCGAAGTGCCGCTGCTTACCGGCCAGAAGACCGGGTGGTTCTACGACCAGCGCATGAATCGCTCGCGGTTGCGCGCCTATGCGCGCGGTGCGCGGGTGCTCGACGTATTCAGCTATCTTGGCGCATGGGGACTGCAAGCCGCTGCGGCGGGCGCCGAGTCGGTAACCTGCGTCGACAGTTCCGCGCGCGCGGTGGAGGGCATTACCCGCAATGCGGCGCTGAACGGAATGCAGGACAGGGTGAGCGTGCAGCGCGAGGAGGCCTTCGAGGCGCTAGCCCGCCTACGTGCCGACCGTGAGCGCTTCGATGTCGTCATCATCGATCCGCCCGCATTCATCAAGCGGCGCAAAGACATCCCGCAGGGCACCATGGCCTACCAGCGACTCAACCAGGCCGCCATGCAGGTGCTCGCGAAGGACGGCATGCTGGTGTCCTGCTCCTGCTCCTACCACATGGCGCGCGAGAAACTGCGCGACATCCTGCTGAAGAGCAGCCGCCACCTCGATCGCTTCATGGCACTCGTTGAGGAAGGTCACCAGGGTCCGGATCACCCCGTCCACCCAGCGATTCCCGAAACCGCCTATCTGAAGGTGTTTTTTGCGCGTGTGCTCCCAAGCTGATCAGCCCCCACGCCTCCGCACGCGGCGCCGGCGGACGACCGCATGGCTTGGTGTTGCGCTCGCGATCGCTGTAGCAACTCCGTCGGGGCACGCGCATGAACGGGCAACGGTGCCGGACCGACCCGGCCGTCGTCGAAACCTACCGCGAGGCGGCCGAGCACAGGGTTGAGGCCTGCAAACCAGGCGACGCTAAAGACCAATAAATTATTCCAGATCTACGCCTGCATACCGAAAAAATATCCGGCTTGCAAAACCCCTTGGCAGTCCCCCATCCTAACCGCGCGCATCGCCGAAATCCGGCGACACGCGCGTGAACCGACAACACACACTTGAAGAGGAGCACCATGCTGAAATTTCTCGCCAAGAGCGCAGTAATTGCCTTGATTGTTGCGTTCGCTTCTAGCCCGGCTGCGATGGCGGCGGAAGCGGGCAGGAAACATCACGTCATTTTTCACGTGACCGATAGCGACCAGATCAAATGGAATCAGGCGTTGAACAACGCCGCCAATCTGCAAAAGGCGGTCGGCAAGGAGAACATTGAAGTCGAAGTCGTCGTGAACGGCCCCGGCCTCGATATGATGAAGTTTGAATCTCCGGTCGGCAGCCGCATGAAAGAAGCCATGAACAATGGCGTCTCTCTGCTCGCCTGTGCCGCCACTATGAGAGCGGCGAAGATTACAGAGAAGGACCTGTATCAGGGAGTGAAGACCGTACCGGGCGGTGTTGGTCAGATTATGAAAAGACAGGAAGCCGGCTGGACCTACATCAAGATCTGATGCGTTCGCGGTGTCCGCACTCCACAAGAAAAGGGGGTCGACTCGGCCCTCTTTTTTTTCACTGCCTCGGTGAGGCTCTCTGGCCGCCGCCGAGTTGCCGGCCCAATACGCCACAACCAGCGAGACAGCCGGGCGATCGCCTCAGCAGACCAGCGCCCACTTAGATCTTGGGGAGCGTCACACCGCGTTGACCCTGATACTTGCCACCGCGATCCCTGTAGGAAGTCTCGCAGATCTCGTCGCCACCGATGAATAGAACCTGCGCCACGCCTTCGTTGGCGTAGATCTTCGCTGGCAATGGGGTGGTGTTGGAGAACTCGAGTGTCACGTGCCCCTCCCACTCCGGTTCCAGCGGCGTCACGTTTACGATGATGCCGCAACGCGCATAAGTAGATTTACCGAGGCAAATCGTAAGCACCTCGCGCGGGATGCGGAAATACTCCACGGTGCGGGCAAGCGCGAACGAGTTGGGCGGAATGATGCAGACCTCGCCCTTGAAATCGACGAACGATTTCTCGTCGAACTGTTTCGGGTCGACGATTGTCGAGTTAATGTTCGTGAAGATCTTGAATTCGTCCGAACAGCGGATATCGTAGCCGTAGCTCGAGGTCCCGTAGGACACGACTGCCCCCTTCTCGTTGCGCTTGATCTGGTTCGGCTCGAACGGCTCGATCATGCCGTGTTCGGCCGCCATGCGCCGGATCCACTTGTCTGACTTGATGCCCATCGGGCGCGTATTGTGCCGGAAAGCCCCCCCAACGCAAAGAGGCCGGAGCTTCGCTCCGGCCTCTTTGCCACGGCGCATGCGCGCTAGCGATCTCAGGTGTTCTGGATAACGATACTCGGGAACTTGGCGGAGAAATCGCGCTTCTGCAGCGAGAGCTTGGCCGTCACGCGCCGTGCGATCTCGCGGTAAATCTGCGAGATGCGGCAGTCCGGATCGGCGATCACCGTCGGGCGACCGGCGTCGGTCTCTTCACGAATGCGAATGTCGAGCGGAAGCGAGCCGAGAAAATCGACGTCGTAATCGTCCGCCATCTTCTGGCCGCCACCCGCGCCAAAAATATGCTCCTCATGACCGCACTTGGAGCAGATATGCGTGCTCATGTTCTCAACAACGCCTAGCACCGGGATCTCGACCTTCTCGAACATCTTGAGTCCCTTTCGGGCGTCGAGCAGCGCGATGTCCTGCGGGGTCGTCACAATCAACGCACCGGTGACCGGCACCTTCTGCGCGAGCGTCAACTGGGTATCTCCGGTACCGGGCGGAAGATCGACGATGAGATAATCCACGTCCTTCCAGCTGGTGTCGCGCAGCAGCTGCTCGAGAGCCTGGGTGACCATCGGACCGCGCCAGATCATTGGGGTCTCTTCATCTATCAGGTAGCCGATCGACATCGACTGAAGGTGATAGCTGATGATCGGCTCGAGCGAGTGACCATCCTTCGACTCGGGCTTCATCTTCACGCCCAGCATGCGCGGCTGCGACGGACCGTAAATATCGGCATCGAGGATACCGACGTTCGCGCCCTCTACCGAAAGCGCGAGCGCCAGATTTACCGCCACGGTCGACTTGCCGACGCCGCCCTTGCCAGAAGCAACGGCAATGATGTTCTTGATGTTAGGAATGGGCTTCACGCCCTTTTGGACGCCGTGCGACTCGATCTTGGACGAAACCTTGATGGTGGCGTTCTTCGCCCCGGCGCCGATCACCTTCTCCTTGAGCTTGGCGGCAAGCCCGTCCTTCCAGCCAGCGGCCGGGTAACCGAGCTGTACGTCTACGGTAACGTTGTCGCCATCCACGGCAATGTTCTTGACCGCCTTGGCGCTCACCAGATCCTTCTCGAGATACGGGTCAATGACTTCCTTGAGCGCCGTCTCAACCTGCAATTGGGAAACCGCCATCGCAATTACTCCACAGACCGGTGTGTAAAAGGGTCGCCATGCTACACTGCGCCCGCCCAAAAGTCATTTTCAGGGGCGACGTAACCCCCGGATTTCCCTTATCATATTGGGGTCAAAATGCACGAACGCCGCCGTTAGCGGCGCTCGCCCCGGAAACCGCATGCCACAACAACAACGCCGGATCCTCGTCACCAGCGCCCTGCCCTATGCAAACGGGCCGATTCATCTCGGGCACCTGGTCGAGTATATCCAGACCGATATCTGGGTACGCTTCCAGAAACTTCAAGGTCATGAGTGCTGGTATGTGTGCGCGGACGACGCCCACGGCACGCCGATCATGCTGCGCGCACAACAGGAAGGCATCACGCCGGAGGAGCTGATCGCGCGCATGCATGCAGAGCACCGCAGCGATTTCTCGGACTTCCTCGTCGATTTCGACAATTATTACTCAACCCACTCTGCCGAAAATCGCGAGCTGGTGGCGTTGATTTATCAGCGTCTGCGCGACGCGGGGCATATCAACCGGCGCACCATCCAGCAGGCCTACGATCCGGTCAAGAAGATGTTTCTTCCGGATCGTTTCATCCGAGGCGAATGCCCGCGCTGTGGCACGAAGGATCAGTACGGCGACTCTTGCGAAGTGTGCGGCGCTACCTACGCGCCGACTGAGCTCAAGAACGCCGTGTCGGCGCTTTCAGGCGTGCCGCCGGTACAAAAGGAATCGGAGCACTATTTCTTCAAGCTCGGTGACTTTGAAAACGCCTTGCGTGCCTGGCTGTTTCCCGACATCACCGCACCGCGCCACGTGCAGGCGGAGGTTGCGAACAAACTAGACGAATGGTTCGCAGCCGGCCTGCAGGACTGGGATATCTCGCGCGATGCACCCTACTTTGGCTTTGAGATCCCCGACGCGCCCGGCAAGTACTTTTATGTTTGGCTCGATGCGCCAATCGGTTACATGGCGAGCTTCCAGAACCTGTGTGCCCGGGCCGGCCTGAAGTTCGCGGAGTTCTGGGATCCCGACAGCAGAGCCGAGCTCTATCACTTCATCGGCAAGGATATTCTTTACTTCCACGCGCTGTTCTGGCCGGCGATGCTGGAGGGAAGCGGCTTTCGCAAACCGAGCGCCGTCTTTGCGCACGGTTTTCTCACTGTGGATGGTCAGAAGATGTCCAAGTCGCGCGGCACATTCATCAACGCGCGCGCCTATCTCAATCATCTGGACCCTGAATACCTGCGCTACTACTTCGCGGGAAAACTGGGGCCGCACGTCGAGGACATCGACCTTAATCTCGATGACTTTACCGCAAGGATCAATTCGAACCTGGTCGGCAAGTACGTGAACATCGCGGCACGCAGTGCGGGATTCATCGAGAAACAGTTTGCCGGTCGCCTCGCCGCCTCGCTTGATAACCCGGAGCTTCTTGCCGAGGTGCAAGCAACGGCCGGCGCCATTGCCACGCACTACGAGAACCGCGAGTTCGCGGAGGCAATGCGTGTGGTGATGGCGCTGGCGGACCGAATAAATGAATATGTCGACGCCACCAAGCCGTGGGTGCTCGCAAAGAACCCGGCCCAGGCGCAGCGTCTGCACGCCGTATGCAGCACCAACCTGAACCTGTTTCGGCTGTTATCGCTTTATCTCAAACCCGTTCTGCCAGCATTAGTTGCGCGTGTCGAACGGTTCCTCGATGTGGCGCCGCTTCGCTGGCCGGACGCCTCAACCCTGCTGACGGACCACACCATTCGACCCTACGAGCATCTCGCCACGCGAGTAGAGCCGAAGCAAATCGAGGCCATGCTTGACGAATCGAGAGAATCCCTGAAGATGAATGAGACCAAGCCAACCGAAACTGCCGCCTCCACCGGTGAAGCGATCAAGCCGGAAATCAGCATCGACGACTTTGCCAAGGTCGATCTACGCATCGCGCGAATCGTTAGCGCCGGATTTGTCGAGGGCGCCGACAAGCTGCTGCAGCTCACCGTAGATCTTGGCGAGGGGCGAACGCGTAACATCTTTGCCGGCATTCGATCGGCCTACGACCCGAAAACACTCGAAGGAAAGCTTACGGTGGTGGTCGCAAACCTCGCGCCCCGCAAAATGAAATTCGGTGTGTCGGAAGGCATGGTGCTGGCGGCGGGACCGGGCGGCAAAGACCTGTGGATCCTTTCGCCAGATAACGGGGCACAGCCCGGCATGCGGGTGAAATAGCGGCAGCGCACCTTCGTCATTAGCGCGCCGACGGCCGAACGCGGGTTTTCCGCGCTGGCCCAGCGAACATCCGGGAAGAACCTTTACGCAAGAGGCCCGGGTGACGCACAAATCGGAGCGCGGTATCGGCATCGCTTTTCTCGGGACAACCTCGCGATCCTCCTGAAGTCACCGGACGCGCGCGGGTCCAGATGCTTGGGGACGATCGCTGAGTCTGTGTTTCCAACTTGACTCTGACATATTAGTTCGCCACCGGCGATTTGAGCTGTGATTCCAGTCGCTGATTGTAAACATCCCAATCGTCCCAGCACGCCGGCCATGCCGGATCGGCTGGCGTGCGAAATGGGGAATAGTGGGAATGCGAAGCCGGGTTACCTCTGCGCCGAACGGCGCCCGGGAACATCCAATCCTCGGCCGTATAATAGGCGCCGGCCCATTCGGTGACGCGCGGCGCGCCATTCAGGCGGAAGCGCGCCCGCACGGTCCAAAAATACCAGCTACAGTAGGAGAGCTCCTCTTCCATCTGGTGCTGACTTTCCCGCAAACCAAACCGCGCATAGACCGGGCGCGGGAGCAGTGACATGGGCCCTTTATGTTCACTGCGACCCTCGTAGACCTGCAAATCGTAGACGACATCTGTAATTGTCGCGCCTCCAGCGTTCGGGGCCTGAAAATCGAAGCTGCGTGGGAACGGCTCCCACTCAAAGCGCGGAGACAGCGTCGTCACATCGGCGAATTCTACAAAATTTGAGGCAGTTCGACTCTTCGGAGGGCGTGAGATGGAGAAAACATTCGCTTGCCGTACGGTTGTTATCAGTGGTGGCTGGATCGGTCGCAGGACAAATGTTGGCGCCGAGGGAGTTGAAACAGATGACGCCTCCTCTGGCGGCTGCTCCTGCGTCGCGGTGACGCCGCGATCCTTGGCGCGGGCCGCATCGCCTCGGGGATAGTACAGAAGATAAAACTCATCGACTATTTCCCTCGCTGCCGATGCGTAGCCGGTGCTGATCGCTTCAAGAAGCGGTCTGCCACCGTCTTGTCTCCACTTCTCGGGGGTACGACAACCGAGACGAAAAAGCAACTGGAGTTGATCGCGCTCCTTTCCGGTGCGGCCATCGATCTTGCGGGCGGCCACCGTCATGCTGAGACAGAGAGCTGCCCCCTTCTGGCCGGAACTCTCGAGCCTCAATTCCAACACCCGAAGCTCGAGCACACTCGCGTAGCCGGGGAATTGCCCCGGCACATAGCGTGGCATTTCTTCGGTGCCCTGCTGTCCCGCCGATGCCTCGACGACCTCGGCCCGGACGTCCTGTCCGCCCAAGTAATCTGCCGCCTCGTGCGCGATCGTTTGTGCCGTGCGCAGCCGTTCGAGTTCGCTCTGGAAACGGCCGATGGTCTCCTTAGACTTGTCGGCGCTCTCCGCTTCTGTAGCGCCATAAATCGCGCCAATCGTGACGCCAAACGGCAAACAAAGGAGAAAGCCGAGTGGGTCTCTGACTTCCGCGCATCCAAACAAGCCGGCAGCGGCGCCCTGCGCAGCACCGCTGCCCTTCCCGGTCACACCGAAGTCCACCACCACCTGCGGCGGGAACTGCGCCGGCACGATCGCGACCGGATACTCGCCCTGACGATCAAGGTCATAATAGCGGTCGGGACTCGACTCCAGAGTCGAACAACCGGTAAGGGAAATTGCGACTCCAAGAGAAATGCATCCAACCAATCGCTTCATGGCTGTCTTTCCTAAAGCGTAGGAAGTATAAACCACCAGCTTCTTGTCCTTCCAACATGCGCCGTACGGTCCCGCGGGCAATCCAGTCGCTGCCGCGCAGAGGCTTCCTGCAGACGCCCTTCCGCCTGCCTCATCCTGACAGCTCTTTGGCCATTGATCCGTGAGGCACACTCGCGATCCAGCGATAGGGTGGTGAGCGCTCCTGAGGCAGCGGTTGTGTCCGAGGCATCTCAGCGCAGCGAGCAAAAGGATCCGGGAGGTAAACGGCCGGACGGGGGCGGTCCGGTGAGACGGCGGCAGCGAGCCTTCACCACTAGCGCGCCGCCGTCGGGACGCGCGATTTCCTCGACTGGCTCAGTACATACCCGGGAAAAATCGTCTGGCTCTCCGCGCATAGTCGCTGTACGCAGGATAGTGTGTCCGCAGCCACACCTCTTCGCGGGCGGCCTTGCGATCAAAAAACAGAAAGACCAGAAGAACGTACGCGAGCCCCCAAAGGCTTTGCCAAGCAAGCGCCCAGCCGAAGCTGCCAACGATCAGTCCCGAATAGATCGGGTGCCGCATGTAGCGATAGATCCCCTCCTCGCGCAAGCGCGCACCGTCACGC
>Ga0209742_10001500_pt1 | contig 10506 bp, 7 predicted proteins | sample DeeMarSeWOR38_10_FD_187462 | JGI IMG/M metagenome (GOLD analysis project Ga0209742, IMG submission 187462) | Marine sediment microbial communities from White Oak River estuary, North Carolina - WOR-3-8_10 (SPAdes) (version 2) | ecosystem: Environmental > Aquatic > Marine > Intertidal zone >... | reverse complement strand
CGGTCGCCGAGGCAAAACCGCGCCTCGCCGAGTTCATCGAGCGCTGCGCACGAGAGGGCAAGCTCTGCGTTCGCGTGGTGCACGGCAAGGGACTGGGCTCCGGCGCGCGCGGACCCGTACTGAAACAGAAGGTCAATCGCTGGCTGCGGCAGTGGGATGCCGTGCTCGCGTTCGTCTCCACGCGCCAGGTGCACGGCGGCACCGGGGCTGTCTACGTCTTGCTACGGCAGTCGTGAGAGCCGCGAGGATTGCCTTTTCGAGGAAGTAAAGCGCAGCCGCGCGCAGCGCGGCGACAAATTCGCCGGGAGCGAATTTGGACGCGCATGCGCGCCCGAAGGGCCAGCGACAGGATGTCGCTGGTCAACCATGACGAGAAAAGGCATCGGAGCGGTCGCGCTAAGTACGAGCCGCGGTCGTGGCGATCTCTCGAAGGACTGCGGTCGCGAAACCGCCCGCCGGCAGCGTGAACTCGAGCCAGAGCGCGTCGTCTTCGAACTCCCAAGACAGGTCGGATACTCGCAGCCGCAGCGGGCGGTGCGCAGCTTTGACGCCAAGGCGCTCGAGGCCGGACCTGAGGTCGTCATGTGCATCGGTTGCATCACGCTCCAGTGCCCCGGCCGCCACTTGCGAAATCTCGCTGCCAGCTCCCCAGAGTATTCCCGTTGGATGAATATCCATGGCGGCCGCTCGTTGTTCGATGGTTTCATCCACGACCTCGGCGCAAAATACGCTGCCCGAACCGTCGAGATTGACCATCTCGCCGGGGAGGATGTGCTCCCAGCTGCCGTCGGCCACCCGCACGGAAAGAATTTCGTTGAACAGGAAGGAACGCGCCGCAGAGATGGCAATACTGCGCTTGTCCCGCTTCAGGCGCGCCCCGGCGAACAGCCGTCGCGCGAGGTCGAGATTCGCGCCCTGGCGGCCGAAACGCTGTGGGCCGAAGTAATTGGGTACGCCACGGGCGCGTATATCCGCGAGGCGCTCCCCGGCAAGCTCTCGCATGGCGGAGATATCTGCCGTGCGCAGCGCGATACGGAATGCATTGCTGTCGTGCGCACCACGCCGAAGCTTGCGGTGATGCCGGCACACGTCGAGGACCGTGACACCGTCAATTGCCGCTGCCGACCAGTCCGTATCGCTGCGCGCCGGTACGCTGAACCACTGCCGGGTAACGGCGTGGCGATCTTTCATGCCCGCGTAGCCGATATCGCCCGGGCGCACGCCGGCATGCCGGGCGATCTGGCGCGCAACCCAGTCGGTGTTCGAGGCAACCTTTTCCACCCACAGGTATTCGTGCTCACCGGAGCCGCTGAATTCGAAACCGAGATTTTCGACGACCTGGAAATCGGCCGGCTGCTCGCGAATCGTAGCGGTGAAGAGTGGCGCGCCGTGTGCACGGGCCCACTCCGGAAGCGCGCCGGGGATTGTCGGCAAGATCGGGCTCAGCCGCCGCCGGCGGCGTCAGGAACGACCTGGTAGAAGGTTTCCCTGGGTCCTATCAGGCCGAGATCGGTACGGGCGCGCTCTTCCGCCGCCTCGACACCCTGCTTGAGGTTGATTACCTCCGCATCGAGCGCCGCGTTGCGCTCCCGCAGCCCCTCATTCATCGCACGCTGTTCCGCGACCGCGGCGCGGAGCTTCATCGTCTTGCGGTAGCCGCCTTCGGACAGCCACAACTGCGCCTGCAGCAGCACCGCAACGGTACCGAGGACGATCAGCATCCAGCGCAGATTCGACAAGTGAGACCCCAGTATTTCTCGTTATTGCGCCTTTACGGAGAACGCGTCACGGCCGGCGTAGCGCGCGCTTCCACCCAATTGCTCCTCGATGCGCAGCAGCTGGTTGTACTTGGCAATACGGTCCGATCGCGACAGTGAACCCGTCTTGATCTGCGTTGCCCGCGTTCCAACCGCGATGTCGGCGATCGTGCTGTCCGATGTTTCCCCGGACCGGTGCGAGATCACCGCGGCGTAGTCCGCATCGACTGCCATAGTAATTGCATCAAGAGTTTCAGTTAAGGTACCGATTTGGTTGGGTTTTATCAATATCGCATTTGCAATTTTTTCGTCGATGCCGCGCCCCAGTATCGCTGTATTGGTAACGAAGAGGTCATCGCCGACCAGCTGCACGCGATCGCCGACGGCGTCGGTCAGCACGCGCCAGCCTTCCCAGTCGCTCTCGTCCATGCCGTCTTCGATGCTGATGATCGGGTAGCTGTCGGCCAGTTCGGTCAGAAATTCGCTGAAGCCCGACGCGTCGAACTTGCGACCCTCGGACGCGAGATTGTACTGGCCGTCTTCGAAGAACTCCGAACTCGCCACGTCGAGACCGAGCAGGATGTCGCCACCAGCCGTGAAGCCGGCCTTATCGATTGCTTCCATGATCGTATCGAGCGCGGCCCGGTTGGACGGCAGGTCCGGCGCGAAGCCGCCCTCGTCGCCCACCGCGGTGTTCAGCCCCTTGCCGCGCAGCACCGCCTTGAGCGCGTGGAAGATCTCCGCGCCGTATCGCAGCGCTTCGGAAAAGCGGTCTGCGCCGACGGGAAGGATCATGAACTCCTGGATATCGACACTGTTGTCGGCATGCGCGCCGCCGTTGATGATGTTCATCATCGGTACCGGCATGGTCGCATCGTCGCCGAGGTGCCGGAACAGCGGTACGCCGCGCGACTGCGCCATGGCCCTTGCCGTGGCAAGGGAAACCGCCAGTAATGCGTTGGCACCCAGCCGCCCTTTATTTTCCGTGCCGTCGAGCTCGATCATGCGCGTGTCCATCGCGCGCTGGTCCTCGAAGTCGCTGCCGATAAGGGCATCGCGAATCTCTCCGTTGACGTTGGCAACGGCCTTCGTGACTCCCTTGCCGAGATACCGCGACTTGTCTCCATCGCGCAGCTCGACCGCCTCGCGGGTTCCTGTCGACGCGCCGGATGGCACGGCGGCCCGCGCCATGGTGCCGTCTTCGAGCGTTACGTCGGCCTCGACCGTCGGGTTGCCGCGCGAATCGAGTATTTCCCGACCGCGAATTTCGCTGATCCTGATCATTGTTGTGTCCTTGGAGGATTATTCGGCCAGCCCGAGCTCCGTTTCGAGATAACCGTGTTGTTTAACATTCTTGTCAATCGAGACGAGCGTCTCCAGCAGGTTCGCCATGTGCGCCAGCGGCATGGCGTTCGGTCCGTCCGACAGCGCCTCCTCCGGATTCGGATGGGTTTCCATGAACAGACCCGCGATCCCGACGGCGGTCGCCGCGCGCGCAAGTACCGGGATGAACTCGCGCTGGCCGCCCGATGCCGACCCCTTGCCCCCGGGCAACTGCACGGAATGAGTCGCATCGAACACCACCGGACAACCGGTACCGCGCATCACGGCAAGGCTGCGCATGTCGGAGACGAGGTTGTTGTAGCCGAATGAGAAGCCACGCTCGCAGACCATGATGCTGTCGTTGCCGGTCGTTCTCGCCTTGTCAACGACGTTCTGCATTTCCCAGGGGGACAGGAATTGCCCTTTCTTGATGTTGACGGGCTTGCCGGCAGCGGCGACGCGCAGGATGAAATTCGTCTGCCGGCACAGGAATGCCGGCGTCTGCAGGACGTCGACGACATCGGCGACCTCGTCCATGGGCGTATCCTCGTGCACGTCCGTCAGTACCGGGACGCCAACCTGGTCGCGGACTTCCCCGAGAATGCGCAGGCCCTCCTCCATGCCGGGCCCCCTGAAGCTTCCCGCCGAGCTGCGGTTCGCCTTGTCGAAGGATGACTTGTAGATGAACGGCACGCCCAGCGCCGCGCAGGTCTCTTTCAGTGCGCCGGCCGTGTCGATGGCCATCGCCTCGCTTTCCACGACACAGGTACCGGCGATCAGGAAGATCGGCCGGTCATTGCCAGCCTCGAAATGCGCGAGTTTCATGCCTCGGCGACCTTCGGCAATTCGCCTTCATGATGCTGCCGCGCGGCCGTGATGAAGCCCTTGAACAGCGGGTGACCGTCGCGCGGGTTGGACGTGAACTCCGGGTGGAACTGGCTGGCCAGGAACCAGGGATGCCCGGGAATTTCCACCATCTCGACGAGATCGTCGACGGACACGCCGGAAAACCGCAGGCCGGCCTCTTCCAGTTGCGCGCGGTAGTTGTTGTTCACTTCGTAGCGGTGCCGGTGGCGCTCCTCGATCGAATCGGCGCCATAGGTCCGGGCCGCCAGCGAGCCTTCTGCCAGCAGGATTTCCTGCGCTCCCAGCCGCATCGTACCGCCCAGGTCGGACTGCTCATCGCGCTGCTCGAGGTTGCCACTCGCAGTCTGCCACTCCGTGATCAGGCCGACGACCGGGTACGGCGTGGCCCTGTCGAATTCCGTGCTCATCGCGCCGTCGAGCCCGGCGAGATTGCGGGCTGCTTCGATGACGGCCACCTGCATACCGAGACAGATGCCGAGATACGGAATGCCGTTCTCGCGCGCAAACTGTACGGCGCGAATCTTGCCTTCGATGCCGCGATCGCCGAAGCCACCCGGCACCACGAGACCGTCCATGTTTCGCAGGCATTCGGTCCCATTGTCCAGGATGTCCTGCGCTTCCATGTAATGAATGTTGACGCGGGTCTGGGTGTGGATGCCGCCGTGCAGCAGCGCCTCCGACAGGGAGATATACGAGTCCCTGAGATCGACGTACTTACCGACCATGGCGATGTCGACCTCGCCTGTCGGGTTGCGCTTCGCATCGACTATGGCTTCCCACTCGTGCAAGTCCGCCGGCGGGAGCTCGAGACGCAGCTGTTTCGCGACGATGTCGTCCAGCCCCTGCTCGTGCATCATGCCGGGGATCTTGTAGAGGTCGTCGACGTCGTAGGCCGAGATGACTGCAGCTTCCTGGACGTTGGTGAACAACGCGATCTTCTTGCGCTGTTCATCCGGTAGCGGCTGCTCGGAGCGGCACACGAGTATATCCGGCTGGATACCGATCGAGCGCAGCTCCTTCACCGAGTGCTGCGTCGGCTTGGTCTTTATCTCCGACGAAGTTGCGATGTAGGGCACGAGCGTCAGGTGCACGTAGACGACCCGATCGTGGCCGAGCTCCACGCCCATCTGGCGTATCGCCTCGAGAAACGGCAGTGACTCGATATCGCCGACCGTGCCGCCGATCTCGACGAGGCAGATGTCCGCGTTGCCGGCTCCGCGGCGCACGCTTTCCTTGATCTCGTCAGTGATGTGCGGGATCACCTGCACGGTCGCGCCGAGATAGTCGCCACGGCGCTCCTTGGCGATGACGCTCTCGTAGATCCTGCCGGTCGTAAAATTGCTGTTACGGCCGGTCACGGTGCGCACGAAGCGCTCGTAGTGGCCCAGATCGAGATCGGTTTCGGTGCCGTCGTGGGTAACGAACACCTCGCCATGCTGGAACGGGCTCATGGTGCCGGGGTCGACATTCAGGTACGGGTCCAGCTTGATCATGCTGATCGACAGGCCGCGCGCTTCGAGAATCGCGCCCAGGCACGCCGAGGTAATGCCCTTACCGAGAGACGACACCACCCCGCCGGTGATGAATACATACGATGTCATGTTGAGCTGGTTGCTCCTGCGGCGGAAAAAGATAAGGGCTGGATTCAAAGCACTGCTCGAGGCCTGTGTGCTTCTCTCCAACCCTTTGAATGTCGCGCCGTCGTTGGATAAAAGACGGTGTTAAAAGTTAACAGATCGCCCCTGGCGAAACAATGAAAAGGACTCCCTGCTTAGCGTAGTTCCGGCCGCTCGTCCCAGCAAATCGCCGTGCCCGGCTCGCTCACCGCTGGCGCTGCCAGCCACAGTTCTGCGACCGCCACGAGCTCGTCGCCCGCGTAGATGAGCGGGAGCCGTTCCCGCAGCCACGGAACGATGCCTTTTTCCTGAAGCAGTTTCTTGAGTTTCTTTGTATGTGCCTGACCGACAGGCTTTATTTCCTCTCCGCCTCTTCGCATCCGAACGGAAAGCCCGCGTTCGACGGTCGCGCGGGACAGGCCCCGGGCGGCCTCCGGGACCAGGCGCAGCGAGCCCATGCCGGGACCGAGCGAAACCGGCTCAGCGGCGAGCGGCCGTCCCCCGGACGGCCAGGCCCGTTCGCCGACGGGCGGCAGCAGGTAGAGCCTGCCGCGGTAACGCCGAACCTCCCCGCCCTCCCACTGAACCACTGGCTGTGCGTCCTCCCGTGCCTGCAGGACACTGTCGAGGATAGTCGCCAGCCGGGCGGCCCCGGGGAGCGGCAGTCGTTCGCGCCGGATCGCGTATCGCAGCAGGTTTCGTTGCCGGGCGCCGCTCAGCCGCAGCAAGCCCTGGATATCGATACGAGCCGCCGCATCGCCGACATTCCTTAGATCGCTTGCCGCGAGCTCGTCGAGCATGGTCGTTGCTTCCGCGGCGAGATCAGCACTGCGGGCGAGCCGCTCGACGACACCGGGCCAGCGCTTATCGAGCGCGGGCAATACATCGTGGCGCAGGTAATTGCGGTCGAAACGCAGATCTTCATTGGACGGGTCGTCGACCCAGTGGAGGTCCCGTGCCGCCGCGTAGGCTTCCAGCGCGTCACGCGATACGTCAATGAGCGGCCGAACCAGCCAGCCCGCCGCGAAGGGCGTCAGCAGGCCGATCCCGGCAATGCCGGCAGGACCGCTGCCCCGCATCAGGTTCAGCAACAATGTCTCGGCCTGGTCATTACGATGGTGGGCGCTCAGGAGCCAGTCGTTCTCGCCGACATATTTCGCAAGTGCCGCGTAACGCGCCTCGCGTGCGGCAGCCTCGAGTCCTCCGCCGTGGCCGGCATCCACTATTACGGTCTCCGCGACGAACTCGATGTCCAGCGTGTCGCCGAGCGTTCGACAATATTCTTTCCAGCGGGCGGATTCGGGGTGCAGTTGATGGTCGACGTGCACGGCCAGCAGCGACTTGCCGTGGCGCTCCCGGCTGTCCGCCAGCGCATGGGCAAGCACGGTGGAATCGAGGCCGCCACTCAAGGCGATTACATATCGACCGGGCTTGTTGTCTGCGGTCTCGAGCGCATCGAGACGCTCCAGGAGAACCTCGGGGCCGAACGTCACGCCTCTTTGAATTCGCCGAAGCCGGCGAGCCGCCTCTGGCGGTTCTCGAGCAACTGGTCGGCCGGCACGGAGTCGAGTTCGTCCAGCGCCTTGATCAGCGCGTTGCGGATGACTTCTGCAGCCTCGGCAGGATTGCGGTGCGCGCCCCCCAGTGGTTCCTGCAGCACCTCGTCGACAAGCCCGAACTTGTTGAGGCTGGACGCCGTGATGCGCATGGCTTCGGCCGCCTCCTCCGCCTTGTCAGCACTTTTCCAGAGGATGGACGCGCAGCCTTCAGGCGAGATAACGGAATAGATGCCGTACTGCAGCATCAGCAGCTTGTCCGCGACGCCGATCGCAAGCGCGCCACCGGAACCGCCCTCGCCGATGACGACGCTGATGATCGGCGTCCGGAGACCCGCCATCAGGTACAGGCTGTACGCGATAGCCTCGCTCTGGCCACGCTCCTCGGCACCCACCCCGGGATATGCGCCAGGCGTATCGATGAATGTCACCACCGGGAGCGAGAATTTCTCGGCCAGCCGCATCAGCCGCTGCGCCTTGCGGTAACCCTCGGGCTTGGGCATGCCGTAATTACGCCGCACCCGTTCCTTGGTATCGCGGCCCTTCTGGTGACCGATGAACATGACCGCACGTCCGTCAATACGACCGACGCCGCCGATGATGGCCGGATCGTCCGCGTACATCCGGTCGCCGTGCAGTTCCTGGAAATCGGGCGAAAGGATCTGCAGGTAATCCGCCGTGTACGGGCGCATCGGATGCCGCGCGACCTGCGCGATCTGCCAGGCACCCAGCTTGGCGAAGATGCTCTTCGTCAGCGCCTCGCTCTTGGCCCGCAAGCGCGTAACTTCCTCGTTGATATTGATTTCGGAGTCGTCGCCGACGAACCGCAACTCCTCGATCTTGGCCTCGAGTTCGGCGATCGGCTGTTCGAAATCCAGGAATTTCAGATCCATGGCGGAGTCTTCGCTAGCGCTTCGTAACGACGGCTTCGGGCCGGAAAAGGGACTCTACATTATTTCTCGGCCGGGTGCGTACAGCAGCCGGACGTTGTTACTGCCGAGGAGCTCGCTCAGCTTGTCGCGCAGTTCCCGGCTCGGCCGCACCGACCACTCGGCACCAAGTTCGAGTCGTGCTTTCGCGTCGTCGCCAAAATACTGCACCGCGACCTCGCAGTTCCCTTCCCGGTACGGCAGCAGCACGTCGTGCAGCTTCATCAACAGCTGCTCTCCCTGCCCGTTCGGGGCCAGGCGCAGCAACATGCTCCTGGCCCGGCTCTCGATCACTCGATCGATATGCAGCACGTTTTTCACGTTAAGCGACCAGGCGCCGATGAAGTCGTCATAGCGTAGCGGGCCGCTCACAACCACGATCTCGTCCTTTACCAGCAGGTGCCGGAACTCCTGGAACGCTTCACCGAACAGGCTCACCTCCATCCGGCCGCTATCGTCATCCAGCACGACGCTCACACGATTTCCGCGTTTGCGAACGTCGACGACCAGGCCGGCGATGGTCACCTCGCGCCGCGATTGCGCATAATCGCGCTCACCGCGTGCCGTCTGCGGCGGCGGTTCTGCGGCGAGATCCGCCAGGTTGCCGTCAACGAAACAGCGCGCGTCGGCGCGCACCGCGTGGAACGGATGGCCAGTGAGGTAGAGGCCGAGCGCCTCCTTTTCGTTGCTGAGGAGCAGGCGCTCGGGCCACTCGTCCATGTTAAGGGAAACCGCAGCCTCGTCCGGTTCCGGCGGCGCCTCGAGGCCGAACATATCGTTCTGGCCGGCGGCAGCCGCACGCGCATGCTGGTCCGCACTCTTGAGGGCTTCGGGTACCTGGTGCATCAATGCGCGGCGCGACTGGCCGAAGTCGTCCATCGCCCCGGACTTGATCATCGCCTCGAGCGCGCGCCTGTTTACCTTGTCATGATCGACCCGGCGGCAGAATTCGGCGAGGCCGGAGTACGCACCGCTTGCGTCGCGCTCGGCAATCAGGGCCTCGACTGCCGATCTCCCCACCCCTTTTATTGCGCCGAGCCCATAGAGAATCGCACGGTCGCCGGCCACGCTGAAGTGATACGACGACTGGTTTACGCTTGGGGCTGCGAGTTCGAGACCGAGCTTCCGGCAGTCGTCCTTTAGCGTCACGAGACGGTCGGTATTGTCGAGGTCAGCGCTCATGACAGCGGCCATGAATGCAGCCGGATAGTGCGCCTTCAGGTATGCCGTCTGGTAGGACAATACGGCATAAGCTGCGGAGTGAGACTTGTTGAAGCCGTAACCGGCAAACTTCTCCATCAGGTCGAAGATGCGTGTTGCGGTCGGTTCGGCCACGCCGCGTTCGGTCGCACCCGTCACGAAGATCTCGCGCTGCTTCGCCATCTCCTCGGGCTTCTTCTTGCCCATCGCACGACGCAGGAGATCCGCACCGCCCAGGGTATAACCGGCGAGCACCTGCGCGATCTGCATGACCTGCTCCTGGTAGAGGATCACGCCATAGGTTTCCTCGAGCACCGGCTTGAGATCCGGGTGCAGGTAGTCGATCTCCGCCTGGTTGGCCGAATGCTTGCGTGCTATGAAATCGTCGACCATCCCTGACTGCAGCGGGCCCGGTCGGAACAGGGCGACCAGCGCGACGAGATCGCCGAACTGGTCAGGGCGCAGGCGCTTGATGAGGTCGCGCATCCCGCTCGATTCCAGCTGGAACACTGCGGCGGTCTGCGTGCTTTGTAACAGCCTGAACGTCTCGGCGTCGTCCATCGGCACACGACTGATGTCGAGCGATGCATCCGGGTAGGTCGCATTCACGATGCGTTCCGCCCAGTCGATGATCGTGAGCGTCTTCAGCCCGAGGAAGTCGAACTTGACCAGGCCGACCGCCTCGACGTCGTCCTTGTCGAGCTGCGTAACCAGGCTGCTGCCGCCGTCTTCACAGTAAAGCGGCGCAAAATCGGTAAGCTGATCCGGCGCGATGACGACGCCACCGGCGTGTTTGCCCGCGTTCCTGACCAGACCCTCGAGCGACCTGGCGAGATCGATGATGGCGGTGACCTCTTCATCATCGCGATACATGGTGGCCAGTTCTTCCGACTGCTCCAGCGCCTTGTCGAGAGTCATGCCGATCTCGAACGGCACCAGCTTGGCGATGCGATCGACAAAACCGTACGGTTGCCCGAGCACACGACCGGTATCGCGAATGACCGCCCGCGCGGCCATGGTGCCGAACGTGATGATCTGCGCGACCCGATCGCGCCCGTAACGTTCGGCGACGTATTCGATGACACGATCGCGGCCTTCCATGCAGAAATCGATGTCGAAGTCCGGCATCGAGACGCGCTCCGGGTTAAGGAAGCGCTCGAAAAGGAGATCGTGTTCCAGGGGATCCAGGTCGGTAATGCCCAGCACCCAGGCCACCAGCGAGCCTGCTCCGGATCCCCTGCCGGGACCCACGGGGATG
>Ga0209742_10001499_pt1 | contig 10514 bp, 5 predicted proteins | sample DeeMarSeWOR38_10_FD_187462 | JGI IMG/M metagenome (GOLD analysis project Ga0209742, IMG submission 187462) | Marine sediment microbial communities from White Oak River estuary, North Carolina - WOR-3-8_10 (SPAdes) (version 2) | ecosystem: Environmental > Aquatic > Marine > Intertidal zone >... | reverse complement strand
CAACATAACAAAGAACTAAATGTTAAAGCTCGAGAATTAATCGAAGAAAGTATTGAATTAGACTCAAGCCATCCAGAAAGCTACCTTCTATTGGCTCTGACTTATATAGAGGATATATGGTATCGTTCTAAATCACCACTACTCTGTTTTGCACAGGCCAGTAAAAATATTAAAAAGGCCTTATCTTTGGATAGTAATAATTCAGATGCCTATATTGTTTTAAGCTATCTTCATACAATGAAAAAAAATCTTAATGAAGCAATTACTGCTGCGGAAAAAGCTATTACAATTAATCCCAATTCTGCTGACGCATATGAGCAATTGGGGAGCACTTTCTACTGGTCCGGCAGGCCAGAAGAAGCCATAGATTATGTAAACAAGGCTATCCGCCTTAATCCCATGCCTCCAAGCTTTTATTTTCTTAGATTAGGATCTTGTTATTTTTATTTGGGTAAATTTGAAAAAGCACTGGAAATTTATAAGAAGACCGCTGAGATGACTCCAACGTATTTATATGCTTATGTTCATTTAGCAGTCACATACATGAATATGGGTCGGGATAATGAGGCACGAGCGGCAGCCTCAGAAGCTCTAAGTATTGACCCTGATTTCTCTGTTGATGATTTCGAAAATGTGTTTCCCTCTAAAGATCGAGCATACGCAAAACGCTTTTGTGATGCTGCACGAAAAGCTGGATTGCCGGATTAGTTAAAATGTAAATATCTGCCATAGAATACAGACTTCATTGCGGTACTAAAACTTGCTATATCTTGAACAAATCAGCACTTTTAAGACCTTCGAAAAGCTGTGCTATCCAGAGCATATCTGTAATAAACTGAAACTACACGTGATTCCCCCAATCATGGAAGCCAAAACAATTCCGACCATCTGTATTTAATTGAACTTTTTATTTACCAAAAAGCCCACACTTTTGAAAGCTGCGCCTGCGTTTGATATCCATTTCATATCTGCAATTTTAACAAACTTCATGCATTATCGCATGGCGAATAGAAATGATTTCAGCGCTCGGTGTTTAATAAAAATAGAAGGAAGAGACATTTGCCCCACTTCAATTCTAAAAATTAGGATGTGAGGCATAGTTCATCGGATTGAATTCAGTATCGATGCTAAGTTCTCTTATATTGATTTTGTCGGCAGCGCCCAGCCAGGTTACCAGTAAACTGGGATGGGCGCCATTTTCGCGCTCCATGACAGCTGCGGCCGGTAAAAAATTAGAAGTTTCTCGCAGGTATGCTTTTTGCTCCGTATCCAGTACCCATACACCGGCGTCATTTAATCGATAGCGCCCCACGTCAACGATTAAGCGGTTGTCCCCGCCGCGGTACACCAGGTAAAGATCATCGTTGACGATGGCCAAATCAACACCGCCTGGTGTAAAATTTTTCGTCATGTAGGCGTGGCTGCCGCTGCCATGTTTGCCCCCGACATGGATGTAATAAAAGTCTCCATTTCGGCGGTTTGAATTCCAAGCGACATACTGGAGGCTCTGGCTGCGAACCATGCTTAGCGGCGCATTTGTGCCGAGAAAGTCAAATTGATTCCAGTATTTTCCATCTTCTGTAGAACCTGCCATCACTGAACGGGGCCAGGCATCGTGGGCGTCGATGTCAATTGCGTTGGTAGCTATGATTTGCACGCCATATTCGCGATCCGAAAAAGCAACTGTCAGCCAGTCACCAAACCATCCGCAAATCGCCGGTCGCACCGCCGTTGTGATATCGGGAAAATTCAGCGGACTCCAGCCTTTGCCGGGATCAAAGAGCAGCAGCTTTATTTTGTCGGCCGTATCAACATAGGCCATTATGATTCGCCCGTTGCGGCTCGTTAGCACCGGTGAATATTTGGCTTCGATATCCAGCACAACCTTGTCAGCGGTGGACGGAAACGTCTGGGGGTCGCCAGTCATGTATTGAATTTTTCCGTTTGTCCCGCGCCAGAATACCCATAGCTTTGTGTAATTGCCGCTCGCATCCACAGTGGTTATCATGCTGGGACTGGCAGTGCTTGCTTCGTTATAGATTGTTTTTTGGCTCGTGGTAACATCGCGGAAATACCAATAGCTATCAAGATAAAGCGATTGGATATATTTGTGGTATCCCCAGCCGGTATTGAGGTATAGCCACTGGTTATCAATTGAAGTGGGGTCATCCCAATTGAAGAGGAAACCGGATGCAACCGAATAATGCCCGGGGGTGCCAACCAGCGCGGGCCGTGAGTCAAACACCATAATGTCATAAACCCCCTGGACGGCGTCGCCATGGTCGGTATCGAATGTGTTACCGGTAATTTGCTTGTTTAAACGCGTGCGAATAAAATCAAAGCCGCGATCCATATCATCGTCATAGGTTGCACCTTCACCATCGTCGTTAAATGTTCCGAGATGAGTGGCCAAACGCATGGTGATTCGGTCGATATAGGTATTCCACGCCGCTTCGGTGTTCGGATTTCCAGCAGGCCCCCAGGCTGCACCATTGCGGTCCTGGGAACCGCGCAAAAGCTCTGGATTCCAAACCAGATCATGCCAGGCGATTAACATCGCCCAGGCGGTTGGTCCGCAGCCCGACACATAGTTTTTTGAATTCGCCCCCGTGTTGGCGTCGATTTGTTGCAACTCTGCGGCGCTGTAAACGCCCTCTGCCAAATATTGAAAGAAGTTGCCTTCAGGGTAGTCGGTAACAAGATCAGAGGACTTCTTCTTGCGAAAGATACCACTCGAGCGTGCTTTTTGGATATAAGGCTTGTTTCTCTGCCTAAATAAGGCCTCCTCTTCTACTATCATCTGATATTTGTTTTGATCCGTAGAAGCCTTCGACGGTTCCGATGCCGCAGGTTTCTTTTTGCGAATATAGTTTCCTTCCCTGGCAAGGGTATTGCCATCTTTATCAATCGCTATCGTAAAAGTCGGGGTCAGCCAGACGGGCCGGAAGCGATCATGACCGATTTTTGCTTTCAGTCGACTGCGCAAACCGGGGCCTTCCGCTGCAAATTCTTTGATGGGAAAGTCATCTTGATCGAGGCTAACCACCATATAGCCGCTTTGTTCACCGTGCAGATCAATGAGTTCGACTTCGTAAATCGAAGATTCAGAACCGTCGAGGTTGAAATAATTAAATGATCGACCGGTTCTCAGATCTTTAAAGGATTCGAGAGTTTTTAGTTGTTTTAACTGGGCCTGGGCTAAAAAGCGTGCTTCAGCGCGCGGCGGCCAGGATTGGTCACGAAAAAGAAAAATGTAAATTATAATCAGAAAAGCAAAAATAACGACGAGAGCTGCTATAACAAAGATTTGAAAGATCTTGTTCATTTTTTGCCCTCCCCCTCAATGTAAGGTCCCTCATAGAGTAGGATGAAAAGCAGCGCGGTAGGAAGTGTGCGTGATGCGGGATCCCTTAGATCTAATACCTAAAGTCCGCCCCTGCTATTTTAGATGCCCCGATAAAAAATAGAGCTAGTAAAAGGGCACGGAAACAGGAAAACGCCCAAATTTGAAATAAAAGCCGGGTCCGGCTGCAGTCCGAAGTTTGGAGAGATCAACTCTGCAAGAACGTCAAAGGTTAATTAACGAAGACGGGCTTGATTGTCAAGAACAGCTGAATCGCTGAAAAATCAACGCACCCATTTTTGGGGGTTGATTCTTTTGCTGGAAACCAAAGGCCGCACCCCTGATATAACCCGGGTTCGAACATCGCACGCTCCCAAATTGGCAATTATCTCAATATATCGGTATTTGAATTATCTTGACATTAGACGGTGCCCATAATATTTGAATTTTAATATCGTGCTCATCTGAAGCTCAATCTCATAGGCATTTCTATTTCTGATAAATTCTTATTCGCTTCTCCTATTCGTTGTTGAACCTATTCCGGACTTCTATATCCGTTCTCTGCCATAGCCACTAAATGTTAACGCCTTAAATTAGCATATTGAGGGAAGGGTGGGTGCCTTATGCGTAGAAGCCATCGCAAAAATGTCTTTTGACCCAATATCTTTGTTGGTGCCTCGTTTCAAATCCTCGACAACCAGCAGGTTGTCTGCGGTTTTCGACCCACAGACAGGGTAGAATCAGATGGGGAATCCAGCTATGCTGGGAAACTCGGCCCCGTCGCGATCTTGAACCAAAATCCTATTTTTGAGATGACTTCTAAAACGTTCATGCTCACCGGGGTTTTGCCTCCGCCATATCAACGATTTTGATGGTTTCCAAAAACCGGTATAATCATGACACAGACAAAATTTTAACAGGTCGTGATATGAGCCTAAACTACAAGCCCCATACAACGCGGCTAAAAATGGTGGACCAATATATAAGGTCGTTGTTTAGAGATGAGTTGCCGGGCGCGATAAAATACCATGATTCCAATCATACGCTTCATCCTACCAGAGGTGTCGTTGCCGTTGCCAACAGAATTGCTATCGCTGAGAATATTTCCGAACATCACAGAGAATTGCTAATTGCCGCGGCTTATTTTCATGACACGGGATACATTAGAGAATATGATAAAAATGAACCGATTGCTGCACGAATGGCAGGCAGAATCCTTAAATTGATCGGTTATAAGCCGAACGAAATTGAAAAGATTCAAAATATGATCCTGTCGACTGATCTTGGGCGTAAACCAAAAACCCATATTGAAAAAATCCTTTGTGATGCCGATCTCGACCACCTGGGCCGAGAGGATTTTTTCAAATTAGATGCAAAGCTCAGGGAAGGACGGAGGGCAAGAGGAATCGATGTCAGTGATGACGCACAATGGTACAAAGGCACCCTCAAAATTATTAAAACACACCAGTATTATACTGAGTCGCAGAAAAAATTGAGAGAAGAAAAAAAGAAGGAAAACATCAAGAGGCTTTTAAAAAAAATAGAAGACATTGGAAAAAAGAATCAAGGCCCAACCTGAGCATGGATCCATTGACATTAGAGCCGGGCCGTCCAGTCACGTATTTTCGATAATTATAATTGGCGTCACCTTTGCAGATTCTTAATAAATCATAGGTTATCGAACGTATTTATTGCTTTGCTAGCGTTTTAAAATCAACGAAGTTTACCACGAATGCCACCCGACAACATATTCAAGGAGGATCCCCATGCAAGCAGAAAAAGAAAAAGCCGGATTCATTTGCGTAAAGGACACGATCGACGGTGCCTACCCTTCGCTGGTGTTGGCCATCAATGCAGCCCGTCAGGGCATGGAGAGCAAGATATTTTACTCTTTTATGGGGCTTAATTTGGTAATGGCGGGCGGATTCGATCGGGCCAAATTCTTTCCCCCCGGCGTGATGGGGGCCATCCCGGGGATGTCCTCTTTGGCCACCGGAATGATGAAGCGCAAAATCGAAAAAGCCAACATCCCCAGTCTTGCGGATCTTCAGGAAATGGCCCAGATCGAAGGTGTAGAGCTGATCGCCTGCAAAATGACGGTGGACATGATGGAAATCAATGAGGACAAACTGATCGAAGGTGTCACCGTCTGGACGGCAGAAGAATTTTTAGTTTATGCCAAGGAGTGCAAGCTCTGTTTATTTACTTAGAAAAATATCCGGAGTCCGAAGTTCAAAGCCACAGGCCACCTTCGGACCCCGGCAAGTGCGGTCATAATTTAATGTATCACCATGCTTCCGACCGTTTAAATGCTCAATAGATCTCCAACAAAGCGGCAAAAATAGACCGTTTTAAAATAGGTTGCGATATCTGGGATATCTGCAATAATTTTCATGCAAGAATCAGGTATCAGATCGTTGCTACCTGATGCACATGAACATCACGTTGCGGGAATGGTATGGACACACCTTCAGCATCAAACCGCTCTTTAACGGCACGGGTTATATCCCAGTAAACATCCCAATAATTGTCGGTTGCAACCCATGGCCGGACCACAAAATTAACTGAAGAATCGCCTAATTCATGAACTTTAACGACGGGTTCAGGGTCTTTTAGTATGGATTTATGACTCGCCAGAATATCTTCCAATATTTTTTGAGCCTTGGCGATGTCATCATTATACCCAATTCCGAACACCAGATCGATGCGACGCTTAGAAGTGCCGGTAACATTGGTGATGATATCCCCCCAAATCTTATTATTCGGAATGACCACCTTTTGATTGTCGGGTTTTCTTAACGTTGTTGATACAATGGTCATCGCATCTACCTTGCCAAAGGTGCCGGCCACATCAATTATATCACCCACGTCATAGGGTCGATAAATCAGTATCATAATACCGGCTGCAAAATTACTTAAGGTGCCCTGAAGTGCAAAGCCCAGGATAAAACCGGCGGCACCGATGGCAGCCAGCAACGGTCCGATATTAACCTCCAGCATCGATAAGGCTATTACGAAACCGACCAGCAAAATGGTTTTACGAGATACGTTCGAAATAAAATCCTTTAGAAGCTCAGATGCACTCTTAATATTTGAGACCGCTTTTTTAACGGCCTTACCGACGGCCTTCGACAGAATCCAGGAAATCAATATGATAACCAGAAAAAATATGATATTTTTTGCCCACCGGATGCCGCCTTCGGTCGATGATAACCAGCCCGTAACCACTGTCCACGCGGCGCTGACATCGGAAACATCCACCTCAACTCCAGATATTACAGCAATATATGATTCATAATCCTCGACTTTTCCCCCCTTTGATCTGAATTCTTCAATGACCACCCTCAAGCGATCGACCAGAGCGGTCTCTTGTTCTTGGAGCTTGGTTTCAGTTTCGAGCAATTTCGTTTTTTCCTCACCCTCGGCCGTCAAAACTTGAATTTGAACTTTACTTACTTCTCCCACATGCTTCTTTAAAACTTGCAACCATCCATTGGCTTCCACAGACAGGTCATCCTTTGTCAGTGGTTTAATAAGATAAGATAGTTCTTCTTTGGATATATTGGGGTTATTAATTGTCAGGGGCACAGGTTCAGGTTTTTTATCACTCTCAGCGAATGCCGCTGAGATAGGTACCAAAATAATTGCCCAGCCAACAATAAACACAATTAAACGCCTCTGGTTTTTTAAAAACTGAATTAATTTCATTCTTTCTCCTTTCATAAATGCGGCGTGGTCTTAGTTGCTTCAAAATGCACAAATTTCACTTTCATGACTCAAAGAATTTTAATCACAAAAAATAATAAGTCAAAGTTTAACAGATTTTTGGACCCCTTTCGATAAAACCCAAAGTATTGTATGATTTAGTCGTGCGGCATAAATCGTCACCAATCTGCCTTGTCTGGAACATAGCCGTATCGGCCAGAGCCGAGAGACCGGTATGAGTATTGTTGTCATCGGTGAATGTCAGCAGCGAATGTTGGATACCTGTGAGGTGCGCGCAGAGGAATGAAGGGGTTGTTGAATAAGTTTACTAATTAACCGGCCCGCCTAATGATTTTTGATATGGCCGATGTCGAAACGGGTCATCCAAACAGACTTGCTGCGGCATCCTATCCCTTTTGCACGGCTATATTTATCCATGACATGACAGATATAGTCAACAACGTCTACTAATTTCCCCACGGAACGGTTTGCCGTAATTATTGACTCCACATCATTGGTTTTATACAATCCCAGGAAAACTTAAGGTGCCTTAAAGCAAATACTGTTTAGAAGTGTTCTAGCGGCGCGATCACTAAGTACGGAAAGAGAAGAAAATATGACCAAATATGTAGGTGCGTTAGATCAAGGCACGACCAGCAACCGGTTCATCATTTTCGATCATGACGGACAAATTGTCGCCGTCGATCAGAAAGAGCATGAGCAGATTTTTCCCCAGCCGGGTTGGGTGGAGCATAATCCTCTTGAGATCTGGCATAACACACAGGATGTCATCCGCGGCGCCCTGGCAAAGGCGGTTCTTTCCGGCTCGGATCTGGCTGCCATCGGCATCACCAACCAGCGGGAAACCACTGTCATCTGGGATAAAAATACGGGCAAACCCTTTTACAACGCCATTGTCTGGCAGTGCACGCGCACCGACGAAATCTGTAAGGATCTAATGCGGGAAAATGGGCAAAATCGTTTTCGCGAAAAAACCGGTCTGCCCATCGCCACCTATTTTTCGGGGCCTAAAATCAAATGGATCCTGGACAATGTGGCGTCAGCCCGCAAAGCAGCGGAACAAGGCGAGGCCCTGTTCGGTACCATGGACACCTGGATCATCTGGTGGCTCACCGGCGGTCCTGAAGGCGGCTCTCATGTTATCGATGTTACCAATGCCAGCCGTACTATGCTGATGGATTTGCAAACGCTTCAATGGGATGGTGAGATCCTGCAGGCCTTAGACATCCCGCCGCAAATACTGCCCCGCATTGTACCTTCCTCCGATGAGCGCACTTGGGGCACCAGCTTAAAAAACGGACCCCTAAAAGTTGAAATACCGGTCTGTGGGGCCCTGGGGGATCAGCAGGCCGCCCTGGTCGGTCAAACCTGCTTTGACATGGGCGAAGCCAAAAATACTTACGGTACGGGCTGTTTTCTCTTGCTGAATACCGGCACAACCCCGACTGTTTCCCGTCAGGGTCTGCTAACCACCATTGGCTATCAGATCAATGACCAGGCGCCGGTATACTGCTTAGAAGGCTCGATCGCCATTGCTGGTGCCTTGGTCCAGTGGTTGCGGGATAACCTTGGGCTGATATCCAGTGCACAGGAAATTGAAACACTGGCGAAAACGGTGGAAGATAACGCCGGCGCATATATTGTGCCGGCCTTCTCCGGGCTGTTTGCGCCATACTGGCGAGCGGATGCCCGCGGGGTCATCGTCGGGCTCACCCGTTATGTCAACAAAGGACATATTGCCCGGGCCGTACTGGAAGCCTGTGCCTACCAGACCCGAGACATTGTCACCGCCATGAACAAGGATTCCGGCGTTGAACTGAGCCGGCTTAAGGTGGATGGTGGGATGGTGGCCAATGAAATGCTGATGCAGTTTCAATCCGATATTTTAAATGTGCCGGTCATTCGCCCGAAGGTATCGGAAACCACCGCATTGGGGGCGGCCTATGCCGCTGGCCTGGCCGTGGGATTCTGGTCGGGGCTGGATGAGCTGCGCCAGAACTGGGCCGAGGACAAGACCTGGCAGCCGGACATGGAGTCGGCTGAGCGGGGGAAGTATTACCGCGAATGGAAAAAGGCGGTGGATCGCACCTTTAACTGGGTAGAATAAAAATAGTGTCCATTTACTTTGAAAGGACAGGATAAAGGGAACGTTGTTGAATAAGTTGGCTAATTAACCGGCCCGCCTAATGATTTTTGATATGGCCGATGTCGAAACGGGTCATCCAAACAGACTTGCTGCGGTATCCTATCCCTTTTGCCCAGCTGTTTTTATCCATGACATGACAGAAACAGGTCAATATGGTCAACAAGGCCCCTAAATTTCCAGCCCTCCACTCCAAAGCGCCTCCATGAGCTGTCGTTTTTAGCCATGAGTTGTCCTCCAGGAACCATGAGTCGTCGTTTTCAGCCATGACGCGCCCGGTTTTAAATTTTTCCGGAGGAAAACGAGTGCAGCGGACCTGTCCGCCAATTTTTATGGAGGATTTAACCGGGGAGATAGAGAATAGGCTGCCGATACGGGGATTTTCAGTTCTAATCGCTGTTAACTCAGAGTAAAAGGAATGATACTAGGGGAAATCGATATTTAAAATGTTTTCAAATAGTTTAATAATTTTTGGTAACAGAATTAAACACAGTGAAAAGCTGTTAAATACAGAGATGTTTATTACAGTTTGTTGACTAAATGTTGACTAAAAATCGTAGATGAGACCTAAACTGATATTGTGATATAAAATGAATATCGCAGGTTTTTCAGAATTTCAAAAGTTTGGATATGTTGGAGGTATCGCAGGTTTTCAAAGAGTCCGAAAACCTGTGAAAAATAGCAGCTATCAAAGGTTCGTATAACGTCGAGTTGACTGGGCCCTGCCGCGGGCCGGATCACCCTCTAAATTGGAGCCGACCACGGCCACAACTCGGACAAACTGTGGGTACTGTGTACGCCCCATATCCTTCATGTACGGAGTGGCCCGCGCTAATAGCGAGATCGTGGTAACACTTCTCGCAGATCAGTTGATCCCGGCGTGCGCATCCTTCTTCGTGGCAGGCCGCAAAAAGCCGAAGCGGCTGGTAGCTGTGCCTCCAGCCACATTGTTTGCATTTTCCATCAATGAACACTTGAATGCGCCTCCAATTATCTCAGGTACGTTTGCTCCGCTCGCCTCAATGGACCGCGATCACCCCAATCCATTCCACCGTTGATGGTTGGCCGAACAGTTATATTAGATGGAAAATTTTCCATCTATTATGATATTAAAATAAAAAAGTGGAATCTACAGATTTCTTGCCAGTATCACAAATTTAACAGAACTACAGATAAATTGAGAAACTACCAACTATCGCAAGCTTTTAAGAACTTTGATATATACGGAGTTGTTGGAGCAAATCAAATATTTTATCCACACTAAGAATCCCTTGAGGTCAGCATATACCAGAAGTTTAATCT
>Ga0209742_10001495_pt1 | contig 10540 bp, 8 predicted proteins | sample DeeMarSeWOR38_10_FD_187462 | JGI IMG/M metagenome (GOLD analysis project Ga0209742, IMG submission 187462) | Marine sediment microbial communities from White Oak River estuary, North Carolina - WOR-3-8_10 (SPAdes) (version 2) | ecosystem: Environmental > Aquatic > Marine > Intertidal zone >... | reverse complement strand
CCTGGATGAAGAGGCGCCTTATCTTGAGAAAATGGATGTCTTTTATGCATGGCAACTAAATGGCCGTCAGACATACTGTCTTGAAGCGCCAACTACCGTCATCGGCGCGGTTATCCGCTGGATGCGTGATGAGGTGTGCCTGATTAGCGATTACGAGGAACTTGAAACTTTGGCCGCTTCAGTCCCTGATCCAGGTGGCCTCTATTTCGTCCCTGCTTTCACGGGCCTGAATGCGCCCTACGGTGATCCCAATGCCCGGGGCACACTATTTGGTCTTACACTTGGACATACTCGCGGCCATATTGTTCGAGCCTTTTTGGAAGCGCTAGGCTACCAACTACGGGATATATTGGCCTCTGTTTCAGCAGAAACCGGAATAAGGGTCAATGAATTGCTGGTCGGAGGTGGGGTATCGGCCAGCGACTTGGCCTGCCAGATTCAGGCTGATCTACTCGGCATCCCCGTGAAGCGTCCCAAGTTCTCAGAAACCACAGCCTGGGCGGCAGCCTTGTTGGCTGGCCTGGGAGCAGATGTTTGGAAGGATCTATCAGAACTGCCTCCCTTACCCGGTGATCACACTCGCTTTTTACCGCAATTGTCCGCAGTACAGCGAGAGGCCGGCTATGAGTGTTGGAAACATGCGGTCTCATTAACGCGAGCCTGGGGGGAAGGGGCATAAAATACAATCCTGCAACGACTATGAAATTTGGCGTTTGTTATTATCCTGAACACTGGCCTGAAGATCGTTGGGAAACCGATGCTCAGATGATGGTCAAGACTGGAATCGAGATCGTTCGAGTTGCCGAGTTCGCCTGGGCGAAGTTGGAACCAGAGGCAGGATGTTACGAATGGTCATGGTTAGATCGAGCTATCAACCTCCTGGGCAGCGCCGGCCTCCGTGTCATGCTCGGCACGCCAACCGCTGCACCTCCAATATGGCTCACCAGGGACCATCCAGATATTTTGCGTGTTGACGCAAACGGCCGGAGTCGCGATCATGGCACACGCCGGCACTACTGCCCAAACAGTCCGACTTACCACCACTTCAGCAAGGAAATCGTGTCGGCAATGGCCCAACGATACGGTCAACATCCCCATGTTTTCGGCTGGCAAATAGACAACGAGTGGGGAGGTGGCCATACCGCCCGTTGTTATTGCGACAACTGTGTCACGGCCTTTCAAAAATGGTTAAAAGAACGCTATCGTGATATCTCGGTCTTAAACGATGCTTGGGGGACGCTCTTTTGGTCGCAAACCTATATGAATTGGAGCCAGATTCGTTTACCCGATCATTCTATAGATAAGCCTAATCCCAGTCATGTATTGGATTTCTATCGCTTCTCGTCCGATTCCTACGTTGCTTATCAACGGCTACAAATTGACTTGGTTCGCCAATTTGCTCCGCAGCACGTTGTAACCACCAATTTTATGGGCTTATATCGCGATCTTGATCAATTTGACCTGTCTAAAGATCTCGATTTCGCCACCTGGGATAATTATCCGACGGGCAACCTCGATCGTTGGTACCGGTACCTTTACCCAGAGCAATCCGATCCGCCGACCTCAAAGTCCTCGCTCGCATATGATGTAGGCGACCCTTACATCACCGGTTTGGCTCATGCTCTCACGCGCGGCCTTAAAAACCAGCCCTTCTGGGTCATGGAGCAGCAAGCAGGCGCCATCAACTGGGGCAGAGTAAACCCAGGTATCCGGCCAGGTACCACTCGCCTGTGGACCTGGCATGCTCTGGCCGAAGGAGCTGATACCGTTATATACTTCCGCTGGCGCTCGACCCTGTTCGCCCAGGAACAATACCATTCAGGCCTCCTACAGCATGATGGTTCGGCCAGCATTGGTCTTAGCGATCTCGAATTGCTACGGGAGGAACAGCAGCATTTAGCCAACATGACCCGGCAACCAGACGAGGCCAATGTGGCCCTGATATTTGATTTTGATGACCTGTGGGCTATAGAAATTCAACCTCATCGCAGCGACTACGGTTACCTAAAGCACTTATTCGTGTACTATCTTGCCTGCCAGCGGCTAGGTATTCAGGTCGATGTGATCCCTGCGAGCGGCGACTTGAACAAATACAGCTTGATCTTAGCTCCGACGTTGCATAGCGTCGATGAGGGACTGGTGAAAAAGCTTAAGCAATATGTCAATGCAGGTGGCAATTTGTTGTTAGGCGTTCGTTCCGGGTTCAAAACAGTCAGCAATTTGGCCACCGACCAATCCTTGCCAGGGCTGCTGCGGCCGCTGACGGGCGCCACGGTTCTTGGCTGGCAGTCGCTGCCAGAAGAAAATGGATGGGATCTATCATCAACTATAACAGGACTGGAAGGACCAGCCGCTTATTGGGTTGAGATACTGCAACCCCAAAGCGAGTCTCTGCGGGTCTGGGCCAGCTACCGCACTGGCCCCTACTCTGGGAAGGCGGCCTTAACCGAAAACACGCTGGGTAAAGGGCGAGTATATTACCATGGCTGGTATCCAACAGAAAGACAGGCGCGAGTCATCATTGGACACCTGGCAGATAGTTTGGCCCTCTCGTGCCTTGGGGAATTGCCTTTTGGTTTGGTCGCGCGCCGACGGGGCGACGCAATTATTTTGTTAAACTTTACTGACAGCGTATTGTCGGCGACCGTAGCCGGCCGATCCGTAACCGTCAACCCACGCGATGTGATGGTCGCAACTTCGCCGACTTCAGCGGTGTGAGGGATGCAACCTGCTGTTAGCTTAGTTAGACCTCCACTCGTCCGTACCAATTCATTTCATTAAAAAGGATAATCCGAAAGTTATGCCTAAGATCACCTTCATCGGCGCAGGAAGCACGGTATTTACCAAAAATTTATTGGGAGATATCCTCGCTTTTCCAGAGTTAGCCACGTCAACCATCGCCTTGCACGATATTGACGAGGATAGGTTGCATACATCTGAGATCGTCGCTCGTAACGTGGCACAGGCCTTGAAAGCCCATCCAAAGATCGAATCCACTACCGATCGTCGGGCAGCCTTGGATGGGGCCGATTATGCTATCTGCATGATTCAAGTAGCCGGGTACAAGCCGGGCACAGTCATCGACTTTGAGATCCCCAAAAAGTACGGGCTTCGCCAGACGATTGCCGACACACTAGGCATTGGCGGCATCATGCGCGGACTACGCACGGTACCGGTCTTATTGGAAATGACCCGGGATATGGTCGAGCTTTGTCCCAGCGCCCTCTTCCTTAATTACGTTAACCCGATGGCCATTAATTGCTGGGCCTTACATCGAGCCACGAATATCCAGGTAGTCGGCCTCTGTCACAGTGTTCCGCACACCGCCGGGGAATTGGCTCACGATATTGGCCTCCCTATTGACGAGATCAATTATTTAGCAGCAGGCATTAACCATATGGCCTTCTATCTCAGGTTCGAGCGAAAAGTGGATGGGGTGATTGAAGATCTCTACCCGAGAATCCATCAAGTTATCAGCCAAGGGCGCGTGCCACTCGCAAATCAGGTGCGCTATGACATGTTGCAAAGGCTCGGTTATTTTGTGACGGAGTCGAGTGAACACTTCAGCGAGTACGTGCCCTGGTTCATTAAACGGGATCGTCCCGACTTGATCGAACAGTACCATATCCCCTTGGATGAGTACATCCGGCGCTGCGAGGAGCAAATTGCTAACTGGGAAGTGTTGGGCCAGGAACTAAAAAGCGGCCTGCAAAAATTAGATATTGAGCGCAGCGTTGAGTATGGCTCGCTTATCATTCACAGTATGGAAACGGGCAAGCCGCGCACAGTCTATGCCAACGTACCTAATAATGGGCTGATCAGTAATCTTCCGCCAGATTGCATTGTGGAAGTACCGTGCCTGGTGGATAAGAACGGCCTTCAACCGACATACATCGGCTCCTTACCCCCTCATATCGCTGCACTGATACAAACGAATGTTAATGTCCAGCGTTTGACCGTGGAAGCCGTCCTGACGAGAAAAAGGGACCACATTTACCACGCTGCCATGCTTGATCCCCATACAGCAGCCGAGTTGGACTTGGATCAGATCTGGTCACTGGTGGACGAACTGATTGCTGCACACGGAGATTGGCTTCCCCAGTACAACTAGATGATCCCATCAAATTGACAAGACCCTTAGTATTAGCCTAGACTGATAGTAGATTGGTTGCATTAACTGGCTGGCATTTGGTGCTAGACAGTGCAATAGACTACCCGGTAGGGAGCATGTCTGAAGACTTCGACTGGCAGGCCGACCAAGGAGCCGGCTGGGAGCGTGGGGTTCAGGAGACCATTCCTAAGGCAGCCGGATCTCGCAAGCGTTACTGGTACAGTATTCTCGTCTCTTTATTAGCGCTTGTTGCAGGTGGGGCTTTAGCGAGTTGGCTTTTGAGCCAGCACATGAATAAATTGTATACCACCGTTAAATTGGACATCCTTGCCACCCACAACCTTATCCTGCATGCGGATCAGCAACGTGATGTTTCCCTGTTAACAGGAGTTCTCTCCCATGAAAGCTCAAATTGGGTGAAGTCGCAAAAGGAGCTAGCCCAGGAAGGGCTACTATTCGGGCGCACCTCGTTTGGTTTATATTTGCCGCCGGGTTCTGAACATACCTCCGATTTAGCAGATCAATACTTAAACGCGCCAGAAGATTTCAAGGAAATCACCATGAGTCCAAACCTGACGACGGCTACTGTCACCTCAGACATCTTATACCTGATTGACTATGGTAACCAGGTGACGGACACGGTGACTTTACGGCGTACAGAATTCTACTCCCATGTTGGCAATCGTTGGCTGCTGGCACCCCCTGAAAAAGGGTTCTGGGGTCAGTGGATGACGATTAGGGAGGGACGTTTGAGTCTGCGTTTCCCCGAGCGAGACAAAAAGATCGCCGAACGATTGGCAGTAGATCTTGACGCCATACTCGACCACATGTGCAAATCCCTGGCTGACGTAGACTGTCCAGATAACCTGCATGCTTCTATCATTTTAGACTCGGATTCAGGCAGTCTGGTGGCAACATCCGATCCGGCCATCATGTTGAACGGCATGTCTCCAATCAGGTTGCCAGCTCCTACGCTCGTCGGCACGCCAGTTGATGATGCTGGCCATCAAGCGTTATTGCATGGTTACGCCAGCCATATTGTGGCCGCTATGATTAGCCAGATTGTTGGCTGGCAATGCTGCGAGAAGGGGCTCTTCTATCAAGCACTTTTAGACAAACAATTGAGCCAGCTCAATATCCGCCCATGGCCCCTTACCCAAGCAGAGTATCAGGTCATGTTCCGTTATCCCATTATCGATATAGCCAAACTACAACCTGTGTGGAGCAAGGCGCCTCTCTCCTTATCGTCCCAGGCAACCTGGCGGCAAATTTACAGTATGGTTGACTTCATTTTGGAATCCAACCCAAATATTTCCCCCGCTATTATTCAGCGGCGCCTGATATCTTCAAATGACTACCGTTCCTGGCTTGCTAAGAATGGCTTTGACACCATTGGTTCAGCCTTGCAGAACCGCTGGCTCCAATTTGTCCAAACGAAGATTGAAAAAGAACATCTCCCCTTACCACTTCCCGACCAGGACATCTTTCTCCTGTGTAGCTCCGACTATAGCGATGTAGGAGCTTTATATCGATACGACCTGGCTAATGGCCAGATTGTTCCTGAGCTAACGGATCGGGCACTTCAGTTCATGATCCCGCTACCAGGCGACGATGGCCTCCTGCTTCAGGAACGGCCCCTCCAATTTTCCCCCCCTGAGGTATTCATGTGGCAGGGCGGATGCGAACTAGAAGTAGCCAGCCAAATGACGGATGCCCTCTTGTTCCCAATTGATTCCTCCAATCCAAACAGGTTGTTATTTCACTCCTATGAAGCAGACCGGGATGGGGCTCTGTACAGTCAATTGAATGTAGAAGCTTGTACGACCGGTCGCTGTGCGATTCAACCCCTTCAAGGATTCCCAGTCTGGACGCCGGATGGCCGTAGCACGATTATTGCCACAGATGAGGGGCTGTTACGGATGGGTGATGCCCAGGGCCAGCAATTATCCGCTATCGGCCAAGGTTCTTACCCATTCTGGATCGACGATAATACCTACGGTTACGTCGACAACCAACCACAACCAGCAATTGTGATCGCATCAACCCTGGACCATCATGCGCGGGCATTGATACCACTGGAGACTCTGACCGCAGCTGTTTCTTTTAACCTCCCGGTTGAACAGCTGAGCATTCACTCCATATCTGTTAAGCAAGATGAGCCGAACAAACTTTTTGTCGCTCTTAACATCGCTGATAGCACACAACATGTCCAAGACAGGGCGCTAATAATAAGTTACGACCTGGCAACTGGCCAGGCCAATCTGCTGCTTCGACTGGAACGAGCGCTGACTGCTTATCAGCCTTTAAGATTCTCGCCAGGTGGCCGGTGGCTGGCCGTCCAGAGCTTAGATCGAACACGCACTTGCTGGCAGCTTCATTTACTTAACCTCCATTCTAATCAAACCGAGACATTCACCTCAGTTTACCGGTTTGCTTACCCGGACTACGATTGGTCTGCTAATGGACGGTGGTTGCTCCGCATAGACCGCGAACTCTTGTATTTGATAGCGCCAGATCCTGATTATCAACAGGTGATTTTTCACGGCTTTCCCAATTGTTTTTTTGCGGCCTGGGTTAAAGACAAGGTCAATTGTGAGTAGTTGATTTTTCGACAATTGTCCCAAAAAAGAGCCCTGGTTCGTCTTCTTTGCCTCTTCCATCCTGTTCTTTGAGAGGGAGTTTGGGCGACAATCACATCTACACCGGCCGTTATCAATTCTCAAACGGCGTGGACAGTACACAACATGACAAATGTCACCTAATAATGGCGCAAAATGTCACTAGATCGGCCGGGTCATATTCCATTTATCCTCCCATTTCTGCTAAAGTATCAATTACCTTCTCATCACTGACACGTAATTGCAAACTGGGAGGCCTTTTCAGTGGGGATATGGGAGGTAAAAGGGATACGGACAACCAGCCGTCCCGGCCGCTGCCAGGTCGATTACCACTTCCGACCGTTACAAACATCACAACTAAACAAGAAAATGACGCTGGAGGCACGATCGCCTCCCAGTCCATACAGGTCTGGGAGACCTGCTTGGACTTTAGCAAGGTCTATAGGAATTGGAAGGGAAGAGGAGTATTTGGCCTTTCTAACTGGAAGGCTGGGGTGAGTGTGGCGTAATTCCCACTTGTAAACGCTCTGCGCGCATAAAAATGAATAAGATTGATGGTAGTTGAAGCCTGCAGCTCTTCGCGCCATTAAGTGCTGGGCCAGCCTCTGCATGGCCCAACAACCCTATAAAATGATCGGTGGCAATCAGGCGTATACGTCACATGGGCGGAGCCTGTCTGAAGGCCACCATTAAGATTGCGCTGGTTAAAGAGTCCGATAGGGGACCTTTGCCAGAGACGGGTCAAGAGGGTGTTTCCAGGCATGGGGGATCAGGGTGGATTCGAGGGCCCAGGTGACCAGGTGATCGTCGCCCTAATCCCAGCCTATAATGAGGAACGGTTCATTGGCAGCGTCGTCTTGAAGGCCCGCTGTTATACGAGCCAAGTGATCGTGGTGGACGATGGATCGTCAGACGCCACGGCCGAGATCGCCGAAGCGGCCGGCGCCCAGGTGGTGCGCCACAACCAGAACCGGGGTAAAGGGGCCGCCCTAAACACGGGCCTGCAAATAGCCTGCCAACTGGGGGCCGACGTGGTTGTTACCTTCGACGCCGATGGCCAGCACCTGCCGGAGGAGTTGCCGAGGGTTATCTTACCCGTCTGCAATGGCGAAGCCGATTTGGTCGTCGGCTCTCGCTACATCGGGACGACGAGCCAGGTTCCACTGCACCGCGTTTGGGGTCACAGGCTTTTTAATTTCCTGGTCAACGGCCTTTCGGGGGTGGCCCTATCCGACTCTCAAAGTGGTTTTCGGGCCTTCTCCCGCTCGGCTTTGCAATCTCTCTCCTTTAGCTCGGCCGGTTTCGCGGTCGAGTCGGAAATGCAATTGCTGGCCCGGACCCATGACTTGACGGTAAAGGAAGTGCCCATCACCATCCGCTACCAGGACAGACCCAAACGGCCAGTTATCCACCATGGCTTGATAGTCCTGAACGGCTTCCTGCGTCAGGTGGGACAGCATCGGCCGTTACTTTTCTTTGGGGGGATGGGCATGTTGATGATGTTCGCCGGCCTGGTATGGGGAGTTGTCGTCATCGATCTTTTCACCCAAAGGCATGAATTGGCGGTTGGTTACGCATTAATCAGCATCTTTTTAGTGATTGTCGGGAGTATTGGCTGTTCCACCGGCATCATTTTGCATTCGATCCGTGCGCTATTGTTTGATTGGCTAAGACAGTTCCTGGACAAAAAATGACCGCTGCAGTCCATTCCCCTCTCCTCCGGCCAATGCCCGCGCGGCACCGACTTGATCCCCAGTCCAATGTCACCACCCTGGCCAGCGTGATTGTCGTCAACTACAACAGCCAAGCTTACCTGGAAAACTGTCTTCAGACCCTCCTGGACACGGCTGGCGACGAATTCGAGGTAATCGTCGTCGACAACGGCTCAAGTGATGGCAGTTTTGACCGGATCGCCGATTTGTTCCCGGAAATACAGCTCATATGTAGCTCGAACAACCTGGGCTATGGTGGAGGCAATAACCTGGGTGCCCAACATGCCTACGGTCGCTACCTGGTTTTTCTCAACCCCGACACCGTGCCCGCGGCCGGCTGGCTGGCAGCCCTTACCACAGCTTTAGAGGACGATTCCAGGGCAGGCCTGGCCACGTCGATGATAGTTTTTCTCGATCAGCAGGATCGGATCAACACGGCCGGTAATGACGTTCATCTGACAGGCCTGACCCTTTGCCGAGGCTTAGGTCTTCCAGTTGAGGCATTGGACGAACCGTCTATGGTCGGGGCTGTTTCCGGGGCAGCCTTTGCCATTCGCCGGGATCTTTTCGAGCTTTTGGGCGGTTTCGACGAGTGCTTTTTCATGTACATGGAAGACAGCGACCTGTCGCTGAGAGCCCAAATAGCCGGTTATCATTGCTTGTATACCCCCCACTCCATCATCTATCACGACTACACTCTGCAATTCGGGCCGCTGAAAAGTTACTATCAGGAGCGCAACCGCTACCTGATGCTATTAAAAGCTTATCGCTGGCCAACGTTATTCGCCCTCATGCCTGCTTTGGCGCTGGCCGAGGTCGTCACCTGGGGCTACGTGTTCCTGCAAGATCGCCAGAACTGGACCAATAAGCTGAAAGCCTATGGGTACGTGCTGCGGCATTGGCAACAGATCATGGTTGAAAGACACGAGACTCAAAGTTTGCGACAGATGCCGGATCGAGAGCTATTACGCCGTTCAGTCTACCGCTTGGACTACGCCCAGGCGATCACTGGCAAAATCCCTTATCTGGCCCATTTATGCTTCGATCCACTCTTCAAGTTCTGGCGAGGGTTGATGCTGGTTATTATCAAATGGTAATCAGACATGAAAGTAGGTCTGGTTTGTTCCCACGGAGGGCATTTAACAGAGACGTTGCAGCTTCTTGAAGCGTTTGATGGGTACGATATATTTTTCGTCACCTATCACAGTTTTCGAAACGAAGAAGTCGAGTCGATCGCTCCAGCATATTTCACTGACAACATTGGCACCAATCCCTGGCGACTGTTGAAAGCCACCTTGTGGGCCTGGTTCGTTCTACGCCAGGAACAACCACAGGTATTGATCAGTCTAGGGTCGGAAATCGCCCTGCCGTTCTTCTATTGGGCGAAATTATTGGGCATAAAGACCATCTTCATCGAAAGCTGGTGCCGGATTGAAGCACTTTCAAAAACCGGCCGGTTGGTCTATCGGGTAGCCGACGAGTTTTGGGTGCAGTGGCCACAATTGTTGCATATCTGTGGCAGTAAAGCCAAATTTCACGGAGCCGTGGTTTGATTCTAGTCACTGTAGGGACCCACCATCAAGGATTTGACCGGCTGGTCCGCTCGATGGATCAACTGGCCACCCAATTTGACGAACGGGTGATTATCCAGCGGGGCAGTTCCTCCTATCGGCCGCGCTGTGCTGAACATTTCCGCGTCACGAACAGCCAGGAGATGGCCGGCTTGACCCAGGCAGCCCGGGTTGTGGTGGGCCACGCCGCGGCCGGGGCCATTATCCTAAGCTTGAACTACGACAAGCCTCTTGTTCTGGTACCCCGCTTGAGAAAACTCGGCGAAGTTTTAGACGATCATCAACTCGAACTGGCCAAGTTTTTGGATGATGCAAAGATGGCTATCGCCGTATATGAAACAACGGGAGCTACTATACAAGAGGCTATCCACTTAGCTGGACGGCAAAAGATAAAACGTGCCGGTTCAGGGCAGTTAGTGAAAGCGCTGCGACGGCAATTGCAGGAATGGGAGCCAATTGAAGATCGCAGGGTCGGGATATTAAGAGGATAGATTCGAGGATGCGTGTTTGCATGGTGACTTCGGCGGC
>Ga0209742_10001487_pt1 | contig 10575 bp, 9 predicted proteins | sample DeeMarSeWOR38_10_FD_187462 | JGI IMG/M metagenome (GOLD analysis project Ga0209742, IMG submission 187462) | Marine sediment microbial communities from White Oak River estuary, North Carolina - WOR-3-8_10 (SPAdes) (version 2) | ecosystem: Environmental > Aquatic > Marine > Intertidal zone >... | reverse complement strand
GGTGCCGCCGTCGTGCCCGGAGATGGTGATCAGGTCGGCATAGGCCTTGGCCACGCCGGCCGCGACGGTGCCGACGCCCGGCTCCGCCACGAGCTTCACCGACACCAGCGCGCCGGGACTGACCTGCTTGAGGTCGAAGATCAGCTGCGCCAGGTCCTCGATGGAGTAGATGTCGTGGTGCGGCGGCGGCGAGATCAGGCCGACGCCCGGGCGGGCGTAGCGCAGCCGCGCGATCATCTCGTTGACCTTGTGTCCCGGCAGCTGGCCGCCTTCGCCCGGCTTCGCGCCCTGCGCGACCTTGATCTGCAGCACCTCGGCGCTGACGAGGTACTCGGGCGTGACGCCGAACCGGCCCGAAGCCACCTGCTTGATCTTGGAGTTGCGCTCCGTGCCGTAGCGGGCCGGGTCTTCGCCTCCCTCGCCCGAGTTGGAGCGGGCGCCGAGCCGGTTCATGGCGACGGCAAGCGCCTCGTGCGCCTCGGGCGACAGGGCGCCGAGCGACATCCCTGCGCTGTCGAAGCGCGCCAGGATGTCCTCCAGCGGCTCAACGTCCTCGAGGGCAACGGGCTGCCGGTCGCCCGCGAGGCGGAACAGGTCGCGGATGCAGGAGGCAGGGCGGTCGTTCACCAGCGAGGCAAAAAGCTTGTAGCGCTCGTACTCGCCGCTGATGACCGCGGCCTGCAGGGTCGCCACGACGTCCGGGTTGTACATGTGGTACTCGCCGCCGTGGACGTACTTGTGCAGGCCGCCCTGCTCGAGGTCCTCGCGCGGATTGAAGGCGCGCCGCGCCAGCGCGAGCTGGTCCTGCTCGAGATCCTCGAAATCCGCTCCCTGGATGCGGCTGATCGTGCCCGCAAAGCACAGGCTCACGACCTTGTCGGAGAGCCCGACGATCTCGAACAGCTGCGCGCCGCGGTAGCTCATGATCGTCGAGATGCCCATCTTCGACATGATCTTGAACAGCCCCTTGCGGATGCCGCGGCGATAGCTCCGGCCCAGCTCGAGGCGCGTCTGCGCGTCCATCTTCACCGAGCCCTTCTTCATCATGTCGAAGAGCGTCTGGTAGGCCATGTAGGGATAGACGGCCGTCGCGCCGTAGCCGATCAGGCAGGCGAAATGGTGGGAATCACGGGCCGTCCCCGTCTCGACCAGCAGGTTGCACTTGCAGCGGAGGCCGGTGGCAACGAGCCGGTGGTGCACCGCACCCGTGGCCAGCAGGGCGTGCACGGGAATGCGCCCGCGGACGACGTAGCGATCGGAGAGCAGGATGAGGTTCTTGCCGGCGCGGACCGCCTGCTCGGCCTGGTCGCAGATCCGCAGCGTCGCCTGCTCGAGCCCCTCCGCCGGATCGTAGTGCAGGTCGACGTGCTCGTGCAGGACGCCGAAGTCGCGCATGGCGAGGACCTGCCGCAGCTTGCGCTGCGACAGGACCGGCGAGTTGAGCACGATGTGCCTGGCGTGCTCGGGCGTCGGCATGAAGACGTTGCTCTCGGGCGCGATCATCGTCTGCAGCGACATCACGATGGACTCGCGCAGCGGGTCGATCGGCGGGTTCGTCACCTGCGCGAACTGCTGGCGGAAGTAGTCGTAGGGCGAGCGGGTGCGCCGCGACAGGACGGGCATCGGCGTGTCGTCGCCCATCGAGCCGACCGCCTCGCTCTCGTCCTCGGCGAGCACGCGGATGATCTCGTCGCGCTCCTCGGCCGTGATGTTGAACATCTTCTGGTAGAGGGACAACGTGTCGCGGTCCATCGGCTCCGCGGCAAGACGCGGGTCGATCAGGTCCGCCTCGAGGTAGCGCACGCCCTTCTTGAGCCAGGTCTTGTAGGGATGGCGGCTCTTCAGCAGGTCGTCGATGCGCTTGGAGTCCAGCAGCTCGCCGGTATGCAGGTCGAGCGCGATCATCTCGCCCGGGCTCATGCGGCCCTTCTGCTCCACGTCCGCGGGCGTGTAGTCCCACACGCCGATCTCGGAGGCGATCGTGAGGTGGCGGTCGCGGGTCACCACCCACCGCGCCGGGCGCAGGCCGTTGCGGTCGAGCGCACAGGCCGCGTAGCGGCCATCCGTGATGACCGTGCCGGCGGGGCCGTCCCAGCTCTCGAAGTGGGCCGCATAGAACTCGTAGAACGCCCGCAGGTCGGGCTCGATGTTGTCCACGTTCTGCCAGGCCGGCGGGATGAGCAGGCGCATGGCGTGCATCACGTCGAGCCCGCCGATCAGCAGCAGCTCGAGCATGTTGTCGAGGCTCTGCGAGTCGGAGCCGGACAGCGACACCAGCGGCTGGATGTCTGACAGGTCGGGCAGCAGCGGCGACTTGAACAGCGGCCCGCGCGCCACCGCCCAGCTGCGATTGCCCTGGATCGTGTTGATCTCCCCGTTGTGGGCCAGGTAGCGGTAGGGATGGGCGAGGCGCCACTGCGGCAGTGTGTTGGTCGAGAAGCGCTGGTGAAAGACCGCGACGGAGCTCTCGAGCCGGGGATCGGCGAGGTCCGGGTAGAACTCCTGGAGGTGGGCGGGCATGACCATGCCCTTGTAGACGAGCGTGCTCGCCGACAGGGACGGCATGTAGAAGAACGGGTCCTTGCCCTCGAGCGCCTTCTCGCTGCGCCGGCGGGCCAGGAACAGCCGGCGATTGAACGTGGCCTCGTCGATCTCCTCGCGGCAGTTGACGAACACCATCTCCATCCGCGGCAGCGTCTTGAGCGCTTCCTCGCCGCAGGCGTCCGGATTCGTCGGCACGGCACGCCAGCCGGCCACCTCGAGCCCTTCCCGCTCGATCTGCTGCCCGAGGATCGCCTGCGCCTTCCCCGCCTGCTCGTCGAAGCGCGCGAGGAACGCGATTCCCGCTGCAAAACGCTCGGTCAGCTCGATACCGGCTTCCCCGGCAACTGCCCGGAGGAAGCCTTCGGGCTTCTTCAGCAACAGGCCGCAGCCGTCGCCCGTCTTGCCATCGCTCGCCACGGCGCCGCGGTGCGTGAGCCGGCACAGGGCAGTGATCGCCGTCTCGACCAGCCAGTGACTCGGCTGGTCGTCCATGTTCGCGATCAGGCCGAAGCCGCAGCTGTCGCGCTCGAAGTCCTCCCGGTACAGGCCGCGGCCCGGGAGATTGTCTGGGTGAGTCATGGGATGGCTCCAGGGAGTCTCTGGCAGCATAGCTGCCGTCCCGCGGGAGTCAATGCTGCGACGCAGCAGACATGACGCGGCGCAGCATTTCGCGCCCGGCAGCGGCATTCATCCTCGGTCGCGCTGTCGACGCGCCGCCGCCCGGCGGCCCGGCCACAGGAACCCGCAGGGTCACCCCCGGGAGACGATCATGACCCCGATCATCGCGACCACTCCGCCGACCAGCAGGGACGGCGTCGGCGTTTCGCCCAGCAGCAGGACGCCGAAGGTCGCCCCGAAGACCGGAACGAGGTTGTTGAAGATGACGGTGCGCGAGGGCCCGATCGCGCGCAGCGCCTGGTAGTACCAGACGAAGGCCACCCCGGTGCCCAGCACGCCGAGGTAGAGGACGGCGAGCAGCACCTCCAGCGTGGCCGCCTCGCGGCCGACACGGGCGACGTCGGGGGCCGCGACCAGCGCCAGCATCCCGGTGCCGAACAGGGCCGCGTAGGCGGATGCCGCGAGCGGCGAGAGGCCGGTCAGCACGCTGCGCCCGATCAGGGTGTAGGCCGCCCAGGCGCACACCGCACCGAACATCATGAGTTCGCCCGGACCGATCGCGCCTCCACCGGTCGCGAGCAGGTCCCCGCGGGTGACGACGATCCACACGCCAGCCAGCGCCAGCGCGGCCCCCGTCCAGCGGAGCCGGCCCATCCGCTCGCCGAAAAGGACCGCGGCTGCGGCGATCGTGACCACCGGGTTGAGCGCGACGATCAGCGAGGTCCTGCTGGCCGGCAGCCGGGCAAGCGCGCCCAGGAAGAACAGGTTGTAGGCCAGGATCCCGGTGGCACCGAGCGCCAGCGTGGCCACCCACTGGCGCCGGTCGAGCCTGGGCAGCGGCCCTTCGACGAGCCGGGCCGCCGCGACCAGCACGACGCTCGCCACGACGAACCGGAGCAACGCCCCGACCGTGGCTGGCAGCGCGAGTGCCAGCACCCGTCCCGCGATGAACGTCCCGCCCCAGATCGCCGGGACTGCCGCGAGACGCAGGTAGACGCCACGGAGATCGCCATTCGGGCCGGACCTGTCCACGAGCCACCCCCAAACGCCACGACCGGGCGCCATTTGGCGCGATCGCCCGCCCATCGGCAAGCGTCACGCAACGTGCGCTAGCATCGCGACACCGGCCGGCGCGCGGCCGGGTGAAACGGAGCAGACGATGCAGAAGACTGCGGCATGGCTGGCCCGGCACGCCCTCGAGCAGCTCGGCGTACGGCACACCTTCGGGATTCCCGGCGTGCACAACACCGAACTCTACGACGAGCTGGCCGCCTCGGAGACGATCACGCCGGTGCTGGTGGCACACGAGTGCGGGGGCGCCTTCATGGCGGACGCGATCAGCCGGACCGGCGCGGGCCTCGGCTGCCTGGTCATCGTTCCCGCCGCGGGGGTCACGCACGCCGCGAGCGGCATCGGCGAGGCGTTCCTCGACGGCATTCCCATGCTGGTCGTGGCGGGCGGCGTGCGCCGGGATACGGGCTTCGCGTACCAGCTGCACGACATGGACCAGCAGGCGCTGGTCAAGCCGATCACCAAGGGCGCCTGGCGAGTGGCAAAGCATGCCGACGTGGTGCCGACGATCTTCGAGGCCTGGCGCACGGCCACGAGCGGCGAGCCTGGACCCGTGTTCGTCGAGATACCCGTGGAGCTGCAACTCCTGCCGGGCGAAGTGGGCCAGCTCCCCGAATGCCCCGCCGCCGCGCCGGCATCCTGTCAGGCCGGCGCGCCGGAACTCGACCGTGCTGCGGCTCTGCTGCGCCACGCGGAACGTCCCGGCATCTTCTGCGGCTGGGGTGCGGTCGATGCGGGCGAACTGCTCGAACGGCTGGCCGAACAGTTGGGCGCCCCGGTCGCCACGACCCTGCAGGGCCTGTCGTCCTTTCGGGGCAACCATCCCCTGCACGCCGGATTTGCGCTGGGCCCCTCCGCGGTGCCTGCCTCGCGGAATGCCTTCGAGTCCTGCGATTGCCTGCTGGCGGTCGGCACGCGTTTCGCCGAGATCGCCACGGGCAGCTACGGGTGCAAGCCGCCCGGCAACCTCGTGCACGTCGACATCAACCCGAAGGTGTTCGGCGCGAACTACCCTGCCACGGTCGGTCTGGAGGGCGACGCCCGTGCCGTACTCACCGCGTTGCTCGAGCGCCTCGGGCCCATCGCCGCCTCGCAGGAGCGGGGGCGGCGGGTCGCGGCGCGGATCGCGGCCGACAAGCAGGCCTACCTCGAGGGATGGCTCCAGCACGACTCGGGCCAGCGCGTGAACCCCGCGCGCTTCTTCCAGGCGCTGCGCGCAGGGCTGCCGGACGACGGCATCGTCGTCGCGGACGACGGCAACCACACCTTCCTGACCGCGGAGCTGATGCCGCTCCACGCCCCGCGCACGTTCTTCTCGCCGTCCGATTTCAATTCCATGGGTTACTGCATCCCGGCGACCATCGGCGCCAAGCTCGCCCGGCCGGACAGGACCGTCGTCGGAATCGTCGGCGACGGCGCAGTCCGCATGACGGGGATGGAGATGGCCACGGCCGTGGCGCAGGCCGCCGGCGTCGCCTGGTTCGTCTTCAACGACGGCGAGCTGGCGCAGATCTCGCAGGCGCAGCAGGCGCCCTACAACCGCAAGACCTGCACGGTGCTGCCGCCGCTCGACCTCGAGGGTCTTGCCCAGGCCAACGCGGTCGAGTTCCTGCACATCGACGGCGACTCGAGCGTCGAGGACGTCGTCGCCCGGGCCCTCGACACTGCCAGGGCCGGGCGGCCGGTCCTGGTCGACGTCCGGATCGACTACTCCAGGCGCACCTGCTTCACCGAGGGGACCATCAAGACGAACCTGAAGCGTTTCGATCTCGGCGCCAGGACCCGACTGATCGGCCGCGCGCTGTGGCGCAGGGTGACGGGGTAAGAAAGGGCGCCGCGAACGGGGGAAGCGGTGCCGCGGCGCCAGGGCGTGCCGGCGAGGGGATCCGCCGGCGGGAAGGGGTTCGTCTCACCGGTCAGTGCGGCAACGCGACCCTCTCGAGCTCGTAGCCGACGACCTCCCGCGAGACGGGGTCGCGGATCGGCTTGCCGCGCCGGAAACAGGCTTCGCCCGCTGCGCCGTGCAGCGGCGCCTCGTCGATGTCCATCTGCTTCATGCTGACGTTCCCGTGCAGGTCGCGCAGGATGACCGTGGCGCGCTCGGCTCCGTCCTCGTCGTAGCCGGCAACCAGCACGGCGATCACTTCGTTGTCGTCCATGGCGGGACTCCCGTGGTCGCAACTCCTGTCCATGGACAAGCAAGGCGCGTGCCATGCACGACACGTCCGCAAAACAGGGACTTGTGAGTCGCGTACGCGAAGGGGTGACGCTGTGCGTCAGTTATTGACGCCGTTCACGGTCGCTCCCGGATCACTCGGGCAGCACCAGACAGGGCGTCTCCCTCGACTCGAGCGCGCCGCAGAGCGCCCGCGCCGCGGTCTCGTCGACCGGTCCCGCCTGCAGGCGCCACAGTGTCGCCTCGCCGGACCCGGTCGCATCGAGCCGGGCCGGCAACGTGCCGAGCAGGTCCGCATGCCGGACCCGGAGACGCTGCCAGGCATCGCGGGCAGCCTGTTCGTCCCCGAAGGCGCCGAGCTGCAGCCGGAAGGTGGCCGTACCGATGGCCGGCGATGACGCCGTCGGGTCGTCGACAGGCGTCGCCCCCGCTTCCTCGTGCGGCGCCGGCCGTGGCGCGTGCTGGCTCCGGGTATGCAGAAACTCCGCCAGCCGCGCGCGCGCCTCCGCCGCCCGGCGGCCATCGGGATGGATCGCGAGATGGCGCTGGTAGGCCTCCGGCTCGTCGACGCGCGACGCCTGCCGCCAGGATTCCTCCTCGCGCAGCGCGTCGAGGCGCGCCTGCGCAGCGCCCACGTGGGTGCCGGCCGGGAAGTCCCGCAGGTACCGCTCGTAGGCCGCTGCCGTATCCTCATCCCTTGCGCCCCGCCACGCAGACTCCTGGCGGCTGCATCCCGCCGCGCCCCAGGCGACGAGCAGCGCCAGCGCGAGAGGCAGGCTCCGTCGCATCAGTCCCCGGTCCCGTCCCGCCTCCACTGCGGCAGGCGCCGGTGCAGCGCCGCCTTGGCGACGAGCTGTGCGCTCACCGGCGTCGTGATCACCACGAACACGATGATCAGCAGCTCGTGCAGCGAGGGAGCATCCTCGCGCGCGGTGAAGTAGACCAGCGAGGCGAGCGCGACGGAGCCGATACCGAGCGTCGTCGCCTTGCTCGGGCCGTGCAGACGGGTGAAGGAGTCCGGAAGCCGCGCCAGCCCGAGCGAGCCGAGCAGGCAGAACAGGCCGCCGACTACGATGAGCACCGATGCGATCAGGTCAGCCATGATTCACTCGATGATGTCGCCGCGCAGCAGGAACTTGGCGAACGCGGCGGTGGACAGAAAGCCGAGCATCGCGATGATCAGCGCCGCCTCGAAGTGCAAGTCGGTGGTCCCGAGCATGCCGTAGGCGAGCAGCATCGCGCAGGCGTTGATGTACAGCGTGTCGATGGCGATCACGCGATCGACCACGTCGGGGCCCCGCAGCAGCCGCCAGAACGCCAGCGCCATGGCCAGCCCGATCAGGCCGAGCGCGACGAGGATTGCGGTCCCGATCATCCGAACACCTCCATGAGCGGCCGCTCGTACCGCTCCTTGATTTCGGCGACGAGTTGCGTCTCGTCACGCTCGTCGAGGTAGTGCACCAGGAGTTCGCTCCGGTCCTCGGAGAGGTCCGCCGTGAGCGTGCCGGGCGTGAGCGTGATAGTGCCCGAGAGTGCCATGATCCCGAGGTCCGAGCGGATGTCGAGCGGGACGCGCGCAAAGCCCGGATTCAGTCGCGCCACGGGACCGAGCACGGCACGGGCCACGCGCAGGTTGGCCGTGATGACGTCGAGCAGCAGCCGCCCCGCGAAGGGCAGCAGCAGCCAGGGTCGGGACACGCGTTCCTGCTCGGGCCAGAAGCGGCGGGCGAACAGCGGTAGGGCCCAGCCCACGAGTGCCCCGAGCACCAGGTGACCGGGCGCAAGCGTGTTGTTGAGCCACAGCCAGAAAATCACGAGCGCCGCGCTCCACCAGGGGTGCGGCAGCAACCTCGAACGCATTACCGATCCCCTCCCCCGGCCGTGCCGAGCACCGCGAGCACGTACTCGCCCGGATCGAGGAGCTGACGGGCGGCGGCACTCGCGAAGTCGAAGGCGGCACCGGCGTACAGCGCCAGGCCGACGAGGCCGGCGAGCAGCAGGCCGACTCCGGCTACGGCAGTGGGCCGCCACGCCGGCAGCTCCACCGTCTCGCCGCGATCCGGCCCGACCTTCCAGAACACGATCGTCCCGGCGCGCGCGAGCGCGACGATCGACAGCAGCGTGGCCGCGAGCACCGCAGCGAACGACCAGGCGGTGCGTCCGGCCTGGACGGCCGCATCCAGGATGGCGAGTTTCGCCATGAAGCCGCCCAGCGGCGGCAGGCCGGCTACCGCCACCGCCGCGAGCAGGAATGCGGTGGGCAGGGCAACGCGCCCGCGGAAGGCCGGCCCGGCCTCGAGCAGGTCCCCGGTCTCGCCGCGGACCATCGCGATGCGGGAGGTGACGAGGAACAGCGCGGCCGTGGCCAGGGTGCCGTGCGCCAGGTAGTAGGTCGCCGCGGCGAGACCCGGCCCGCTGGACAAGCCGACGGCCACCAGCAGCACGCCGACCGAGACCACGACCGAGTGCGCGACGAGCTGGGCGAGGCGCCCGGCCGCGATCATCCCGGTCATGCCGATCGCCAGCGTCGCCAGCGCGGCGGCCCACAGGACCGGGCCCGCGTCGAGGCCCGGGAGGAAGAGCGTCCCCGTGCGCATGATGGAGACGACGCCTACCTTGGTGAGCACGGCGAACAGCGCGGCGACGGCTCCGTCGGCCGCCCCGTAGGCACCCGGCAACCAGAAACCGAGTGGCAGCAGCGCCGCCTTGAGGGCGAACACGACGAGCAGCATCCAGCCGCCCGCCTGCCACAGCCCGAGCCGGTCGGCCGGCAGATCCGCGGCGCGCTGTGCGAGGTCGGCGAAGTTCAGCGTGCCGGCCGCCGCGTAGAGGCAACCCACGGCCACCAGGAACAGGGTCGAGCCGAGCAGGTTGATCACTGCGACGTGCACCGCTGCGCTCGTGCGCTCCGGCCGGGAACCGTGACTCAGCAGCGCGTACGAGGCGATCAGCAGCACCTCGAAGAAGACGAACAGGTTGAACAGGTCTCCGGTCAGGAACGCGCCATTGATCCCGAGCAGCTGGAACTGGAACAGGGCGTGGAAGTGACGGCCCGTGGTGTCCGACCGTCCGAGAGCGAAGAGCAGGGCCGCCGTCGCGACGAGGGCGGTGACCGATACCATCCAGGCGGACAGCCGGTCCAGCACCAGCGTGATGCCGAAAGGCGCGGCCCAGTCGCCGACGTCGTAGGCGACCACCAGGCCCTCGGAGGCCGCCCCGACCAGCAGGACCGAGACCGGCAGCAGCGCAAGCGTCGCCACCAGGCCGACGGTCCGCTCGAAGCGCAGGCTGCCGCGACCGCCGAGCAGCGCCACGACGCCCGCCGCGAGCGGCAGCAGCAGCGGGGCAAGGATCAGGTGGTTCAAGGCTCCTCGCTCCCGGGGTCTTCGTCGACACGGTCGTGGCCCCGCTCGCTGACCGCGCGCAGGGTCAGCACGATGAGGAAGGCCGTCATGCCGAAGCTGATCACGATCGCCGTCAGGATGAGCGCCTGCGGCAGCGGATCCGGATGTGGCCCCGGCAGGTTGGACAGCGGCGCGCCGTCGACCATGAGGCCGCCGCTCGCCAGCAGGAACAGGTTGACGGCGTAGGACAGCAGCGTGATGCCGAGCAGAACGGAGAACAGCCGGGGCCGGAGCGCGAGGTAGACGCCGGCTGCCACGAGGGTCCCGATGCCGAGTGCCAGGAGCAGTTCCATCAGGCCTGCTCCGCCTTGCCGTGCTGCCGGCCGATCGTGGCCAGGATGGAAAGCACGACCCCGACCACGGCGAGATAGACGCCGACGTCGAAGACCATCGCGCTCGCGAGCTCGAACTTGCCGACGACGGGCCAGCTCACGTAGGCGAAGGTCGAGGTCAGGAAGGGCGCGCCGAAAGCCAGCGAGGCGAGCCCGGTGAGCATCGCAATCAGGATACCGGCCGCGGCCACCGAGGTGTAGCGCGGGGGCAGCCGCGCCTCTACCCAGGCGTTGCCGTGCGCGAGGTACTGGATCAGCAGCGCCGTGCCGGTGACCAGACCGGCGATGAAGCCTCCACCCGGCTCGTTGTGCCCGCGCAGCAGCAGGTAGACAGAGACCAGCAAGGCGAGCGGCAAGAGCGGCCGCGACAGCACCTCGAGCGACAGCGAGTGCCCGCTCGACCACGGGCGGCCCTCCCAGTCCAGCGCCC
>Ga0209742_10001486_pt1 | contig 10576 bp, 8 predicted proteins | sample DeeMarSeWOR38_10_FD_187462 | JGI IMG/M metagenome (GOLD analysis project Ga0209742, IMG submission 187462) | Marine sediment microbial communities from White Oak River estuary, North Carolina - WOR-3-8_10 (SPAdes) (version 2) | ecosystem: Environmental > Aquatic > Marine > Intertidal zone >... | reverse complement strand
GGCGTAGGTCTCTCTCCTCATCGCCAGCAATAAGTGCTTCGATAGTATCCTCAGCCGGGGTGCCGGCCGCCATCATTTCCAGCCCGTCTGGCCCGTATGACAAATTGGCGTACGATTGGGTGGCTACGGCGCCAGCGCCAACCCGGGCCCAAGAGACGACGGCGGCTACTGCCAGAAATTTGGATTGGACGGCGACGCCCCACTCTTCACGCCCAGGATCGTAAGCTACGATCGAGAAAGTTGTAATTGGTTGCATCTCGTCATAGAGAATTACGATGGAGGGGCAACTGGGGCGGGCAAACTGGCTGGTTTTGTTCGCTTACGCGGCTTGGCTCTGGCAGATAGCGGTGGCAAAAGCACGACATCCAACACTTCGTGCATCCTCTCGACCAAAATGAAATCCAGATCCTGGCGCAATTTCTTTGGTATTTCCTGTAAATCGCTTTCATTCTTCTTGGGCATCACGAAGCTTCTTATGCCAACCCGGCGTGCCGCCAAGGCTTTTTCGCGGACCCCGCCGACAGCCAGGATGCGGCCTCGCAAAGTAATCTCGCCGGTTAATCCTACATCCCGGCGGATTGGCCGTCTGGTATAAGCTGAGATCAGGGCTGTAGCCATCGCTGCCCCCGCGGAAGGCCCATCCTTGGGTACTGCCCCTTCGGGAATATGCAAGTGGATGTCTGTATTTTCGAAGATCTCATCCTTCACCCCCATTTCGCTGGCTACACTCCTGGTATAGCTTAAAGCCGCCTGGGCACTCTCTTGCATAACGTCGCCCATCTGACCAGTCATTGTCAGAGAGCCTTTTCCTGGCATGATCGTTACCTCAATGAATAAGATGTCACCGCCGGCAGCAGTCCAAGCTACTCCAGTTGCAACGCCGACCTCATCTTCTTCTGGCAGGAGTTCTTGCATCATTCTGGGTGGGCCAAGGAAATCGATCAATTGCTTTTCTTTTATCCTTTTTGGATATCGTTTCTTCTCTACTACTCGCCGGGCAACCTTGCGGCAGACGTTAGCTATCTCCCTTTCCAGGTTGCGTACACCAGCCTCGTAGGTGTATTGGCGGATCATCATCTTCAATGAACTGTCTTCGAAAAGAACTCCAGCATCCTTTAATCCATGTTGTTTAAGCTGTCGAGGAATGAGAAACTGGCGGCTAATCTCGATCTTTTCTTCCTCTAAATAGCCTGTGAATTCGATAACCTCCATCCGGTCTTGCAACGCAGGTGGCACGGTATCGAGTACATTGCAAGTCGTGATGAATAAAACATCGGAAAGATCGTAATCGAGATCTAAATAGTGGTCTACGAAGGCTTTATTTTGTTCCGGATCCAAAACTTCAAGTAAGGCGGCGGCCGGATCGCCACGAAAATCCTGACCAAGCTTGTCGACTTCGTCCAACATAAAGAGCGGATTGATCGTACCAGCGCGACGCATGGCCTGGACAATTCGTCCCGGCAAAGCGCCAACATAGGTGCGACGATGACCCCGGATTTCCGCTTCATCTCGAACCCCACCCAGGCTGATCCTTAAAAATTCACGGTTTAGAGCCCGGGCGATCGACTGGCCCAAGGAGGTTTTGCCAGTACCTGGTGGACCGACGAAACAGAGAATTGGCGTTCGCATGGATTCGGCAGCGATGCTTTTAATAGCGATATATTCCAGGATGCGATCTTTGACTTTCTCCAGGCCAAAATGTTCGGCATTAAGGACTTCGGCCGCGTGGACCACATCCAGATTATCGTCCGACTTTTCTGTCCAGGGCAATTCCAGGATCCAGTCCAGATAGGTGCGAATCACGCCGATCTCAGGTGCCATTGGTGGCATACTACTTAGTCGGGCCAGTTCCTTGTTCACTTTTGACCGCACTTCATCAGGAAGGTTCTTTTCGCCAAAGGACTCTCGTAACTCAGCGAGTTCCTGGGTGAAGGTATCCATTTCACCCAACTCGCTCTGAATGACCCTCATCTGCTCCCGCAAGAAGTGCTCCCGTTGCATCTTGTCAACTTCTTGCTGTACCTGAGAGTGAATTTGATCTTCCATCTCCAGGACGTCAAGCTCGCGGGCCAGGATAATACTTATCTTCTGCAAACGATTGGTCGGATCGAGGGTTTCCAATATCTCTTGCTTCGTATGCAGCGGCAGGTCCATGGCCGAGGCAATGAAATCAGCCAACCAACCCGGCTCGTCGATGTTGATGGCAAAGGCGTAGACCTCTTCAGGTAATTTGCGACTCAATTCGACCACTTTTTCGAATAGAGCGGTCACAGCCCTCATCAGGGCTTCAGTCGTGTGCTGCCACTCACCTGGCTCCAGAACTGGTCTTGCCCGTACCCGAATATAGGGATCCCATTGGGTGAATTCAAGGATCTCAATGCGTCGTCGCCCCTGAGCCAAAACGCTGGTGGTGGAATCGGGCATGCGCAAGGTCCGGCCAATGACCACCTCGGTCCCCATGCGATAGATATCTGCTTCGGCCGGATCGATGATCTCGCCATCTTCTTGAGCTGATACGATCAAACTCTCATCATTCGCCAGGGCTGCTTGAATGGCAGCCAAGGAGCGCTCACGACCAACGAAGAGAGGCATAACCATTTGCGGAAATAGCACCAGGTCACGCAGAGGTAAGAACGGCCGATCAATGATGCCATCTTCGAGCACCAGCTCTTCCTCTTCCTCAAACAGGTCATCTGAGAAAGGCATGGCCATGCCCATGAAGTCCGGGTACGGTCCAAAATCAAAACGATCATCTTCTTTCATATTTTGTTTCCTATCCAATAGCTCGCAGCCTGAAACCTGGTCAACCCATCAGTAGTGATTGGGGAATAGATTTCGGCTTTCGGCCGGCAACTCAGATTGTAGACTTTCCCATTGATTAAGCAAGTCGCCGACAACAAAAATCGAGCCGGTAATACACATCAGATCCTCAGGTCCAGCTTTTCGCCAGGCAGTAATGAAGGCATCGGTCACATCGGTGCTGACCATGACCTCATATCCCAGATCAGTCGCCATCTGTAATAATTCCGCAGGTGAGCATGCTCTTGGATGGCTGGACGCTGTCAATATGACTTTGTCAGACAAGGGTAACAAGACGCGTAATATGCCCATCACGTCTTTATCAACCGTTATGCCCAATAACAGCCATAGTTCTTCGTAAACACAGTCTTTTTTTAAAGTTAAGGCTAACTTCTCAGCCGAATCAACATTATGGGCACAATCCAGTAGCACAATAGGACGACCATTGCCATGGGCTAGAACCTGAAGGCGTCCAGGCCAGTTTACTTTAGCCAAACCATCTGTCACTGATTCGATGGTAATGGCTGGATAGTTGGATTGGATGGCATTTAAAGCAGCTATGGCAACCAGGGCATTTTCTTGTTGGTGCCGGCCGGCCAAAGCCAGGGAGAATCGTGTGTATGGAGAAACAAAGGCCTGAGGTGGCGTTTTTGTAATAACGATTTCTTGATCCCAGCCAATTCCAGGATGCTGGCCCAATTTCGCACTTGGCCCAGGCAGCCAATCCCAATCTCGGCCGATGACGGTCATCGGCGCCCCCTGAAACTCGGCAATTTGGATCAGCCGATGCATCGCTTCGGGTTCCTGAGGCGAGGTGACGACCGGCACGCCAGGTTTAATAATGCCCCCTTTCTCGGCGGCGATCTCAGACAGAGTATCGCCAAGCAAATATGTATGATCAAAGCTGAGTGACGTTATGACTGATACCAATGGATGTAAAAGATTCGTCGCGTCGAGACGGCCACCCAAGCCAACCTCGACGACCGCGATATCTACCTTCTCATAAGCAAAATGAAGAAAGGCCAGAGCCGTAACCAACTCGTACCAGGTCAATTCCGGCACTTGATCGACGGCCGGCTTTAACTCATCGACCAGGTCCGCAACTCGCTCGGGAGGTATCCGACCGTCGCCGTCTTCCGGCTGTAGTACGCGTATACGATCTCTGAAATCTTGTAGATGAGGCGAGGTGTATAAGCCGACGGAAAGACCCGCCTCCCGCAAACAGGCAGCACACATGGCAGCCACGGATCCTTTGCCCTTCGTGCCAGCAATATGTATTGAATGAAACGATAAGTGCGGGTTGCCAAGAAAGTTAAGTAATTGCCTCGGCCGGTCCAGACTGATGTTCTCTGGCGCATAAGTCTCAATTTGTCTATGTTCGAAATTCACAAAGCTATAAAGAAAATCGACAGCTTCCTGGTACCGGTCACTCATAGACGTGGATTGTAACGAATAAGTATTGATGGGCAATGGCCTATTGGTCGTTTTGACAGGGCCCTACTGGCTAGATAAACTTGTTGGCATTATGGATACCATCTTAGAGATACACCGCGTCCTGTCCAACACCATTGTGCTTTTCTTTTTATTGTTGGGATTATGGGGTCTGGTTCGGGCGATCCGCAAAATGGGCGTCAACGGCAGCTTCCTGGGAGCCATGGTCATTGCTGAGCTTCTATTCGTCTTACAGGCTGTCTTAGGCGTTATTTTACTGCTCGATGGAGCTAGACCTGGCCGTGGTGTTCACTTAATCTATGGGACATTTGCCCTGGTTGCTTTGCCTGGCCTGTTCGCCTATTTAAGGGGTGATGACTCCAATCAGGCCCAATGGTATTATGCGATTGGTATCCTATTCCTCTTTGGTGTTTCATTGAGAGCCATCGGTACCGGCACCTGATTTCAACCTTTTGCAAACAATTTGTGCTTGATCTATTTATATCTGACCACAGGTTGTTGCACCATGTGGTAGCAACGCTTACGGAATGTTAACAGTTGCTTGGTACAATGCCCTTCGTTGGAATAAAAATAAGTACCAGAATTTCTTATACGAGGAATAACAGATGGCTCAAACTTCAAATATCATCGAGGTTCAGGAGGCAACATTCGAGCAAGATGTCGTCCAGAAATCGTACGAAAAACCAGTAGTAGTGGACTTTTGGGCTGCCTGGTGTGGCCCTTGTCGTATGCTTGGTCCAGTTCTCGAAAGGTTAGCGGCCGAGCCTAATAGTAATTTTGTCTTGGCAAAGGTTGACGTAGACGCTAATCCAGGACTGTCCATGCGCTATGGCGTCCAGGGCATACCGGCCGTCAAAGCTTTTCATAATGGCCAAGTCGTCGACGAATTTGTCGGCGCCCAACCAGAACCCATGGTCCGCCAGTTTCTGGCTCGAATCGCCCCTAGCGAAGCGGATCAGACGGCTGCAACGGCCGAAGAACTATTGGCCGACCGTCGTTGGTCTGATGCCGAGCTTTTGCTCCGCGGCATGCTGGAGCAAGATCCGGCTAATAGCTCTGCCAAGCTGGGATTGGCTCGTGCGCTGATAGGCCTAGGTGAGGGTTGCAAGGCCCAATTTTACCTGGAAGAACTCAAGTCGATACCGGAAACCCTGGTCAGCGCCGAAAGACTCTTTCCACTGGCAGCCTACATTTGTTCGGCGGCCGAAAAAAGTGATGAGAACGCCGAAGTAACGGTGGTCGAAGCCCAATACCGGCAATCAGCCCGTTTGTTTAGCCAGGGAAAAATCGCCCCGGCCATGGACGGCTTGCTCGATGTTCTTCGCTACAATAAGAACTATCGTGATGGTCAGACAAAGGCGGTCATGTTGGGCATCTTTGAATTGTTGGGAGATGACGATCCTTTAACCAACGCCTACCGTCGAGAAATGGCTTCCGTCCTCTTCTAATGGCTCTGCAAAGTGGTTTATTGTAAGTAGCACGGGTTTTCAATCTATACGTACACGAGTTGATGGTCACCTGTTAGGTGACTGTCAACTTTTTAACATTATCTCGAGCTCTATCTCGTCCCGTATGGGGATGCCATTTTCGCCGACTAGGGGAATCTGTGGTTTTAAACGTCTGGATTCTACCAGAGCATCTTTGTACAAGGCAGCCAAACAAAAACCACGTTGTTGGTAAAAGCGGATAGCCGCAGTATTGTCATTAGTGGTGATTAGCCACAATCTACGGCAGCCTGCGTTTATGGCCTTCTCCTTCACTGCTGCTATCAGGGCCGAGCCAATGCCTAATTTCGGCCGCAGGCTATACAAGGTTACTAACTCGCATTCATCCTTGGCTGTGTGATAGGTCACTAAACCAACCGGCTCTGTGCCCTGCACGGCAACGTAACCGGGTAGTTTCGATGCGTCGTGAAGGCGGCCTCGGGAAACGACCAATGGTGTGCCCCAGTTTTTATTAAGTACGTCCATCGCCCAATCCCGAAAACTATCTTCAAGAGGAAGGATCTGGACGATCGTTGGCTCTATCATCGCTGCCAGTTAATAATTTATCGTCCCTAATTTCTAAAATACCGCTGAAGGTATTCGGGCACCGTGATGCCGTCCTTCAACTTGGGATCGTCGGTCGGCTCACCAATTTGTTGCTTGATCGGCACAACGCCAGCCCATACCGGAAGCTCAAGATCTGGCTCATCATCATCTGGTGGCCCTTGTCTTATCTTAGCCGAGCCGAGTTGGATCGGGATAGACACGATCGACGTCGCCATCAGTTCTTTTTCGTTGGGTTGGCGAACATCTTCCCACCGGCCGGGAATCAAACCCTCAGTAAAGTCCTTTAGGGCTTGTAGTTTCTCTTGTCTTGATTCTATTAACGTTCCCCTACCAAACAGAACGGCCGAGCGGTAATTCGCCGAATGGTTAAAAACTGACCTGGCCAATACCAAACCATCTAGTAGCGTCATGGTTATGCATACTTCATTTCCTGCGGCGACATGCTTGATCAACCGGCTGGTCGTAGCCCCATGAAGCAATATTTCATCGCCTCGTCTGGCATGAAGCGTTGGTATGACATAAGGCTGCTTACCCTGGGCAAATCCCACATGACAGATGATAGCTTCATCAATGATCTGGTAAATGACATCCTTGTCATAAATCGCTCTATCAGGATGGCGTTTGACCTTGTTTTTGCTTTTCTTTTCGAATACAGACATGCCCATCATCCTTTTCAATACCCCAATGTTTGCTAACTGCCACTGATAGGATAATATCAGATTTCCAGAAAACGGTCCGTGCCAGAGACTTTCTAACGAGTTGGCATCGACGTCAGACAGCATCAAGTAATCGTACCCGACACAGGCAACGCAATGTCCAAGTCGAGTAAGAGTGCTAAATTGTTGTTGCTTGGTGACACCTGGAACGTCTGGCCCGGCTTGGACATGAAGGAATATCTATCATGAACAGTACACTGAAGTTCGTCGTTATTGGTCTGGCTGGATTGATGATATTACTCCTGGCAGTGGTATTCGTCCTGGTGCTCCAAAATGTGCTGTCAACCCAATCGGATACCGCACCCACTCTTGCTCCGACTGCCCAGGCACTGGCTCCTACAGCCACTCAAATTGCTGAGCTACCACCCCCGGCGTTAAATGTCCCAGCCACATTTACACCACCGCCAACCAGTGAACCATCTGATACGCCAGAGCAAGCAGCTCCAAACCCAACCGATACGCCTGCTCCAACCAATACCTTGCCACCGGCAACTCCAACCAATACACCAGTTCCAGTGGTGCTGCCGACAAACACATCCGCACCTCCACCCCCGACCAACACGCCATCGCCTCCCACACCACCGCCACAGGATACAAGGGGCTTGGCCGCTACCAATTTTGCGCTCCAAGACCGTTCTGACTATAGGGTCAACCAGTCGGTTTGGTTCGAATTTAATATCGTCAATAACACGGGGGGTGAGGTGCCCTATAATGCGCTCGGTGTATTACCCAGAAAGGGTGGAGCAGATCGTGGTGATTGGTTCCAACAAAGCTGGGGAGGTAATAACGCGACGATCAAACCCCAAGGCCTTGAATGGGAAGACCGAATCAAGTTGCCAGAGAGCGGCACTTATACCTTGCGACTGGTAATCTGCTTCGATAACGTATCCAATTGCGTGAGCGGCCAGGAAGCATGGGTCACTCTTTCCCAGGAAATACCAGTCACCATAAGCTGATCCAAAATGCCTTGCCTATTACGGGCTGATAATATTATTTGACGCAAGGCCTATGATCCGCAAAGAATCTGGCGTCGCCAAGTACTGGCGACGCCGGTTGCCTAAAAAATCAATCCCTATTGCGGGCTTGTTGATTTTTTTTCTTTTAGCGATTCAAACTGCGGTGGCCCAAGCCCCTACCGCAGACGAGGGCATGCACCTGCTGCGGGGGCAGGTATTGAGGCAGACCGGCCGACTGGTCCTTCAGGGAGAGCACTTACCATTGAGCCAAAGGCTCATCGGTACATTCTTGACTATCGAGCCAACATTGCCGGATGTTAAACAACTTCTCTCCCGGCCCAATTTATCTCCAATCGAATTGGTACAAGAGTTCCTTTGGCGAAGCAATACCATTGTCGCTCGGGCCATGTTTATTGGCCGCCTGCCCATCATTCTTGTTGGCCTATTGTTTGGGGCTTTTCTCGCCTGGTGGTCAAAGTTGAAAATCGGGATGTTGGGCCAGGCAATAACCATGGTTCTCTTTGCTTTTTCACCAAACTTACTGGCATCGTCAACACTGGCCACGACGGATGCTGTTGCTGCGACCACTTTCGTTTTGGCCCTTCTCGCCTGGTGGTATTTCTGGGAAAGTCCTGGCCTTTGGCGCTGGTTTGTGGCTGCCCTCGCGTTTGGTCTGGCTATTGGCTCAAAGCTGTCCGGGATCATTGTCGTGCCAAGTGCGCTGGTATTGTCTTATGCACAAAAAAAGGACATGCCATGGTGGAAACCTGGAGCCATCTGGCTGAGTACGCTGCCGGTTACAGGCTTGGTGGTTTGGATAATTTATGGCTTTGAACTCGGCCGTGTACCCGGTTTTCCATTTCCGGTTCCAGCAGCCACCTATCTCAACAGCGTGCTCGACCTAACCAGGCATATGGAGTCCGGCCAGATCGCCTATCTTCTTGGCGAACGATCACTTGAAGGTTGGTATCATTATTTCGGCGCTGTCTTCTTGTTCAAAACGCCTGGTATTACCCTTTTATTACTGTTGCTTGCTTGTATTTACCTATCCTGGCACCGTCAATGGCGGCGTACGCTTTACCTCTGGTTTCCAGCCCTAGCTTTATTCGCCGCCGCCTCCTATAGTCGCTTCAATATTGGTTACCGCCATATCCTGGCTATTGTCCCGCTAGTCTGGTTGCTAATCGCCGAAACTGCACCATTCTGGCAAGGGCGACGAGGCCGTTTATTCCCCTTACTTGTCCTTCTCCTTATCTATCTCGCCGGAAGCGTGCGACAAAGCCCTCATTTCCTCGCATATTTTAACGAATTTGTCGGGGGCTCAGGCCAGGGTTTTCGTTATTTGGGTGATTCAAATATCGATTGGGGGCAGGATCTGAACCTTTTGGCCAGATACGCTGCGGAATTCGATACAGATCCTCTGTACATCAGTTATTTTGGGGCAGGCGATCCGGCTTATTATGGACTGGAAGAGCCACCATTATTTGATGAGAGGGGCAATCCAATTAATTTCGCCCCAGCCAATCCTGCTCCCGGCCGCTATGCCATCAGCGTCAACCATATTCAAGGCCCGACGATAAACGAGCCTGATCTTTTCGAGTGGTTTCGCAGGAGGGAGCCAGTCGATCATCTGGGTTACTCCATTTTGATTTACGATGTTTTCGAAGCCCAAAGCGGCTCATGGATTGGGCAATGTCTCGATCCGGTGGCGTTTTTGGATGAGTCGACGGCCGCTCAGTTGGTGGGCCAGGACACGCTGCGACACGTTTACTTCGACTGCCGCACGAGCTGGGTTATTCCCGCAGGAGGCGATCCTGGCTGGTATATCTTGCCCCCAGACGTGGACCCATCGTCAATCAGCGACCACCTGGCCGATAACCTTACCCAGGTGTATGCAAATCTTCAAAGTTCTCGGACGCCAGCCTATCAGGTCTACTACTGGTCTGGTTCTGACCTCGAGATCGACAAAATCATAGCCCAGCCAGGAACTATTATGTCAACCGAAGGGCAGGTAGTCGTTCCGCCAGTAAACGTCGAAGGGACAGCAAACTTTCTGGGAGGTTTGATCAACGGATCAACGTGGGGATCGATATGGCAGACGGAGTCGTTGACCGAAGCGCCCCTATCAGTTCTCATGCATCTGTATACCGATGATCCTCTTCCGTCTGTCGCCGATGGACTGGGCTACCAAGGCATACAATGGCAACCCGGCGATATATTCATCCAATACCACAATTTTGGCGACTTACCCGGCCGATATCTGGAAACCGGCTTATACAATTATGTGACCGGCGAACACCTACTCATTGAGGATGAATGGGAGGCTGTCCGGATATTTCCCCCGTAATCCCACTGAATACCCTTTAAGAAAGGTGACCGGCGCAAAATGCATTGACATTGTAATGACACAACATCTATTGGTGAGGGTCATCTATCTAAGGATTGGTCAAGATCTCGGGTCCATTATCGGTAATGGCAACAGTGTGCTCGAATTGGGCTGACAATGCTCCATCAGCCGTAATCACCGTCCACCCATCGTCTAACAAAATCCATTTATAGGTACCGGCATTGATCATCGGCTCAATAGTAAAGACCATCCCCG
>Ga0209742_10001482_pt1 | contig 10592 bp, 9 predicted proteins | sample DeeMarSeWOR38_10_FD_187462 | JGI IMG/M metagenome (GOLD analysis project Ga0209742, IMG submission 187462) | Marine sediment microbial communities from White Oak River estuary, North Carolina - WOR-3-8_10 (SPAdes) (version 2) | ecosystem: Environmental > Aquatic > Marine > Intertidal zone >... | reverse complement strand
GAGCCGCCGGTATAGGGGTAGATACGGTCCTCGTTCTGCCGGTCGGTGCCACCGGAGTCGTCGCCGACGTCGTTAAGTACGTTGGCACCGGCATGCACGCAGACCGTGGCGAGCAGCGCCAGGATGAAGACTACAAAGTCGAACTGGCCGGCAACCATGAACCCCCATGCCGAACCGGCCAGGACAGGCAGGACGGAGGCCGGGAAGAACTTCGGCCGCATGGCGTTGAACAGGCGTTTGGAAACCTGTGCAGGCGAATCGCCTGCAAACTCCTGCGTCGACGGGCCTGTAACCGTAGTTGAGTCTGATGACACTACTATTTCCTTATTGAGGCGCTGCTCGGAGCGCGTTAATCGCAAAGCGCCTACAATATCTCGCCATGAGACTACATTCCACGGCGGCGAAGGGTACCGCGGATTTTGCGACTTCCATTTTGGCGCTAATTATGCTCGTCCTGGCCTCGCTGGTACATGCCGGCGAGGCGCCCGTAACCGAGGGACGGAACGCCCCCGGCAAGGCGGATAGCCCGTACCTGGTCCTGATTTCGATCGATGGATTCGGCTGGGACTACATGTCGTTGTACCCGACGCCGGCACTCGACCGGATTGCCCGGGCCGGCATCCGGGCCGAGTCGATGCGGCCGGTCTTCCCCAGCCTGACTTTTCCGAACCACTATTCGATTGCAACGGGCCTTCATCCCTCCGAACACGGCATCGTCCACAACCATTTCCCAGACGAGACACGCGAGGACTGGTACCACCTGTGGGACCGCGAAAGCGTTGAGGACGGGAACTGGTACGGGGGCGAGCCGATCTGGGTGGCGGCGGAGAAAAACGGCCTCGTGAGCGCGGCCTACTACTTCGTCGGCACCGAGGCGGCGATCCAGGGCGTCTCGCCGAGCCACTGGCACAGTTTCGACGCGTCGGTGCCGGGCGGCGATCGCGTGGCCCAGGTCATCGAATGGCTGCAGTGGCCGGAGGATCGGCGGCCGCACCTGGTCACGCTGTATTTCGAGCACGTGGACACGGCCGGCCACGATTTCGGGCAAGGCTCACCCGAGCTGGCGGGCGCAGTCGCGGAGGTCGACGCGAATATCGGCCGGCTGCTCGACGCCATCGCCGAAATGAGCTTCGCGAGCGAGGTTTACGTGCTGGTCGTGTCGGATCATGGCCAGGCGAATTACGTGAATCCCGAAAGCACTTTCGTTCTGCGAGATCATGTTGATCCGACCGGGCTCGAGGTCTTTGCGGGCGGCGCCTATGCCTGGATCTACCAGGAGCAGCCCGATCGTGAGCGTGCGCTCGCTATCCGCGACGCGATCAACGACAACTGGGCAAACGGACGCGCTGTATTGCGTGACGAGGCACCCGCCGAATGGCACGTCACGGACAGCCAGCGTTTCCCCGACATATTCCTGGTGCCGGAGCTCGGTCACGGCGTCGTCGCTGACCGCGAAGTCCTTGCCGGGCTGAAGCCGGGTGATCACGGCTGGGACCCGTCGAACAAGGCCATGCACGGCATATTCCTGGCGGCAGGGCCGGCATTGCCCAGTGGCAGGATGATTGGCGAGGTCAGCGTCGTCGAAATCTACCCGCTGATGCTCGAGCTATTGCAGATCGACGCGCCCCTGCCCGCCTCCGGGCGGGACGGGCTTCGGTCACTCGTAATCGGGGAAGAGTAATTACGTGCTGGATGCGTCGAAGATACTCTGGATCGATGCATCGAGCATCGCGTCAAAGTCTGCTTCGGACTGCTGGGCCGTGAGCCCTTCGGACAGCGCCCGCGAGAAGCTCGCCACCATGCCGTTCTGCCGGGCCAGCCGTTCATTTGCTTCTTCGCGGGAGTAGCCTCCGGAGAGCGCAACGACCTTGAGCACGTTCGGGTGCGCGATGCAGTCGGCGTACAGGTTGTCCTTCTCGGGCAGCGTCAGCTTGAGCATGACCAGCTCGTTCTCGCCGAGGCTGTCGAGTTCCTTCATGATGGCCGCGTGCAGCAGGTCTTCCGCCGCCGCCTTGTCCGGGCAGTTGATGTCGACCTCGGGCTCGATAATGGGCACGAGGCCGGCGGCGACGATCTGGCGACCGATTTCGAACTGCTGCGTAACGACGGCGTCGACGCCAGCCGGGTTCGCGTCCTGGATGACCGAACGCATCTTGGTGCCGAAGACCCCGTTAGCTTTGGCCTTTGCCAGCAGATCATCGAGACCCGGCATCGGTTTCATGACCTGTGCACCGTTCTCGACGTCCGCGAGACCCTTGTCGACCTTGAGGAACGGCACGACGTTCTTTTCGTTCCAGAGGTAGCGCGCCGTCGGCTGGCCCTCGATTTCCCGGTCCATCGTGTTCTCGAACAGGATGGCGCCGAGGATCCGGTCGCCGTTGAAGGCCGGGCTCGTGATGATTCGAGTGCGCATCTCGTGCACAATCGCAAACATCTCATCGTCGTTCGACCAGGCGTCCTCGGTGATGCCGTACAGGCCGAGGGCCTTCGGCGTGCTGCCGCCGCTCTGGTCGAGGGCTGCGATGAATCCGGGCTTGGTTCTTACCTTCTCGAGTTGTTGTTCGAAGCTCACTTTGTTGTCCCGTTCTGATGATTGGTGGAGAGGGGCGAGGGCGAATTGTACAGCAACCGCCTGGAGCTGGAACAGGTCAGTATGGTTACGGGTGATAGAGAATTGTTACAAATCATGAAGTTTCCCAGTTTTGTATTCCTGGCAGGTCTTCTGTTGTCTGCCCCAGCGATTTCCATGGCCGCGAAAACTGATGCGGTGTTGCTCGTCAACGGCAATTCGATCACCGGCGAGATCAAATCGCTGGAATTCGGCGCTTTACGTTACAGCACCGACTCGATGGGCACGGTATCGATCGACTGGGAGGATATTGTCAGCATTACTACCAAGCAGACCCTGCAGGTCGAAGTGTCTGACGGCACACGTTACTTCGGTCGGCTCGATTCAGCCGACGATCGATTCCAGATCAAGGTCATTACGCTCAGTGAGGAGGTCAATCTGCACACCTCGAGAATCGTCAGGATGACACCGATCGATGCGGAGGAGACATTCTGGGAGCGGCTCGAAGGGTCGTTCAGTTTCGGTTTCGACTCGGAGAAGTCGAGCCAGGTCACGACGCTGCGGAGCACTGCTGATATCGGTTACCGCACGCGCAAGTATCTCTTGGGCATGAGCGCCACCTTCAATGTCACCGACCAGCCTGGCAGCGAGGAAGAGAACGAGACTCGCAAGCGAGAGAACGTCGCCTTCAACTACAAGCGATTCAGGGCAAATCGCTGGTTTACCGACTGGTTCGCTGGCTGGGAACGGCACGACGAGTTGGGCATCCTGTCACGCTACTCGGCGGGCGCGGCGCTTGGACGGTACCTGGTTCAGACCAACCTGAATCAGCTGTCATTAACGGGGGGTCTGAACGTGACTCGTGAATCGTTTATCGGCGACGACAAGAGCACGGCAAACGGCGAGGGCAGGATCCAGGTTCGCTACCTGCATCGCAGGATAGTTCCCGAAGCGAATATCACGTTCACGACCAATATCTTCCCGCTGCTGGAGGATCCGAGCATCTATCGAACGGAGACCGACCTGATTTTCCGGCGCGAGTTCATCGAAGATCTCTACTTCGACGTTACGTTTTCCCACTCCTATAACAGCCTTCCGCCGACCGGTGCCGCAAGGACCGACTACACGCTCACTACGTCGATCGGCTATTCCTGGTAAACGGACAGAGGGTCGGCTAGAAGATGTAGTCGCCGACCATTTCGATGAGGTGGTCGGTCCAGCGCTCGGGGAACGGCTCGGTGAGTTCGACCGAGTTCGAGAGATCCGCTTCGAACACGAGCCGCTCCAGTTCCGCGACGGCCTCCGGATGAGACGTCGCGATATTCAATTCCTTGTTGATACGGAAACTCCAGCGATCCCAGTTGGCTGATCCTATGCAGGCCCAGCCGTCGAAAACGGCGGCCTTGATGTGTGACATCCCGGGATAGATATATACGCGGATACCGTTTTCCAGCATCGCGTTGGCCGCCAGCGCATTATTGCGCGTAATGGGGCCGCGATCGGTGACGAGCGGCATAATGACGCGCACGTCGACGCCGCGGCGGCGAGCACGGGCGAGTTCATAGAGCATCGCGTCGTCGGTGAAGTAGGCGTTTTCGACAAAGATATATTTCCGGGCATTGCGGATAGCTTCTCGCTGCGCCCTGAATATCTCGTGATCACCCGCGCGCGTGAAAAGGGCGCGGACGGGATAACCGACGTCGTCGGCATTATCGGGTTCCGGGCCCAGACGGACCGCCGCGTAACCCAGGTCGCCGAACAGTCCCGCGTGGGCCCAGGCCTTTTCGAACTCGTATTTGAGGATGTCGACAATCGGGCCTCGAAGTTCCGTCATCAGATCGTGCCAGTCGTAGCGGTATTCCCTTGCGATGTTCATGCCGCCCGTGAACGCGAGTTTCTCGTCGATGATTGCCGTCTTGACGTGATCGCCGGTCAGCCACGGATTGACGGCCTGACGCACATTGATTTCCGAGTCGCGTTCGAGAAAACGATGTACCGATGAAGGTCCACGATAATTTTCGGGGAGCGTCGCCTGTTTCTCGATGGTGGAGACGATAGTGCCGAGGCCGTCCAGCAGGATCCTGACGTCGACGCCTTCATTGGAGCGCCGCTTTAGAAGCTCACCGATACGCACCGCGTAATCGTCATTGTCAAAAATATACGTTCGCAAGGATATGGACGACTCTGCCCGGGTAACGGCATCAATGAATCGGGTAAAGAATTCCTGACCGTCGACCAGGAACCGCATGGTGCCCCTGGATGACTCCCTCCCGGTCAGTTCGTCGAGACCCGCTTCCCATTTTTCGAGGTCCATTCCCGGCCGCCACGAGATGGGGGGCACGGGCTCGGTTGGGAACTCGTGCAGCGATGTTGGCGCAACGGTTTCGGCTACCGTATCGCTGGTTACGAACAGCAGGCGGTAAAGCGAGGATACGGGCCGGAAGACGATGCCGGTGGTGTGGCTGCCTGCAATGTGGCCCGCAGTCTGTACATAGGGCGCCGATGCGGGACCAGCACGGAACCGTCTGCCGGGACCGTGCATACGCACGAAGACAGCTATGGGCAGATCCCGGTTGATATACAGGAAGGGCAGGGAGTAGTAGCCGGTATCGCCCGTGTTGAAACCGATCCGGCGATCCTCTATGCCGCGCTCGGCGAGAAATTCTTCCAGTAACGGCAGGCCCATCTCGACAAGCTCCGCCATCGCGACGCGCCTTGCGACCGAGTAGTCACCCGGTTTGTCATCGATGACGGTTACCTGGAAATCGCCGTTCTCGTCGTAGTAGAGAAAATAGTCGTCGACATTGAAGTGCAGCACGATGCCGGCTTTTTCCTCGCGAGGGAGAATCGCCGCGAAGAGGCGGCCGCGCAGGTCGTGCCAGTCTGCCACGCCGAGGATTCTGGCTGAATGCAGGTTCTCGGGGAGGTCGTCCCAGGGCTCATCCTGCTCGTATTGCAGGGGCAGCAGGTAAGGCCCGTCGTAATGCCCGCCTGCGTCGAGTTCGAGTATCGGTATGCGGCGCGCCCAGTTGCCGCCGCCGTAGCGGATATCGTCGCCACGCCGGAAGCGCACGTAGAAATCGGCGTCGCTCAGCCACGCCTCTTCCGCAATCAGCTGCAGCGGCGTGGCTTCATCCGCGAATCGACCGACGAGGGTCGGGTATTCGAGTGGTTCGGATTCAGATACGCATGCCGCCAGCACAGACAACATGGTGGCCAGAGGTAGCAGCACTTTTGACCTTGCGGTCATGCTCGCTCCGCCAACTTCCGTACAGCTCGATTCTAAGCGCAAGGACTGCGGTGTCCTATCCGGAAAAGCCGAGACTGGCAGCAAATTCCCAGGTATCTGCCATAATTCGAGTGACGGCTGACAGACTTACATTTTGTGACAAACGCAGGGCACCTGCCGTGCGAAACTACAGGTCGAACTCACCGCTCGGGAAAAGAAAGTGAAAGTTGCAATCATTGGCGGCACCGGTTTTGTCGGCAGCTATCTCGTCGATGCATTACTCGATGCCGGCCACGAACCGCACGTGCTGGTGCGGGCGGGAAGCGAGGGCAAGCTTCGTCGCGCGAACGAGTGCAAGCTCACGAAAGGCGACCTCGATGCGCCCGACGCCATCGATGCCGTCGTGACGGGCTGTGACGCGGTTATCTACAACGTCGGCATCCTGCGTGAGTTCCCGCGCCAGGGCATCACTTTCGAGGCCATGCAATACCGTGGCGCGGAGGCCGTTGCGGAGGCAGCGAAGCGCGCCGGCATCAAGCGCTTCCTGCTGATGAGCGCCAACGGCATCGACAGCGCCGAAACGCCCTACCAGACGACCAAGCTCAAGGCGGAGGCGGTGATCCGTGAGAGCGGCCTCGACTTCACGATCTTCAGGCCCTCGGTGATCTTCGGCGATCCGCGCGGCACCATGGAATTCGCCACACAGCTCTACCAGGAAATGGTTCGCATGCCCCTGCCGGCAGTGGGCTTTCATACCGGCCTCAGCCCGCGAGGGGGTGAGGTCCTCATGTCGCCGGTGCACGTACGCGACGTAGCCGATGCCTTCGTGAATGCGCTGGCTGACGACACCACGATCGGCCAGAGTTACGTGCTCGGCGGACCGGAAGTCGTCTCGTGGCCCGAGATGCTGCGTCGCATCGCTGCGGCGGTGGGCAAGTCGAAGCTCATCCTGCCCATGCCGATCGGGTTCATGAAATTCGGCGCGACACTGTTCGACTGGCTGCCTTTCTTCCCGGTCACGCGCGACCAGCTGACGATGCTCGCGGACGGCAATACCGCGGAACCGGATGACGTGGCGGCACTGATCAAACGCGAACCGGCGGCGTTCTCTCCCGAGAACCTGGACTATCTCGCAGGCTGACTCGCCGGTGGGTGAGCGCAGACTCCTCGTAGTGCTGGGGAACCAGCTGTTTCCGCCCGAGCGGCTGGAGGGCTGCGAGGATGCCGTGGTCTTCATGGCAGAGGACGTCGGCCTTTGTACCTACGTCAGGCATCACCAGCAGAAGATCGTGCTGTTTCTCGCCGCGATGCGCAGCTACGCGGACGAATTGCGCGCAGCAGGCTTCGAGGTCCGGTACTTCCCCCTGGGCGTGGACGACGATTCGAGCTACGAGGACAAGCTCGGACGCGTCGTTGCCGAGTTCGATTGCGGAGAGCTTTTGCACTTCGAAATCGAAGACAAACCGATGGAAAGTCGCCTCGTGGATTTCTGCGAGCAGCAGTCCCTCCGGCGTGTCGAGCTGCAGTCACCGATGTTCTATGGGTCGCGCGACGAGTTCCGGCGCTTCGTGGGCGACCGGTCGCGGCTGTTGATGGGGGACTACTACCGGCTCCAGAGACAGCGATCGGGCATTCTGGTCGACGACGACGGCCGGCCGGAAGGCGGCAAATGGAGCTTCGACGAATCCAATCGCAGGAAGCTGCCGAAGTCCGTGCAGCCGCCGCAGATTGCACCGGCGCCGCGGACGCCTCATGTCGACGCAGTCATTGGCATCGTAGAGCAAAGCTTCGCCGAACATCCGGGGCGAGCGGCCGACTTCTGGTGGCCCACGACCCGGGAGCAGGCGAGGCAATGGCTGTCGGATTTCCTGGACGAGCGGCTGGCGCAGTTCGGTCCGTACGAAGACGCCATGAGTCGACGTTCGGCGACGGTCTTTCACAGCGCCTTGAGCCCCAGCCTGAACCTCGGCCTGCTGACGCCGGACGAGGTGGTCGATGCCGTACTCGAGCAATACGCCGCGCAGGACCTGCCGATCGAGAGCGTCGAGGGGTTCGTGCGGCAGGTCATCGGCTGGCGGGAATTCGTCCGCGGCGTCTACCGTGTCTACGGCGATGAGCAGGAGTCGCGCAATTTCTGGAATCACGAACGCGAGCTGACGGAAGACTGGTACCGTGGGACGACCGGGCTGGAACCACTGGATGACGCGATCAGGACCTCACTGCGCCTGGGCTGGGCGCACCACATACAGCGCCTGATGGTCATCGGCAACCTGATGACACTGTGCGAGATACGTCCCGCAACAGCCTGGCGCTGGTTCATGGAGATGTATGTCGACTCCTCGGAATGGGTGATGGGACCGAACGTCTATGGGATGGGTATCTTCAGCGATGGCGGCATATTCGCAACCAAGCCGTATATCTGCGGATCGAACTACATCCTCAAGATGAGCGATTACGGGAAGGGTGACTGGTGCGATACCGTCGACGGCCTCTACTGGCGTTTCATCGACAGGCACCGGGACTTCTTTGCAGCAAATCCACGGCTGGCGCTGATGCCGAAGGCGCTGGACCGGCTGGATGGCGATCGCCGGCAACGGATTTTCGCCGCCGCGGAAGCGTTTCTGCAGCGCTTCACGCGAAAAGATACGACCTGAAACAAATCATCACATTCCTGAAACCCTCTTGCGCCAGCGAACTGCTATCGTCCTCCGCGTTGTTTCAAACCCTGGATAAATGGAGATTATCAATGACACGCAAGATCGCAGGATTTTTCAAACTGCTCATTGCCGCACAGTTCGTGCTTGTCGCAGCGCAGGCAGGCGCAGGGCATCACGAGAGCAAGGCTGAGTCGAAGGACATCGTCGACACGGCCGTTGCCGCGGGTCAGTTCAATACGCTGGCCGCCGCTCTCGAAGCTGCCGACCTCGTCGGCACGTTAAAGGGCGATGGTCCGTTCACGGTATTCGCTCCGACGGACGCCGCTTTTGCGAAGCTGCCCGAGGGCACGGTGGAATCGCTGTTGAAGCCTGAGAACCGGGACCAGCTCATCGCGATCCTCACCTACCACGTCGTACCGGGCAAGGTGGAAGCTGCGGACGTCGTCAAGCTCACCGAGGCAAAGACTGTCAATGGCCAGGACGTAGCCATCACGGTTGCCGACAGCGGCGTAAGGATTAACGACGCCAACGTCATCAAAACCGACATCGGCGCGAGCAATGGCGTGATTCACGTCATCGACACGGTCATCCTGCCGAGCTCGTAAAAACTGTCAACGTGGTGGCACAGGGACGTGCTGCCACTTTCTCATGTCCCTACTGAATTCATTCCCGGATAACCTCAAAGTCGCCGTTATCGGTGCGTCCGGCGGCATTGGCTCGGAGTTCGTGCGCCAGCTCGTCGACGACGAACGGGTTGCCCGCGTCCATGCTCTGGCGCGGAATCCGGTTCGTCACCCGGCCGGTAAAGTGACAGGTGGACGCATCGACATCTGCGACGAAGACTCGGTGAACGCTGCCGCCGCGGACGTAACGGCAACGGGAAAACTGGATCTCGTTATCGTCGCTACCGGCATACTCCACCGAGGTGATGCCATCCAGCCCGAGAAGTCCCTGCGAGAAATCGATCCTGGAGCAATGATGGCCGTGATGCGCATAAACACGATCGGGCCGGCTATCGTCGCGAAGGCGTTCCTGCCGCATATGCGGCGCAACTCAAAATCTGTTTTTGCTGCATTGTCGGCGCGTGTCGGCAGCATAAGCGACAACCGGCTTGGCGGCTGGGTGTCGTATCGCTCATCGAAGGCGGCCTTGAACATGATGCTCAAGACGCTGTCGATAGAGCACGCGCGGCGATTCCCGGAATCCGTTATCGTCGGCCTGCATCCCGGGACCGTCGATACAGAGCTGTCGGTGCCATTTCAACGCCGGGTGCCCGCAGGCAAGCTGTTTGCCCCATCGATGTCGGTGCGGCACATGTTGTCGGTCATTGATCGTCTTACGCCGGCGAACTCTGGCGGTGTCTTTGCCTGGGACGGCTCGCCGATCGAGTATTGATACGCCCGAATACAGAGGTATGCTGCAATGATCAAGAGGGCCTGGCTCTTAGCCCTGGTTTTCACCTTTTCCGGACAATCCGCAATGGCCATCGAAGAACCGGCCTACGAAGTGCTGCTCGAGACGAAGCACTACGAGATTCGCAGGTATCAGCCCTACATCGTTGCCGAAGTCGACGTAAATGCCGACTTCAAGCGCGCCGGAAACAGCGCGTTCAGCGTTCTCGCCGGCTACATATTCGGCGACAACGAGCCGCAGCAGAAGATGCAGATGACGGCGCCGGTAGAGTCCAGCGAAGGTGTTCGCATGAACATGACAGCGCCGGTCACTTCGCAGTCAACCGACGCTCGCGGCTCGTTCACTTACGCCTTCGTCATGGAAAGCAAGTACACGATGGAGACCTTGCCGAAGCCGAATAATCCCGATATTCGACTCGTCCAGCGACCGGCACGGGTCATGGCCGTGCACCGATACTCCGGAGGGTGGAGTGAGAAACGCTACCAGGAACACGAAACGATTTTGCTCGAGGCCCTCACCACCGATCGGGTCGAAACCGTCGGAGCGCCGGTCTTCGCACGCTACAACGCGCCGTTTACGCCCTGGTTCCTGCGCCGCAACGAGATCATGATCGAGATCGACTGGAAAGAACCGTAACCGGATTTCCTCAGGCAGAGTGGGGTGCCTGGGTGGCCTCGCTATCAAGCTGCAGGATGTGGACGAGGAAATCCCGAAATACGGGAAG
>Ga0209742_10001481_pt1 | contig 10601 bp, 15 predicted proteins | sample DeeMarSeWOR38_10_FD_187462 | JGI IMG/M metagenome (GOLD analysis project Ga0209742, IMG submission 187462) | Marine sediment microbial communities from White Oak River estuary, North Carolina - WOR-3-8_10 (SPAdes) (version 2) | ecosystem: Environmental > Aquatic > Marine > Intertidal zone >... | reverse complement strand
CGATAATCTCCTTATCGCTTCCTCTGTCGAGATTTGACCGCTCTCAAGTGCATCGATCACTTCCTCGGTCGGGGGAATTTTCATGACTTCGATGAACTGCAATTGTTTGGCAATACGCTTCAGCCTGTTCTTCACAGTAGGATAGCTTATGCCAAACATTTCTTCCATCTCCTTTATTGAACCGTGACAGTGGATAAACGCCACCACAAAGACCTGGTCTTCCCATGAGAGACCAGCTAGAGGTGGCAGTGCAAAATTGCCCTCGATGGCTACACCGCTATCATTCAGTCGGATGCGCTCAATCGTTATCGGTTTGCCCCGAGTTATTTTTGTTAGCTCATTCCACTCTGTGGTCATTTCCCCTCCATTACTGAGACCCCTGATGTTTGTCATTAATACTGCGAAGACCCATGCTGCAATCGATCACGTCCTTTGTCGGGAACCGGCTTCAAGCTCCGCTATTCCACGGAGACTTTCACGACTTCTCCATCACTGCTCACAATGTCCACTTCAAGTTCACTGAGAGCCTCGACAAGTTCGTCCAGGTCTTCCGGCTTCACATTACGCATGTCAAAGTCTATACCTTTCTCATGCAAGGCTCCGGTCACCTTGTCCCTGGCCTCCCGTGGTAACAAAGAAGTGAGCTTCACGCCTGAGCGTATCAGTGCTATCGGTACACGTACATTGATACGATCGCTCTTGCCGCCTCGCTCCTGTTCAGGCCCGGATGTTACAGAGCACCGCAGGCATTTGGGCTTGGCCTTTGCTGCTGCCCCCGTCTTTGCAGCGCTCTCAGGTGCGCCTGCCCCGGGTTCCAGCGCACTGAGTAGCCGATAAGCTTCGTCAGCGCTTATCTTGCCATCCGCCAGCATCTCCAGTATCTTCTTTTGGCTTTCAGACATTTTCTTTTCCTCCTTTCGGTTTGTCCGGGCCAGAAGCCACGTATCCGTTCATAGTGGCTGTATAAATCAAATCAGGCATACCCCCCTTGGCGAAGTACCATGAAAACCTCCCCGGTACAGACTGCTGACGATTCTTCCTGCTGACTTCCACGTCACAGCAGATCCTCTTGTAAGCCGGCATCGGCGGCGCTTTCCCTTTGACTTCCAGGCAATGGCACATCCTCTCGTCAGCCGGCAGTGCCATTGCTTCCCCTTGTCCTTCAAACATTCTATTTCCCCCTTTCTCTACATAACTAATATCGTCTCCTGTGCAACAATCGGTCCTGTCGTCAGCCAGGAGTGTCATTCCTTTCCCTTGCCTTTCAGTCACTTTGCTTTCCTCCTCTATCCATAAAATCAATATTAGTATTAATTATTTTAATTTATTATAAAAGTGGGGATTAATTTTGTCAAGTCTTTTTGCCGATATTTTTAAATTTTCTACAAATCGCAGCTAATTCTGTTAAAAAATTTATCCCCTTATTTACTGCATCTTCCGGTGCTTTGTTCATTATCTATGCTACGTGATAAGATAAAATTCACTAATCGGACTTCCGGGCTTTTTTCTCCTAGGTAGAATGAGTGGGACGATATATAACATTATCGGAGACAGCTACAATACGAACCGAACCGCTGATGAGCGGACTCTGAAAACAATCATTGGCCTGCTAAATCTCCCGGCCGGCAAACTAATCGTTGATATCGGTGCCGGAACCGGCAACTACACTAATGCGCTTGCCAATTCAGGCTACAGGTTATTTGCTGTCGAACCGTCCGAGATTATGCGTCAACAAGCCACCCCGAACAGTAACGTCACGTGGATCGCCGGACTCGCTGAGTCCCTTCCAATACAGGACGCTTCAATGGACGGCGTCGTTATTGTTTTAGCTCTGCATCATTTTCCTAATATCCGAAGTGCTGCCAAAGAAGTAGCCCGGGTTTGCCCTGCCGGACCGCTAGTAGTGCTAACTATGGACGCGAGGGAGAGCGAGGAATTCTGGTTTTACGATTATTTCCCTGAAATTGCACAGCATGTTTTCAAGAGCTTTCCACGGTTAAATGAAGTCATCGATATCTTTTCTGACGCCGGCAATTGGTCAACCCAGGTTATTAAGTTCCCCTTGCCTCATGACTTCGCCGACAAGAATATGTGCGCGGGATGGAACAGACCGGAGATATACCTGGACCCTATGATGAGGCAGAACACATCCGGTTTTGCATTAGCTTCCAAACCAGTAGTGCAGAGGGGTATAAATCTTCTTGAGAATGACCTCCGGTCAGGGAAATGGGATAAACTTAACGGCTACTTAAGAATGCAAGACAGTTTTGATGCCGGTTTCAGATTTTTGCTGTTTCGAACATGATCTTCTGCAGTACATAATTAAGTGCTCCGCTGGACCATATTAAAATAAAGGTCGCCCTCAAAGTTCCACATATCTACAGCGTGTGCCGTTAGTTCAATTCTCAGAATTTGTTAACGAACTTTTAAACACCTAAAAACCAGGAGTTACATAGCGGTACAAATCACAGCTAACCGACCCCTTTTTGTGAAGAAGAGAAAGAGCACCAGATGTTTTGATAGAAGGGGCATAATGTTAAAATTATTTATATGCCAGCAAATTTACCACCACAATACTTCGAGGCTGAGAAGAGATTCAGGACGGCAAAGGAGCCGGAGGAAAAAATTGCCGCCCTGCAGGAAATGCTTGCCATTATGCCCAGGCATAAAGGCACCGATAAGCTTCACGCCATGCTGAGGCAGAAGATTGCCAGGTTTACCCAGGAGGCAGAAAGAAAATTCGCTACAGCCCGGAGAACAGGTTTCTATATTAGCAGGGAGGGTGCCGGACAGATAATGCTGGTCGGGCCTGCCAATGCCGGGAAATCACAACTACTGGCGTCGCTGACCGAGGCTATCCCGGAAATCGCCGAATATCCGTTCACTACTAAGACCCCGATTCCGGGCATGATGAAGTTTGAAGATATCCAGATACAACTGGTGGATACGCCGCCCATCGGGCATAAGGAAGTGAGGGTACTGCTGGCAAATAGCCTCAGAAACGCCGACATCATTGCTATTGTAATAGATTTATCCCGGGAGCCGGTAAACCAGGTAGAGGCAGCTCTTCAAGGGCTGAGAGAGGCAAGAATAGAGCCTTTAAATGATGATACACAGGTAACTCCGGGGAGTTACCCCAGAAAGATGTTAATAGTGGGGAACAAGAACGACCTGGAGGGTGCCATCAAGCATTGGGAGCGCCTGTCCTCTCAATATGGCAGGTTGTTTCCCTTGATTTCCGTTTCAGCCAGGGAAGGCAGCGGGCTGGAGGCGTTTAAAAAAGCAATTTATGAAGCTTTGAATATCATCAGGGTCTATACCAAGACCCCCGGCAGCAAGGCCGACCTGACCGACCCTATGATACTGGAGAAGGGTAGTACACTAGGACAAGCTGCCGAGAGCCTCCATAAGGACTTCTATCAAAATTTGAAGTATGCTGTCGTCTGGGGTTCAGGAAAGTATGACGGGCAGAGGGTCAGCAAGGAACATGTGCTCCAGGAGGGCGACATAGTCGAGTTCCACATCTAGACTAACATAGTCATTCTCTGGCTCTGAATAAGGTCAATTTGAATTACAGCCAGTCTCAAAGTCCAGATAGTCCTTGGAATAGACTATTGACTTTCCTATGTTTCGTTATTAATAATACAATCTGTAGCTTTGACTTATGCAAAGGAGGTAAATACCATCATGATTAGAATAACCGGACTCTGGATGGGAATTATAGCGATTATTATTGGAATATTGATTCTAGCTGTCCCAGACCTGTTGAGATGGGTCCTGGGAATAGGCTTTATCGTGGTTGGCTTACTGGCCGTCATGAGAAAGTAACGGCAAGCATACAGCGACTACCGGATCTTTCGCCATCGTATCCCATCTAGTCGTGTGGCTCAGATAAATAAGTATTATCCTCATAGCTCTTCCCCTCCAATAACTGGGTCGAGAGATAAGCCGGTTCTTTTACTATTTCCTCCAGTTAGATAAGCACAATAATACATTGCGGACATCCCGGACATCGATTTAGTACGCAAATGTAAATGTCATGTTATAATCTGTCTGTATTTACTTATCAGGAGGAGGCCATCATGGATTGGTTTGATTGGTTTAAGAGTTCAGGTATCAGAGTCATTGTTATTATCGCTATTGCCGTCGGAGTCTACCTTATTTGTCGTCCGATAATACGTTCTGTCATAAAGAGACTCGTGTCGCACCGGATGGCTGGTGAAGACGAAGCGGAAATACGACAGCGAACAAATACATTGTCTTCCGTACTGGTCAAAATTGTGGGAGTAATTATCCTGGTTGTTGCAGTAATCACGATATTGCCTGAATTCGGCGTGAACATCACATCCCTCATTGCCGCTATTGGTATTGGCGGTCTGGCCATCGCTTTTGCTGCCCAGAACCTGATAAGGGATTTCATTTCGGGGTTCTTTATTCTCCTGGAAGACCAGTATGGCATCGGTGATGTGGTATCTATTGCAGGAATCGCCGGTGTTGTCGAGGATATCACTCTGCGACGCACTATACTTAGAGATTTAGATGCTAATGTACATTCAGTCCCTAATGGCAAGGTGGAATTATCCACCAACATGACCAAGAAGTTTTCCAGGGTCAATCTTAATGTGTCGGTAGGTTATGGCGAGAACCTGAAACATGTTATTGATATTATTAATAAAATTTGCCAGGAGATGGCCGAAGAACCCCAGTGGAAGGATGATTTCATCACAACGCCCTCGGTCTTGAGAGTGGACAAGCTGGGTGATTCAGGTATAGACATTAAAATCCTGGGAGATACCAAGCCGGCAAAGCAGTGGGCTATCATGGGTGAATTGCGACTTCGTTTGAAAAACGCATTTGATAGAGAAGGCATTGAAATTCCCTGGCCACACACCAAGGTGTATTTCGGGAACGCTCCTACTGTTATCAGCGAAAATTAACCGGCTGTAAAACAACGTAGCATTCGTAATCCAGAAATCATGGTATTAAGGGATGCGAAAATCCGGTAGACAATAGGGGGTATATTATGGCTGTAGAACATTATGGAGAGATATTCCAGTGTAAAATCTGCGGTAATAAGGTGGAAGTAATAGAAGTCGGTGGCGGTACGCTTGTCTGCTGCGGCAAGGAAATGAAGAGCGTAGAAGACGAAACTGAATCCACGGTAAACTTACCGGATTCCGGCGGTTAATGCATTATTGGATCACTATATATTAATGTTATTTCCCGTATTAGCTAAATTATCCGCCGGAACTTTGATATTATCTCCCTTTCCTACGGTTCCAGAAAGCCGCGTTCTTCAAGATAAAAATATTCAAATAGCAACTTCAGGTAGTTGCAATTTTAAAAACCCTTTATTATACTTGAATTAGTGGTTATAAGCGTAGGTTACCACGTATCTGTGGGAGCTCCTCCGAGCTCATTTGCGAACGTTGGATGACCGAAACTCGAGCCAAGTATTAGAAGAAAGGAGGTCATCCGATGGGATTTACGGACAGAGATCTTCAATGTGTCGACTGTGGTGCTACATTCACCTTTACCGCCGAGGAGCAAGAGTTCCATGCCAGTAAAGGATATACTAATGAGCCCAAGCGTTGCCCGGCTTGTCGTGAGGCAAAGAGAGCCCAGTACAACAGCTTCAGAGGTTACAGATCTGACCGCCAAATGCATCCAGCAGTATGTGTTGAGTGTGGTAAGGACTGCGAAGTGCCCTTTGAACCGAGAGAGGGCAGGCCAGTATACTGTAGCGATTGCTACAGCAAGACTAAACTAGATACTAGGCAATAATTTAATTAGTTCAAAATCGAGGGGGGCTGGGTCTGGGTCCAGCCCCTGAAAGTTTTGAGCCAAGAAATCCAGTGCGTCCTGAAAAATCCGGCTTCACGCAGCCTAAGGCCGCAAAAAATTGAAAGGGGGGCTAATATTGTGAATATATATGTAGGCAATTTATCTCGCGAGGTTAGCGAGGACGAACTGCGCAAGGAATTTGAAGCTTTCGGAGAGGTCAAATCCGTGAACATCATTAAGGATAGATACAGCGGCGAATCCAGAGGTTTTGGGTTTGTTGAGATGTCCACGAAATCCGAGGCACAGGCTGCAATCACTAGTCTCAACGGGAAATCGCTGGGCGAACGGACTCTTAGCGTTAGCGAAGCTCGCCCTCGCCAGGAAGGTGGCAGGAGGCCTTTTGGTGGCGGTGGGTTCGGTGGAGGAGGCAGAGGAGGAGGTAGAGGTCGTAGATACTAAGTTAACAGTATCCTGGGAATTGCAGCCCTTATAATGGCACATTGAAGCTCCGAGCCGGAGAAGAACAGTCTGTGTTTTCCTGTATCCGAGACTGTTATTGATACCGAATATCTGTACGATATTAGAGACACGCGGCAATAATGCCGGACACGATAATATCGAGGCTGCAGATTAGAGCCAATATAAACACGTACTATTTAACAATAGTTGACGCGATGTTTACGTGTTGGGGATCTTCACCTAAACCTCAACCGTCTTATCAAAATTGACAATATTGCTGCGCTGGAAACCTTGTTTCTCGAAGATGGCTTGCAGCTCTTTGTTATCGTCTGGAATCAGGGCACGAACAGTGCTAATACCCTGGGTCTGGCAATGATACAGGAGTGCCTGAATTAATTTACGGCCGATACCGCGCTTTTGATAATCAGGATGAGTAAGTATAGAGTGAATAATACACACTTCAGTAAGTGGTACCATCAGATAAGTCGATCGGTTGATTGAAAAGCCAACAATTTTACCATCAATCTCAGCTACAAAACTCGCGTCAGGCGGTGTTCCGGGGTCAGCAGAAGCCAGGTCTTCGTAAGGTATAACATTCTGCCCCGAACCCCTAATTGCCCTGTCAAGAGCTAGAACCTCATGAATGTCGTCACGTGTCATGCGCCGAATATTTACTTTTACTTCTTTCAGGTTTTCCATCTTAAACACCTCCATCGTTATCGTTGCCTAAAAACAATCCCTCCCCTACGGGGAGGTGGCAGTAAATAACCCACAACATACCGTGTATTAATATTATAATCCCTTCTGCAATTTTCCATCAAGGATTCGTGCTGGGCCTACGATTCCCGGCAACACAGGACTTTAAGCCCGGCTCGATTTTCCCTGCGGGAGCAACTTAAGGTGGTTAAGAGCAGGTAGCATCAGTATCCACGTGTATGCACCGAAAATTTAAAAGCATGAAAACGCAGGCATTCCAGATACCTATTTTAAAAACTGGGATAGCTGGCATAATTTACTTCCTTTCTAAAATATTCTCAGGTAAAATGTATGTTGTTGATGGAGTGTAGTCCTCGGTGGGTTTATTGTAAATGGGCACCACGCTACCACCAGAGGAACGCCGCCCTATTTGAATATGTGATTCAGATGCCAAACATGGCAATAGTATTACATGCAGCCTATTGATGATGATCGATAACTAAAAAACATTGGGGAGAGATAAGTAGATGATTAAAAATTTGGCTTCTCAGAAACGGCAAAATATTCTCTGGAGCACACTTCTGACCATTCTGGGTATTGCTTGTTTCCCGGCAAATCCCCTCGTCTTGACAGGGGTCATAGAAGTGGAGTCGTACTTAGTATTATTCGTCATCGGTTGGATAGTGTGGGCATTCGGCATGGTACTGGTTATGGCTCCCATAATCATGTTTCCACGACGTGGTGGTGTTGATAAAGGTAAATCATATGTCCATACCAGCCAACTGGTAGATACCGGTATTTACGCAATTGTCAGGCATCCACAATACACGGGCGGAGTCTACGCCCTCTTCCTGACTACCTTTCTATGGTATCCCCACTGGTTATTCGGTGTGCTGGGAGCAATAGGTACGGCAGTTATCTATATGGGCTGTAGAGAGGAAGACCAACGGCTAATCGAGAAGTTCGGAGACAATTATGTAGACTATATGAAAAGGGTGCCGAGAATGAACGTCTTTCTGGGTCTCTACCGCTGGCTAAAGCGTAGAAAGTAGAGATTGTCCAGACCCAAGGTTGCCTCCCCCCATGCTATTCTGTCCGTTACATTCTGTTCCTTTGTTAAGAGTTCTGTTCAATTTCTGTTAGTTTCCAGCCGACCACTGTTTCAATACCAAAATGTGCTGCTGCCCGCAGGTCAGCCAAGGCACCCACCTTTGTCTTGCCCAGGCCGACACAGGTTAAAGGTTGCCAGATGCAATAGTAGCTTTGACTATCATCATCATAGCCGACTAGTATTTCGTTACGGGACAGCTGTTCCATGGGAATCATTTCTAACCAAAGAATTTCTTTTTAGCTGAAGCTGCGGCCAGAGGAGCTACAGCTATCCATAGCGTAATGTTTATAAGCATGGCTGTGACGTAGTTAATATCCACGCCGATGCCCATCCTCACCGCGATAGCATCCCAGAGGAGCATAAGGAAGAACGAACTCAGGAAGAAACCCGGTATAGCCGCCAATATTCTGAAGTAACCCATTTTAGACCTCCTTTATTTTATTCTTGTAACACGGACTCTATATCCTGATAAGCCTGAGAAAGAATCTGGTTAATCCGCTCTGCTTTATCGGTATCCATACTGCGAAAGCCATCACCAAGCAAATGTTCCAGTGCATGGTATTTCTTCATAACCATAACCATCTTACCGATGCTCTTAAAACTCCATTTATGCTTAATCTTTCTTCTGACATCGTCGGCAATATTGCTCTGATCCGTTAGAAATTTAAGACCTTCTTCCGTAATCGAATATACCTTTTTGCCTTCCTGCTCTGTTGAACTGGCATACCCCATTTCTTCCAGCATCTGAAGGGTGGGGTAGATAACCCCGGGGCTTGGTTTATAAAAACCGTATGACTGTTCCTCAAGTTCCCGAATGATATCATAACCGTGCCGCGGTCTATCTTTCAACAGGTCCAAAATTACATATTTAAGGTCACCCTTTTGAAATGAAGCGCATCGCCTTGAACCTCGAAAAAACCGTTCCTCATCAAATTTCCGTTCCCTAAACATTGAATCCTCCTTTGCATCACATTATCTATTGCTCAATAAATAATATCTAGATATATCTAGATATTATTATACACTATGTCCTGGTTTTGTCAAGAGGTTTCGAAAATTTTTGTAAAAAAAATTTTGCTGAACTATCAGATGAAAGGGATAATCATCACCTGTGACAGATCTCGGAGATAGTCAAGGGACTTCTACTCGGGAAAGGACTACTTCCTGTATTTTATGGGAATTATAGGTTGGTCTTTACCTAACCCATACATATTACATATGGTAAACTGATGGTTTGTCGTCACCCATATTATAGAGCGGAATATGCCAGCTAATTGGAGATCATCACCAATGATTGCCTCGTTTGCCCTTGTCGGGGTAACGGCAGTTTGGGGCTATGGCTTTCTAGCCGTAAAAGATGCCATAGCGAGCATGCCTATCATGGACTTTCTGGCCTGGCGTTTCTTGGTAGCCAGTGTTGTGATGATTGCTTTGCGTCCAACCTGTCTGCGTAATGTGACGCGCCTCGAATTAATGCGCGGCCTTGGTTTGGGCACAATACTTGGGTTGGCTTACATTGCTCAAACATACGGCTTGCGCTACACATCCGTAGCTAATTCGGGTTTTATTACTGGCATGTTCGTCGTTCTTACTCCAGTTATGTCATGGATATTACTTCGTCGCAAAACTAATCGTACTACCTGGATGGTTGTAGCACTGGCTACTGGGGGCTTAGCATTACTTAGTCTTAACGGTTGGTCAATTGGAATCGGTGAACTGCTTACACTGGTATGCGCCTTGTTTTTCGCCATTCATATAGTCGGTCTAGGTGAATGGTCATCACAGTACGAACCGTATGCCTTTACCCTGCTTCAAATCGGGGCTGTCGCCATAATATCGCTAATATCTGCTACCCGTGAAGGAATTACTGTGCCTCCAGACCAAGGAGTATGGGTAGCTGTAGTGATTACAGGTGTACTGGCAACCGCATTGGCTTTTTTTGTACAGACGTGGGCTCAATCACTTGTATCGGCGACACGTGCAGCGGTGGTAATGACAATGGAGCCGGTCTTTGCCGGATTATTCGCTGTTATCATTGGTGGAGAGCAGTTAACGGGGCGAACTCTGGGTGGCGCAGCATGCATACTGGCAGCAATGTTTATTATCAATCTAAGAACTGGGCGGAGTGCTGCCCCTCAAAAAATATAATGGCCTCTCAGACAATTTGGTTATAGTTAAAGCGTTGACCGGCCAAGATGGAGCGGCTTCAGAACTTCTATTTGGAAGGTAGATTATCAAGGACCCTTTTCATGTTTCCCCGGTACTCTTCAAAGGCATTCCGTCCCTGTTCGGTAAGTCGAATAGTAGTATGCGGCTTTTTACCGAGAAATTCCTTCTCCATAACCACGTAACCGGCGGTTTCCAATTTGCTCAGGTGCGTGGAAAGATTGCCCCATGTCATGCCGGTTTGACGCAAAAGAAAAAGGAAATCGGCAACCTCAACAACGTACAGGTAAGCCATAAGCATATATCGCGAGGGTTCATGGATAAGCCTGTCAATTTTGTTGACAGGTTCCTGGCCCTCATCACTATTGCTGATTACTATTTCATG
>Ga0209742_10001478_pt1 | contig 10628 bp, 10 predicted proteins | sample DeeMarSeWOR38_10_FD_187462 | JGI IMG/M metagenome (GOLD analysis project Ga0209742, IMG submission 187462) | Marine sediment microbial communities from White Oak River estuary, North Carolina - WOR-3-8_10 (SPAdes) (version 2) | ecosystem: Environmental > Aquatic > Marine > Intertidal zone >... | reverse complement strand
ATTCAATTGAGTGAATTCGAGGTTTATTCGACGCAGGGAACGAACGTCCTCGCGGCCTACCATGCCGACGGCAGCAAGACGGCGGCGAACCTGCTGCACTACAGCTCGGCGCTGGGCCTGGAGCGCGAGTGGGCCGAGAACAAGCCCGTTGGTGTGCGTTCCTTCTCCCTGATAGCCGCGTTCGGCGGCACCTCTGCCTTGTTGCTCCCGGAAGCTGGCGGCTGGGTCATTGCGGCCGGGCTTCTTGCGCTGGCGCTGATACTCGTGCTGCACGTCTACCGTCGCAAGCTGGAAGGCATCACCACGCTCGTCGCGGCATTCATCGTCTACCTGCTCGGCGCCGCCGCCGTCGCCGGCTACTGGCTGCCGGTGATCGTCCTGGGCGGCGCCGTTACCGTGCTGCTGCACTGGAAGAAGCCGCTGCACAGCTGGGTCGACAAGCTGGGCGACCGGGACTTCGAGATCATCGTGCGATTCGTGCTGATTGCGCTCGTGATACTACCTGTCTTGCCGGACCGGGATCTCGGTCCGTACGCGGCCTTTAATCCCTTTACAGCATGGTTCATGGTGGTGCTGATCGTCGCGATCAACCTGGTGGGCTTCGTCGCCTTCCGGCTGGTCGGCGCACGCGCCGGGGGGTGGCTGGCAGGTCTGCTCGGCGGCCTGGTCTCCAGTACGGCCACCACCATCAGCTACGCCGGGCTGTCGAAGCGGGAGCGAGAGTTCGGCGCGGTCGCGGCGCTCGTGATTCTCGTCGCCAGCGCCGTGGTCTACGGCAGGGTGCTGTTCGAGCTGGCTGTCGTTGCCCCTGGCCTGGTAAGCGACATGGCGGGCCCCGCGGTTGTGTTCACCGCCGTGCTTCTCGGTTTGAGTGCCGTGGTGTTCTCGCGGGTCCGCAGCAAGGCCGACGCCGAGTTACCGGAACGCGAAAATCCTGCACGCATCCGCCAGGCCCTCGTGTTCGCCGGGCTGTATGTCGTCATCCTGTTTGGCATCGCGGCGGCGCGCGAACTGGTCGGCGGCGAGGCTGTTTATGCCGTTGCGTTCATCTCCGGCCTGACGGATGTGGATGCGCTGACACTGTCGGTGGCGCAGCTTCATTCCGACGGCAAAGCAACGGGATTCGATCCATGGCGGGTCATATTCCTGGCCACGCTGTCCAACCTGCTGTTCAAGGTCCTTGCCGCATCGGCCCTCGGGTCCCCGGAGCTGCGCAGATGGATGCTCGGCAGCGGTGCGGTTGCTTTGACGGTCGGTGCGGGCCTGCTGGTGTTCTGGCCGTGACCGGCACCGGGGGCCAGGCCGTGTTGCGGATGATGCCCGCTTCCCTGCGAAAGATTTATTGTTCACACTCCCAGCCATGACGACATCGAAGCAGGTACGTAACGTGCTGTTCCTGTGCACGGGGAACTCGGCCAGGAGCATCCTCAGTGAGGCGATTCTCAACCGCCTCGGTGACGGCCGGTTCCGGGCGTTCAGCGCGGGCAGCAAGCCGGTCGGGCGTGTTAACCCGGGCGCGCTGGAGCTGCTGGGCCGGCTTTCGTTTCCAACCGCAGGGCTGCGCTCGAAGTCGTGGGACGAATTCGCGAGCCCGGATGCGCCGGCGATGGACCACATCATCACGGTATGCAACAACGCGGCCGGCGAAACCTGCCCGGTGTGGCCGGGCCGGCCGGCGACCGAGCACTGGGATATCGACGATCCGGCGGACGTCGGAACTACGGACGAAGAACGCCGTGCCGCATTCGAAAAAGCCTACGCCGTGCTCGGTACGCGCATCAGCGACTTCATTGCGAGGCATGGAGAAGACTCTACATGAGCATTTTTGAACGCTACCTGACGCTGTGGGTGGCGATCTGCATCGTCGTGGGTGTCGCCCTCGGCCACTATTTCTCCGGCGTCTTCCAGTGGATCGGGGGTATGGAAGTCGCGCAGGTCAACCTGCCCGTTGCCGTGCTGATCTGGCTGATGATCATCCCGATGCTCGTCAAGATCGATTTCGGCGCGCTGAGCCAGGTCCGCGAGCACTGGCGCGGCGTCGGCGTGACGCTGTTCATCAACTGGGCCGTGAAGCCGTTCTCCATGGCGTTTCTCGGCTGGCTGTTCATCGGCAATCTGTTCGCGCCGTACCTGCCTGCAGACCAGATCAACTCCTATATCGCCGGGCTGATTATCCTGGCCGCCGCGCCGTGCACGGCCATGGTCTTCGTCTGGAGCAACCTGTCCGACGGTGAGCCGCACTTCACGCTGAGCCAGGTCGCGGTCAACGACGTCATCATGATATTCGCGTTTGCGCCGATCGTCGGCTTGCTGCTCGGCCTGTCGGCGATCACAGTGCCCTGGGAGACGCTGTTCCTTTCCGTGGTGCTCTACATCCTGGTCCCCGTGATCATTGCGCAGGTTCTACGCAATCGCTTGCTGGCGTCCGGGGGAGAAGGCGCATTGCAGAGCGCGCTCGACAAGCTCGGGCCTGCGTCGCTAGTTGCCTTGCTCGCGACGCTGGTTCTGCTGTTCGGTTTCCAGGGCGAGCAGATCATCACGCAACCGATGATCATTGCCTTGCTGGCCGTTCCAATTCTCATCCAGGTCTATTTCAACTCCGGGCTCGCCTACCTGCTGAACCGGAAGTTCGGCGTGGCCCATTGTGTCGCCGCGCCGTCGGCGCTCATCGGCGCCAGCAATTTCTTCGAGCTGGCCGTCGCCACGGCGATCGTGCTGTTCGGTTTCGAATCCGGCGCGGCGCTCGCCACGGTCGTCGGCGTGCTCGTGGAGGTGCCGGTGATGCTCTCCGTCGTGAAGATCGTCAACGCGAGCAAGGGCTGGTACGAGCGCGCCCTGACTAATTAACTAACCGAGGCCGCTGTCCGCTTTCCCTGCTTGACACACTGACACAGTGTCAGTACTGTGCTGACGCCATGTCAGTTTCCAGGACCAACGAACGCCTGCGCGCCGAGCCGGAGCCCACCCCCAAGGTCGGCAGGTCCGAACGCACGCGTGCGGAAATACTCGACGCGGCTTTCGATTTCATCTGGTCGCGCCCGTTCCGCGAGATGACCGTGAATTCGCTGATGGCGTCGACGGCGGTCGGCCGGTCCGCGTTCTACCAGTATTTTCGCGACCTGCACGAGCTGATGGAGACGCTGCTGATAACCCTGGAAGACGAGATCCTCCAGGGAGCGGGCCCCTGGTTCTTCGGTGCCGGTGACCCGGTCGCGCTGCTTGACCGCAGCCTGGATGAGCTGGTTACGGCGTGCTATCGACGAGGCCCGTTTATCAAGGCTGTTGCGGATGCGGCGCCCACGGACAGGCGTCTCGAAGAGGCCTGGAACAGTTTCCTCGGGCGATTCGACGATGCGGTAAGCGCGCGGATTGCAGTCGACCAGGAGCTGGGGTTGATTGCACGCTTTGATCCGCGTCCGCTTGCCAGCGCGCTGAATCGTCTCGACGCCTATACGTTCGTCCATGCATTCGGGCAACGGCCCCGCAACAAGCCGGAGCCGGTGCTGCAGGCCATCCGGCGGCTGTGGATCTCCGCGCTTTACGGTCCGGGGTGGCTGGAGGCCAGCACGTCCACGCTGGTCCGCGAGCACGAAATGGACCCCGAAAGCCTTGCCGCGTACGCGGCGTAAAGACCTCACAAAGATTCTTGCTTCGTTCCGATGTTTTGGAGCAACACGATGTCGCTACTCCGATGCGTGATGGAACAGGCCCCGATTGGTGGAGAAATGAGTATGAAGACAAAGACGATATCGATCGTTGCGCTGACACTGGGTACCGTGCTCGCAGCGGCCTCTGCTTTCGGCGCCGACGCGCCGAAAATGAAGATGACCACGGATATTCCCGAGTCCATCACCACGCCGGACAGCGTCGAAACACGCATAGGCACGTTGCGATTCTTCGACGGCTATCCGGACGACGCCACCACGCAGCTGGTCTACGACAATCTCGACTTCATGAATGGCGTGAATGCGTTCCTCAACGCAATGCCTGGCGCATCGGCGGAAGGATTCCGCACCGGCTGGGCCGCCCAGGGGGCGGATAACAACCAGACCGTGCTCGTCATGGAAAACCTGATGGACTCGAAGTCGCTTTTCCTGACCCCCAATACCGAGAGTATCTACAACATGGCCTGGCTCGATACGAGCGAAGGTCCGCTGGTGCTCGAAACGCCGCCCAATGTGCTCGGTATCATCGATGATCACTGGTTCAAGTACGTCGGTGACTTCGGAAACGCCGGGCCGGACAAGGGTAAGGGTGGCAAGTACCTGCTCCTGCCTCCGGGCTACGACGGCGAGATTCCGGAAGGCTACGTCGTCTATCGCTCGCCGACTTACGGCAACCTGATGTTCTTCAGGGGATTTCTCGATAACGGCAGTACCAGGACAGCCGTCGCGAATAGCAAGAAGTACTTCAAGGTGTATTCGCTTTCCGATGCGGCCAACCCGCCGCCGATGAAGTTCATCAATGTTTCCGGCAAGGAATTCAATACGATTCACGCCAACGACTTCAAATTTTTCGAAGAAGTGAATGCGATCGTCCAGTACGAGCCGAATGACGCGCTGAACCCGGAAACGCTCGGCCTGCTCGCCGCCATCGGTATCGAGAAGGGCAAGGAGTTCGCACCGGACGCCCGCATGAAAGCGATTCTCACCGAGGCGGTGGCGGTGGCCAACGCGACGGCGCGCGCACTCACCTTCCGTCCGCGTCTTGAAGGGGTTTATTACTTCCCGGACCGTCAATGGTTCACGAGTTTCCCCGGCGGCAGCTACGAGTTCATGAAGCAGCCCGGCGTCCGCAACCTGGAAGGCCGTGTCCTGTTCCATTACTACGCGACCGGCATCACTCCCGCCATGGCGATGAAGATGGTCGGCGTCGGCTCCCAGTACGCGGCAGCGACGACCGATTCCGAGGGCAGGCCGCTGGATGGCAGCAAGACCTACAAGATTCACCTGCCATCGGGCATCCCGGCCCGGAATTTCTGGTCGTTCGTGGTGTATGACAACCAGACCCGCTCGATGCTGCAGACCGATCAGCAGTTCCCCAGCATCAGCAGCCAGCGGGAAAGTGTTGTCATCAACGACGACGGCTCGGTCGATGTCTGGTTTGGCCCGACCGCGCCGAAAGGTCACGAATCCAACTGGGTGCAGACCGTTCCCGGCAAGAGCTGGAACACACTGCTGCGCCTGTATGGTCCGGAACAGGCCTGGTTCGACAAGACCTGGAAGCCTGGTGATTTCGTAGAAGTTAAACAGGATTAAAAGTAGTGATGACTATCCAACGCTATGCATACACGCTGCTTGTCGGGACCGTGGCACTTGGCCAAATCTTCGCTTCAGCGTCTGCCGCGGAGCCGAAGTACAAGGCTGACGTTCCAGGGTCCCTGTTGACGCCGAATACCGTGGAGACCGAACTGCTCGGCACGCTGGACTTCTTTGATGGCATGCCCAGCGACGAAACGGTTCGCAAGACGATTGATTTTCTGGATACGTCGCGCGCAGCCGAAGCATTCCTGACTGGCATGCCTGCCACTTCAATCTACGCCATGCTCGAGGGCATGAAGCAGGCTGGTGCCAGGCCTGGTGACCTGGTCCTCTGGGAAAACTATGGTGACGCCCGCACTCTTGCACTGACCTTCAATACCTCGACACCCTATGCATTCGCCGAGATCAACGTCAAAGGCGAGCCGGCTATCGTCGACGTGCCGGCAGGGATGCTGGTCGGCGCGGTCGACGACGCGTTCTTCCGCCATATCACGGATCTCGGGGCAACCGGGCCTAATCAGGGCAAGGGGGGCAAATTTATCTTCGTGGGTCCGGATTATAAGGGCACGCTTCCCGACGGTTATCGGGTGGTCAGGACGCCGACCTACCGCAACTGGATGTTTCTGCGTGCCATCGTGCAGGAGGAAGGTCTGGAAGCGGCTACCGAGGGGCTGCGCACCCAGTTCCGCGTCTATCCTTTGTCGAGAATCAGTAACCCGCCCAAGGGCAAGGTCGTGTTCGCCTCCGGGGCGAAAATCAACACCATTCATGCAAACGATGTCACCTACTACGACGAGTTGAACGCGGTGGTGCAGTACGAGCCCGCAGACGCTTTCGATCCTGAGATAGTCGGGCTGTTCGCGTCGATCGGCATCAAGAAGGGAAAGCCTTTCGAGCCCGACGCTCGCATGAGGAAAATTCTTGCTGAAGGGGTAGCTATCGGCAATGCGACGGCGCGGTCGTTGACCTTTCGCCCACGCGAGGAGCGCCTGTATTTCTATCCCGGTCTGCGCCAGTGGTACTCGCCTTTTACAGGCGGTAGTTCAGAATTCATGAACAATGGTGAGCGTGTGCTTGATGACCGCATCATCTTCCATTATTACGCCACCGGAATTACGCCCGCCATGGCGCGGGCCAAGGTCGGCACCGGCTCAGCCTACGCGATCGGTGCGCACGATTCCGAAGGCCGCTATCTCGACGGTGGCAAGACCTACACGGTCACGTTGCCAGCTCCGATTCCGGCCAAGGATTTCTGGTCGTTCGTGGTGTACGACAACCAGACGCGGTCAGTGCTCGAAACGGATCAAAAATCCGCTGGCGTCGACAGCAACAGCCCCGACATCAAGGCAAACGCCGATGGCTCCTACACGGTTTGGTTTGCTCCGACGCCGCCGGCAGGACAAGAAGGCAACTGGGTGCAGACCATGCCGGGAAAAAGTTACAACGCACTGCTGAGGCTTTACGGACCGCTGCAGCCTTTCTTCGACAAAACCTGGATGCCAGGCGATTTTGAGCTGATGGAATAATGCCCTGTACGGTTACCATTGAGGTCGTGCCGACGGATGGCTTGTGGTCGATCACGGTTTACGGTGAGGATAACTATCTTATGATCGCGCAGGCGGTGAAAATTAGCGAACGGCGAAAGCACATTTTGGATCTGGAGTGAATATGAACAATCGGAAACTTGCCCTGGCCATTCTTTCAGCGACGCTGACTGTCTCCTTCGGGGCCCATGCGCAAACAAAGACGCTTGCCTCGACAATGGAAGTCTATGTGTTCCCCAAGGAAGGTCAGAACGCCGAGCAACAGTCGAAGGACGAAGCGGAGTGCTACGAATGGGCCGTGGGCAACACGGGCTCGGATCCATTCAAGTTAGCCGATCAGCAGGTGGCCGATCAGCAGCAGGCACAGGCCGAGCAACAGGCAGCCAAGCAGGCTGGACAGGGAGCCGCCGCGCGTGGTGCGGTTCGCGGTGCCGCAGCGGGCGCCCTGATTGGTGAAATCGCCAACGACGATGCGAGCGAAGGCGCGGCCTGGGGCGCTGCCGCGGGAGCGATTCGCGGCCGCCGCACGGGCGCCCAGGCGAACGCGCAGGCGCAACAGCAGGCTGCCTCCCAGGCTGAACAGCGCGAGCAGGCGACGGCGCAACAGCTGGAAAATTTCAAGAAGGCATTCAGCGTGTGTCTCGAGGCCAAGAACTACATGGTCAAGTAGGCGAGGACCCGGCAGTTCGCACCGACGAATCGCCAGAGACAGTTAAGAAAGCTGCGATAGCCCCGGTCATTGCCCGATCCGAGGAAGAATGAAGAATGAAAGTGCCAACGCATAGCACGCCAAAATTGACGTCTGTTATTCGTGGCTCTGCGGTCGCGCTCGCGGCCTGCTTTTCCTGAAATTCGATTTCTAGCCAGTTCCAGCGGGAACTACGAAAAAGGAGTTACCAGATGAAGAGATTTTCGTTGCTTGTCGCCGGGGCCACAATCGGTGGCGTGGCGTCGGCTGACAGCGTCGTCGGCGTCGACGAGATCATTTGTGCGGCCGGACAGGTTCAGATCTGTATCGAGCAGGACACCTGTTATTCAACGTCGGCCGCGGACCTTGACGTTCCGGAGTTCGTTGTCATCGATACGAAGAAGGGCACGATCTCCACGACGAAGGCCAGCGGCCTGAATCGATCCACCGGGTTCACCAGCTCCGAACGCAAGGATGGGCTCATCCACCTGCAGGGCATGGAGGGCGGACGCTCGTTCAGCTTCGTGATTCACGAGGAGACCGGCCGCATGACAGCGGCGATCGCGCGGGATGGCCTGAGCGTGACGGTATTCGGAGCCTGTACCGTCGCCGATCTGTGAGATCCCGGAACCACGTGATCCCGCGTGCTATTGCACTTTGCGTCTTATCGTTGCCACCGACAGGCGCTGCGGTGGCCGATGACGCAAAGGTCGACGAGCGGCCGGCCGTTGCCCCGGACATCCGGACCGACGAGACAAGACTGAAACTGCAGAAGGGCAACTTTGTTGCCGTGCCTATCCCGATCTCGAATCCGACGCTCGACACCGGGCTGGTCGCCGGCGCTGCGTATTTCTACGGGCAGACCGAAGAGCAACGCGAAGCCCAGCCGGCGTCCGTGACCGCGGCCGCCGCCATGTATACGAGCAATGACAGCCGCGCGGCCGCCGTCGTTCAACAAAATTACTGGCGCGAGAACCGCTGGCGTTTTACCGGTGCACTGGGCGCCGCGGACCTGCGGCTGTCGCTGATAGCGCCGGACGATGGCAATGGCACTCAAAGTGTCGACTGGCGGATTAACGGGACGTTTTTCCTCGCACGCCTGTCGCGCAGGATCACGGGCAACTGGTACGGCGGGACTTTTGTCCGTGTGGTCGATGCCAACCAGAGCCTGGAGGTCGGTGACGAGTCACTCGACTTCGATACGGATGACGTCCGCTCCGTGGGGTTCGGACTGACCGCGGAATACGACAGTCGCGATTTGCCGATCAATACGTACAGCGGTCGCCACTTCAAGGTCCAGGCCTTGTTCAACGACGAGTCGATCGGCAGTAATGACACGTATCAATCCTACGATGTGAGTTTCAAGTCCTTTCACGAGCTATCCGGCTCTCTCGTGCTGGCCTGGGAACTGCTGGGCTGCCAGCGCGAGGGAACAACGCCGCTATGGGATTCCTGTTTGATCAAGTTGCGCGGATTCCCTGTGACCGACTACCTTGGCAAGGTGTCCTACTCGGGGCAGGCGGAGCTGCGGTGGCGCTTGAGCAAGCGATGGGGCGTTGTCGCATTCGGCGGCGCGGGTGAAGTAGCCCGGTCTTTCAGCGGCTTCCGGGACCGCGACTCCATTCCGAGCTACGGTGCCGGCGTGCGCTTCTCGGTGTTGCCGGCCAAACGCATAAACATGCGTCTCGACTATGCAAAGTCGCGTGACAGTGATGCAATCTACTTCTCCGTCGGCGAGGCATTCTAGCGATGCACCAGGGGTTCCTGGTGGAAATGTAGGGTAAGCTTGTGGCGCGAGAGTGCCGCTCATCAATTATTGGAGACAAAAATGATAAGGAAACTGAAACTGGCCATCGGGATTTTTGTAGTTGCGGCCGCTGCGCCTGCCGTTGCCCAGGATTCCCTGCTCGAATACGTCCTGACGTCGTGCGAGGCGGATATCAAGCAGTACTGCAGCCAGGTGACGCCAGGCGAGGGACGATTGTTGCATTGCGCCGCAGCGCACGAAGACAAGCTGTCCGGCCAGTGCAGCTATGCGCTGTACCAGGCGGCGTCTCTGCTGGAGCAGCTGTCGATGGCGATCGTATACGTTGCAGAGAGTTGCGAAACAGAAATAAAGACGCTTTGCGGCGACGTGAAAGCCGGCGAGGGCAGGGTCCTATCCTGTCTCGAAGGCAATAGCGAGTCGCTGGGCGAGCCCTGCAAGAAAGCACTCGCGGATACCGTCGGCGAGTAATGGAATGAAAACAGGCGCGTACCGATACGGTACGCGCCTGCGGGAATGGGGTCGGACCAAGACAAGCCTATGAGAAAAAAGGAATACTTCTCGATAGACGACCCGAAATGCTGCTTAATTGGCCAATTTCGCACCCAAAATCGGCGCGTATCGTCATGATGAGCTTGCTTCGGCCGATATAAAGGCGTCCAAAGTGCCATCAAAATTGGCTGATTAAGGGGCTGCAGGGGCGGTTTCGAACGGATTTCGCAAGGGGAAACAAGCACATATGGTGGTCCGACCCCGAGTTGGCGGATACCGTCGGCGAGTAGAACTGATGATGGGGTCGGTTGAATCTCAGCCGATCGCCGCGGGCAACAGGTGGTTCGTCACGAGATCGTGCTCTCGATCGGGTCGGTCGTAATTGCCGCCCGTGACCACGACCACCATGTCGATTGACGGGAAGATCATAATTGCCTGGCCCGCAAGCCCGTCAGCGCATATCGCGGTAAGCGAGGACGTTCCGACAGTGAACGTCTTTCGCCACCAGTGGAAACCGTACCCATCGAATCCTTTATAGCCGGTGTGTGCGACGGAGATGAATTCGGCCGTCGCCACGTCGATCCATTCGGCGGGCACGACTTGTGTGCCGTTCCATGAGCCACGTTGCAGGATCAATTGGCCGAACTTGGCCATGTCGCGCGGTCTGAGCAGAATATCGCCGACCAGGTAAACGGGACCGTGGGCGAACTGAGGCCATTCGAAGCGCTCGATGCCGAGCGGTGTGAACAGCCTTTGCGCGGCGAAATCATCCAGGCCCATGCCTGTGGCGCGCCGGATTACTTCGCCCATCATCTGGAACCCCGCCGTGTTGTAGTAGAAAACGCTGCCAGGTTCGTGGACGAGGTCCTTGCCGAAGA
>Ga0209742_10001475_pt1 | contig 10641 bp, 10 predicted proteins | sample DeeMarSeWOR38_10_FD_187462 | JGI IMG/M metagenome (GOLD analysis project Ga0209742, IMG submission 187462) | Marine sediment microbial communities from White Oak River estuary, North Carolina - WOR-3-8_10 (SPAdes) (version 2) | ecosystem: Environmental > Aquatic > Marine > Intertidal zone >... | reverse complement strand
GTAAAGGAAATTCTTGCAGCGAATTCTTGCTATGATTCATTATACATTCAAATATATAATGCCTCAGAAAGTGAGTAAAAAGATTGACAAAGAATGTGATCCCATGCTTCCTTCATTCGACTTGCCCCCAAAATCGATCCACAAGATCAATTAGGATTTTAGCAAATAAGGAAGGAGCAGACTTCCAAAATAAAGGTGTTAAACGGAACAAATCATTACCTAACTACGAGCAGCTGAAGTACTTTTTAGCCAGAGCATGACCGTGATTGAATCCACCTGTCAATTGGGAATCAGCGAGCAAACCTACTCTCATTGGACTGAGGAATATGGGGTATTGGATACTACCCTTTTCAACCCAACAACCTACAGCTCATTTATAACCTGTTTATAAATAGTATTTCGTAATTTGGAAACGAACCTACAGGGGGTCTTTACAGTAGAATTTCTTTATTAGCCTGGTCAGCTTCCTGAAATATTTTGTTGACTTCGCTTTTGATCTCGGGCGTTGCGCTTGGGGAATACGGGATAAACTTGACCAAGTCGCGAGCATCCTGCAACAAAGCTTTAACCTGGGCTATGTATGAAAAATCGTGCTTCCCACCCTCAGCCGGGACGGGTAGATCGCGAGCTTCCTGAATTAAAGCTCGAGCGCGGATAATTCTCTCAGAAGCTGGTATTAAGCGAGACATATGTACTCCTTGGTAAAGAAACCGGCGAACTGAAAACAAGGGTAATTCTAGCTGTCGTAAGAACAATTGTAACCTGACTCTTCGACTAGCTATGCCCAAGCTGTTTTCTACGAATGCAATTTAAATCAATAACTGGAAAACGCTGTAAATGTTATCTTGGCTATGGAGATCTTGTTGCCTTGGATGCGTTTAGGAAGGATTCTGAGAAGGTTGGTTTTATCACGTGGAAAGAAGCTCGATCGAACACCCAACAATAAAAAAAATTGATAGTCAAGTGTGAAACCAGAGAAACTCGCCTTTTTCGGCATGATAGTAGACTAGTAAGTACAGGGTTCAATTTTCGTACCATCGAAAGTGGAAAATCTTGCCAACTTTGGTAAGGCGGCAATAATTACCAAGAAATAAGGTAATAAATTAAAGCAGAGGTCAACGAAATTACTCCTGTTTGTAATAAACTCACCCCAAACTGAAATGCAACCATTGCTTTTCACTTGATTGAATTTGCAATGTGAAACTGATATAATGTGAATACATTCACAAGAAGATAACTTTTGTACCCATCGCTGGTGCGAGTCCGGCAATTATCATTAAATGCTAGGCATTTCCCCTTTCATTGAGATCCGCTGACGATATGTCAGTGGTGTTTTTGTATCCGGGAAGGTCTAAAAAATGGATATCAAACTTGTCTCAAGGCTTGGTGCAATCCATCTACTATGAGCGCACACCTTGTATCAGGATTGCATGGACGGGGGAAACCCTGCGTCGCTTCGATCGTGGGTATGGATGGATGCGGCAAGAGCTCCACCTTTCGTGGTGTGCTCAATACCCTGGCTGAACACGTCTCCGTGGTGGGGATCGGTGACCAAGTATTAAGCGGCGGACCGGACAAGCCGCTCGAGGAGCGCCTGGACCTGCCTCTCTCCCGCTCCGCCCAAATCGTCGGGCGCTATGCTAAAGGTCTCCGCTGGCAGCAGCTTTACAAGATCCTGAAGTTTGCCGAGCTCACCCAGCGGACACGCATGCGCGACTATGTGAGCACGCACGATTCACCGGATGTTATTCTCACTGATGGCCAGCCTCTCGTCAATTCTGCCGCATGGTCCGTGGCGCGCTTCTACAAAAATGAGCTTCTCGGCGATGATGAAGAGCTTTTCCAGGCATTGCGTTACCTGACGGGTGAGGAGAGGATTCCGCTCCGCGAGTTGCCGCGCTACATGGGTCGCGCCTGGCCATTGGCCTTACTCAACCTTTTGGGCGTGGGTCGATTCAAGTACCCAGATCTGATTTTCCTGCTCGATCTCGATCCTGCTGTGGCCATGACCCGCATCCGTGCCCGCGGCACAACCCTTCAGGAACACGAGGACGAAGACTCCCTCAATGAGTTAGGTCGTGGCTACGCTCGGGTATGCAAACTTCTGCAGGAAAGGAGCAGCATCCCGCTGACCAGGATTCGTGTTGACCAGGTGCCTCTGCAGGAGGCGGTGCAGATCGTCGCCGACGGAGTAATGGAGCACCTATCGACTAAGGTCAACCTCAAAACATCGGAAAACCTACAGCTCGAAACCATTGATGTGATCGCCACTACCATGTCAGGTTCGATTCAGGATCAGCGCAATGTCCAGCGTATCGGACCGGAGTTCCAATCGCGGACGTCACGGCGTGTGCGCGTCCACCTGGCCGACAGTCATGCCGAGGCGCAGGCCATCACGCACGCTGTCGTGGCCGAGGGTGGTCGCACCATCGTATCGGCGGGCGGCGCCGGCACATTCAACGCGGTGCTGGAGGCGGCTCACATAAATGGAACTGTGCCGGCGGACCTGCGCCTGGCCTTTCTACGTAAGGGCTCTGCCAACCTGATCGGCAAGACGCTGGGTATCCCTGAACACCTCCCTGAGGCGGTAGAGGCCATCCTGCAGGGAATTGAATGCGATCGATGTATGCTAGCTGATATCCTGGCCGTGGAGACGACAGAACCCGAAGGCCAGATGCTGCGCCGGCATATGGTGGGATTTGGCGGTCTGGGCGTATTCGGCGAGGTGCCGCGTTTCACCGAGAGCCGACTGATCAAATTCTATAAAGCCATTCTCGGCTCGCTCCTGGGCGACCTGGGTCCCTTCTATACAGGCTTGATCCTGGCTGCGGGGTGGTGGCAATTGATGCGTCTCCTTGGGCGGGTTCCTCCCATGATCTTGACACTGGATGATCACCATAGCTCGCTGGAAATATGGGTTGCAGTGATGGTGCTGAACGGTGACTTGGGAGCCGATTTCCCTCTTGGTCGGGGCTTACCTCTGGGAAGCGGATCATTCCGCGTCGTTGGGCTTCCGTATAAAGGATTCCGGGAGGCGCTGCGACAGATGAAAGCCGCGCAGCTTGGCTCGATCCTGGACAAGCCCGAGATCTACGGCGCTGTAGTGAGGACCGTGCGCAACTTTACCGCCCGGCCTAGCAAGGCGCTTCCCTACATGATCAATGTGGACGGAGGCCGGATGATTTCCCGAGGAGAGGTGCGCATTTCGGTGTCAGGTCAGGTGCGGCTCGTCAGCGGTCATGAGCTCTAGACCAACAGGTCCAGATGTGAGTAGCTTAATTTCAGCAGTCAGATCATCGACAAGTCACCAGAGATAGAAGCCTATGGATACCATAAGCCAGATGCTTGAAGAAGCAGCGCAGGAGCATGGTCCGCGTCTGGCGCTCAAGATGCGGAAGGGGCTGTGCCTGGAGAAGTACACCTACAAAGACTTGTGGCGGAAAGCTCAGTGTACGGCTGGTCTTCTGCAGAATCGCGGGATGGAGAAGGGTGAGCGGGTGCTTCTCTGGGCGCCTAATTCCCCATCCTGGGTTATTGCCTACTTAGGAGTTCTTATCGGTGGTGGAGTTGTTGTACCTTTAGATGTGCAGAGCACACCGCACTTTGTCGCCAAAGTGGTCGCGCAGACGGAACCGATACTCGCCCTGCTGTCCACATCTATACCGGAAGCGGCGCGTACCCCGTCCGTACCCATTGCCTACTTGGAGGATTTGCCCCACCTCCTCAGGCGTGAAAAGGCGGTTTTCCAGCAGCCTCACATCCAGGGTCAAGACCTGGCGGAAATTATGTACACTTCCGGCACGACCGGTGAGCCGAAGGGCGTTATGCTCACCCACCGCAACCTCGTCTATAATGTGGAAACGGGCCGGCAAATGATTCCGGTCAATCCGGATAGCAAAGCTCTGTCGCTGCTCCCCCTGAGCCACATATATGCGCAGTTTGCGGGTCTGTTGAGCCCCCTGCATTGTGGAGCCAGCATCATCTATCTCCCCAGCCGCCAGCCCAATACCTTGCTGCGCGTCCTTCGCAGGGAGGGCATCACCACGGTGGCTCTGGTTCCCCAACTACTTCAATTGATAATGAGCCACATCGAACGCGGGGTGGAAAGACGGGGAGCCGCTGATCTCTGGCGTTTCATGCATCGTTTAGCTCCCCGATTGCCGATGACTGTTCGCAGGATCCTGTTTCGCTCAGTCCATCGCGAACTGGGTGGCTGCCTCCAGTTTCTGCTCTGTGGCGGTGCCTATCTGGATCCCAGCCTTGCCCAGAAATGGGAGAGTCTGGGGATCCCAATACTCCAGGGATATGGCATGACCGAGACCGCAGCTATGGTGACCTATGACACTCTTTACCACCGGCGGCTTGGCACAGTGGGACGGCCCCCACCCGGCCAGCAGGTGGAGATCGCCCCCGACGGGGAGATTCTCGTCCGCGGGGAGAATGTTTTCATTGGCTACTGGCGCAACGCGAATGCCACCAAACAGACCTTCCGAGATGGTTGGTATTGCACCGGCGACCTGGGTTATTTGGACTCAGACGGGTACCTGCACTTCAAGGGTCGTAAGAAGAACCTGATCGTGCTGGCCGATGGTATGAATGTCTACCCGGAAGATATAGAGAACTGCCTCAATCTGCGACCGGAGATCAAGGAGGCAGTCGTTATTGACTTGCCTAAAAACGGCGGGTTGGTAGAGGTTCATGCGGTGATCTTAGCCGCTGATCCAGAGAATGTAGAGCAGGCAGTCCGGGAGACAAACCGCCTCCTGGCCTCACACCAGCAGGTTCGGGGTTTTACCGTGTGGTCAGGGGAGGATTTTCCCCGCACCCACACCCTGAAGGTGAAACGCCACGAGGTCTTGGACGTTCTGGCGGCAGCCGACAAGTTCGCTGAGGAACAGCCAGAGATCCCCAGCAGGCAAATTGACTCAGATCTTCGCCATCTGGTGGCTAAAATCGCGGGGCTTCCCCGGGAGGATATCGGCCCCCAAAGTGTTTTGGGTTTAGACCTGGGGCTTGATTCTCTCTCCATCGTGGAACTCCTCTGTCTCATAGAGGAAGAGATGAGCATCTCTGTGGAGGAGGGACAGCTCCCAGCGCAGGCCACGGTGGGGGATCTGGAAGCCATTCTCGCTGATGTCGAGAGGCTCGAAGAACCAACCATTTTTCCAGATTGGCCAGCAGGCCTTGCGGCTAGAGCGACGCGAATCCTGCTTCAGCGGGTGCTGGTGGACCCTCTCCTGGCTTTCCTGTGCCCCACCCGGGTCAAGGGGCAGGAGAACCTGGTGGACATCTGCGGTCCTGCGCTCTTCATAGCCAACCACACGAGCCATCTGGACACGCCGGTGGTGCTGAAGGTACTCTTGAGAAGGTATGGTTCGCGGCTGTCGGCGGCTGCGGCAGCCGACTACTGGTTCGCCAATCCCTTGTTGGGGAACCTCATTGCGCTTTTGTTCAACGCTTTCCCCATGGCTCGCCAGGGAAACGCCCGGCCTTGCATGGAGCATATCGTGGATCTGGTCGACCGTGGTTGGTCGGTCCTGATCTTTCCCGAAGGAACTCGCTCCCCAAACGGGGAGCTGCAGCCCTTCAAGGCGGGTGTGGGATTGCTGGCCGTCGAGTTGGGGATCCCGGTGGTTCCAATCAAATTGTCTGGTCTTCAGCAGGTTCTACCCAAGGGGTCATGGCTTCCTCGCCGCGGACCTGTAACGGTTACTATCGGAGCGTCCCTGCGCTTATTGCCAGGGATGGACTATGTTCAGGCGACCCAGCAGCTGGAGCGTGAGATTCGCAGGCTTTAAGACTAGTTGGCCATGCGCAGCTCGGGGGTCAAACACTCGCCCCCGACATTTCTGAAAACAACGGGTGGGATGTGCATCAACTCAATGATTTCTCGTATTATTCTTGTCTGTGACGGGATTGGTATAATCCAACATTCCTTACCTAAAGATACATATTCTTGGCTTTTAATATGTACCTTTAAAAAACTCTCAATGCAAATTAATGAGGTTCAATTTCGATTTCTGGCTCGATCACAATCTCAGATTTCACTGAGTTCGCTACCAGACTGTATTTCTGCGCTGCTTTCAAAGCCCTTTCTATACGTGCTTGAACCCGTTGTGGATCTTCTCCGTTGGCAGCGATATGGATAACCGGCCAAAAACGCAAATGGGTGAAAATCTCCGTGCGGTCCAGTTCGATCAATTTGGTTCCCTCTGCCCTGCATTCATATGAGATCAGGTTGAGCTTAAAGCGTTCAGTGGCCCAGATGAACATCATCATGATGCATGTGTTGGCTGCGGCGACGAAAGCATCTTCAGGAGTAAAAACACCAGCGTGACCCCGGGCATCTGGTGGTGCAGAAAAGTCCATCTCCGGGCCGTTGCCCATGACGACATGACCCCAGTGCTCCCCTTTCCAGGTTACTTCGGTGTGGTAAGTTGCGGTCCGGCTCATTTTGCAGCCTCCTCCTTATGGCAAAAGTCGGAGTACTCGCGTAGCAATATGTCAGTGTAGCTTTTATCTGTTCCCTCGGAAATAGGATTATAAATCTTTACCATTTCAAATAGCTCTTTTGCAGTGTCATCTGATGGTAACTTGCCAGCCTTGTGGAATTGCTGAAAGATCACTGGCAGCGCGATCAAGGTTATATTTTGTCCCTCAACCAGAACCTCCTGAACTGGAATACCAGACCCACAGGCACACGTGGCTTCAATAACACCTTGCGCTTCAGTGGCTGTTTCCGGTTCAATGAATGAGCCAGTACGCCGGCTCCAGCCCTTTCCCAATAGCTCATCCACTGCGCGTGCCATGTGTTCTGCTGTAATATCGACCGCTAGTACACCAGCCTCGTTCAACCTGCGGCGACCCTGGGGTGGTTCTAAACCGTTTTCAGCAATCAGATCACTCACCACAAAACTGGCTGCTGGACTTCCGGAATACATTTCCGTTGCTCGTTCCGCGCAGCGTTCTTTACAACCATCCACAGCGATGGTGGGATAAAAACGGGCAAAGGCCCGATCCCCTTCCCCCCCGGCCAGGAAGAGGGGCAGACAAATTGTGACTGTATCAGCCGGACGTAGCTCCTCCAGCACTTTCAATGCCGCCAGCCTTGTTACGGTTCCTTCTGGAAGTTCTTCGCCCGAGCAGGCCACGATACCGACTTTTTTCTTGGGTAGATCAGGCATTTTGACCTCCTTCTAAGCTGGATTCGGTTACATCATCCACCACAGAAGCGACCTCCTCAGCCAGGACCCGAGCGAGTTGCTGTCCACCTTCACTAAGTACCGCAATCCCCCGCGGTTTGAACTGGCGGTGGCTGCGATAAACATCCAATACTGCGAAATCCTTGACTATTTCACCACCGCTCTCTTGAACCATTTTTGTCGCACAGGCCAGTTTACAACCATCAATAGTTACTACTGGATTGGTAACAACGGCATGCCTCGTCTGCTCATCCCCAAGGACAAGCATCGAGAGCGCTACTAGTTTTGCTTGGTCCGGACGGAGATCTTCCACCACATCGTATGCAGCTTCTCGGCTTACAGTGCCGTAGGTCTTGCCGATCCCACTACATGGCACAATCACTATGCAATCTGGTTTTGTCGTCGAGTGGCTCATAATTCTTCCGTCTCTTTTTCAGCTTCAATTTTCATACGTTCGAAATAAGCCTGGGCATCTAGCAGCTGGCTGCGTTCATCCTCCCAGGCTGAGGGTTCGATCAACGCCAACCAGCCCTGGCCGTATGGATCCTTGTTTATTGCTTCCGGGGCCTCTTCCATCGCCGGGTTGACTTCAACGATCGTGCCTGTCAGTGGTGATGAAAATGCAATATCCACCTTAATGGTTTCTATCACCGCTACCTCGTCACCCAGAGCTATCTTCGTTCCTTCCGGCTTGACCTCAGCAAAGGCAACATCGCCGTTACGCTGCTGCACAAAATCAGAGAGTCCGATGCGGATCAGCTCACCATCAGACTTAGCCCATACTCCTTCGTCATTGTACTGGCGATCCGCCGCGACCTTGAAGATAAATTTGTCAACTGTAGTTTCCAGGATTTCTGTCATAGTTCTATCCTAATGTTATTGGCATTGTGCATTAGACTAAGCTGATCCTGCAGCTGGCCGCAACTCACCTTTAAAATACCGTTTTCGCAGCGCGAAGGCTACATTCACCAATCCAATCATGACCGGAACCTCCACTAAGGGTCCGATCACAGCCGCAAAGGCTGCCCCAGAACTGATGCCAAAAACTGCCACCGCGACTGCAATCGCCAGTTCGAAGTTATTGCTGGCCGCAGTAAAGGATACGCTCGTGGTTTTTGCGTAATTGGCACCGATCCTATGGCTCATCCAGAAGCTGACCAGGAACATGACTACGAAATAGATAATTAATGGCATGGCAATTCGCACCACATCCAGGGGAATCTGGACGATCAGATTGCCTTTCAAACTGAACATCACCACGATGGTGAAGAGCAGCGCTATCAGGGTCAATGGGCTGATGCGCGGTACAAACTCTTTCTCATACCAATCCTTACCTTTTGAACGGATCAAGATTACGCGTGTCAAAAAACCGGCGATCATTGGGATGCCGAGGTAGATGAAAACGCTCTTTGCGATCTCCCCAATGGTGATATCTACAACACTGCCCTGCAAACCCAGTAGCGGTGGTAATTTGGTGATAAATACCCAGGCAAATACACTGTAGAAGAATACTTGAAACAGACTGTTGAATGCAACCAACCCCGCGGCATATTCAGGGTCACCTTTTGCCAGGTCATTCCAGACGATTACCATGGCGATACAGCGTGCCAACCCGATCATGATCAATCCAGCCATATACTCAGGGTAACTCGGCAGGAAAATGATAGCTAACACGAACATCAAGATTGGACCAATAACCCAATTAAGTACAAGGGAAAGACTCAAAATCCTCCAATCGCGGAAGACATCTCCCAAATCCTCATAATGTACTTTGGCCAATGGGGGATACATCATTAAGATCAAACCAATTGCGATGGGGATATTTGTCGTTCCCACCGAAACGTTGCTGTTAAAATTCTCAACCGCTGTGGGGAATAGGTACCCGATCCCTACTCCAACAGCCATGGCCAGGAATATCCACAATGTCAAAAAGCGATCAAGGGTTGAAAGTCGTTGTGAGACTCCAATTGAATTGGTGTCCGCGGATATTGTTTCTGCCATCAGCGATTTCCTCCTGTTAGTAAATAATTAGTAGTTCTTTGCATTAAATTCACGAAGCATTACAGGAATCTTGAGTGCAATATCATCTCGAACCTGGCGAAAAACATTCATGGTTTGATCCTCATCATATGTTGCCGGCGCTGGATCAGGGAAACTGATGTGTTCCCGTTACCCCTGACCTAACCATACCGCGCATTCTTCCGAAGCTGAATCGCACACAGTTACTACCATTTCGTCCCTGCTGATACTGCCTGCCAGCGATCCCCCAGGCGGTCATTAATAAATGCTTCAGCTATTTGCGAGCGGGAAAAGTTACCAGTGCACAAGAAAAGGACTTTACGTTTCACTGGTTAGATTTCCTCCGCGGCTTCCATCATTGCATCCGCCAGCCAAGAAGTTACTTCTGCTTGCGTAGGGATACGCCCCGCGCAGACTAGTTTTTCGTTGATCACCAATCCTGGGGTTGAAATAATGGGGTATTCCATTATCTCTGCGTAATCTGTGACCTTGATCATCTCAGCCTCCACACCCATTTCGATCACAGCTTTTTTGGTCACTACGCCTACTTTCTGGCAATTCGCACACCCAGGTCCAAGGACCTTGATTGTAAACATATCTGCCTCCAAAGAATTTAGATATCGGGATAAAGGAATCAAGCTGTCTTCACAGATTTTGGGTAATATCACTCAAAATGGGGGTAACTTCAAGATTCCCTACACAATTTGGGCAACAACAATTTGGCAATCGTGATGAATGATCAAGGGCTTGTAATTCTTCCTCTGGTATGCCAGCGATTTCACCTGCGTTATGGATCAGATTCAACAGGCGATGATCACTCACCTTGTAAAAAACAAAACGCCCTTCTCGTCGAGATTTAAGTAATTTTGCTTTGCGTAAAGCCATCAAATTTTGAGATATGTAGGCTTGTTTATATCCCAGGATAGCTTCCAGGTGGCATACACAAGCTTCCCCTTCTCCGATTGCCATCAAGATCAGAATACGGGGAGGTTTACCAATTGTGTCCAATAACCTGCTGATCGATTTTTCTGGTACACGTTTTTTCATATTCGTAACTCCGAATATATTATAACCACATATTCCAATTAAGGAATATGTTGATTGTCATAACTGAAGTGTGATTAACGTTATTGTCTTCCTTACTGATTATGACAAAATCAAGGTTTTATAGATCTATGGAATTACCTTTTCATCCCTACAATCTCCTACCCATTAGTCACTTAGTGACCTGTCTCACAAGAAACTATGTTTAATGTCATTGCGAAACTCGGGTGTTTTTCCCGAGTTGTGGCAATCTCCATCTAGAATATTTCTCAAATCAATTATGAGATATGGCACTTAGCTATATTTGGTATTAGCTGAAACCACATGTGAACATAGGGGATACATTTACGACTGAAAAAAGCCTTCCCTATCCGCA
>Ga0209742_10001474_pt1 | contig 10646 bp, 10 predicted proteins | sample DeeMarSeWOR38_10_FD_187462 | JGI IMG/M metagenome (GOLD analysis project Ga0209742, IMG submission 187462) | Marine sediment microbial communities from White Oak River estuary, North Carolina - WOR-3-8_10 (SPAdes) (version 2) | ecosystem: Environmental > Aquatic > Marine > Intertidal zone >... | reverse complement strand
CGACTTCATAAAAACGCAGAATCACATGCGTCTGCTGGCCCCGGACCTCGGGCAAGGTCGGCGGCGCGTTCCAGGTGAAGGAAAGCATCTTCTTCGGCTGGAAAGCCAGCACCCGCAGGCCCTCCCCGCCCCGCTGGCCGGCCGGTGCGTCCGGGTTGAAGTAGATCTCATACGGCCCATCCGGTTCCAGCGCGATCCGGCAGTCTGGGGCGAAGAAGGACTTCACCCCCTCCTCCGTCGTCCAGGCCGCCCAAACCTCATCCAGCCCGGCCGTTAACGTGATCTCGCCAAATATCGCCCTCTCAACTGGATCAGCAGCCATCGTTACCTCCAACTAGAGAGAAGTCAGGCTTCTTGACATGTAGCTAGCCCAACTTGATTTCTTGGAAAGGCCTGAGAGAGTGTTTAATAACTCAGCCAAGCTACGCGACGGGTGAGTAGATGGATAGAAGCGACGTAGATAAATGCCTCGGAAACCTTGGGCAGCGCTTCATAGTCCTTACTTTACCGCCGATACTTTCCAAGCCAGGCAAAGGTGCGTTCGACGACCCACCTGCGAGGTAGCACTTCGAAGCCTTTGCCCGTTCGTTTAACAATTTCATAGTCAACATCAAATATCCGGCGACAGAAGGCAGCCGCTGCCGGGGTATCATAACCCGCATCTAGGACTACACGGCGCCATCGCTGGGTCACGGGAATACGCTGCATGACGTAACGAACCGCCGTTTTGTCCCTCTCATTGGCCGGATGAACGAGGGCCCGAATTAGGGACCCCACGGTATCGACTACGATTTGGCGCTTGCGCCCTTTCACTCGCTTACCCCCATCGTATCCTCGAGGCCTCCTTTTTCAGTCGTCTTCACGGACTGAGAATCAATGACCAGCGTGATTGGGTGTGCATCTCGTTCTAGTTTCACCCGCAGTCTGGAACGCATTTCGTCGTTGATTCGTTCCCAGGCACCTGAGTCTGTCAGCTTCCTGAAGTAGGCATTGACAGCCTGCCAAGGAGGCAAATCGTGAAGCATCATGCGCCAACTGCCTCCTGTACGCGTAATGTAGATACTGGCATTTAGCTTCTCGCGTTGACTAAATTTCCGTGGCCTGCCTGTCTTCTGAATTGGTAACAGAGGCTATATGAGCTGTCATTCTTTGTCAGTCAAGTCTGTTGGATACCGTTTTCTTTCTGTCATAAACTGGAATTTTCTTCCAGTTCGGAGTTTTTAAAAACCTTCTCAATATTAATCGGCCACCAGTTCCTACAGCTCCAAGGTCACCCGCAATTTGGCCTCATTTATGTACTCCAGCGACTGGTGACGAGATTAGGTGATGAATACTGTGATCAGCCCTGAACCAATCGCTACAGTGTAACCAAAATCGGTATCAAATCAAATCTACGGGTATAAATTTAGACCCCGGCTTTTTGCTGCCCAACCAGCCTGACTGAAAATTTAACAATCGATTCACATCAAAATGGCCGGGTTCCTAACAGAGTCCGGCCGTTTTTCTTTGTTAAGAGAAAAGCGGTTATTAGACTAATTGGCTGCCACATCTCCCAATTCAAATCGCCAGCTTTTTGCCTCAAGTGGGGTCAAATTGAGTTCTGGAAGTTAACCCCGCTCCAAATTCCTCAGGGCGTTCAATGTGATACTGATTTCCGCCTCAACGGCCGCACCAACCACATCCCTGTGTGGGGCATAGGTTTCCATACTCTCTCGAGCATCAAGCACAACCCCATCAACAGCTAAAATGGCGGCCGTCTGCGCGCCGCGCAGACTCCCTACGATGAACAAGGCAGCACATTCCAACTCCACCGCCAGCACGTTGGCTTCTGAAAGAATTCGATAATCTGGGGTCTGAGAAGTTTTAACTCCAGCGTAAAAGTTGTCATGAGTGATTACAATACCACTTTGATGTGGATGACCACTTTCAGCCGCCGATTGGCGTAATGCCAGAGTTAAATCCATATCTGCAACCGCTGGATACCCCTCTGGCACCGTTTCCCTGCCATAGCCGCTGTGTTGCACGGCGGCTGTAGCGATGACCAGATGCCCTGAAACAATATCCGGTTGTAAGCTGCCACAAGTTCCCGCACGAATGATCCGGCGGCCGCCCGCTTCTATCAATTCCTCAAAGGCGATAGCTGCCCCTGGGGCGCCGATGCCATGGGAACAAACGGTGATTTCCACGTCCTAATATCTACCCCTGTACGCTCGATATTCTCTTTGATCCGTGAGCAGCTTAGCATTTTCCAGATAGCGAGCGATCTTTGTCGCCCTACCAGGATCACCGCAGACGATGACTGGTAAGGAGACGCTGCCTACTGTAAGACCTGTGAGGGGTAATTTATGATTCTTCATTATTGGCTCCATAATCGGCCGGATTTCTCAGGATTCGCAAGGAAACTAAACATGTCGAGTAACCCGACCTCGTTACCTCATCCAATAATCCGAAAATTCATTTTTGATAATATCAGATGGATCAACCTTTACCAACGAATGTTGATCCTTGCCACCATCAAAGAGCAATACTTTTGTTATTCCATACGTAAAAAAAATACCGCAGCGACATATTCTTGCCCTTTTGCAATTCACTTGACCCATCCTTCTCCAAGGTTGCCAGTGACATTGGATAATATCCCAATCATAAACTCTGGCATGCAGCTAGTTACAGTGCGACCAATAGAATTTTGCGATCACGAATGGGTCCAACGAATTTCATACACCTTAAAATGATGAACATATCAGCGTGCACTTTCCGCTGAAGGTGGATCAGAACCACGCAGGGTTGGGCTTGATGCACATCAGCAATACTCATTCTGACAGTACTGCGATCAGGTCAGGAAGGAGCCAGGCTAGAGCGATAGCAGCGTTGTGTGAAGCTACAGTATTTTGAGCATAAACTCTTGGCGTGACCTGAATATTGAATAACCCAACGGGATCTACAATGCCTGATATATAGAGAAAAGGTGCCTCGCTTATCAGGCGAATGAGTCCGTGTGTTGATTCAACCGATCCGATCTCTCCTAACCCGGAAGCGTTGTCGTTGAATGATTCGATAGCACGTTGGGGAGACCATGCATATTCGTCGTAGTTTGTGCAATTCACGTGTCCAATTGAGATAAACCCATTTCCAGCCATCAAAAGCAGAGGATTCGCAGGAGCGATAGGTGGCGGAAGAAATCTTGCTTCCGCAGAGTGCTTACTCTCTGAAGAAATCCCTTGAATGACACCAACTGGGAGGTCAGACTCGATCACCATGTCCTCCTTGGGCGGTGTCCACATCCCTGTCCGGTCAACTTCCGCTTTGTACGCGTCATGAATGTATACTCGGCGACCTACAACAACGCATCCGTTAATTTGTAGACCTTGTCTTGAACCGGCAGTGCCGAAAGCGATGACTAGGTCGGGTGAGGTGCCATATGCAATGGCAGCCGGCAGTACGCGGGCTTTTTCTGCGGCACTTGATGAGTTTTCCGCAGGATTCATCAATTCCTCGAGACACCACACCTCAACTGTCGCTTCCATACATTTGAAAGTGAACCTTGGGATTGCAACCGGATCCCTTGGGCGCGGTTCGGTTGGCTGATTAGGCACGCGTTGGGTGGGATAGTTTCGGGTTTTGTAATCGGAGAACACGCTAGGTCTTGCCTTGTCGTGAAACAAGACCCAACAAAGCGGGTCGGCTTCCCACCATTTATTTGCGATCAGCATAACTCGTTTGTTAGACATGAACACCTTCTTTCTGACATAAAGCCCAACTGGTTGATAAGCCGACCCATAAAAGCTCAATTTCAACGAATCATTATCAAAATCAAGTATGGGGCTTCCAGCAGATTTTTTCAACCTAGAGAATATTGTCTAGGAAAAAAATCAAATAAATATCTCGACAAATGATTATATCAACAACTCAGAACCACTTTTTCAACAGCCTATAGATATAGTACACAATGAAACATGACCCCAGCGGTTAAAGAGCGATCAAGATTTTTTTGCGATCAAATCTTCGGGTATAAATTCCGTCCCCGGCTTTTCCTGTCCAACCAGCCTAATTGAAAAATTTAAAATTCGATTCACACAGAAACGGCCGGGCTCGTAAGGGTCAGACCTTTTTGTATTTTCTGTGGACAATTTTGTCAGCTGTTTTATCGACTTGCCACATCCCCCAATTCCATTCGCCAGCTTTTACCTCTATGTACTTTAGTGGTGCATTTCGTAAGTAACTAAACTTCTTGGAAAGCTCTAGCCGGATGAAAATCCGGCGGACTCTCGTCCGCCTAGAGCCTTCGGGATAGATCAGATATTTTGGAAATGAACCATTTAGCGACTGAGTGCGCTAATAGGTGAAGTATCTATATTTTCAAGACCGATTGCCCGCAGACCGAAGTACGAGAAACGGATATTGTGAAATGAATTTGGGTTTTGAGTTACGTAATGAATTTGCAGACTGTTTCTGACGAATAAGATCTAGATTGAACTCCCGATATTACAAAAGTCCAGAGTCAGGGGGCCTTCGAACCAGGCTGTTTATGGCTTTGTTTCGGTAAACGTGAAAATTAGTATGACAGTTTCTTCAATACTGGAGATCAAACCGTTCAACGGCCCAGTTTGCCTGATCACTCCTAGGTAGCATTTGTCCCTAGTCTACGCCGATCTTAGCCTCAATTAGCGCGCTCATTTTGTCATTCAGTTCCTTGATCAATTGCCGGTATTTCTCAAGTTTGCGGGCGAGATTGTTGTTTTCGTGGGGATCAGTATGCAGGTCAAAAAGCTCAAAGTCATTGTATTGCAGGAAATCTTCCAGCGTCTTCGGTTGGTTGTGTTGCCTTGAAGCTAAGTACCGCGTATATCGGCAATGACCATCGGTAATGGGCCGAAGGGCTCTACGAATCCCCTCCACATCTGGCTTAATGGTCGGTTTCTGACTAGCCTTCGTGGCCTTGACCATGCCGGTTCAACAGCAGGGATACCCCTCATCCCTGTCATGGTATTGAAGGAAGCGCAGGAGAAAGTCAATGGGTGAGATTGATAGATGTTGACGGCTGTCTATCTTTTCCACTATCATGAAAACATAAAATCTACTGATACACAAGAAGGGACCTCATGGCGCGACATATCCTCATTGATACGGACACAGCCTCAGACGATGCTGTCGCCCTCATCATGGCCATGCGCCATCCTGATGTGATCATCGAGGCAATTACGGTTGTCGGAGGCAATGTTCCTGTCGATCAAGGGGTACAGAACGCCTTGTATACCGTGGAGCTATGTGGAAATAATATCCCGGTCCATCGAGGGATGGCCACGCCTTTGACACGGCCGCTGCAAACTGCGCAGTTCGTCCACGGTGAGGACGGCATGGGCGATATCGGTCTCCCGCTCTCCGGCCGGACTCCAACCTCACACGACGCCATCCGCGTAATCGTGGAGACGTCCCACCAGTTGGCCGGCCGGCTCACACTTGTCGCCCTTGGCCCATTAACCAATATCGCTACGGCCCTTAAACATGATCCATCTGTGGCAAAGGCCGTCTTGCAATGCATCATCATGGGCGGAACAGGCCGTGGTCGCGGCAATATCACCCCAGTCGGGGAGTATAATTTCTGGGCTGATCCCGAGGCAGCCAAGGTCGTATTCGAATCCGGGCTGCCCATCACCATGGTCGGCTGGGATATCTCCCGTACTTATGCCGTTTTCGATCCCGACGATCAGGAGGCTTTGCGAACTATCGATACCATGCTTGCCCACTTTTGCTTGGACATCCAAAAAGCGGTCCAACAATTCGCTCTCACCACGACTAAGCTACCTGGCTTCGACCTCCCAGACCCCATTGCCATGGCCATCGCCCTCGATCCGACCATAGCCACTGAGACCGCATCGCGCTATGTGGCGATAGAAACCACCAGCGACCTTTGTCGCGGACAGTCGGTTATCGACCATGTCAGTGTGCTGCGGAAAGAACCAAACACCACACTTGTCCTCCAGGCGGATCGCGAGAAGTTTTTAGCGATGCTATATAAGGCTGTCAGTCTTTAGTGTTTAATCTGTGGTCGTTAGTCGTTGGTTATTGGTTCAGTGGTTTAGTAGTTTATTGGTTTAGAAGTTGGAGGTTTAGAAGTAGTAATAGATATCCGGGAGAACCACTATGAAAACCGTTTCTCTTCCTAAAGTCGAACTCCACCTGCACCTCGACTGCAACCTGTCCTATCCGCTAGTCTCGAGACTTGATCCCGACATTTCTTTCGAGGAATACCAGGATAAATTCATCGCCCCGGCCAAATGCACCGACTTGATGGATTACCTAACGCGTGTCTACCCCGCTTATGCGTATACTCAGACGGCCGACAATCTGCGCCTTGTCGTGGCGGATCTCTTCGAGCAGCTTGCCACGGACAATGTTATCTATGCGGAGATCCGCTTCGCGCCGCTGCTGCACACGGAACAAGGTTTGACACCTGAGCAGGTTGTCGCCGTTGTCGAGCAGGCCACGGCCGAATCCAGCCAGGGCACCGGCATCGAAGCGCGTATTATCCTATGCACCCTACGCCACTACAGCGCCGACGAGAGTATGCAGACGGTCAGGCTGGTCGAGCAGTATCAGGGCAGCAAGGTCGCCGGATTTGACATCGCCGCGGACGAAGCAGGCTACCCGGTCGACGCCCATATTACCGCCTTCCAATACGCTGGGGAAAGAGGCATTCCTTGTACGGCCCACGCCGGTGAAGCGTGCGGGCCGGAGAGCGTCTGGGAAACTCTGGAACAGTTCAGGCCATCGCGCATCGGTCACGGCGTGCGCAGCATAGAAGATCCCTCTCTGGTGAGCCAACTCCGCGAGCGGCAGATCCACCTGGAAGTCTGCCCTACCTGCAATGTGCAAACGGACATCTTTGCGACGTACGCCAACCACGCCATTGACCGGCTCTACCGAAACGGTCTCTCGGTGGGCATTAACACGGACTGCCGCACGACCTCCAACATCACTCTGAGCCAGGAGTATGCGAAACTGCACGAGACATTTGGCTGGGCCGTCCAGGATTTCTACTGCTGCAACCAAAACTCCTTGCAAGCGGCTTTTATTGACGACGATGTACGCGCCGAGATTGCCCGGAAACTATCCGACGGTTATGCGACCAATAGTGAAGGGTTTCTACCAGCCAGCTGAATGCCGCACCCGGCAATGAGGATAACCGGCGCAACAGGCCGCACCTGCCCGCAGCGCGCGACAGTCGCATGTCCGATCTCGAAAAAGACCTCGAAATACTTGTCTTAAGCTACCAGTACAGGCGACGCACTTGGCGTGGGGATATATCCAGATGGATAAGGATAATGAGGTGCCAGGTACCCCAAGTATGACAGCATGCGTTCAATGGAACAACAAGACAGCCGTCGCTCCAAAGGTGGTGATGATCACATCCGTTGGCTAGCGTTAGTGAACCTGCTATGATAACAGACAGAGTTTTCGGGTTATTGAGTATGGTCACCAGCGGTGACGAGGGAGAGTACTCACCGAGGTGCGGATACAAGCCAAACTTTGGGAGAAAGGGAGTGGTAGAACATGGACCTGGAACAAACACTTAGAGTCGCCCGTGGCGACGCTCCGGCCGATCTGGCCTTGCGCAACGGCTCGTTAATCAATGTATACACCGGGGAGATTTATGTAACCGACGTCATCATTGCCGACGATGAGATCATCGCCCTCGGGCCGGGCTACCAAGCGCGCGAGGAGATAGATCTGGCAAAACGCTACATCGCTCCCGGCTTCATCAATGCCCACGTGCACATTGAGAGCAGTATGATCAATCCGCCCCAATTTGCGCGGGCTGTGGTTCCGCTGGGTACGACGAGCGTAATCAGTGACCCGCACGAGATCGCCAACGTGTGTGGCCTGGCTGGTATCCGCTACATGTTGGATGTCACCGAGGGGTTGCCTCTGAGTGTCTTCGTCAACGCTTCGTCGTGCGTGCCGGCGACTCACATGAGTACTTCAGGTGCCGAATTGGATGCCGCTCAGCTGGCCACGCTTCTCGACCACCCGCGCGTTCTGGGTCTGGCCGAGATGATGAACTATCCAGGCCTGATCTTGGGCGAACCCAATGTATTGGCCAAAATGGAAGCCTTCAAAGGTCGGATCGTGGACGGGCACAGTCCCGGTGTCAGCGGCGCCTGGTTGAACGCTTATGTCGCTGGCGGCGTGGGATCGGATCACGAGTGCACCACGGCCGAGGAGGCCATTGAGCGCTTGCGTCTGGGGATGTACCTGCTGATACGCGAAGCGACCGGCGCGCGGAATTTGATGGATTTACTGCCGGCCGTCACCCTCGAAAACAGCCGCCGCTGCTGCTTCTGTACTGATGATTATCATGTGACCGACGTGCTAAGCGACGGCGACATAGATCATCTCCTGCGCCAGTCTATCGCCCAGGGGCTGGACCCGGTAACCGCGATACGCATGGCCACCCTCAACCCGGCCGAGTGGTTCCGTCTATACGATCGAGGTGCGGTCGCGCCGGGCAAACGGGCCGATCTGGTCATCTTTGCAGACCTGGCCGACATCCGGCCCGAGCTGGTATTCAGTGGCGGTAGGCTCGTCGCCCATAATGGGGAGCCCGTTGGTGATTGGCCAGTGCCCACTGTCGATCAAAGTCCGGTGCGGGACACCATTCGCGTGGATTGGGACTCACTCGACAAGCGGGCTTTCCATATCCCTGCTCAGGGGTCAAAAGCGCGCGTCATCGGAGCGATCGAGAGCCAGATCGTAACCAACCACCTCATTGAGGAGATCCCCTGGGAAAATGGGCTCGCTGTAACCGATTTAGAACGCGACATATTGAAGATGGCCGTCATCGAGCGCCACTTGGGCACAGGAAACGTGGGTCTGGGTTTTATCCACGGCTTTGGTCTTAAGGCTGGGGCATTAGCTACGTCAGTGGCCCACGATCACCACAACATCGTTGTCGTCGGCGTAGATGACCAGAGTATGTATACAGCGGCATGCGCCGTAGGCGAAATGGGCGGTGGGTTTGCTACGGCGAACAAGGTCCAGGTCATGGCCACGCTGCCCTTTCCCATTGCCGGTCTAATGTCAGACCAGCCGGCAGAAGCGGTGGTAGTTGCTATGGATACGCTTCAAAAAAGCGCCGCCGCCCTAGGATCTAAACTTCACGATCCGTTTATGACCCTCAGCTTCATGGCGCTGGAGGTGATACCTACTCTCAAATTGACCGACCAAGGCCTAATCGACGTGGAGCAGTTCAAGCCGGTGAAGCTGTTTGTCGAGTAAGGACCCATCCACAAATAACATTTGATAAGAAACGCATTCGCAAGGCTTGCCAATGGGAAGGTAACTCTCCCCATGCCTTGTTCTCGTCTGCTGGGATGGGGTTATGCTCGTTCAGAAGTTCACGTTCGGGTCCGGCCTTTTTGCACTTATCATCCTCTTTACCAAGATAGATAATAGCCTGATCTGATCACATCAATCCGGGAAGCCTGGTGATTTGACCCCCATGAGGAGGGATAGGTGAGATGTTCATGGGCCCAGTGAAATTGTTTACTAGGACATGCGAACACTGCTATACTGTTTGGAGGTAGGCAATAGAAGTGTGCTTGATTTGGCAATAGGATTCGATAGCCAATTTTGAGTCAGCGGTCAGCTTGCATTTTGCGTGACCGTTATTGGTCAGTGAATCTGCCTTGAAGCACACTCAGATTAAGACTGCGAAAGGAGAAGATTATCATGACGACAAATAAGTATCAAATGGAAACCAAACTCATTCACGCAGGCGAGCCTGAGCCACGGATTCAGGGTGCGATCAGCATGCCGATTTTTCAATCTTCTACCTATGAATATGCCGGCCAGACCAGTTACCATGATCTCAAGTATATTCGTTTAAACAATACGCCCAATCATCTGGCCCTCGGCCAGAAGCTGGCGGCATTGGAAAATGCTGAAGCGGCCGTGGTGATGTCTAGCGGGATGGCGGCCATTACAACGGCTCTCCTGACCTTCTTGTCGGCCGGGGATCATTTTCTGACCCAGGAATGCCTATATGGAGGCACGTATGATTTCTTTACCAAAGATTTGATCTCATTGGGCATCTCGTTTGACTTCATCGACGGCGACGATCCCGATTCCTGGGAACAGAAACTGCGGCCTAATACCAAAGTTTTTTACGTTGAAACCATGACCAATCCTCTCTTGCAGGTAGCGGATCTCCAGGCTGTGAGTGCGTTCGCCAAGGCGCATGGCCTTGTTTCCATTATAGACAATACCTTCGCCAGCCCCATCAATTTTCGCCCGCCCGAGTGGGGTTTTGATCTCTCGCTCCATAGCGCCACTAAATACCTCAACGGCCATTCTGATATCGTAGCCGGAATTGTGGTTGGCCGGGCCGACCTGGTGGAACAGGTCACCCACAAACTCAACCACCTGGGCGGTTCCTTGGATCCCCACGCTTGTTTTTTGCTTCACCGGGGATTGAAAACGTTGGCGGTTAGGATGCGCTACCAGAACGAAAGCGCATTAAAAATCGCCGAGTTTCTGGAGAGCCATCCGGCCGTGCAATCCGTGAATTATCCCGGTCTTGAGGGGCACCCCAACCATCACCGCGCCTGCAATTTGTTCAATGGTTTCAGTGGCATGTTGAGTTTTGA
>Ga0209742_10001473_pt1 | contig 10665 bp, 31 predicted proteins | sample DeeMarSeWOR38_10_FD_187462 | JGI IMG/M metagenome (GOLD analysis project Ga0209742, IMG submission 187462) | Marine sediment microbial communities from White Oak River estuary, North Carolina - WOR-3-8_10 (SPAdes) (version 2) | ecosystem: Environmental > Aquatic > Marine > Intertidal zone >... | reverse complement strand
ATAATTTCACAATGACAAGGATGCTGGATGTCCTACTGAATCATATTGGTCTTCTTGAAGTAAGAAATAAAAAGGGAGAAGTTGTGATTATACTCGATAAACCTGATCCTGATTTACTTGAAGTAACTGGTAATATGGATAAATTTGATTGGTTGTGGGACTAATGAGGAAACTACACATTCAGTATAATAGACATAAGCTAAAACATGAATATACCTATAGCTATGATAGTCATTGTGTAGAGTACAATAAATGGACTAAACAACAATTACGATCTGGAACTAAAAAGACTCTGTTTGCTATTCTACATGAACAAGGTCATGCAGAAAGGTATAAAAAAATGTCTGGTTCTCAAATAGCAAGACAGAGACATCATTTATATGTTTTTAAAAATATTACAGGAAGACCATCAAACAGAATAATATTTAATGAACTTATAGCCTGGGCCTATGTATTTAAATGTATAAAACCTAAAGAACATAGATATTTAAAAAGACGTGCATTTTTAGAGTTCTTTACCTATTTAGATCATCTTCCAAGAAAACAGATAGAAGACTGGTTGATTCTTGCAAGACTTATCTGGGAAAGAGACTATATGAATGATATTTATGGTTTATCTATAGAAGAGTATTTATTCAGACAAGGATTATTAAATATCAGAGGAGAAGGTTATTATGGTGAAAGATCATTTAGATAAAGAGTTTGATGAATTTTATAGAAATACTAACATTATCCCAGAACAGGATAAACATATTCCAGCGATAAGACAGACACTTTATCTGGTCTGGATGAAAGGATATACTCAAGCTTTGAGGAATAGTCTCAAAGATATTGATAAAATAGGTGAACCCATATTAGGGAGGAGAAAATGAGTGAGTTAAGTGATCAAGCCTATGAGCTTCGGAAATTATCCCTCACAAAAAATGCTCCTTTTGATCCTGTAAGTATATGCACAGGTCTTGGGATAGATTGTTATCAGACAGATCTCCCAAAAGAAGTACGAAGTGCTCTTATCAAAGAAGCATATAAAGATCCTATAATTACTATTCACTATGATGACTCTGAACATAGAAAAAGGGTAGAAGTAGCCAGAATGCTCGGAGCCTATATTATCCATTATGAACATTTTTGTGAATACTCAAAAGAACAGAATATTGTGAGTTTTAAAACAATAACAGAGAGCATGGAAGAGGTATATGAAAATCTCTATGATGAATTTGCTATGCACCTTCTGATGCCCAAACCACTTATTGTACTTTTTCGTAAGAAACATAAACTGGATATATTACTTTTGAAAGAGTTTGGTGTAACACCAGAACTATTAGATATATGGAGGAAACATAATGAGGTTTAAGATTACTGTAGCACACAAAGATAATTTAGGTAACTTTTGGGACGAAGAATATGATAAAAATATTGATGATCCCAAAAAATGGGCAGAGGAGACTATTGAGAATTTTAACAATACTCTTTACCCAGGAGAAAAAGCCCGTGTTCTTTTGGATGTGATAATTGAAGATCCTAATACCAGAAAAGAGCATGAGTGGGAAAAAACAAATATAGTAACTATTATAAAGAGAGGACAACTCTATGATATTTACCGATGTGTAAAATGTGGGATTACTGCAAAGAGATATGGTCTTGGTGATATCAAGATTGATTCAAAATTCAAAGCAAAGGTATATCAACGGTGTGATACTTCTTATGCACACAGAAAGAAGAAAGGATTGGTATGAAAAAGATCTTTAAATATGAGCTATTCAGTTGTACTAACTTTTCTTTAGAGATGCCAAAAAACTTCAAGGTTTTGAAACTTGATATGCAGTATGGTAATAAAACTATGTGGGCAGAGGTTGACCTTGATTCACCTGTAGAACAAGTATATTTTAAATGTCTATGTACTGGTGATGAAGCTCCATTAGGATATGAACATATAGGGACTATTATGGTACAAGAGGACTATCTTCTACACTATTACAAGGAAGTATCTATTGGAGAGAAACTTATAAAATCTATGGGAGGAATGTTTTCATGTTAAAGTTGCAAGAAATAACTGAACCCAAACATCTCGATAAACTATTTAGAAATTGGTTAGATAAAAATGGATATCACAATGTAGAAAAAGGTTCTTATGTGTATGAGCATCTAAACAAGATTTGGTGTGGGGGATTCCTAATTGCTTCCAGGCTAATTGATGAACACCTAAAAGAAATGGACAAGACTATTAGAGGAGCAGGGTGGTAAAATGGGACTCTCGTTAGATGAATGGGTTAAACAAAATAGTTTTGAGGATCTTGAATGTGATATAGAAATAACGATCCAGGAAACTACTGACCTGGATAAAGGTGAAGTATTGGATTTAACCAGACTTATAATGATTATGGTTAGACAAAAATTTGAAGAGGTTAAAAAAAATAAAAAGGATGAAGATTCAATACCAATGCAATGCAGAGCAGTATTTAAAAGATAAGGAGACAAAACAATGATTTCTATATTTATAGGAATAATACTATTAATGATGAATATATCAGCATTTTTTTATCTACATAAAGCATCCAAGTATATATTAAGTACCCAGTCTCTATCAATATGTATTATATATGTTATCCTGCTTGTTCTAACAGAAATCTTTACTTTTTTTGCTCCTGCAAAGATGGTAAACACAGGCATTACAGAGATGGAAGAGAAAAGGAAAAAGAAAAATGAAAGCAAGTGATTGGGAATTCAAAAAATTTATTCCTGATTTAGAGGATATGGAAGCAGAAGCTAAAGCAGGTAATCAATTTTTGAACAAAATGAAAAATGTTGAGTATATAATTCCAGCACCAGAGGTACATGCCTTTACCTGTGGGTTTTTCAGAGGATGTGCTTGGATGAAAGCAAAGATGGAGGCAAGTGCAAAATCTGAACAGGATGATAAAGATTTGGACAAGGAGGATTAATGTATTGGTTACTTTGTTACTCATGGGAAACTTCAACATGTGAAACAAGATTTGAGAATGATACTTGGGAAGGGTCTCTGGTTGATTGGTTACTACATAACAACTATTGGAAAAGTTATACCTTAGTAAATGCATTCAGGATTTCTAAAAAGGAATATGATGATTATAATACTCGATGAAGATTTTTAATTGATTTGCCGATATAATAAGTAAGAGAATAGTGTCTATGAAGAAGATTATTGCAAAGTGGAGAGCAGGAAATGAATAAAGCCCAAGAAATATTAAATAGCTCTGAGGAATATAATAAAACAATGAAAGTTAATTGGTGGGCCTTATCAGGCATGGTAATTTGGATTGGGACTGGAATAGCCTGTATAGGAGTCAAAAGTTGTGAACCTTTAGAATATGCTATGACAGCTTCAGTATTTTTAGGTATAGCATAGGCAATTGCCAGGAGGAAATAATGATACTCTATGCTTTTAGACTTTTTTATCTATTAGGTTTTATTTTGATGGCTTTCATATGTTTAGAAATTACATATAAGACCAGGAAAAATCTTTACAATCTTAAAAATTTTTTTAAGGCCAGTATCGGGTGTTTAGTTTTATCCTTAGGAAGCTGGATGTCTTTAGTATTCCTATTTATTTGGGATCATTATCTCAGTAATAGGGTAAAAATTAAAAAAGGAGAATAGCTATGAATACTAATACAAAACAATTAATGCAGATCTTAATAAGTTTTACTATTTTAGTAGTTTTTCTTTTTCTACCCAACATCTTAACAGGATGTGCAGTAGAGAACCATGTAACAGAAAAATCCAAAGAACCAAAGACGGTAAATCTGGTGATAGAAACTACAACTCCACTTAAGGTTGTAGTAAGTTCCAAGGACACAACCTATACCTTTGAAAATGACACTATCCTCTATACAACTATAGTAGTAGAATATGAGGAAATCTTGACTATAACTTGGGGAGAAGGAGACAAAAACACAGAGATCAGATTAAATTATAACAATGTACAAATTATTTTAGCAGGGGCCTCTGGGGTTGCTGAAATTTCTGCCCGTCAGGTATATAAAGGAGGAAAGTGGGTTGGTTATTACCTTGATAAGAGACCTACAAAAGAAGAAAAGATAAAGGAAGCCCTTAAAGTATACAAACAACAGACCGAAGAAATTTGCAAGGTCTTAGGAATAGACCTTGAAGATGGGAGGTAACAAGATGTATATGGTCATTGATAAGTCAAGTGAAAGAAGTTTTAGAGAAGTAAGTCAACAATATAGGCTTATCGGTGGATATGGATTCACTTGTACAGAAGAGGAATTCATAGAGTGGACAAAGAAAGCCTTCCAAGATTATTTGGGTGAAATAAAAGATCCTACACTTCAGGATATGATAGATGCTGCTAATGAGTGTGGATGGACTGTTTTTACACTGGACTTAGCAGGGGAGGATGATTAATGAATAGAATGACATTTTCACAGGCCAGAAAGAAACTCGATAAGATTGCTGGTGAAACTTATCATAGTATGAGGTTTGATCTTACAACACGTTTCAATAAGTATAAGAATCAAACAGAATATGAAACTGTTGTAAGTGTCTATATAGACGGATATAATCATTACTCAGGGAATTACTGGGAAGAAGCTTTTGACAAACTGGAAAAAGCAATGGCAGAACCAAAAGATAAACCTTGTGAGGCTGTCCCTATAGGGTTAAAAGAAATCAATACAGAGGGATTTGTTGGTAAGACACCTATTGTATAAAGATAGTCCTTAAAAAGGCAATGAGGGGCTAATTTGGTGGATAAAAATAGGCTTAAAAACCATATAAAGTTATGTAAGAAAAATTTGAAGTCAGACAGGGTTAAATGCTGCACGTATTGTCCTTTTGAAGAGGAAATCGTGGGGGAATACCCAGAACTAAAAACATACTTTGAAAAAAGGAGAGAAGATCATGGTATGGCCCAAATTTTTGACAAAGGATGAAAAGTGTGAATTAGTGTTTTCTTCATTTGGAATATTTATGATTATAGCTTTTGTATCCCTGGTCATGTGTGGATTTTCATGTATTGGAGTAGGAGTAGCTGGAATGGTATTTTACTGGAAATATTTTAAACTCCTCTCTGCTATAGAAATTGGTATCATCTTATACTATCTTATTACACATAATCTATTCTGCTCAAAAGGTCTTATACATGATTGGGAATATGTCAAATCAAAATCAGCAAAGGACTATGATCTTAATTATCAAGGATCAACAAATGATATGTTCCCTGCAATACCTAATAAAGAGTATACTATTCGGATATGTGTAAAGTGTGGAAAGATTATTAATGAGATTGGGGAAATAGAAAGACGACTTCAGATAAAAGAAGACAAAATAGAAAAACAGAAGAATATAACCAAGGCCAGAAAGGATATGGCTAAAAAGGCTGTAGAAGAGGCAGGGATAACATTATGATTAAACCTCTGTTAAGTTCAATTTTTACTGTACTACTTATTATCAGTATCCTTTTAATGATTACTGGGGTTATACCGTTTGTTATTCCATTTATAAAATATGTGATTGAGTCATCAGTAGAATGGGGATTTCATGAGTGGTGTTTTAAGTTAGGCTTAGTTGGTGCTCTTATTTCAGCACTGGTAATAGGAAACTTAAACTGGACAAAAGGAGAACGATGATGGGTCTTATATTATTTCTAATAATATATCTATGGGTAATCTTAGGAGCAATATTAGAGGCAAGACGGAGAGTTACAGATAAGGATAAAAGATTTGAACCTGGAACTCCATTTAAATTCTTCATTATGACTTTAATAGAGGGGCCTATGGTATGGATAGGGTATCTTTTACTTCCAACACTTGCTTGGGTATATTGTAAAATAGAAATGTATGTAAAATTTGTCATTGCTTGGATGGAAGCCCCAAGTACAAAAGGTCAATATTGGCATTATACTCCCGATAGTAAAAAATGGTACTTAGTAGAACAAGAAACAGTTTTATTTGAAATTGTTGATGAAGGTGGAGTAGCCCAGACAAAAAAAGATATTACTGTCCCTTTTATGACCTGGGATCAACAAAAAGAACTCTTAGCCAATTGTGGTGTAGGAATTCTTTTACTTGAGATTTTTGTTTGTGGAATGATATCGGCCTTTGCCAAAATGGTATTTAAAACTGACCTACTACTCAATATTTGGTGGTTCTGTTCAAAATGGAGTCTTGTAGGATTATTTGGATTGAGTGTCTTCTTTATAATCTATCATTACTTTGGATGTTCCCAGAGTAAAATTGGGTTACATTCTTATATCAAAGTAAAAAGTGTAATGAATGAAGACCCAGACTCTTTAATAGGAAAAAAGTATGCTCATGTCTATGTCTGTAAAAAATGTGGTAATATTCTCGATGAGGTTGAACGGTTGAATATAACATTGGAAAAAATCAATAGGGAAAAGGACATAGCACTAAAAAAGGCACAAGAGAAAAAAAGAGTAAAAAAGATGGAAAAAGAAAGAGTAACTAAGATAGCTAAGGAAGCTGGGGTAATATGAAAAAAATTTTTGGATATTTAAAAAAATCATTACTTATTTTATGGGAGGCTATTCGTCATCCTTTTTGTAACTCTTATATAACTTCAAAAGATTTATTGAATTTTAAAGTTACACAGGATAAATTAAACAGTAATTGTCTTCACAGAAAAGAAGTTAAATTAGAGGAGGATTAAAATGAAACTGGAACATTTTATTTTCTTCGTTTTACCTATGATTCTTGGATTTAGTTCAATTATAGCCTGTGTTCTATATAATATTTACAAAATTTATAAACATAACATAGCAGAAAAGGAATTTATAAAATTTCTTAAGAGAAATGAACAATTTCAATTAAGCTCAAATATAAGCCCCAGCATATTTTCCCTAACAAATTATCTAACACTTTTTTCTATAATGCTTGATGAGTCAGATGTTGATCCTGGGGGAAAAGAGGTTATCTTTGATGGTATCACTCAGAAATATCCTGCATGTTTAAATTATATGAAAAAGTTATGGTATAAGGGGAAGGTTAATAAGTGTAATTGTTTATCGTGTATGGAGGAAGAATTATGACTGAAAAACAAAATAAAGCATTAAAATCACTATCAAGAGCTTTTTTGAAGTGTAAAGAAGCAAATCTTTGTTTCCAGGGAATGGATGATAGTTTGTTGGCTTTTGATAAAGATGAATATATGGAATTAACAAAAAATGAATCAATATGTGAACAACAATATCAAGAAAATGGCAATCAAGGAGATGCTGTTGACACACATGGTTGCTATATGGATAGTGGGGGATGGTGATGAGTATTATTCTATATGGTGGAGATAGAGAACAGGTTGAAAAACAATTGAAATGTGGTCATGACTGGCATGGGCCTTGTATGGACTGTATTAGTCGATACTATAAATGTAAAAAATGTTTTTGTATTGAGAGAGATCTTAATACATTGGAAGAATATCACGAAAGAATAAGAGAGGAAAGAGAAGATAATGACTAAAAAATTTACATTATTACAAAGTGATGTTCCTACTGTCAATGGTAGGATATATCCGAAAGAGATTTTAGAAGAAATTCATGAAGCTATACAAAGTCGTACTTTGTTGGGAATAACACTCCATGATCTTGAAAGGTATCCAGAATTAAATAAGTGTGGAGGGTTACAATCCATGATGGATGTAAGCCATAGTGTAAATAACTCGGAGTTAGTAGAAGTGGATGGTGCCCTACGGCTTAATGTTGAAGTAACGATAATTGATAATCCTCCTGGGATAATCTTAAAGAACATATTTGAGGAAATTAAGAAACATGGAGAAGATGATGTTGTTATATCAGTTATACCCAGAGGACAAGGAAAGACTAACGAGAAACAGGAATTAACAGAGTATAAAATAGCTGGAATAGATATCTGGATATGTGCCAAAAAGTATTTAGCAGCAGAAGGGACTTGTAGTGAAGTGGACGGAGCTTAAAGCAGAACATTTTTATAGAGTAAAAGTAAAGGATCTCAATGCAACTTACCTGGTCATATTCGTATTTAGGAACCTACTGAATGAACCTGAACAATTAATCAGTTTTTGTTCTTGGAAATATAATTTCACAGGTTTTGAATATTTAGGTATAATTAATGAAGAAAATATTAATCCCAACTATCTTGAAGAATATTATGAAGTAGTATTAGATCTTACTGATAAAATAGAATCATTACCAGTTAATTTATCTGGATCTGATCTAATGGATATGTGGAGAACACGATTTCCAGAAAAAGAAGAAGTAGGAACCTTGGAAATCAAAGGTGTAAGACATGAAGATGGGCTTGAATATCCCTACAGTTCAGTTACCTATAAAATAAATGGGGTACTTGTGGGGGACAATTTTGAATTACCTGTACCAGTTGGAACATATAAAATTGTAAAGGTAAAGGAAAAGAAATGATCTCTGAAGATTTCCTGGGAATATGCCGATATAAATAGTAAGGAGGAAAGTCTTTATGAATACATCAAAATTAAGAGATGCAGCAAAAACAGCATTATTAGTTTGTCCAGAAAAAGCAGGAGAAAAAATAGCAGATCTCCTCAATGGTGCTGCACATGAGATTGATCGTCTTAGGAATGAGTTAAGTGTGGCTGAACGTGCCAAGGATGACTTAAGGGAAATTATGACAGATCTGGCTAAAGGTTTATCGGAGAGTGTGGAATGATAAATTATAGTGATCTCCCAGAACGATTAAAACAGTATTATGACCATATAGTCCTTACTGCTACTACATCTATAGTTATGGCAATGATAAGAGCTATGTTACAATCTGATAGTGTTGAAAAATTCCTGGAAAAATTTACCCATGAGATGGATGATTTAAGTAACCAAGCCTATTGTGCAGGAGAGAGGTTCACTCACCTCTTTAAAAATTTTAAAGATTATAAATTTTGTATGATTAGAAGTGATCTACAAGAAAAAGAGATATGCCCCATTATCAGGCCAGCAGGAGATATCTTTAATCCATTGTATGAAAATCTTCCTAAAAAATATCTCTACAAAAATTTTATTGTACTATGGGAATATAATGAGGATGATAATGGATTTACTTTAGGTCTTGAGACTATTGATGGATCTCTTCATTTTGATATTAAACCAGAGGATATAGAGTACATAGAGGTAAAAGATGAAAAGTAATAATTATAGACCATATAAAAGACTTATTTTATGGTATGTAAGAAGAAAAAATAGTATAATCAAAAAAGCACTACATCTTGAAAAATCTTACTATTTATACAATGAAGACATCCAGGAAATATGTTCTACATGGTCTAACTTAGATTGTAAGAATGTTGTTGAGAATATGATCAGGAAACTCAGACAAGACATCACTGATATTAATGCATGTCCCTGGTGTGAAAAGTTTAGTTTAACTTGTAAACATTGTACATACAAGATCAGGCATGGAGAATGTTCGGAAGATGGAGATGATACATATACATATATTATAGACAAAGCTATTGATAGAGGAATATGTACTTCAGAGTGGGATGGTATAGTCTCTTTCCCAGGTATGAAAAAACTTATAGATGATTTTGAAGTAAGGTATTATGCTATAAAGAAAAAGGAACAGCAGGACTATGAGTGAGTGTCCCAAACACCTAATAGCTAAACTTAGTGATGATATGACCGATGAGGAATTTGATGAATTTAACTCTTGGTTATGTAAAGAATATCACGAAATCTCTGGTGGAAGAAATCTTTGGGATGATATATCTATGATAGGAGAAGCAATAGCAGAATTTGAGGAAGAAGAAGATGGCTAATACACCAGAAACGAAAGAAGCAATAAAACGGGTTTTTGAAAAACTGATGGCCCTATCAAAAGAAGAGTTCTATGCAGAACTTGAAAAACATAAAGATGGGGATATAGCCCAGATCCTTATAAAGTCTGGGGCCATTGATATAATCATAAATGAATGGAAAGAAAAAGAAGAAAAGGAGAAAAACGATGATATGTAAAAAGACTGGTAAAAAGGCTGATATTTTTACATGTATGGAGACCTGTCCAGATGGGCCTTGTGAAGATTTTGATGCAGACAAGATTATAGAAACGGTCAAAGACAGTGGGGAAGTTATAACAAGTGATGTTGCAAATCTTATACATCACATTATGGATTTGAAGAAGGAGTTAAAATAATGTTAAGTCTATGTCAATTAAGAAACCTCCGTTATTGGAAAGGTTTATCAACTCGTTCGATAGGTAAAGCTTCTCTTGACTTCTTACTCTTTGGACTCCTGGGAATTGTATACGGTTTCCTATTTATCTATAGGGCTATTTCTTATCCCATAAGACATTTTGACAAATCCAGTTTTAAGAAAGAGTTACCAGTGGTATTATCAAGCCTACTGGTATCCTTTACTATTGGTATTACATTATATTATAGTTGGGTATTGTTCCCAACAATTTTAATCGGGTTATTCTTATATTACATAAGTTTACCCACACTCACATAGGGAGTTAATTATGAAACACAAATGCTGGTTATGTGGTAAACCTGTAAACAACCCTAAACTGAGAGTCCATATTAAATGTGAACGTGAGTTTGCCAAAGGTAGTTGCATAAGACGTTCAAGTGATAATATGGGTAAAGGTATTAAGGGCTTAAACAGTGTTTATCAGACTGAGTATGGGACTTCATTTGATCGATATGAAT
>Ga0209742_10001472_pt1 | contig 10665 bp, 8 predicted proteins | sample DeeMarSeWOR38_10_FD_187462 | JGI IMG/M metagenome (GOLD analysis project Ga0209742, IMG submission 187462) | Marine sediment microbial communities from White Oak River estuary, North Carolina - WOR-3-8_10 (SPAdes) (version 2) | ecosystem: Environmental > Aquatic > Marine > Intertidal zone >... | reverse complement strand
AATCTTGGCGGAGCGGACGGGACTCGAACCCGCGACCCCCGGCGTGACAGGCCGGTATTCTAACCAACTGAACTACCGCTCCAGATGATGGTGGGTGCTGAGGGTTTCGAACCCCCGACCCTCGCCTTGTAAGGGCGATGCTCTACCGCTGAGCTAAGCACCCGCGGGGACGATCCCCACCGAGGCCGCACCCCTTACGAAGGGCGGCTAGTGTACGGCAATCGCAATGGCTTTGCCAACCATGCACGCGGCGAACTGCCCCGGGAAGCATCGCCTCCCGGGGCGCGAAATGCCGATGCACATCAGTGCGTACGAGCGGGATTAACAGCTTCAGCCGGCTCGCCTGCCTTCGGTGTTTCCGTCCCTGCCGGCTTCTCCTCGATCGGTTCCGGCACGCGCTCAAGCGCAGCCTCAAGCACTTGATCGATCCAGCGCACGGCGCGCACATCAAGATCCTGCAGGATGTTCTTCGGGATCTCGGTGAGATCCTTGCGATTCTCCTCGGGAATCAACACCACCTTGATCCCCCCACGATGCGCAGCGAGCAGTTTCTCCTTGAGTCCACCGATCGGCAGCACCTCACCCCGCAGGGTGATCTCGCCGGTCATGGCAACGCTTGCCCGGACTGGGATCTTTGTAAGCGCAGAAACCAGCGCCGTGCACATTGCTATGCCAGCGCTCGGTCCGTCCTTGGGGGTCGCGCCTTCAGGGACGTGCACATGGACATCGTGCTTCTGATAGAAATCAGACGGGATCCCAAGCTTGTTCGCGCGGGCCCGAACGACCGTCATTGCCGCCGTGATCGATTCCTGCATCACGTCTCCGAGCTTGCCGGTATAAGTGGTCTTTCCCTTACCAGCAACAATCGCTGCCTCGATGGTGAGCAATTCGCCTCCCACCTCGGTCCAGGCAAGGCCCGTCACCTGCCCGACCTGGTTCGCTTCCTCCGCAATGCCGTACCGGTAGCGCCGCACACTCAAATACTTTTCCAGCTCGTCAGGCGTGACCGTGACCTTGCCGGCCGATTCCTTTGCAAGCAGCAACTCCTTTACAACCTTGCGACAGATTTTGGAAATCTCCCGCTCCAAACTACGCACGCCCGCCTCGCGCGTGTAGTAACGAATGATGTCGCGTATTGCCTCGGGCGAGACACTGACCTCCTCCTGCTTGAGCCCGTTGTTCTTGAGCTGCTTCGGCAGTAGGTACTTCACGGCGATGTTGACCTTCTCATCTTCGGTGTACCCGGAAAGACGGATCACCTCCATGCGATCAAGCAACGGAGCCGGGATGTTAAGCGTATTCGCCGTCGCGATGAACATCACGTCGGAAAGGTCGTAGTCAACCTCCAGATAGTGATCACTGAAGGCGTGGTTCTGCTCGGGGTCAAGAACCTCGAGCAGCGCTGCACTCGGGTCGCCCCGAAAATCCATCGCCATCTTGTCCACCTCATCCAGCATGTATAGCGGGTTCTTCACCTTCACCTTCGACATGTTCTGGATGATCTTGCCGGGCAAGGAACCGATATACGTGCGACGGTGACCACGAATCTCGGCTTCGTCGCGCACACCGCCGAGCGACATGCGCACAAACTTTCGCCCCGTAGCACGCGCGATCGACTGGCCGAGCGAGGTCTTGCCGACGCCCGGAGGACCAACCAGGCACAGAATCGGTCCCTTTAGCTGGTTTACTCGCTGCTGTACCGCGAGGTATTCAAGGATGCGCTCCTTGACCTTCTCGAGTCCATAGTGATCCTGCTCAAGCACCTCCTCGGCACGCTTCAGGTCCTTCTGAATCTTGGTGCGCTTCTTCCACGGAACATTCACGAGCCAGTCGATGTAGTTGCGCACCACCGTTGCCTCGGCGGACATTGGCGACATCATCTTCAGTTTCTTCAGCTCAGCCTCGGCCTTCTCGCGCGCCTCCTTCGGCATGCCAGCGGCCTTGATCTTCTTGGCGAGTTCCTCGGCCTCGTTTGGCCCTTCCTCCATCTCGCCGAGCTCCTTCTGAATGGCCTTCATCTGCTCGTTGAGGTAGTACTCGCGCTGGCTCTTCTCCATCTGCCGCTTCACCCGGCCACGGATACGCTTTTCGACCTGCAGAAGATCGATCTCCGACTCGAGCACGCTGAGGATCCGCTCGAGACGGTCGCGAATATCCTGGATTTCGAGAATGGACTGCTTCTCGTCGATCTTAAGCGAGAGATGGGCCGCCACTGTGTCCGCGAGTCGGCTTGGGTCTTCGATTCCCGCCAGCGAAGTTAGAATTTCGGGGGGAATCTTCATATTGAGCTTGACGTACTGGTCAAACTCATTGACAACCGAACGCATCAACGCCTCGCCCTCGCGATCAGTGATCGGCTCAGCTTCCAGCAACGCGACCTCGGCGGAGAAATAGTCCTCAATCTCGGCGTATTTCAGCACCACGGCCCGACGCTCGCCTTCCACCAATACCTTCACCGTCCCATCGGGCAGCTTCAGCAGTTGCAGAATGCTCGCCATGGTGCCGATGGTGTGGATGTTGTCCGTGGTCGGATCGTCGTCAGAAGCGCTCTTCTGCGCGACCAGCATGATCTGTTTGCCATTTTCCATGGCCTGCTCGAGGGCACGGATTGACTTGCGCCGTCCCACGAACAACGGAATTACCATGTGCGGGAAAACGACCACGTCGCGCAGCGGCAATACCGGCAGCATGGTTTCGGAACCGGCGACGATACGCGGCGCTTCTTGAGTCTCTTGCTTGTCTCGCTTCATTGAGAAAGAAAACCCGTTTGGGGGTGAATGGGGGGGTGCTGGTCTAAGTTTGGGGCCTTCACCCAGTGATTTCAATGTGACAACCCCGCCCAAATACGGGGAATCGGCACAGAATGGCCGGAAAGGCGGTCACTGCGCCCAAAAAAAGACCCCGCTAACGGGGCGGGGTCTCGGTACAGGCGGCGAAGATACGCACCGTCAGGGATTCACCGACGCTCGCTTGCGGCTTTGCTCGTCACTGTCCGCATAGATAAGGATCGGCCTCGCACCCTCGGTGATTACATTCCCCTCAATAACCACCTTGGTCACATTCTCGAGCGACGGCAATTCAAACATGATGTCGAGCAGGGCGCGTTCCAATATCGAGCGCAGACCGCGTGCGCCAGTCTTCCGCTCCATGGCACGACGCGCGACGGCATGAAGCGCGTCGTCGCGAATCTCCAATTCAACACCCTCCAGCTTGAGCAACTTCTGGTATTGTTTGACCAGCGCGTTCTTTGGTTCCGTAAGAATCTGGATCAACGCCTTCTCGTCCAGCTCATCCAGCACGGCCACCACCGGCAGGCGCCCGACGAATTCGGGAATCAGGCCGTACTTGATCAGGTCCTCCGGCTCGACCTGGCGCAGCAGTTCCCCTGTCTGAATCGTCGACTGACTCCGGATCTCCGCACCGAAGCCAATACCGCTCTTTATGCTTCGATTCTGGATGACTTTTTCGAGCCCCGAGAACGCACCACCACAGACGAAGAGGATGTTGCGAGTATCAACCTGCAGAAATTCCTGCTGTGGGTGCTTACGGCCGCCCTGCGGCGGGACCGAGGCCACCGTACCTTCAATAAGCTTGAGCAGCGCCTGCTGCACGCCTTCTCCCGAAACATCACGAGTGATGGAGGGGTTCTCGCTCTTGCGAGAGATCTTGTCAATCTCGTCAATATATACGATGCCACGCTGCGCCTTTTCGACATCGTAATCGCATTTCTGCAGCAACTTCTGGATGATGTTCTCGACGTCCTCGCCGACATATCCGGCTTCTGTGAGCGTGGTCGCATCCGCGATCGTGAACGGAACGTTGAGCACGCGCGCCAGTGTCTCGGCCAGCAGGGTCTTGCCCGAACCCGTGGGACCGATCAGCAGGATATTGCTCTTCGAGATCTCGACGTCACCGACCTTTCCTTCGCTTTCGATACGCTTGTAGTGATTGTAGACCGCTACCGAAAGGACCTTCTTGGCATCATTCTGGCCAATGACATACTCGTCCAGAATTTGCAGAATCTCGCGCGGAGCGGGAAACTTTTTGCGGGCGGAAGCCGCGTTTTTCTCTTCCTGGACTTCTTCCCGGATGATGTCGTTACAGAGTTCGACGCACTCGTCGCAGACGAACACCGACGGGCCCGCAATCAACTTGCGGACCTCGTGCTGACTTTTGCCACAGAAGGAGCAGTACAAGAGCTTTTCGCCCTTGCCATCGCCTCTGCCGTTATTGTCGCTCGCCATCCCGAAAAACCTCACATCCGCCTGGGGATTCTGCCTCAATCATGCTTTCATCCTGCTGCTTATGCAAGCCGGATACTTAAGATATAGCATAGCGGTACCCCGGGTTTCCCCCTGATCAGGAGCGCTTTTCGATCACCTTGTCGATCAGACCGAAAGCCTTGGCTTCCTCCCCGTCCATAAAGAAGTCCCGGTCGGTGTCGTCGCGAATCTGATCCAGTGCGCGCCCAGTGTGCCGCGACAACAGGGTATTCAGGCGCTCGCGTACGCGCATGATCTCCTTCGCGTGGATCTCGATGTCGGTGGCCTGCCCCTGGAAACCGCCCAACGGCTGGTGGACCATCATGCGAGCGTGTGGCAGTGCAAAGCGTTTGCCCTTGGCGCCGCCCGCCAGAATGATGGCACCCATACTGGCCGCCTGCCCGATGCAAACGGTAGAAACATCCGGCTTGATGAACTGCATCGTGTCATAGATGGCGAGGCCCGAGTTGACCGCACCCCCAGGCGAATTGATGTAAAGATGGATGTCCTTGTCCGGATTCTCGGACTCGAGGAACAGAAGCTGCGCCACCACCAAGTTGGCCATGTGATCTTCCACCGGACCGACCAGGAAGATCACCCGCTCCTTCAGCATGCGGGAGTAAATGTCATATGCGCGCTCGCCGCGCCCGGTGGACTCGATCACCATCGGAATCAGGCCGAGTCCGCGCGGCTCGAGTGCGCCGTCGTTACCACCAAGCTTGGTCATCATCCTGTCTCTCATCTCCTGCACGTTAGGCCGATTCCATCTTCAGCAGTTCCTGCAGCGGTACCGCCTGCTCAACAACCTCGGCGCCCGCCAGCAGCTCCTCGATCACCCGCTCCTCGATCACGAGCCTCTCTACTTCCGCGAGCCGCTCCGGGTTGGCGTAGTACCACTGCACTAGTTCGGCTGGCTTTTCATACTCTTGTGCAAGCTCCTGGAGCTTAGCGCGAACCGATGCCGGATCCGCGCGGTGACCACGGACTCGGATTATTTCCGCCAGAATAAGCCACAGAGCCACGCGCGCGCGGGCACGCGCTTCCAGGCCGGCACTGTCCGAGCCCGACGACTTTTGTCCCTTCAGACGTGCAATTTCCGCATTCAGTAGACCCTGCGGCACCTCAACCGGATTGGCTGCAAGCAGCGCGTTAAGCACACGTGCGCGCACGATAGCGCGCGTACGCTTGGCGGCCTCGCGCTCCAGATTACCGCGCACATCCGCCCGCAGCTTGGCTAGGTCACCGTCAGCCACACCGAATCGCTTGGCGAACTCGGCATCGAGTACCGGCAAGACCGGCTCGCTGATGCTCTTTACCTGCACCTCGAAATCTGCGCTCTTGCCGGCAAGCTTGTCGTGCCGATAGTCGCTCGGGAACTGTACGGCGATCGTGCGGATATCACCTGCACCGGCGCCAACCAGTCCCTTCTCGAGCTCCTCGAGCAGTGTGTTGCTCCCGATCACCACGGGGAAATCTTTGGCCGTGCCACCCTCAAAAACCTCGCCGCCTAAGCGACCGGAGAAGTCGACCAACACCCGATCGCCATCTTGCGCCGGGCGCGTCACCTCGTTCCAGCTCATATTTTGCCGCCGGATCGTCTCGAGGGTAGAGTCGACATCCGAATCCTCAATAATTGCGACTGGCCGCTCGATCTTCGTCCCCGCGATATCGAGCTGCTTGACCTCCGGTATGACTTCAAATTCAGCCGTGAACTGCAGGTCCTTCCCGCGCCCAAGCGATTCAGGATGGATCTTTGGGCCTCCGGCAGGGCGCAGACCTTCGCGCCCGATGGCCTCTTGGTAGCTTGACTCGATCAGGCTGCCGGCGACCTCTTCCATCAACTGCGGGCCGTACTGCGCCTCGACCATCTTTAGCGGAACCTTGCCTGGCCGAAAGCCAGGCATCTTTACGCTGCGCGAGAAGCGCTGCAGGCGGTCGACAAACGCCTTCTCGAACTGATCCGCGGGTACGGCGATCTTCATGCGCCGACCGAGAGAGCCAACGGATTCCACTGAGACCTGCATCGACATCAACCTCTGAAATTAGCTACGCGTTAACGGGAGTTGGCCGGGATAATACCGGTTTTGGCGGCCCTGCTCTATGCGAGCCGATGGTGCGAATGGGGAGACTCGAACTCCCATGGGTTGCCCCACTGGAACCTAAATCCAGCGCGTCTACCAATTTCGCCACATTCGCAGCGCTGTTCGGTCACGGCTCATTCTAATGCTAATGGCCAGGTGCACGACCCGACGGCAAATAAGAAATAAAAAGGGGGCTTGCGATACAAGCCCCCTGCGGGAATGGTGGGCCGTCCAGGGCTCGAACCTGGGACCCGCTGATTAAGAGTCAGCTGCTCTACCAACTGAGCTAACGGCCCGCATACAGAAATTGGGGTGAGCGATGGGACTCGAACCCACGACAACCGGAATCACAATCCGGGACTCTAACCAACTGAGCTACGCTCACCATAGTCCGCTGCAACGCGCGCGAATTATAGCATCCGAGCAGCTCGCCTTGCGCACGTCCCGATCCGCGCCCCCTATCTGGCGCGCCCGACAGGACTCGAACCTGTAACCGCCAGCTTAGAAGGCTGGTGCTCTATCCGGTTGAGCTACGGGCGCAAACTCGCGCCATTACAGCCCACACGCCCGCCCTATTCAATCGGGCGATTGGCCTCGGACAACCACTCTGGAAATGGTCGGGGTAGAGGGATTTGAACCCCCGACACCCTGCTCCCAAAGCAGGTGCGCTACCAGGCTGCGCTATACCCCGGAATGCGATGATCCGAACGCTTGCACCAGCCCCGCGGCATATCGGGTGAAACCACCATCCCGACAGCGTGCCCGGCGGCTTTAGGGTGCGAGACTATACGCACGGGCCAATGGGTCGTCAATTGCGCTGCGCCTGCCTTGGCGACCGCAGCGCGTGCGTGCGATGATCCCGGCCGTTCGAGAAAATCGCACATGACCGCACACATTATCGACGGAAACGCCATCGCGCGCGCCTTGCGCGGGGAAATCGCTCGCAAGGTGCGCGTGCGGCTCTCCGGCGGTCGCGCCGCGCCGGGACTGGCCGTTATCATGGTGGGGAACAACCCCGCTTCCGAAGTATACGTGCGCTCCAAGCGACGCGACTGCGCCGAGGTTGGCATACGGGACATCGGCCTCAATCTGCCGGCGAACATCGGTGCCTCACAGCTACTCGCCGAAATCGACCGCTTTAACGCCGATCCCTCGGTTGACGGAATTCTGGTCCAGCTGCCGCTTCCCACTGCGATTGATCCCAATACGATCATCGAGCGCATTCGACCGGACAAGGATGTCGACGGCTTTCATCCCTACAACATCGGGCGCCTCGTGGTGCGTATGCCGCTACTTCGTCCCTGCACGCCCTATGGTGCCATGCGGCTTCTCGAAAGCACCGGCGTGTCGCTGCGGGGCCAGCACGCGGTGGTCGTGGGAGCCTCCAATATTGTGGGCCGGCCGATGGCGCTTGAGCTGCTGCTCGTCGGTTGCACTGTTACTATCTGCCACAGCGCGACGCGGGATCTCGCCGCTGAAGTGGCACGCGCGGATGTCTTGGTCGTCGCTATCGGCAAGCCGGAAATGATCCCCGGGGACTGGATCAAGCCAGGCGCGCTCGTAGTGGACGTCGGCATCAACCGACTGGCGGACAACAGGATCGTTGGCGACGTGCACTTTGAGAGTGCGTGCGAGCGAGCGAGCTGGATCACACCAGTTCCGGGAGGCGTTGGCCCCATGACCCGCGCCATACTTCTGCATAATACCTTGCTTGCCGCCGACCGCGACCGACCCTGATTTCGGTCGGAACCACGCCCCACCAAGCGTATCCCCTCGAGATGTGGGACTTCCGTTCACGCTACCGGCGATGGCGCGCCAGCCAGAATCCAGTCGAGGCGCATCACTGGCGCGATGCGCTCGAGACCAGTCGATACGCCCAACGCCTTTCGCACAACGATCAGGCAACGTTGCGCGATTTGGCCACGCAGTTCCTTTCAGCCAAGACCTTCAGCGGCGCACACAACATCTCGGTAACAATCAGCATGCGCACCCGCATTGCGCTGCACGCCTGTCTGCCGGTGCTGCGCCTCGGCCTTGGCTACTACCGCAACTGGCGCGGAGTCATCGTCTATCCAGGGGACTTCCGGGTACAACGCACTGTTCAGGATGAGGCGGGCGTGGTGCACGAAGGAATGGAAGATCTTTGTGGCGAGTCGCTTTCGCAGGGGCCCATGGTGCTGTCATGGGAAGCCATGCTACGCGAGACCCAGGCGCCAGATCTTGACCTCGTGATCCATGAGTGCGCGCACAAGCTGGACGTGCTGAACGGTCACGCCGATGGCTTTCCACCGCTGCCCGAGGAGATGCTGGCTTCTACCTGGACTCACGAATGGAAGAGCGCTTTTGATGATTTCTGCCAACACGTCGAGGCTGGAAGAGAAACGCGCATCGATCCCTATGCCGCCACTGACCCAGCCGAATTTTTTGCTGTCCTGAGCGAGACGTTCTTTACCACGCCACGCTGGATACGCGACGACTATCCTGCAGTCTACACACAACTTGCGGTGTTTTACCGGCAAGATACTGCCGCGCTTCTTATCGAGACATGATTCCGCTGCCCCGGCCAGTACCCGAGGCTAGGGAGACTGGCGACTCTTTCAGGAACCGAATCGCGACTTGTAAATCGGCTCGACACTTTGAGCACTGCGCTGCGGCTGTGCCTCGCGCGCTGCTAATCGCGCGAGCAGCGCGAGTATCTCTGAAACCACATAGGCGGCAATCAGCACACCCAGCCCCGCCAACATGCCGCTTACCATAAATTCGATGCCGCCCATGAAGCTTGGATTGTCGCGCATGCTCGGGAACAGGGCCCGCACCAACGGGTTGAGTACCTTGCCAACACCCTGGTTCGTAAACCAAACGAACAAACCCGCGCCGATAGAGACCAAACCGACGAATACCGCGTAGATTTCGCCTAGCATGCGGACCAAAATGGCTCCCAGCGGAATCGCGTAGAAGTCGTTAACCGAGAGCTGATCCACGTCGCGGGCGCGAATCAGCATCACATGCACAACTGCGTAAACGGCCAGTACAAACAGCACTTCGAACAAGACAGCACCCGGAATTCCCTGCGCGGGCAGCTCGAAAGTGAGCTTGCCGGCCTGGAAAAAGGTCGTGAGACTGAAAAGCACGACAAGCGCAGCGCCGGCGCGGATCGCCATGGCAACCACGCGCCTGAAGAATCTCCCTTGTGCGAGCAGGCCAAGCAACGGCCTCATAAACAGATACTTCTCGATTCCTTCCATTGTGCTCCCGCTATCGCCTGCCCGGCTTCCTGCGGCTGCGCCACCATGCGCCACCGGTTATACTGCGCCCCAACATGTCCCGTCGATGCGCACAAACAGCAGGCCGGATTATTGGGCCAAAACCGCCACGTGCCTATAGCGGACGGCTACCACTCGTCGGCTCTCTGGCACACTCCGTTTGCTGATTTGATCTGCCTCGCCCATGCGCCAATACCTTGACCTGCTTCGTCACGTTCTTGATCACGGGGCCCGTAAAGGCGACCGCACTGGCACAGGTACCTTGAGCGTGTTCGGTTACCAGATGCGTTTCGATCTGGCTCGCGGATTTCCGCTGGTCACGACGAAAAAGCTGCACACGAAATCGATCATTTACGAGTTACTCTGGTTTCTGCGCGGCGACACCAATATTCGCTATCTCAAGAACAATGGAGTCAGTATCTGGGATGAGTGGGCCGATTCCGAGGGCGAGCTTGGGCCAATTTATGGCTACCAGTGGCGCTCCTGGCCCGCTGCGGATGGCCGACATATCGATCAAATCGGAGCGGTAATCGAGCAAATTCGCAAGAATCCCGACTCGCGGCGGTTGATTGTGAGCGCCTGGAACGTCGCCGACGTGGATCGGATGAAACTCCCGCCCTGCCATGCGCTATTTCAGTTCTACGTGGCGAATGGCCGGATCTCCTGCCAGCTCTATCAGCGCAGCGCCGACATCTTCCTTGGAGTGCCATTCAACATCGCCTCCTACGCCTTGCTGACACTCATGGTGGCACAGGTTGCGGGACTGAAGCCTGGCGAGTTCATTCATACGCTTGGCGATGCGCATCTCTACCTGAATCACCTGGAACAGACCCGAATTCAGCTCGGACGCGAGCCGCGTCCGCTCCCGACCATGCGTCTGAATCCCGAGCGTCAGTCGATCTTTGATTTCGAGTATGACGACTTCGAACTACTCAACTATGACCCGTACCCGCACATCAAGGCGCCGGTCGCGGTTTGACGTGGCGCGATAGCCTCACCATCCGCGTCTCGACACGCCTGATCCCGCCGCGTGAATGCCGAGCCCACTATCTCCCTGAT